>VFQU01001492.1_pt1 | contig 13568 bp, 9 predicted proteins | sample 3512311 | NCBI WGS metagenome assembly VFQU01 (sample SAMN10412377, study PRJNA504923) | tailings metagenome | isolation source: Relicate 3 Philex TSF3 active mining site | place: Philippines: Tuba, Benguet | collected 2017-08-29 | reverse complement strand
TAAGACGGCCGCGGGCAGCGGCAGGCAGGCGGCGGCACGCAAGCCGCAGGTGGAACGGACCGCACGCACCGCGGCGCCGGCGGTGCGCAGCACCCGGCCGGTCAAGGCGGGGCCGCCGCCGATCGAATCGGAGGCCCGGTCCGGCAAGGATGCGAAGAAGCACAAGCTGGTACGCGACAGCTTCACGATGCCGCGTGCGGACTTCGAGCTGATCCACACGCTCAAGGAGCGCGCGCTCGGATTCAAGCGCCCGACCAAGAAGAGCGAGTTGCTGCGCGCCGGCCTGCAGGCGCTGGCCGCGCTCGACGATGCCGCGCTGAAGGCAGGGCTCGACCGGCTGGTTTCGCTGAAGCCCGGGCGTCCGAAACAGAAGCCCTGACATCCGGCCGGGTACCAACCCGGTCGCTCTCGTTCGAGCCGAGCTTTGCACGCGCGCCGCGACGCTCGCGAACGCGCGACCGGCCGATCCGCACGCGTCCCGTACGGCATCGGGCTCGCGCCCGGCTGCGCAGCAACACCGGAAAAGCTGAGACCCGCAGCGGTTCCCGCTGCGGGCCTCGATGACGTCCTGATCACGTATCGACCGGGCCGCGTCTGATCGACAGGCGCCGCTGCGGCATCCGCCACGGCGCGCCGGTGAATCGGCACGCGCGTGGACCACCGGTGCCGCCTCGATCGAGGCGCCCCGACCTAGCCGCGCGCGGCTCCGGTCACCGCCTGCCCGCCGGTCACGATCGCCGAGAATGGCTCCGTGAAGGCCTGCCACGGCCCGCGCGAGCGCCGGCCATTCGCGTCGATCATCGGGACGCGCAGCCGCGTCCGTGCATCGGGGCGCAGCAGATCGAGCGCGAACAGCGCGTCGGCGTCGCTCCACCCTGCGACGCCGACCTGATCCGACGCGTCGAAGGTCCCGGTCGCGTCGGCCTGCTCGAAATCGCCGCGGAACAGCACGATCAGCGTGCTGTCGCTGGCGCTGTCGTTGGCCGGGTTCGGATCGGTCACGCCGCCCTGGATCGCGACGCTGACGCCGTTGACGATCGGTTCGTCGTCGCCGCCGGCCTGCACGATGGCCGAGTAGACGTAGCGGATCTCGGCGCCGGCCGGCAGCGTCACGACGTCGCTCAGCACCGCGCCGCTGCCGCCGGCGCAGCTCGCGCCGCCGCTCGCACTGCAGATCCAGACGCCGTCGGCCAGCACCGCCGGCAGCACGTCGGTCACCGTCGCGGTCGCAGCGGCCGGACCGGCGTTGCGGACCGTGATCCGGTACTCGAGTGTATCGCCGACCTGGGCGAAGTCGCGGTCGTCGGTGATCGTCACCGACAGATCGGCCTCGGCGGCACCGGCGAACAGGCCCACGATGACCGGATCGTGATCGGAGACGCGATACGGGCTGGCCGGCTCGAACAGCGTGCGCGGCGGCGTCAGCGCCGAACCGTCCGGCTTCTCGTCGTAGGCCGGCTCGCCGACGTCGCGGATTTCGTCGTTGTAGTCGAACAGCGGCACTTCGTCGGCGTTGATGTGCCAGACCGCGACGCCGGCGACCTGGTCGTCGAGGCTGGCATTGGCCAGTGCATAGTCCAGATGGCCGAGCTGTCCGTCGAACAGGTACGAATAGGCCGTCGGACCCAGACGGTCGACGATCAGATCGACGTAGCCGCCGCCGGCCAGCGTCGTCATCGGCGTCTCCCGCGCATACGAGTTGAAATCGCCGAGCAGCAGCACGTCCGGATCGCCCGCGGCGGGGATCACCGTGCCGTCGATCCAGCTCAGCAGACGGCTGGCCTGCTGGTTGCGGCGGCCCGCGAAGCACGCCTGACCGTCGCCGGAGTCGGCGTCGGCGCCGCTCGCGCCCGAGCAGCCCTTGGACTTGAAGTGGTTCGCGACCACGGTGAAGCGCTCGCCGAACGCGGGGTTGGCGGCGTCGACCACGTCGAAGGTCTGCGCGGTCGGCGGCCGGTTGTGGATCGCATTGAGATCGGCCATCGGCGCACCGACCGGCGCCAGCACGCCGGAGCGGTAGATCAGCGCGACGCGGATCGCGTCGCCGCCGAGCGCGCCGCCGGTGTCGGCGAACGCGTACGGGTGGCTGCCGCCGCAGCCTGCGTTGACGGCGCCGAGGAGGTCGTTCACGGCGGCCGAGGTCGGATGGTTCTCGATCTCGACCAGGCCGACCACGTCGGCGTCGAGACCGCACACGACCAGGGCGGTGCGCTCGCGCTGGCGAGCGAGCTCGGCGGCACTGTCGGCGCCGCGGCAGTCCATCGTGCCGGACGGGCCGCACGGGCCGGACGAACTGCTCGCGGTCGTGTCGATCGTCGAGAAATAGTTCGGCACGTTGAAGCCGGCGGCCTTGATCGCGCCGGATACGGCAGGCGCCGTGGCCGGCCGCGGATTGGCGACCGTGAACGTCGCCGGTCGCGTCGCGGTCGGCCGGATGCGCCAGGCGTCGGTGCCGGTGGCGCCGGCGTAGGACCAGTGCAGCACGCCGATGAGGTTCTGCACCTGATCGCCGCCGCGGAAGAAGTCCACGCCCTGCGTGCCGACGCCGAGGCCGCCGTTGGCCTGCGGATGGAACACGAACTGCAGGCCGTCCGGCATCGTCAGCGAGACGTTCTCGGTATTGGTATCGTCGTCGAGGATCACGCGTCGGCGTGCCAGCTCGGCCTGGTAGGCGGCATAGGCGCCGGCGTTCGGCGCGTTGTCCTCGGTGAACTGGCGCGGACGCTCGCCCTGGTACAGCGTGATCTGGCCGAAGCGGTGCAGCTGGAAGTACTCCGATACCGCCAGCGGGTCGACGTAGGTCACCAGCATGCCTTCGCGCGCCTCGTAGAACGCGTCGACGTTGCCGCTGATCGGCAGCACGATCGGCGTCGGCGTGACCTCGTCGAGGTGAGGGCCGGCCGAGCTGACGACGACCGCCGCGGCGGTCGTCGCGTTGAGCTGGGTCATGCCGAAGTACTCGGACACCGTGCCCGACACACGCACGCGCTGGCCTTCGGTGACCGCGACCGGGCAACTGCCGCAATAGACGAAGATGCCTTCGGACGTGGCCGGATCGGCGTCGGCGTCGGTGTCCTCTTCCTGCAGGAAAAAGCCGCCCAGGCGCGCGCTGCCCTGGTGGCTGGCGGTCACGACGCCCTCGACCGACACCGTGACGCCGGCGCCGATCGGCGTCGAGGCGCCGCTGCCCTGCAGCTGATGGATGCGGTGCGAAGCCGGCGGCGCGTCGTCGTTGAGGATCATGCCGGTGCCCTCGGCGACGGCGGCGCTCGCGCCGACCAGGTTGGTCACGCGCACGAAGAAGGTCTCGTCGGGCTCGACCGTGGTGTCGCCGTTGACGGTGACCGCGAACGCATACTGGTCGCTGCCGGCCGCGATCGTCTGGCCGGTCAATGCGCGCGCAACGTAGTCCGACGGCGCGGTCGCGCTGCCGTCGGCCGTCGCGATGTCGAACGTCACGCCGCCGGCCGGCGCCGGCTCGGACAGGCTGACCGTGAACGTGAAGGTCTGGCTGCCGCTGTTGCCCTCATTCGCGCTGACGTCGTTCACGCGCAGCAGCACGCCGGCGTCGTCGTTGACGATCAGGCCGATGCCGGTGTCGTTGGCGATGCTCGCACCGACGAGGTTGGCGACGCGCAGCAGGAATACCTCGTCGTCCTCGGGCACGGTGTCGCCGTTGACGAAGACGGTGACCGTGGTGGCGTCGCTGCCGGCTGGAATCGTCACGCCGGTCAGTGCCAGCGCGGTGTAGTCCGAGGGCGCGGTCGCGGTGTCGTCGACGGTCGCGACGTCGAACGTGACGCCGCCGGCCGGCGCCGGCTCGGACAGGCCGATCGTGAACGTGAAGGCCGTCGTACCGGTATCGCCTTCGGCCAGCGTGACGTCGCCGACGCTGAGTTCGGGCCCGGTCGCCGCGCCGCGCGCGATCACCGAGACGTCGTCGATCGCCAGGCCGTGGTCGGCGCCGGTGTGGTCCGGATCGGACCAGCGCAGCATGATCTCGCCGCCCGGCGGCAGGCTGATCCCGGTGATCGTGAACGACCGCTCCGTGCGATTCGCGGCGAGGTTGCCGTTCAATGCCGAGGCCGAGCCGGTCGTGACCGGACCGGTGAAATCGAGCGCCGTCACGGCGACGCCCGGCTGCTGGAACTCGGCCAGCGATCCGGTCACGGTCGGTGCGCCGATCAGGTACGAGAACGCGATCGTCTGCGTCGCCGCCGAACCGGTCGCACCGCCGTTGCGCCACTGCTCGCCGGTATAGGCGACGTCGAGCGCGGTGATCGTCGTGCCGGTCGCGTTCTGCAGCCGTACGCCCCAGAACAGACTGCCGACGGCGGCATTGCCGGAGCCGAGCGAGCCGAGCGCCCGGTCGGAGCTGCCGCTCGCACCGTAGCTGTAGAGATTGCCGGCGTTGCTGGCACCGGTGTCGGCGACGATCGTCACGCCGCTGCCGGTGCGCGCGTGGAACCAGCCGGGCACGGTCGAGTCGTTGACCCAGGCGGTCGATCCGGAGGTCGGCAGCGTGTCGAAGGACTGCGTGTAGGGCTGGTCGAGCGCGGTCAGCGCGACCTGAGCCGCGGCGGGCGCCGCCGCGACGGCCAGCACCGCGATCGCGAACGCAGCGGGTAGCCGACGTCGGGCGGCGCCGAGAGCCGCGCCACGGCGCAGCGGACGATCACAAGCGAACGATGCCACGGAAGTCTCCTTGGAAAACGATGGATGCGTGAGTCGAGCGATTCTCCGTCCGCGCGACGGCCCCTCGGCGGCGCGACGATCGACAGGACCGGCATGCTGCGCGGCCGATGCGACATCGGTATGACGAGGCCTGTCGCGTCACCCCCGTGTCATCGCGCGTCAACACAATGCCGACGTTTTCGTGGCCCGCGTGACGCCTTCCCGCGGTCGCCCCCTTGCCGACATCCCATTATCGACCGGAGTACGCGATGACGACACCGCTCACGGCGCGCGCGAGCGCGATTCTCGCCGGACTGGCCCTGCTGGCCGGACCGGCTGCCGCGCAGATGCGCATCACCGAGTACATGTATCAAGGCGCCGACGGCGAGTTCGTCGAGTTCACGAACGTCGGCGCCGAGCCGATCGATCTCGCCGGCTGGAGCTTCGACGACGACAGCGCGGTCGCCGGCACGGTCGCGCTCGCGGCGGCCGGCGTGGTCCGGCCGGGCGAGTCGGTGATCCTGACCGAGGCGCCCGCCGATGATTTCCGTAAGGCCTGGGGCCTGTGTCCGGACGCCAAGGTGATCGGCGGCAACGCGACCAACCTGGGCCGCAACGACGCCATCTACCTGTTCGACGCCGCCGGCGTGCAGATCGACGCGCTGCGCTTCGGCGACCAAGCGTTCCCGGGCTCGTTCCGCACCAACGGCATCAGCGCCTGGGTACCGGCCGCGGCACTCGGCCTCGACGACGTCATCGCCTGGATCGGCTCGAGTCTCGACGACGCCGAGCACTCGCGCGCCTCGACCGGCGGCGACCTCGGCAGCCCCGGCTTCAGCGCGCGTGCGGCGACGCCGTACTCACCGTGCGTGACCCTGGGCGGCGTGATCCGCATCACCGAGTACATGCACAAGGGCATCGACGAGGAATTCGTCGAGCTGACCAACGTCGGCGACCAGCCGGTCGACCTGGCCGGCTGGAGTTTCGCCGACGACGCGGCCACACCGGGCCTGTTCGACCTCGGCCCGCTCGGTACCGTCCAGGCCGGCGAGTCGGTGCTGATCGTCGAGAACCCGCAGGCCGCTTTCCGCGCCGCCTGGGCGCTGTGCGACGGCGTGAAGATTCTGACCAAGCCGAGCCCCGGTCTTGGCCGCAACGACCAGATCAACGTCTACGACGCCGAGCAGCAGCTGGTCGATCGCCTGAGCTACGGCGACCAGAGCTTCCCGGGCTCGTTCCGCACCGACGGCACCAGCGCCTGGGTGCCGGCCGCGGCGCTCGGCGCCGACGACGTGCTGGCCTGGCAGGCGTCCACGCTCGGCGACGCCGAAGGCTCGCGCCTGTCCGCCGGCGGCGACCTCGGCAGTCCCGCGCGCAGCACGCGTGCGGTCGTCGCCTACGACCCGTGCATCGGCCAGCCCGGTGCGCCGACGCTGACCGTCGATCCGGTCGCGACCGCGGCCGGACTCGACCTGGCCGTCAACGGCGGCGGCGCGGTCGGCGCGGTGATCGGCGACCCCACCGATCCGGCCGCGGCGGCCGGCATCGGCTTCATCCTCGGCGCGCCCGAGGGCGGCGACGTCGAAGCGCTGACGATCACGGCGACCAGCAGCGATCCTGCCGTCGTCGATGCGCCCGGACTCGAACTGACCGGCAGCGGCGCGACGCGCCAGTTGCGGATCGTGCCGGCCGGCGTCGGCCGGGCGACGATCACCGTGCGCGTCGCCGATGCGCTCGACAACGCCGTGACCTACGCGATCAGCTATGCGGCTTCGGCGGCGGCACCCGTGCCGGCTGCGGCGACGTTTCCGACCGGCGCCAGCGATGCCTCGGCCGCGGTCGCACTCGATGCGCACACGATGATCGTCGGCGACGACGAGAACCAGATGCTGCGTCTGTATCGACGTGACCGCTCCGGCCTGCCGCTCGGCGGCTTCGACTTCACCGACCGGCTCGATCTGACCGATCTCAGCGGCGGCCAGCCGCGCGAGATCGACATCGAGGCCGTCGCACGCAGCGGCGACCGACTGTACTGGGCCGGCTCGCACGGCAACGGCAAGGAAGGTCAGCTGCGGCCGAACCGTCAGCGCGTGTTCGCAACCGATCTCCACGGCAACGGCGAGGCGGCCACGCTGACCTATGCCGGCCGCTACGACCATCTGCGCACCGATCTGATCGCCTGGGATCAGGCCGACGGCCATGGCCTGGGCGCCGGCGCGCTCGGATTCGCGGCCGGCACCGCGGCCGGCATGACGCCCGATCAGGCCGACGGCTTCAACATCGAGGGCCTGGCGATCGCGCCGGACGGCAGCAGCGCGTACCTGGCATTCCGCACCCCGCTGCTGCCGGCCGATGCACGTCGCCTCGCGTTGATCGTGCCGGTGCTCGACTTCGACGCCCTGGTCGGCGGCGGCACTCCGGGCTCGCTGCCGGCCGGTTCGGCGCAGTTCGGCACGCCGATCCTGCTCGACCTCGGCGGCCGCAGCCTGCGCAGCCTCGACCGCAATGCGCACGGCGATTATCTGATCAGTGCCGGATCGGTCGACGGCGTCCCCTCGGCCTCGCGCTTCGCGCTGTTCGGCTGGAACGGCCGTGCCGACGGCGTGCCGTTCCCGCTCGCCTTCACACTGGCCGATCTGGCCAACGACGGCAGCTTCGAGTCGTTCGCCGAGGTGCCCGACGTGCTCGGTGCCGACACCGCGGTGCAGCTGCTGACCGACAACGGCAATACCGTCTGGTACGCCGACGGCGTCGCCGCCAAGGACATCGCCGACAAGCGACTAAGCAAGTTCCGAACCGACACGATTCGTCTGAATGTGCCGCCGCCGAGCGACGTGATCTTCCTCGACGCGCTGGACGGACGCTGACGATCGAGCCCGGACCGCTCCGGCGGTCCGGGCTTGGCCGACCCGGTCACGGAAATTCTGTGCGAGCCGTCGCGCATTGACCGCTCGCAATGCCGATCGCGTACCGGTTGGCAGACTTCATCCCGAGCATGGCACCGCGATTGCTTCGTAAGCGCCATGGCATCGCTCGCCACCTCCGCGCTCCCGTCGCCTGCATCCGCTTCGCCGTGTCGTGCGCGACGGCGCCGTGGGCACCCGAGGCGCGCGCGGCGGCTGCGCCTCCTCGTCATCGGCCGCGCAGCCCGCATCGAAGCCTGCGCCCCGTACCGTGCCGGCGCATCCGGTCGCCGTCGACGCCGGCGCGTCGACACCGTTTCCAGCCGCTGCGGGGACGACGAGGCACCGTCCGCAGCATCCCGCTCAGTCGCCTCAACCGTTTCCCAAGGAGAACACCGTGGCCAACATCAACGATAGCCTCGCCAAACTGCTCGAAGTCGACGGCGCCCTGTGCGCTGCGGTCGTGGACGCCAACAGCGGCATGATGCTCGGCAAGGCCGGCGCCGGCCTGGACCTCGATCTGGCCGCGGCCGGCAACACCGAGGTGATGCGCGCCAAGCTCAAGACGATGAAGTCGCTCGGCCTCAACGACGCGATCGAGGACATCCTGATTACGCTCGGCAAGCAGTACCACATCATCCGCCCGGTGGTCAGCAAGCCGGGCCTGTTCATCTATCTGGTGCTCGACAAGGTCCGCTCGAACCTCGCGCTGGCGCGCCGTGCGACGCAGGAGGTCGAACAGGAACTGCAGCTCTGACCACGGGTCCATCCGGCGAGCGGCAGCGCGGCCTCGGATCGCGCTGCCGCTCACCGCAGCGGCCCGCGTTGCGACGCTGTCCGCGTCAGGACCGGCGCGGCGTCGCGTCGGCAGGTCGCGCGCTTCCGCCGTCCGGCGGCACCGTCACGAATACCCAGAACGGCACGCCGCGCGCGGTCCAGTCGATCGCGGCACTCTCGAGCACGTCGAGCAGCGTGTCCCAGATCCGTCCGACGCGCCGTGGTGCGTCGCCGCGGACGAATACGGCGTAACCCGAGGCCGGCAGCCACGACAGGTCGCGCAGGCTGTCCTCGAGCGCATCCCAGTTGTGGCCGAACGTGTCCGGAAAATCCATGACGCCGGCGATCCGATCGAGCCAGGCGGCCTTGCCGACGCAGCCGCGCAGATCGATGCGGCGGACCTCGAAAGCCGCGGCGCGAGCCGCGCGGATCAAGGCATCGACCTCGTCTTCGGCGATCAGATGCAGGCCGGCGCGAGCGAGATCGCTCAGGTTTTCGCGCATCGTGCTCATCGCGGCATCTCCCAGCGCCGGAACGACGCGTAATGATCGTCGGTGTAGTAGTAGACCTCGGGCGGCCGGCCGCCGGTGACGATGCGCCGTGCGCCGCGATGGCCGAGTCCCGGCGTCGGGACGGTGTACTCGCGGTAGTAGCCGCTGGGCCGGCGCGGCAGGCGGTCTTCGCGGTTGCCGAACACGCTGCCGTCCTGCCGGTGTGGAAACGGCCCGCCGCGCGCGATCAGACGCAGCGTTTCCTGCGCTTCGGGCGGCAGGAAGGCCGGCAGGCCGGATGTCGCGGCGAGCGCGACATCGTCCGCTGCGGGCGGCGCCGTCGACGGCGCCCGCTGCCACCACGCCGACGCCGCGAGCAGCGCCAGCAGAACCACGATCGCCCACGAAGAACGCTTGATCGGCGTCGCCATGTCCCTATCGCTCCGGCGGATGACGCCGCCATTGTGCCCTGTGCGGCGGTCGGCGCGCGTGAAGGCGTACCGATCGCCACATACCTGCGATGAGCGCCGTCCGCGCAGGGCGCGCCGATGCCGACGCACTCCCCGTATCGTCGACTGCATCGACTGCGCCGCACCGGTCGCGGCCGATCCTGCACCCCGTCCGCACGCTCGTCCGCGAGGCCTGTCCCGACCTCGAGGAGACGATCGAACGAGACATGCGACGTGCTTGCCTGCCGGCCGGCTGCTCGGCGAGATCGCCCACGTTCAAGCGGCATGCCTCGTTCGGGTTCTGGCAGCACGGCCTGGTCGACGGCGGGACTGGCGAACGGGTCGGCACGGGCCGTTTCGGCAGGCTCGCCTCGATTGGAGATCGGCCGCCACGCCGTACGCCGATCCGCGACCGCCCGGTCCGACGGAGTCGGCGTGAAGGCTGCGCCGGCGCCGTGTCGCGCACGGCCGCCGCCGCAGCCGCAGCCGCCGGACGATCCGCTCGACACGCTGCACGAAGTACCTGCCGCGTTCCAGGCGTCGGCCCAAGCCACCGGCGCGAACACGTCGCGTGGGTGCACGCGGTTGAGCGCGAGGAGATACGCCGGCAGCGGAATCGGCCCTCGCGAGGCGGCCAGCCGTGCTGCCGGAACACCACAGCGGCTGAACGCGGCGACGAGGCGTCGAGCTGATTCGTTCAGCCGCCGCTCGGGCACGGTTGGGCAAAACGGATACTCGTACGCTTCGCAGAGAGGGTGCTCATGAACATGCCGATCGCAACCCCGATTCGCCTTGCGCTGGCGTCGGCCGTGGCCGCGCTGGTCATGGGCTGCACGCAAGGCCCCGCCCCGGCGTCGCTGGCCGATGCCAACGCCGCCCCCGGTACCGCCGCCGCCGATGGTCGCGCCGAGACGTCCGGCTATGCTCGCGTGATCGCCGTGACGCCGGTCAAGCGCCGCGTCGACCATACGCGTGAAGTCTGCGAGGACCGCGCGGTCACGCAGCGCGTCAAGCCCAAGGACGAGGACCGCATTGCCGGTACCGTCATCGGCGGACTGGTCGGCGGCGTCGCCGGCAACCAGATCGGCGATGGTCGCGGCCGCGACGCGGCGACGATCGCCGGCGTCGTCGGCGGCGCGATCGCCGGCCGCAAGATCCAGGAGCACAACCAGAAGCGCAATACGGTGACCCAGATCGAGAACGTCTGCCGCACCGTCAACGAGCCGACCGAGGAGGTTTACGCCTTCGACGTCCGCTACGAATATGCCGGCAATGTGCTCAACGCCCGACTCGACCACGATCCGGGCGATCGCATCGCCCTGCCGGTGCGCGGCATGGTCGAGTAAGACCGCGCCGGTCCGCCGCTCGATAGCCGCCGGCCCGCGCCGGCGGCTTTTTCATGTCCGGCGTGCGACATCGGCTCGCCGTCCTGCGCCGTTGAGCGGCGAGCCACCGCGCCGCGGTGCGCCGCCCTCCCGCCCCGGACTCGATCATGCTCGCGCCCCTCGCTGCTTCGACCACCCCGCCTTCCCGCCGGCCGGCCCGCTTCAGCGGACGGCTTGGCGGCCGGCTGCCTGCGTTCCTGCTGCTGGTGCCGGCCGTCGCCTTCGCGCAATCGCCGGCGCCGCTGCCGCGCCCGGATCTGGACCTCGTCACGAACGGCAACGTCATGGCGCTGCTGCGGCTCGCCGACGGCAGCCGCATCGTCGGCGGCCAATTCTCGTCGGTGAACGGCGCGCCGCGCCTCAACCTCGCCAAGCTGCGGCCGGACGGCACGCTCGATCCGCAGTGGAATCCGGCACCGGATCGCGAGGTCTATGCGCTGGCCGACGACGGAGCCGGCCACCTCTACGTCGGCGGCTGGTTCTACGCGATCGGCGGGCAGGATCGCGCCAATCTCGCCAAAATCGACGCCGGCGGCAGCGGCGCCGCCGATCCGGCCTGGGATCCGGCGCCGAGCTCGTTCGTCTACGCGCTGTCGATCGACGCCGCCGGCCGTGTCTATGCGGGCGGCCAGTTCGACACGATCGGCGGGCAAACGCGTTCTCACCTGGCGCGCCTGTCGGCCAGCGGCAGTGGTGCGGCCGACCCGGCCTGGAACCCCGCGCCGGACGGCAACGTGCTCGCGCTGGTTCGCGATGCGACGGGTGCGCTCTATGCCGGCGGTGCGTTCTGGGAAATCGCCGGCCAGCCACGCCGTGCGCTCGCGCGGTTCGCCGCCGACGGCACGTTCGACGCCGCCTGGGATGCCGCGATCACCGGCGGCAGTGTCAATGCGCTGGCGACCGGCAACGGCCTGCTCTACACCGGTGGCGAGTTCACCGGCATCGGCGGTCAGAGCTTCGGCTATCTCGCCCGGCTGACGACGACGGGCACCCTCGATGCGGGATGGCATCCGGCACCGGATCGTGCGATCGCCGCGGTTGCCGTCGATGCGAGCGGCGCCGTCTACGCCGCCGGCCCGTTCACGACGATCGGCGGCCAGCCGCGCAAAATGCTGGCCAAGCTCACCGGCAGCGGCAGCGCCGATCCGGCCTGGAACCCGGCACCGAACGGCTCGATCGCGGTGCTGTCGCCGTCCGGCGGTACCCTCGACGTCGGCGGCCGCTTCTTCACGGTCGGCGGCGCCTATCGGCTCGGGCTCGCGACACTCGACGCCGCGACGGCCGCGGTCGCGGCGGGCCTCGACGTCGAAGCGCCGGCGAACGGCGCCTCGATGCTGCTGCGACGCCCGTACGGACTGCTGGTCGGTGGCCAGTTCCTGAAAGCCGACGGCCAGCTTACGCCGTACGCGCTGCGGCTCGGCAGCGACGGCGCCATCGACACGACGCCGCATCCGGACGATGCGATCCTCTCGTTGATCGCCGCCTCGATCGGCGAGCCGGGCCCGCTGACCGTGTCCGGCCTGCTGCGCGCCGTGGTCGCGCTGCCGGACGGCAGCTTCGTGTTCGGCGGCAGCTTCACATCGGTCGGCGGCACGCCGCGCCCGTATCTGGCCAAGCTGCGCGCCGACGGTACACTGGATCCTGTCTTCAATCCCGCGGCGAGTTCGGCCGTCTACGCGCTCGCCGTCGACGGCACCGGCCACGTCTACGCGGGCGGTCGCTTCACGACCGTCGGCGGCCAGCCGCGCCAGCGCCTGGTCAAACTCGACGGCGTCAGCGGCGCGGTCGACCCCGACTGGAACCCCGGCGCGGACGACGAAGTGAGCGCAATCGCCCTGGACGCGAGCGGAAACGTCTACGCCGGCGGCACCTTCGAGTCGGCCGGCGGCCAGGCACGCAGCTATCTGGTCAAGCTCGACGGCGGCGGCAGCGGCAGCGCCGATACCGCCTGGAATCCCGGCGCCGACCGCTACGTCCGAGCCCTCGCGGTCGATGCCGCCGGCCGCGTCTACGCCGGCGGCGATTTCGCGGCGATCGGCGGTATCGCGCGCGAGCGCATCGCCCGGCTCGTCGGCAGCAGCGGCGCGGTCGATCCGGCCTGGAATCCCGGTGCCGACGACGACGTGCGCGCTCTGGCGACCGCACCGGGCGGCCTGGTCTACGCCGGCGGCGATTTCCGCGTGATCGGCGGACTGCCCCGTCGCGGTCTGGCCGCGCTGGCGGGCTCGGACGTGCTGTTCGCGGACGGGTTCGAGCCGTAGCGGGCTGGCGCCGCTGCGTGTCGACGGCCCGCCCGAGCGCCTAGGGCGCGTCCAGCAGCGTCCAGACGATGGCCGCGATCAACAGCGCCCCTCCCAGACACTGACCGATCAGCGCGAACCGGCGGTAGGACTTCTCGTTGTCGCGGCGATCGTAGTGGTCGACCACGACGGACAGCATCACCAGACAGGCGCACAGGATCGCCCCGTACAGACACCAGGCGGCCGCTCCGTGGAAGTGCATGCTGCTTCGCCGGCCCGGCACGAAGATGTCGTCGAACCACAGGCCATAGCTGCCGTAGGCGATCAGCAGCGTCGACAGTCCGAGGTAGACCCGTCGCTGTCCGGGCGGGATCTGATTGGGCACATAGGGTGGGTTTTCATCGCGCATGCAGGACATCTCCGACTCCGACGGGCCGGACCGCCCTGCGCGGGTCGTTCCGGATTCGATCGGCGACAGTGTCCGATCTAGCGGCGCGCCGGCCAAGAGGGGCGCTCGGATTCCGGGTACGGCGGACTGCGATGCCGGCGGCCGCGGGAGGCCGTGCTCGACGGGATTCGCGCGGAACTCGCCGCCGAGGATCACCGCCTCGGAAAAAGAAAAACCCCGAGCGCGAACGCTCGGGGTTCT
>VFQU01001491.1_pt1 | contig 13571 bp, 17 predicted proteins | sample 3512311 | NCBI WGS metagenome assembly VFQU01 (sample SAMN10412377, study PRJNA504923) | tailings metagenome | isolation source: Relicate 3 Philex TSF3 active mining site | place: Philippines: Tuba, Benguet | collected 2017-08-29 | reverse complement strand
TCCAGAAGAAATCTGCCTCTACTTTATCAGTCCCACATTAATTTGATGCACTACCCTATACTGCTCAACCCCAGACCGCTTAACCTCCGGCTTTATTTAATCCACGATCCTAAGGGACGTAGAGGATGGTTTTGGCGGCGGGTCATTGCAGTTAGAAATCAACGCTCCTTCTATCTTGGCAGACACACCAGAAAATGGCGATATTCATGCCAAATGACCCAGTAGTGATCGCTTGAGTCTTAAAAATTGCTGCTTTATCGATCGTATCGAACTCGTCGGAAACTGCGTGAGAATGGATAAAGTTTCTGGCAAACTCATGCCCTGCTTGCTGACATCGGTGTTACCACATTTGTCTCTCTCAAAACATCAGTTAGACTGAGACAACAGCAGCCCTTGATGAATGATCTGCTTACAGATTGGCAAAATTCCTCCTGTTAGAGAGATGTTGACGTAGGCATCGGCTTATAAGTTGGTTTCTTTAGTTAAAGCCATCTAACACAACAGTTCAAACGCCTCACTGGGATAATCTCTAAGTAGGTTCGCTAATGGCTTAAGAATCTGACAAACTATATCTCATCATTCAAGGCTTTAATGCAACCATTGGAAAACCTTCAAAAAATTCGTCCAGAAGCTTAATTTTCTGGATTTTGTCAAGCGATATACTTTGGGAGGTGGCTGACAGTCCTTCGTCGGAGGAGCATTTAATGATCCATCTTGAGCAATTAACAGCCACATTGATGCAGGGGGTGATCGAATATGCAGGAGCCGAAAGGGGCGCTCTGATTCTCTTGGAAGAGGATCAACTCATTGTAGTCGCTCAATGCAGCGAAAATAGACAGTGTGACCTGGAAAAGCTTGCTGTTGCTGATTGTGCAACGATTCCTGTCTCCGTCATTCACTCGGTAGAACGCACTCAAGAAACTTTAGTGCTTGATGATGCAGTCACCGAATTGTCTTTTTCAACTGCTCCTTACATCCAACACCACCAGACGCGATCTCTCCTGTGTATGCCAATTCTTCAGCAACGTCAGCTGATCGGCATCCTTTATCTAGAGAACAATCTCAGTACCGGAGTGTTTACCCGCGATCGCTTACAAATTCTTGAACTGTTGATAGCTCAGGCAACAATTTCACTAGAAAATACTCGGCAGTATGAACGGTTAGCAAACTATGCCGAAACACTGGAAAGGAAACTAGAAGAACAAACTCAAGCCCTACAGCAGGAGATCATCGATCGCGAACGAACAGAAGACGCATTACGACAAAGTGAAGCAAATTATCGCAACCTGCTACAAACCGCGAATTCGGTCATCATTCGCTATGATCCGCAAGGACGGATTCGCTACATCAATGATTATGGGATAAAACTTCTGGGCTATGAAGAACATCAGATTTTAGGGCGAACCTTATTTGAAACCATCATTCCAGATATCGAAATCTCTGGACGCGATGTTAAACCCTTTGTCCATGATTTACTTCGCAATCCCAAATCGTACCCGCAAGGCGAGGGTGAAAACCTGTGTCGAGACGGTCGGCGCATTTGGATGGTCTGGTCGAATCAAGCTATTTTTAATGACCAGGGAGATGTCGTTGAAATCTTATCGGTGGGCAATGACACCACTCAGCGTAGACAAGCAGAAGAGGCATTACAACGCAGTGAAGCCAAGTTCCGCAACATCTTTGCAAACTCGCAGGTTGGTATCTACCGTACTCGTATCGGTGATGGATTAATTCTCGATGCTAATCAACGCTTTGCCGATCTGTTTGGCTTTGATTCACCCCAGGAGATGATTGGGATTGAACACACTACAGGCTATTGGGTCAATCTCAGAGATCGCCAACAAGGCATCGAGGTGATGAAGCGGGATGGGGAAGTGCGAAGCTATGAAGCACAGATGCGAAAACGAGATGGGACAGTCTTTTGGGGGCTTTTCTCTTCTTATCTGAATACAGGGGATGACTACATCGAAGGAGTGATTGCGGATATTAGCGATCGTAAACAGGCAGAAGTCGCGTTGCAAGCCTCTGAAGCAGAACTGCGATCGCTCTTTTCAGCCATTCCCGATCCAATGTGTATCTTCAATGGTGAGGGGCAATTGATCTGTGCAATCAAAGGGAATCCGTCCTATGGAGAGTTATATCGGGAGGAGTATATTGGTAAGACACTGCATCGACTCTATGACAGGGAACAAGCCGATGAATTCCTGAGTTATATTCAGCAGGTGTTGAGAACTCAACAAGTACTTACAGTTGAATACAGTCAGTGGATAGCTGGACGAGAAATCTGGTTTTCGGCTCGCATTTCCCCGATTCGGCATGAGCAGGTGATTTGGTTGGCGCGAGATATTACGCCGCAAAAGCAAGCAGAAGCCGCATCGATTCTGGAAGAACGCAACCGTATGGCACGCGAGATTCACGACACCCTTGCTCAGTCGTTTACAGGCATTCTGGCTCAAGTCGGAGCGGCAAACCAGGTGCTAACGGATGATGTAGAAGCAACTCAGGCACATCTCGACCTGATCAAAGAATTGGCACGAACTGGACTGACTGAAGCGCGGCGATCGGTCGTTGCACTCCGTCCTCAGCTTTTAGAAGAAGGCAGTCTACAGAACGCTCTACATCGTCTCGTAACTCAAATCAGAGCGGCTGCAAACGATACCACTTTGTATTATGAAGTCAAGGGGACAGCGTATACTCTATCAACTGAAGTAGAGAGTAACCTACTGCGAATTGGGCAGGAAGCATTAACCAATGCGATCAAGCACGCCAACGCTGACGAAATCCGAGTGGAGCTAGTCTACGATCGCGATCAATTTTGCTTGCGCGTGAAAGACAATGGGCAGGGCTTTGGAGTCGGTAGCATTCCCTCCTCTAAGGGGTTTGGCTTACTCGGCATGAGCGAACGGGCAGAGCGCATCGGCGCACAACTCACCATTAGGAGTCAACCTGGACAGGGAACGCAGATGATTGTCACCGTTAATCGGGAGTAGCAACACGATGAATCAAGCCATTCGGGTTCTGATTGCAGACGATCATGCCATTTTTCGGCAAGGATTAGCCACGATTATTAACCGTGATCCAGAGATGAACGTGATTGCCCAAGCGGAAGATGGGGAACAGGCGATCGCGCTATTTGAGGAACACCAACCGGATGTCACGCTGATGGATCTGCGAATGCCGGAAGTGGAAGGCGTTGCCGCCATTGCTGCAATTTGTGCGATCGCTAAATCGGCTCGGATTATTGTGCTGACCACCTATGATAGTGACGAAGATATCTATCGGGGATTGCAGGCAGGAGCCAAAGGATATCTGTTGAAAGAAACTGAACCGGACGAGCTTCTGAATGCGATTCGCACCGTCCATCGGGGTCAGCAGTATATTCCGCCAGATGTGGGAGCAAAGTTAGCACAGCGCCTCAGCAATCCAGAACTGAGTGAAAGAGAGCTAGAAGTACTCCGCTTACTGGCTCAGGGAATGAGTAATGCGGATATTGCGACTGCTTTGGGTATTGGTGAAGGTACAGTTAAATCTCATGTCAATCGAATTTTGAATAAGTTAGATGTGAGCGATCGCACCCAGGCTGTGATCGTCGCGGTTAAACGCGGCATTGTCAGTTTGTAAGGTGTACTTTCGATCGAGTTCGGATTCTAACTTAAGTTAGAACCAGCCTTCTACTTTGCGATCGCAGGGGCACTCTATCAATTTGTACTGTAAAAAATTCAACCCACTGTAGACGACGGACTGAAGGCAATTTCCTATATTGAATTTATGCAAACAGTTATACAGTCAGAAAATAAATTTATGACCGGAGTGGCAATGCGCTAATTCAACTGACTGATGTAGCCATCTACTACGAGCCGTCGGACTATTCCTATCAAGAAGGGGCGTTTGAATGATTGCAATCGCAACTCTCTCGTTTAGTTCTAGATGAATTTGCTCGCTGCTAGCAGAACCTACGCTAATGTAAGTTCGAGATAATTCCTGAGCGCTCGGCGGTTGGAATTCGCCAAAGCGTATTGAGTGATTTCTTATCCCGAACTCGCCTTAGATAGACTTTGGGAACTATTGAAATAGGAGTATAAAGGTGCCTCAGGCAAACTTTTTGCAACGTTTTTTGGCTTGGTTGATTGATCAAGCGATTCTTATAATTCTCTATTCGCTAGCGATGTTTGCGATTGGATTAGCTGCTGGAGTCTATAACCGGAGTCAGATACAAATTCCCGACTTATTACTGTCTCTGGGCTTGATCGGATTTTTGCTTGTTCTCTGGCTTGGGCATTTTTTGTACTTTGGTTACTTTTGGAGTCGTCGAGAACGATCTATTGGAATGGGAATGATGAATATCCGAGTTGTTAAAGTTAATTACAGTTCTTTGTCTTTTGTAGTAGCGGGTTTGCGCGGTTCGATCGGATACTATCTGAGTAGTCTGATCTTTTGTTTAGGTTACCTCTGGTTCTTTGTCGATGAACAGCAGCAAACTTGGCACGACAAGATTTTTAATACGGTCGTGCTGAAAGGATAAACGTTGAACCAGGAGATAACGGTGAGTATTAAACTCTGACTGCTGACAAAAGTTCCTCGCGTTACGCTAACGCATCAGTCACCGACTCAAAGTGATTCAGCTAATGTTCAAGTTGCTTACGCTAGGCATGTCCTAAATCATCAGGTTTTCCCAGCTTTTATAGCAAGGTTCCCTGCTTCAATGCTCTGCCCCTGACTATGTTCCTTTTTTGATCGCACAGGCATATAGACAGAAGCCGTTTAAGATCCTCACCTTTCGGCATCCAACTTGGGATTAGTGCCGAGGCGCAACTCCGAAGGAACCGCAGCACACCTCAATCATGAATTCATCATGCAATATCTTTCACAGGACTTAATCCTTCTTGCACTCAATCCCCAAACTGGGAAAACTCGCTTTTCTTGGTACTCTGCGCTCGATTATGGCTTGGTCGGTTCTTTATTACTAGACTTAGTACTGCAAGGCAAACTTGAGATCGACAACGACAATCATGTGATCGGTGCGATTAGCGCTTTGCGCAACTCCGCAGGAATCACAGGCAACACAGGCAATGAATTCTTAGATCAACGCCTCAGTGAGGTTCTAGCATCGTCTCGTCCTCGAACTGCAAGGTTCTGGGTGACTCGCTGGAGACGAAGATACCTGGGCATTCAAACGATTGTGTTGCAGAACTTAGTTGATTTAGGTGTTTTAGAACGACAAGAGCAACGCATTCTTGGACTGTTCCCAACGCAGCGATATTTTCTCACCGATGAATCCATTCAACGCGAGATTGTCCAGCAAGTTCGTGCAGCCGTATTAGAAGGCATTGGACTGAATTCTCGAATGGCAGCATTGATTAGTTTGATGCAAGCCTCTCACCTGACCGATGCGGTGTTCACGCCTGAAGAACGTCCTGAAGCACGATCGCGAATCAAAGCGATCGCAGAAGGGGAGTTGGTCGGCAAAGCAGTTTCAAAAGCAATTTTCACCGTTCAAACAGCCGCGACTCTGGGTGCAGTCAATGTCAGATGAAATCGTTAGGAGTTTTATAGAACGATAGCCCGGGAAAATTTGACAGGAAAGCTTTTCTATCAGACTTGTCCAGAGTGTTCTGCTTGATGCAAACGTAGAAAAATGAACGACGATAGTAGTCACAGTCCCTTACTTGTCCCTCCTTCAACCCAAGATTGGATGCAAGGTGTGCTGAGTGCAAAGGTTGTGTTGGTGATGTATGGAGACTATCAAGACCCTAAAAGTGCGGACGCTTACAAGCTGATTAAACGGCTCAAACAAGAGCATAGTGCTTCTCTTGGAGAAGATTATTTATGCTTTGTCTTCCGTCATTTTCCGCAAACACAGATTCATCCTCATGCTCAACGAGCCGCCGAAGTTGCTGAAGCCGCCGCTGCCCAGGGACAGTTTTGGTCAATGCACGATACTTTATTTGTTCATCAACAGAAGTTAGAGAACGGCTACCTTCTAGAATACGCCAACGATTTGGAGCTTGATATTCCGCAGTTTCTCAAAGACTTGTCTAAACATGTCCATATCGATCGCATCAATGAAGATATCGAAGGTGGAATACACAGTGGAGTAAAAACGGCTCCAGCCCTATTTATCAACAACATTCGCTATACCAGACGCTGGAAAATAACGGAATTGACGACAGCTATGATTGCTGCAAGTCATTAAGGAATACCCTCAAAACAGGTTCGCTTACACGATGCAAATCATTCATAGCAACAAATAGGAGAAAGATGATGCAATTAACCACAATACGACGATTAACTTCTAGAATCACTGCGATATTTGCTAAAACTACTCTATCAATCATCACGGTGACAGGAGTGATTGGGAGTTCACGAACGCACCCAGCGATCGCCACCCCTCCACCGCAACAATTTCCTATTCTCGTTGCAACCGCCTACACGGATCTGTCGTTGCCAACCCTAAGACGGGGCGATCGCGGTAGAGAGGTACAAATGTTGCAGAAAATTCTCTCGGATAATGGTTTTTTGCATGCTGCCGGAGTCAGGTTAGGAACTCCCAATGGTGCTGCTGTTGATGGTGTATTTGGTGCGATTACAGAGTCTGCGGTGAGAGATTTACAACAACGCTACGACATCTCCGTCACAGGACAGGTCAACCCTATGACTTGGGAAGTGCTGGATATGCGGGAGAATCCCTATCGATCGCCGCTTCCCTGGAAATCCTAATTAATCATTCAGAAAAACTTCCGAAAAAACTCATAAGGACACTTCTAATGAATAAGATTCTGTCCAGGCTTCAACAATCCCCGCGAGTTATTTCAGCAACAATACTGGTCAGCCTATTGTTGCTGTTTAGTTTCCCATCTCTGGCTCAAATTAGTCCACAGGTGATTCCCAGAATTGAAGTAATTGAAAGTTCTGAAGGAATTCCACCCGCTTACCGTTTAGTCATTAGCCAACCTCAGGACATTGTGTATGCTTTCTGTCCTACGGATTTTGAGCCTGAGTTGAGCTATCTACGAAATGTGAAAGCAATTCAGTGTAAGCGTTCTCCCAGGTAACTAGCGGTCAGATCCAGGCACTACATCCACACAAAAGTTAAGGAGACAAAGATGAGATTCAAAGCAACCAAAGGAACGCCGAGAATCGGAACGGAAGTGAAAGACGCGACTTACGTCGAGGCTGCTGGGTGGGGTAAGTATCGGTGGTGGCGGTATGTTCTGGGGCTGATGATTATCCTCTTTGCATGGATGGTCGTCGCCAACCTTGCCAGTGCGCTTGTCGCGCTGGCGCTCGGCGGCAAAGAGGGTGCCGCAGCGCTTGGTCGGCTGGATTTCGCGGCGTTTGGTCCTGTGGGGGGCTTCGTCGTGTCCATGGCGGGTTTTCCGGTGTTCCTCGCAGGAATTCTCATCGCCGTCACCCTCATCCACCAGCGCCATCCCCGGACGCTGATCACGGCGCGGAAGAAGATCAGTTGGACTCGCGTCGGTCACGGCTTCGTGGCTGGATTTGTGCCCTGGGTACTGCTCGGCGGGTTGGGGCAGTACCTCCTCTACCCCGATAGCTTCTCTTTCAACTCCGACCTCAAGACGTTCGCGCTCTTTGTACCGATCGCGCTAATCCTCACTGCGATCCAGACGACCACCGAGGAGCTTTTCTTTCGCGGGTACATTGTGCAGGGTGCAAGCCTAATCTGGTCGAACCGTGTGTTTCTGGCGATCGTCTCAGCCGTGATCTTCACCCTGCCGCACGCCACTAACCCAGAGTCACAGGAGGGTGGCTGGATCGGGATGTTCGTCGGAATCTTCGTCGGCACGGGTCTGCTGTATGCGATCGTTTCATTGATCGACGGCACGACCGAGCTTGCGATCGGCGCACACTTTGCCAACAACATCGCGTATTTTCTCTTGTTCAACTGGTCTGGAAGCTTCTTCTCCGCGCCAGCTCTATTCAGCATCAGTGAGTACCACGCAAGATTCTACGACATCACCTCTCTCGTGCTGATTCCCGTCTTCCTGGCGATCGCTTACAAGGTGTTCAAGCGTGACAAGGCAGCCGAACCCGTCGATTCCTGAACCCATCAGCAACTCGATCAAAGGAGTTCATCACCATGTCCAAAGTGTCTTCTAACCACCCACAAAAGACCCCTGCCGCGATCGCACCAAACCGTGCCTCCCGTCCGGGTTGGTCTGAAATCGCCGTCGGTCTTGTCGTCTTCGCGATCGTGGGAATCGGGGTTGGCTCGCAACTCAAGCGGCTCGGTCTTAACCCCGTGGTTTACGGACTGGTCTTCACCGCGCTCTCTGGTATCGCTGGAATTGCCGGATTTGCAGCAGCAGTGCTACTGCGGATTCGTTCCCTGAACGCCTTTGGTTTGCGTCCGGTCTCTAAGCGCTGGTTACTCATCGCGATCGGAGTCGGACTGGTTGCCTTCGTACTCAAAGGGCTGGCTGTTCTGGGTTGGATTCAGATCACCGGGAACACTAACAGTGTCCAGAGTGTGTACGCAGAGGGCGGTAGCGGCGGAGTACTATCTTTGGTTTTAGCAACATTTTTCCTTGGAATCGTCACGCCCCTCGGCGAGGAGTTGCTCTTTCGGGGGGTCGTCACCAACGCGCTGCTGCGCTATGGTCCTTTCATTGGGGTTGTGGGTAGCACCCTGATCTTTGCCTTCGTTCATGGCATCAATATTGTCTTTCCCGCAGCTATAGTGGCTGGTCTCGCTACTGCCGAGATCTTCCGCCATAGCGGATCAATTTGGACTGCTGTCGTTGTTCACGTCGTTTTCAATTTGCCTACAATCCCGGTGATGATAATTGCTGGCATGAGCTAATAGGACAGAGCATCTGGAGATTAAACCAATGGCAATTCTGAAACAATTCGGGATTTTATTTGTATTGGGCAGTGTGGGAATTGTGATGTTTACGGTCACGTCTATTCCTTTAATCGAGCAACAGTTAGCGAAACTGTCTCCAGAAACAATGGAAAAAGTGCCTCCATTGTGGATTTTAATGCTTCTGCAAGGACTACAGTATTCAGTTCTACTGGCAATCAGCATTCTGATCGGCATTGGTTGTGCCTACCGTGTTGGATTACGCTCCCATTTGGTTGATCATTGGGTGTTTCATACCACTAAGTCTCTATCTTTTGCTGTTGAGATGAAGTGGAGTTTGGGTGTGGGCGCAGCGGCAGCGATTGTTCTCTTGTTGCTCGATCGGTTGATGCAACCTGCCCTACCTGAAGCACTACGGGCAGCCAATAATACAGAACGAAGTTGGTTGAATTTGCTCACAGCAATGTTCTATGGCGGCATCACTGAGGAAATTTTGATGCGTTGGGGTTTAATGTCGCTGCTTGTTTGGATCGCGTGGAAAGGTCTAAAACAAGGCGTTACGCTGCCAAGTCAAGGAATTTATCAAGGTGCGATCGTTCTAGCCGCGTTGGTATTTGGACTGCTACACCTGCCAGCGACTGCCGCGATCGTTCCCCTCACTCCAGTTGTGATTATTCGGGCGCTGTTACTGAATGGGATTGTGGGAATCGCGTTTGGTTGGCTCTTTTGGCAATACTCGCTTGAGGCTGCGATGTTAGCCCATGTCAGCTTTCATGCCTTTTCCTTTGCTCTTAGCCTTTTGCTGGCAAGATCTGCCTAAGCTTTTTGCTGGCAAGCATCACTGTATCCATCACCCAATATTGGAGCTAAAACATGTCACGCAAAACGATCGCCACCAAAAACCAGTCTCCACAACGACCACTTACTCCTAGTGCCAAACACCCGCTTCGGCGGTTTCTTCGCAAACCCCTTCAGATCATTCGCACTAATTTTCGCGCCTACCTCACTATCAACGCCATTGTGTATGGCTTAGTCATCATCGGGTTGGTAGTGGCGATGGTCTTCCCCAACCTGAGCGCAACTCAGGCAGCCATCCTGGAAGACAACGGAACGGCGGCTCTTGTCCGATCGCTATTCAATAACCCCTGGCTGTTCTCGCTGACTATCCTGGGAGTCAACCTCACGACCGGCGCGCTGTGGATCGTGCTCCCTTCGCTGATCGTTCCCTTTGCTGGTATCGCCATGTTTGCGTATAAGATGTTCACTCTGGGTTTAGCAATGGCTCCGACTACCAAGATGATGGCGGTGGCACTGATCCCGCACTCGCTGACAATACTCATCGAATTCCAAGCTTACGCCCTCCTGATGTTTGGCGCATACATCCTTGGTCAGTCTTGGGTTCGCCCCGCCACCATCGGCACTCGGAACCATCGTCAGGGTTACGTCCGTGGGCTGCAACAGCTCGGTTGGCTGAGTCTGTCCACGCTCCCACTGTTCATCGTCGGCGCGATCTGGGAGGCGTTCTCGCTGCGCTACCTGGTTCCTCCGCTGACCCAATGGTTGTTGTAGCCAGTAGGTGATACTGCCCACAAAACTTTACTGTGAAGGGTTTTACAGACTGTTCGCAGTGTGATTTTGGGCTAAAAGTCGGTCTTGATTAAAACAGGAGAAGCAGAATGAGACAAGATGAAGTGGCTTTGATTAAGTACAAAGATTTTGCGCCTCGAATTACTGAACGGGGACCCTTCGGCGGAGCTTCCGATTATGAATCCTTCTCTGATGTTGTTAGTACTGTAAATCAGTGGATCGAAAGTACAACGATACAGGTAATCAATGTTGAAACCGTTGTTTTACCCGATCGCATCGAAGGCACCAGTGATGATGTCTACGGAGTGACGACCAGTAATGCTTTCCACCCAGTGATGATCAGCCAGGGTCTTGCAATCAATTGCTTTCAATGTGTGCGTGTCTGGTACAGAGAATAAGCTTCATCGGAGAAAGTAATGAAATGATCTACCTGGTTTACTTTCCTGTATCTAGCGCTTGGAGTTTGCCTGACGGCGATCGCGCTTGAGAGTCAGAACTGGACGATGGAAGGCATGTTACAAGCGTTTTCGTGGCTATTAGCCGTCTTAATACTTGCAGAAATCATTGTGATTACATGGCAAGTAAATCCTGAACATTAGTATCTAAATCAGAACAAGTCACACCATGAATAAGCCCGAGTTTTTTGTTACCCCCGGCTATGGGGAATACATGCTGAATAACTTGCATTACTCGCAAGCGGTAAAGATTGGCGATCGCGTAGAGACATCCGGTCAAGGTGGCTGGAATGACAACCTACAAATTCCTGAATCGCTCGCGGACGAGATTGCTCAGGCGTTTCGGAACGTGGAGCAAACCCTGGCAACTGCCGGGGCGGGTTGGGAGCACGTTGTCCACGTCAATTCTTACCATGTTGGCGGGTTGCCCCCAGAGGTTAACGATGTGATGGTCAGGCTATATCGCCATTACATGCCCAACCATGCCCCAATTTGGACACAGGTAGGAGTCGCGGCTCTTGGACTTCCAACGATGCGAATTGAAATCCGCGTTACTGCAATTGTTCCATGAGTTTCGTATCAGCGGCAGCAGAGGCGGCTCCGTTAAAGTATCCACTTGAACAGAGGAGAAATTTAGATGTCAGACAACAGTAAAGCCATCTTAGAAGCGGCAAACGCGGCGATCGCCCAAAGCAACTATGAAAGATTTTTGTCGTTCTGCACCGACGACAACGATCCTGATGCACTAGACGTTCTGGAACCGTGTTCGGGCGATCGCCCACCTTAGAGAATCAGAGTAAGTGCTGATCTCATCGGTATCCAGTTGCATCAGCAGGTTTGCCCATTTCTGTTACCTCCTGAATGTAACGCCAAGCATCCGGTTGAGAACCATCCAAATCAGTAAAACCATACACTTTAGCAAGTTGACCACTGGAAAGCGATTGACCATTCCAACGGGCGACCTCCGGATCAACTGCCAGATGAGCAACGGCACGTCCAACAAAGTGGGGTGTTTCGGAAACGATGAAGTGCGGTTCCTTGACTGTCGCATCCTGCCAGTTCGCTTCACTCACACCAAAACTATCCAGCATCATTTCCGATCGCAACCAACCGGGAGTCAGGCACACTGCTGTGCAGCCATGCGGTTGAAGCTCTTGCGCTAATGCCCACGCCATCCGAATAATTGCATTCTTTGCGACATCATAAATTAAGGCTTGCCGATAGTGCTGATTGTTGTAATCTGCTATTCCATCGGTGAGTTCAACGACGAATCCTCCTGGATTCTGGATCAGCAGTGGCAGGGCAAAGTGACTGGTAATGAGATGAGTCTCAATCGCCGATCGTAACAGGCGTAATCCCCGGTCTAAATCAACTTCCCAAATGGGTTTATCAAACTCGGCAAAATGTTCTGCTCCAATATCATTTACCAAAATATCTAACCGCCCTTGCTCTTGCTCCACACGAACGATAAGCGATCTCACCTGTTCTGGGTCTAAATGATCCACTTGAACGGCAATGCCCTTTCCACCAGCTTGAGTCACTAACTCTGCGGTTTCCTCGATGGTTTCTGGGCGATCGTAATCTGATCGTTGGGTACGGGTGCTTCGTCCTGTCACATACACGATCGCTCCGGCTGCACCCAGTTCGGTTGCAATGCCTCGCCCTGCTCCACGAGTGCCTCCCGCCACGATCGCTACTTTATCTTTTAGTGGTTGCATAATGACCTCTCAAAATTGTTCTAAAAAGTAAATTCAATTCACTGTTCTTGGGATAGTTCATTTGCTTATCGAGATGCAGAGCCAGCATTGAGTTGATTTATCAGTCCCATCACATCATTTTTTACCCAGCTATCGGTGATCCGACCGTCAACAATTCGCACGATCGTCATCCCCGTCATTGCTACGACGTTACCTGTTGCAGGTATCCCAAAGATTTCTCCCTGATGCGTTCCGCGCGTAGTGGCGCGTGAGCAAACTTGATCGCCTTCAGCAATTTGGTCGTCGATCGTAATCTCTAGGTCAGGAAACGCGGCACGAAACATAGACACGACTTGCCTAATCCCCTCAGGTGCTTCATGATAAACATAAGACGGAGACAGAAGCTCATCCAACAGATCCACTCTCCCTTTGTTGAATACCTGTTGGGGTAGTCCTAACCAGGTAAGGATGCATTGTAGTGATGAATGAAGTACCAGATCGTTCCAATGTGATTGTCCACCTTCTTGGAGAAGGACAAGGTTTTTCGCACCAGTCGAGAGATTCTTTGGCGCAGGGTGCAGTTGAATCGTTCAATCCGGTTAGTCAAACCACTCTCCTTGCCAACCGCCCGATGCCGTTTACTGGGGAAAACTGCTGCATAAGCTGCCCAGAAGTCGGTATAGCAGATGGCACATTGCCGGTAGACTGGCGGCAAAGATTGCCACAAGGCTGTGGCTCCCGCTTCTGAACGGTTTCCGATATGCACGCCCACAATTTCCCGTGTCTTTGCATCTATCGCTAACCACACCCACTGCTTGTTCCCTCGGTGGGAAACGAACGACCACAACTCGTCGCACTGGATCGTTAATCGCCCCTTTTTTTCGCGCTCACGCTCACTCGTCGCGGCACAGTCACATATTTAGCGTTCACGTAGCGTTGCAGCCATAACTCAGACACCCCGGTGACTCTCGCGATTCCTGCTAACGACAGGCGTTCCAAGAGCAGCTT
>VFQU01001490.1_pt1 | contig 13579 bp, 26 predicted proteins | sample 3512311 | NCBI WGS metagenome assembly VFQU01 (sample SAMN10412377, study PRJNA504923) | tailings metagenome | isolation source: Relicate 3 Philex TSF3 active mining site | place: Philippines: Tuba, Benguet | collected 2017-08-29 | reverse complement strand
CCGCGAAGGCGGCCGCACCGTCGGCGCCGGCACGGTGAGCGAGATCATCGAGTAGGGCGGAACGGAACAGACCATGAACAAGGAACGCATACGCATTCGCCTGAAGGCGTACGATCACCGGGTGCTGGACCAGTCCACGACAGAAATCGTGGACACGGCCCGGCGGACGGGCGCGGTCATTGCCGGCCCAATACCGCTGCCGACGGTGCGCAACCGCTACACGGTGAATCGCTCGCCCCACGTGGACAAAAAGTCGCGCGAACAGTTTGAGATCCGCACGCACAAGCGTCTGCTGGACATACTGGAGCCGACGCAGGACACGGTGGACGCGCTGATGAAGCTGGATCTGCCGGCTGGCGTGGACGTCGAAATCAAAGCCTTTGGCAAGAAGTAAGAAATAGTAGTTAGACCCTGGAGAGGTTGGCGATGAGCCCAGGAATTTTAGGTAAAAAAATCGGCATGACACAGATCTTCCGGCCCGACGGGCAGGTGGTGCCTGTGACGTTGGTGAAGGCGGGTCCGTGTGTGGTGACGCAGCGCAAGACGCCAGCGACCGACGGCTACGACGCCATTCAGGTGGGCCTGATGGAGTACGTCAAGCCAGCGCGGATCAACAAGCCGGAGACGGGCCACTTGAAGAAGGCAGGCGCGGAAGGCGTGCGCTTCAGCCGGGAATTCCGGCTGGGCTACGGCAACGGCGACTTCAAGGCGGGCGACAAGATCACCGCCGAAGACTTCAAGCCGAAGGAAAAGGTGGACGTCATCGGCGTGTCGAAGGGCCGTGGCTTCCAGGGCGTTGTGAAGCGGCATCACTTCGGTGGTGGTCCGGGTGGGCACGGTTCGATGTTCCACCGGGCACCGGGGTCGATTGGCGCCTCGAGCTTCCCTTCGCGCGTCTTCCCTGGCATGCGCATGGGCGGTCACATGGGCTCTGACCAGGTGACGGTGCGCAATCTGGAGATTGTGGAAGTGGATCCGGAAGAGAACGTGATCATGGTGAAGGGCGCGCTGCCCGGGGCCAATGGGTCCTATGTGATGATCCGTCGTGCGAAGGTGAGGGGCTAAGCCAATGCCAACGGTAGACGTTATCAATCTCGAAAACCAGAAGGTGGGCTCGCTCGAGCTGAGTGAAGAAGTCTTTGCGGCTGAAGTGAACGAGCACCTGCTCTATGAGAGCGTCCGGCACTACATGGCTGGACAACGCAAGGGCCTGGCGGCGACCAAGACGCGGCACGAAGTGGCTGGCAGCGGCAAGAAACTGTGGAAGCAGAAGGGCACGGGGCGCGCTCGTATGGGCAGCATCCGTTCGCCATTGTGGCGCCACGGCGGCACGGTGCACGGGCCGCAACCGCGTGACTACAGCTACCGCCTGAACAAGAAGATGATTCTGGGCGCCCTGCGCTCGGCTTTGTCGGCGAAGCTGCGGGATGGCGAATTGCGCGTGGTGGATGCCTTCACCCTGGCTGATGCCAAAACGAAGAACTTCGCGGCGAAGCTGGGCACGCTGAAGGCCGAACAGACGGTTTTGCTGGTAGAGAACACCGAGAACCGGAACCTCGAACTGGGTTCGCGCAACCTGCCGGGCGTGAAGCTGGTGTCCAGCAAGGACGTAACGACCTACGACCTGCTGAAGTACAAGCACATTCTGGTGAGCAAGACGGCGGCGGAGAAGCTTTCGGAGGCCTTGAAGTAAATGAACCTGTTCGAAGTAATTGCGCGGCCGATCGTGACCGAAAAGGGCGTCATCAAGAAGGACGGCGAACGCACGCTGTGCTTTGAAGTGAAGCCGGCGGCGACCAAGACGGAAATCAAGCAGGCGGTGGAGAAAATCTTCAAGGTGAAGGTGGAAGAAGTCCGCACGCTGAACAACGAGGGCAAACTGCGCCGGCGGGGCAAGTTTGCGGGTTATGGGTCTGACTGGAAAAAGGCCTACGTGAAATTGAAGAAGGACCAGAAGGTCCCCGAATACGCTGAGGTGGTCTAATGCCGATTAAATCCTATCGTCCGTTTACGCCAACCCGCCGTTTCCGCACGGTGGTGACGCGCGAGGAGATCACCAAGCAAACGCCCGAAAAGTCGCTGACCGAAGGCAAGCGCAAGTCAGGCGGGCGCAACAGCAGTGGCCGGATCACCAGCCGCTTCCGTGGCGGTGGTAACAAGACGACTTACCGCATCATTGACTTCAAGCGCGACAAGGCGGGCGTGCCGGCCACGGTGGCCGCCATTGAGTATGACCCGAACCGGTCGGCTCGCATTGCCCTGCTGCATTACGCCGATGGCGAAAAGCGCTACATCATTGCTCCGGTGGGCCTGAAGGTGGGTTCGAAGGTGACCAGCGGTCCCGAGGCGGACATTCTGGTGGGCAATGCACTGCCGCTGCGGAATATTCCCGCCGGTACGATTGTGCACAACATTGAACTGCGCCCTGGCAAGGGTGCGCAGATGGCACGCAGCGCTGGCGCGCAGGCGCAGGTGGTGAGCAAGGATCAGGAATACTGCCTGCTCAAGATGCCGAGCGGCGAAGTGCGCAAGGTGATGACGGATTGCTATGCGACGGTGGGCCAGGTGGGCAACCTCGATCACGAAAACCAGACGCTGGGCAAAGCCGGCCGCAGCCGCTGGGTGGGCAAGCGCCCGCACAACCGCGGCGTGACCATGAACCCGGTGGATCACCCGCACGGTGGTGGCGAAGGCCGTACCTCGGGTGGCCGTCACCCGGTGACGCCATGGGGCCAGCCGACGCGTGGCTTCAAGACGCGCAACAACAAGCGGACAGACAAGATGATTGTCAACCGGAAGTCGAAGAGTTAGGGATTGAGCAGGTAGAGGGACAACATGGGCCGTTCACTGAAAAAAGGACCGTTTGCAGACGGTCACCTCGTCGAAAAAGTGGAAGCGATGAATGCGCGCAACGAAAAAAAGGTTGTCAAGACCTGGTCGCGGCGCTCCACCATCATGCCGACCTTTATCGGCCACACGCTGGCCGTGCACAACGGCAAGAAATTCATCCCGGTCTATGTGACCGAAAACATGGTGGGCCACAAGCTGGGCGAGTTCGCACCGACCCGGACTTTCAAGGGACACGTGGCGAAGTCGGAAAAAGGCAAATAGGACTTAGGAAATGACAGCGAAAGCAGAAGCCCGTTATATCCGCGTCAGCCCGCAGAAGTGCCGGCTGGTGATTGACCTGATTCGCGGCCTCAACGCCGGGGAAGCCATTCAGGTATTGAAGATGACGAACAAGCGCATGGCTCCGGTGGTGGAGAAAGTGCTGCGTAGCGCCATCGCCAACGCGGAGAACAAGAACAGCGATATCGACGTGGACAACCTGACGGTGAGCGAGGCCTATGTCAACGAGGGTCCGCGCATGAAGCGGTTGCGTCCGGCGCCGATGGGGCGGGCCTACCGCTACCAGCGCCGCATCTCGCACATCGTGGTGAAGGTGAGCGACGGCGTGGAAACGGCGACGGAAGTGAAGGCAGAGGAATAAGGATTAACGCGCATGGGTCAGAAAGTACATCCCTTTGGATTCCGTCTCGGGGTCACGAAAACCTGGAAGAGCCGCTGGTTCGCCAAGCAGGACTATTCGAAACTGCTCTTTGAAGACCTCGAGCTGAAGGAGTCGCTGCGGAGCCGCCTGAAGAGCGCCGGGGTGAGTTCGATTGAAGTGGACCGTCCGGGCAACAAGCTGCGGATCACGATCCGCACGTCACGGCCGGGCATCATCATTGGCCGCAAGGGCGCGGAAATCGAAAAGCTGAAGCTGGAGCTGGGAAAGAAGACGGGCCGCGAAGTCTTTATCGACATTCAGGAAGTACACAAGCCCGAGCTGGATGCGCAGCTGGTGGCCGAGTCGATCGCGCTGCAGCTGGAAAAGCGCATCGCCTTCCGCCGGGCCATGCGCAAGGCCGTGGACAGCGCGCAGCGCTTCGGCTGCAAAGGGATCAAGGTGCGCGTGAGCGGCCGTTTGAACGGCGCGGAAATTGCGCGTACGGAATGGTATCTGCACGGGCAGTTGCCGCTGCACACGCTGCGGGCCGACATCGACTACGGCTTTGCCGAAGCGTCGACCACCTACGGGGTGATTGGCGTGAAGTGCTGGATTTACAAGGGCGATATTGGCGAAGGCCAGCGTCGCGTGATGCTGCGGAACGAGAATGAGCCGCAGCCGCGGCCGCGCCGCGACAACCGGGACCGTCGCGGGCCGGGTGGTGATCGTGGCGGGGATCGTCCGCGCGGGGACCGTGGAGGTGATCGGGGTGGCGATCGCGGTGGTTTTGATGGCCGTCCGCGCCAGGAAGCGGCCGTGCCGCCGGTGCAGGACAGCGGCGTGGTGATTACTCCTCCGGAAGTGCCTACGGCCGTCAAGGCTGGTGGCCCGATTCTGCCGCCGATGGCGCCTCCCGCGCCAGCCTGGAAGCAGGAAATGCAGCCGGAAGTGGAAGCTACCGCGCCGGAAGTGGCCAGTTCTGAAGTGGCCAGCCCTGAGACGGCAAATCCCGCGGCGAGCGAAGAGAAGCCCAACGAGTAGCCCCGGCGAGCGCGAAGAAATTAGCGAGTAAAGAGGAACACGACCTATGTTGATGCCAAAGAAAGTCAAATACCGCAAGCAGCAGCGGGGCCGCATGCGCGGCATGGCTTACCGGGGCTCCAGTGTGGACTTCGGCGAGTACGGTCTGAAGGCAATGGGCTGCGGCTACATCACGAATCGCCAGCTGGAAGCGGCTCGTATTGCCATGACGCGGCATATCAAGCGCGGCGGCAAGGTTTGGATCCGGATTTTCCCCGATAAGCCTGTGACCAAGAAGCCGGCGGAAGTCCGCATGGGTTCGGGCAAAGGTGCTCCGGACGGCTGGGTGGCGGTGATTCGGCCGGGCAAGATCCTGTTTGAAATGGAAGGTGTGCCGCTCGATGTCGCCACCGAGGCGATGCGGCTGGCCGCGATGAAGCTGCCGATCAAGACCAAGCTGGTTTTGCGGTCGGTGGTCTAGGCAGAAAAGACGGACAAGCGGCAGAGCGAGGAATACGGCGATGAAAGCAGAACAAATCCGCGGCCTGGACACGGCCGAATTGAAAAAGCAACTGGCTGAGGGCGACGAAACCATGTTCCGCCTGCGGTTCCAGATGTCGATGGGGCAGATGGAAGGTATCAAGAAGTTGCGGGAGCTCAAGAAGGACCGGGCCCGGATCCTGACCGTATTGCGGGAGCAGGAACTCGCTGCCCAGAAGGAAGGCAAGTAAGCGATGGCCGAGCAGGAATTGGCGGCGAAGCTGCCCAACAAGCAGGAGAAGGTGGGCGAAGTAGTGTCCACGAAGATGGAAAAGACCATTGTGGTGCAGGTGACGCGCCGGACCAAGCATCCGCTCTACAAGCGGATTCTGACGAGCCGCAAGCGCTTTTACGCCCACGATGAAGAAGGCAAGGCCAACCTGGGCGATCAAGTGCGCATTGTGGAAAGCCGCCCGCTGAGCAAGCTCAAGCGGTGGCAGTTGGCGGAAATTGTCCGCCCGGCCGTGCGCATCCAGATTGCCGAGGAAAAGCAGGATAAAGGCGCCAAGGCAGCCCGTAAACAGAAGTAGTGGTTAAGCCAAGAGAGCGAACGGAGAAAACGCAATGATTGGGATGAGAACAATGCTGGAGGTGGCGGACAACAGTGGCGCCCGCAAGCTTCAGTGCATTCTGCCGCGTGGCGGCGATAAAGGTTTGACGGCCGGTCTCGGCGACATCATCACGGCCAGCGTGAAGGAAGCCGCCCCGGATTCTTCCGTAAAGAAGGGCAAGGTTGTGCGCGCCGTTATTGTGCGCATGCGCAAGGAAGCCCGCCGCAAGGACGGCACCTACATCCGGTTTGATTCCAATGCGGCCGTGCTGGTAAATGAATTGGGCGAACCGATTGGCACGCGTGTGTTCGGGCCGGTGGCTCGTGAGCTGCGCGACAAGCGTTTCATGAAGATTGTTTCGCTGGCGCCGGAGGTGGTGTAAGCCATGCCGACTCTCAGCAAGATGACGGGCTCGCAGAAGGCGGGCATCCCCAACCGGATCCGCCTGAAGAAGGATGACCTGGTGAAGGTGATCGCGGGCAAGGACAAAGGCAAGACGGGCAAGATTCTCGAAGTGAACCGGGAATTGGGCCGCGTGCTGGTGGAAGGCGTGAACATCGTCAAGCGCGCCACCAAGCCCAACCCGGCCAAGGGCATCAAGGGTGGCCTGGCCGAGCGGGAAGCCATGATACATGTTTCGAACGTGATGATCCTGACGTCGGGCGGCGTTCCGACGCGGATCGGCAGCAAGGTGGAAACGGTGGGCGGCAAGACCCGCCGGGCGCGGGTAGCGCGGAAGACCGGTGAGGTGCTGGATTCCAAGTAAGCCGGAACATCCGGTTTCTCCAGGTCCCTCCAAAGAGAATAAAGGCAGGAAGAAATGAAAGCGCGGTTACGGGAAGTTTATACAAAGCAGGTGGTTCCCCAACTCCAGCAGGAGTTTGGTTACAAGAACCCGATGGCCATACCGAAGATCGAAAAGGTTTCGATCAACATGGGTTTGGGCGAAGCCACGGGCAACGCCAAGCTGATGGATGTGGCGGTGCAGGAACTGAGCGCCATCACGGGCCAGAAGCCGGTGGTGACCAAGGCCAAGAAATCGATTGCAGCCTTCAAGCTGCGTGAGAACATGCCGATTGGCTGCATGGTTACCCTGCGCGGGGACACCATGTTCGAGTTTCTCGACCGCTTCATGAACATTGCGCTGCCGCGCGTGCGCGACTTTCGCGGCGTGAATCCGAAGTCCTTTGACGGCCGGGGCAATTACACGATCGGCATCAAGGACCAGTTGATTTTCCCTGAGATTGACTACAACAAGGTAGACAAGGCGCGGGGTATGAATATCTGTATTACGACCACGGCGAAGAACGATGCGGAAGCGCTCGCTTTGCTGAAGTTCATGGGAATGCCGTTCCGCCAGTAGCGGAATCAGACGGGAGAAACAATGGCTACTACCGCAAAGATCGCCAAGGACAACAAGAAGCCCAAGTTTGAATGCCAGCACCGGAACCGCTGTGGCCGCTGTGGCCGCCCGCGGGCCTACATGCGGAAGTTCAACCTGTGCCGCATCTGCTTCCGCCAGCTGGCGCTGGCTGGAGAAGTGCCTGGCGTGACGAAATCGAGCTGGTAAGGAAAAGGAAGAGGAATCGATGACGAGTGATCCAATCGCCGATATGCTGACGCGGGTGCGCAACGCCCTGAAGGCACGGCACACCAAAGTGGATATCCCGGCTTCGAAGCTGAAGTTGGAAATTGCCCGTATCCTCAAGGAAGAGGGCTACATTCTGAACTACAAGCTGGCCGAAGAAGGCGCCAAGAAGACGATCAAGGTGTACCTGAAGTACACGCCCGAAAACGAAAGCGTCATCTCGCACATGGAGCGTGTCTCGCGCCCGGGTTGCCGGATCTACGTTGGTTCGGCCGAAGTGCCGAAAGTGCTCGGCGGACTGGGCATCAACATACTGACCACGCCGCAGGGCGTGATGACGGGCAAGGCAGCGCGGCAGGCCAAAGTGGGCGGCGAGCTGCTTTGCACGGTGTACTAAGCCGGGTTCGACTGGCTGAATTCAGGAAAACAGACTAGGAAACATACCATGTCACGTATTGGTAAAAAGCCCATCGCTCTGCCCTCGGGAGTCAAACTCCAGATCGGCGCAGAGTTGCAGGTAGAAGGCCCCAAGGGTAAGCTGGTGGTCCCCATTCCGCAGGGCGTCAAGGTAGAGAACAACAACGGTACGGTGGAAATCAGCCGGGAAAGCGACAAGTTCGCTGGCCTGCATGGTTTGACGCGGGCCCTCGCCGCCAACGCCATCACCGGAGTCTCCACCGGATGGACGCGCGAGCTCGATATCGTGGGTATCGGCTACCGTTGTGATGTGAAGGGCAATCTGGCCACCTTCACGCTGGGCTACAGCCACTCGATTGAGTTTCTGTTGCCGCAGGGCGTGGAAATGACGGTGGAAAAGCAGACCCACATCGTGCTGAAGAGCCACGACAAGCAATTGCTGGGCCAGGTGGCGGCCAACATGCGGGCATTGCGTCCGCCAGACCCGTACAAGAACAAGGGTGTCCGCTACACCGGGGAAGTGCTGCGCAAGAAGGTCGGCAAGAGCGGCGCCGGCGGCAAGGGTAAGTAAACCGGGTAAAGGCAGGCAGGAGACAACGAAATGAAATCGATGGTAGATCGCGACGCAGTACGGCGGAGAATTCACACCCGGATCCGCAAGCGGGTGAAGGGCACGGCTGAACGGCCCCGCCTGGCGGTGTTTCGCAGCTTGAATCACATTTACGCGCAAGTGATTGACGACCGCGCCGGCCGCACCCTGGCTGCCGCCTCCAGCGCCGAAAAGGGCGCGACGGTAAAGTCGGGTGGCAACGTGGACGCGGCCAAAGTGGTCGGCAAACTGGTGGCTGAGCGGGCCAAGGCTGCGGGTGTCAACGCAGTAGTCTTTGATCGCGGCGGCTTTCTGTACCATGGCCGCGTGAAGGCGCTGGCCGATGCGGCGCGCGAAGCGGGTCTTGAGTTCTAGAGAAGGGAAGCCGGTAAGGAAAAACGCATGGCGACAAAGAATGTACAGCGAGTGGAAGCCGTCGGCTTGAACCTCAAGGAACAGGTGGTTTCTATCAACCGCGTCACGAAAGTGGTCAAGGGTGGTAAGAACATGAGCTTTGCCGCGCTCGTGGTGGTGGGCGATCCGGAAAAGCGGATTGTCGGCTACGGCACTGGCAAGGCCAAGGAAGTTCCGGCGGCGATCAAGAAGGGTATTGAAGCGGCCAAGCGCAATCTGCGCCAGATACACACGCTGCCGACGACGATCCTCCACCAGGTGGAGGGACGGTTTGGAGCGGGAGTAGTGTTGCTGAAGCCCGCCCCCGAAGGTACGGGTGTGATAGCCGGTGGGCCGGTGCGCGCCGTGATTGAAAGCGTCGGAATTCCGAATATTCTGACCAAGAACCTCGGCTCGCGCAACCCGCACAACGCCGTCAAGGCGACGGTGGCGGCGCTCGAACAATTGCGCGAACGCCAGGCCACGGCCGACCTGCGCGGCATCAGCGCCGAGAAGATGTAAGTGGAGACTGGTTTAAGGGAAGACAACCATGGCGGATAAGATGATCAAAATCAAGCTGATTGCCAGCCCGATCTGCTGCCCCGAATCGCAGAAGGCAATTGTGCGCAGCCTGGGGCTGAAGAAGATGAACCGGGTGGTGGTGCGGCCGGATACGCCTGCCTTCCGGGGCATGGTATTGAAAGTGCCGCATCTGCTGGCCATCGTGGAAGAATAGTTCAAGGCCCGGATCAAGCACCAGGACAGATAGCAGCACAGCAAGCAGCAGGACAGCAAGCAGCAGGACAGGAAGCAGCCAATCATGAATCTCAGTAATCTTCACCCGCCCGAAGGGCAAAAGCAGAAAAAGCAGCGCGTCGGCCAAGGTATGGGTACGCGGCGCGGCAAGTATTCCGGCCGCGGGGCCAAGGGTGCGCGCTCGATCAGCGGTTACTCGATGATGCGCGGCTTTGAAGGCGGCCAGATGCCGCTGCACCGCCGCATGCCGAAGCGGGGCTTCACCAATCCTTTCCGCGAAGAGTATGTCGTGCTCAATCTGGCCCGCCTGGACAAGATGGAAGGCACGGAATTTTCTCCCGAAAGCCTGAAGGCTGCCGGGGTATTCAAGAAGTTTGACCGGGGTCTGAAGATTCTCGGCACGGGCGAGTTGACGCGCAAGATTACCGTGCGCGCCCACCAGTTCTCCGAAGCGGCAAAAGCCAAGATTGAAGCCGCCGGCGGTACGGTAGAAGTCATCGCGGTGAAAGAGCCGGCGCCGATCAAGAACCCCAAGCGCGATGCGGCCCTTGAACGCAAAGCCGCCAAGAAAAAGTAGTCCTCCCCGGGAAGGATCCAAGTAAAAGTCCATGAAGTTCTTCGAAGCAATTGCGAACGTGTTCCGCATACCCGATTTGCGTAATCGGGTATTGTTCACGCTTGCCATGTTAGCCGTATACCGTCTGGGTGGACACATCCCGACGCCGGGCATCGACGCCAACCGGCTGGAAGAGTACTTCAAACAGAATGCGGGCGGAATTTTCGGGTTTTTCGACCTGTTCAGCGGCGGCATGTTCCGCCGCCTGACCATTTTCGCCCTGGGCATCATGCCCTACATCACTTCATCGATCATTCTGCAGTTGCTGACGGTGGTGGTGCCGACCCTCGAGAAGCTCTCGAAGGAAGGCGAAATGGGCCGCCGCAAGATTACCCAGTGGACCCGCTACCTGACGGTCGCCCTGGCGCTGTTCCAGAGCTTCGGCATCGCCGTGGCGCTGCAATCCGCCGGTGGCAGTGGCGGGGGCTTTGTGCTGAATCCCGGTCCGGGCTTTGTGCTGATGACCATGATCTCCCTGACGACGGGCACCGCCTTTATCATGTGGCTGGGTGAACAGATCACCGAGCGCGGCATCGGCAACGGCATGTCGCTGATCATCTTCACCGGCATCGTGATTGGCCTGCCGACGGCGATCATGGAAATCTACAACAACGTTTTTGTCACCCGTCAATGGAACCCCTTCCAGCTGATTGTCATCATCGCGATGATGATTGCGGTGGTGGGCCTGATCGTACTGGTGGAACGCGGCGAGCGCCGCATTCCTGTGCAGTATGCCAAACGCGTGGTGGGCCGCCGCGTGATGGGGGGCCAACAGACACACCTGCCGCTCAAAGTAAATGCCGGCGGTGTGATTCCGGTGATCTTTGCCCAGAGTTTGCTGACCTTCCCGCAGACCTTCCTGCAGGTGGAGTGGATCCGCAACAACCGCTGGATCTCCGGCTTGCTCGAATCGATCGGGCACACGCAGCCGCTGTACTTCATCATGTACACGGCGCTGATCGTATTCTTCTGTTTCTTCTACGTGTCAATCATTTTCAACCCGAACGAAGCGGCTGACAACATGCGCAAGTTCGGTGGCTTCATTCCCGGCATCCGGCCGGGCAAGAACACGGCCGATTACATGAACCGGATTCTGACCCGGATCACTGTGGTGGGCGGCCTGTACCTGGCCCTGTTGAGCCTGCTGCCGGAAATCATGATTTCCGGGATCAAACTGCAGCGGCTGCCGCTGATTGGCAACTGGATTGACGGTTCCTTTCCGCGCTGGCTGCTCGACGGTCTTGGCGTGTCGTTCTACTTTGGTGGCACCTCGCTGCTGATTGTGGTGGGCGTCGCCATGGACACGGTGAATCAGGTGGAAGCGCAACTGATCATGCGGCATTACGAGGGCTTCACTCCGAAGGCGGGCCGGATCCGTGGCCGCCGGAGCAGCGTATAGGATTTTGATTTCTGATCAACACCCAACCGCGGTAGTGCTCTTCGGCCCGCCCGGTTCGGGAAAAGGCACGCAGGCCAAGCTTTTGACCGAAAGGTTGCGTCTGCCCCATGTGTCCACCGGAGACATGCTGCGGGAACATATAGCAGCCGGGACACCACTGGGAATTGAAGTAAGAGAGATCATCAAGGCGGGGCAACTGGTATCCGATCCTTTGGTGATACGCCTGGTGGAAGACCGGCTGGACAGGCCGGATTGCGCACTGGGAGTTTTGCTCGATGGGTTTCCGCGAACACTCGACCAGGCAGCCATGCTGCTCGATCTGGCCGGGCGTCGCGGCTTGCGCCTGTTGGTAATTCACTTGAAAGTGGATTATGATGTGATTACAGCCCGATTAACGGGCCGTCGTCTGTGCCCTCAGTGTGGAACCCTGTACAACATACGGTTAAAGCCGCCCATCGTCAGCGGGCGGTGCGATATTGAAGGCGCGCGGCTGATTGTGCGGGATGACGACCGAGAGGAAGTGATCCGTCAGCGCCTGGCCGCCTATGACGCGCAGACGATGCCGGTGCTTGAGTTTTTCTCAACCCGCGTGAAGTTTATCGAGGTGGATGGCAGCAGCCGGAAGCCGGAAGATTTGTCGAACGAGATTGTGAACTGGATACAGACCGCGTTTGATGACGCCGCCGAAATGACCGGATCGAGTGGAGAAGGCCTCTAGATGGCTATTATTCGCAAGAGTCCGTCGGAGCTGGAAAAGATGCGGCGCTCGGGATTGCTGGTTTACCAGATTCTGACGGAATTGTCGCGGATGGTCCGGGAAGGCATCACGACAATGGATCTTGAGGTCGAGGCGGAGCGGATGATCCGTGACGCTGGAGCCAAATCCGCTTTCAAGGGTTATTACTCGGAAGCGGCGGGAACGAAGTTTCCCTATGTTCTTTGTACTTCGGTCAATGAAGAAGTGGTTCATGGCATGCCTTCGGCAAAGCGCCAGCTCAAGTCGGGCGATATCGTCTCGATTGATACGGGCTTGAGCCTGGAAGGGTATTACGGGGATTCGGCGGTGACGGTTCCGGTGGGCGAGATTGCCCCCGAGACGCGAAAGCTGCTGGAGGTCACCCGGGAATCCCTCGAGCTGGCCATTGAACAGGCGCGACCCGGCAACCGGTTGTTTGACATCAGCCGGGCCGTGGAAGGGCATGTGGCCAAGAACGGCTTCACGATTGTGCGTGAGTTTGTTGGCCACGGCATCGGGACGAAGCTGCACGAGGAGCCACAGGTTCCCAACTATGTGGACCGGCAGCAGGAGAACCCGAAGTTGAAGGAAGGCATGGTGCTGGCCATCGAACCGATGGTGAACCAGGGCCGGCCGGAGACGAATGTTTTGAGCGACAAGTGGACGGCAGTGGCTACCGATGGTAAGCCCTCAGCCCACTTCGAGCATGTGGTGGCCATTACTGCCAACGGCCCGTGGGTGCTGACCAGGCCCTGAAAGGCCGGAAGTTGGCGCCATGATTGAGGCCAAGGTAGTTGAGGCAAAGGTTTTGGACTTGCTCCCGCAAGGGGCGGTCCGGTTGGAATTGGAAAGCCGGGTCCAGATTATCGGACATCCGGCGGGCGCAACCAGGGTCAATTTTGTCCGGTTGCGGCCGAATGATCGGGTTTTGGTGGAATTGTCGCCGCATGATCCATCGCGGGGACGAATTGTGAAGTTGCTGCCGGGCTGAGTCCAAGCGCCGGGCAGGAATGTGGAAAGAGATTGAGAAGGAAGACAGAGTAAGGTCATGAAGGTACGTCCGTCGGTAAAGAAAATTTGTGACAAGTGCAAGATCATCCACCGCGAGGGCGTGGTGCGCGTGATTTGCGTAAACCCGAAGCATAAGCAGCGGCAGGGCTAACCCGGCCGGCCCGAGAAGGATCGCAGAAGGATCAAGGAGAAGGACTAGCAAGATGGCACGCATTGCAGGTGTGGATTTGCCGGCGCGGAAGCGGGCGGAAATCGGATTGACCTACATTTACGGAATTGGGCGGACGCGCGCGGCCTCGATTCTGCACCGGTGTGAAATTGACGGCGGCAAGAAGATTGCCGACCTGACGGAAGAAGAAGTCAACAAGATCCGTCTGCTGCTCGAAAGCGAAGGGGCAGTGGAAGGTGACTTGCGCAAGGAAGTGTCCATGAACATCAAGCGTTTGATGGAAATGGGCAGCTATCGCGGGTTG
>VFQU01001489.1_pt1 | contig 13580 bp, 13 predicted proteins | sample 3512311 | NCBI WGS metagenome assembly VFQU01 (sample SAMN10412377, study PRJNA504923) | tailings metagenome | isolation source: Relicate 3 Philex TSF3 active mining site | place: Philippines: Tuba, Benguet | collected 2017-08-29 | reverse complement strand
GATCAAAATTCCCCATAAACTTCTCAAATACATTGCAGAAAGAAAAAAACATGGAAATCGATGGAAGAACGCTCTTCTGCAAACGGAAGTTCCTTTGTTGTTCATCAATGGAGAGAGTGACCCTGTCAGCGGGAAACATTTGATCGAAGAAGTAGAAAGACTCCCGATCAAAAACAAAAAGATCGTACGATGGGAAAGAATAGGACACTACCCTCAATGGGAAGCACCGAAAGAATCCTTTTTAGAAATTTATGATTTTCTTAAGACGAAGGATTAGTAGACCACTCTTCTAATCCACTTCCTTCTTCTCCCGGATCTACATTCTCACCGGGAGAAGGAGTTCCTTCCTTCACCTTATATCGAATTTCGATTTTCTCCGGATTGATCTGCAATACTTCGATTCCTTTCAAATCTTTGTTTTTAATGATTCTAACTTTTGCGATCTGAGGCTGCAGTTCAGGAATGATTTTATTTTTTACCGGGTCATAGATATAATTACAAGGCACTTGCGCTACGATTCCCGTCAAAATTTGTGCGGAACGGATGGGTTTAACGGAGAAATAACGAATGGCCGCCTGTTCTTCCGAAAGTTCCGCTTCCAGCCTCCCATCTAACCCGGAACATACGATAGGAATACCTGCGGCAGTCTGCTCTCCCGTTTTATAAGAAAGGGGAATGATATTCACATTAACTGTTACATCTCTGGAACCCAAAACACTGATCCCTTTGGGAAGATCAGGAATACGAACGGTTTTCGCAAAAGGTTCCCTTTTGTCCGTAAGAGAGATTTCAGGAAGAACGATTTTTGTGATCTTCTCCAACTCATACGGTTTGCCACTTACGGTAATTTTAGCAGGGCTGAGAATTTGAGTCAGCTTTTCGAAATTAGCGGGAGGATTTCCTTCGAAACTAGGTTCGATGGGAACCACTTTCAAACCTCTGGATTCAATCTCAACGGGAACCGTTTTTTTAAGTTTGGTGACCTTAACTCCGCTGGGAACCCCTACGATTTTTTTGATAGGAACCTCAGTGACTCCGATCTGTACATCTTCGGGATCAACAACGGCTTTCATAAACTGGGAATAATAATTTACCACATCCTTCAAACCTTCCACTCGAACGGGAATCGTTTTTTCAGGATTCTTATTATAAGAAAGGTTCCCGGTTAACTTAGGATATTCGACGGGGACGCTGATCGTTTTGATTAGGATTTTCGAATTTTGAAGATTGATATAAAAGAAAACAGCAACGAACAAAGAAATGAGTTTCGCCTTCCAATTGCGGGAGGCTTTAAACAGGATTTTACGGATCATAAACTCACACCTGCTTCTTTGTTTTTCTTCTTATCCTCTTCCCTATTGTTCTTTTTAGAACCTGTCATCAAGTTGTTCACAAGCGCTCTGAGTTCCAAAGGTTTGACAGGATGAAACATCTCTCCTTCATAACAAACGGAGATTCCTCCTGTTTCTTCGGATGTGACGATCACAATGGCATCCGATTCTTCGGAAAGACCGAGAGCGGATCTATGTCTGGCACCCAATGTGGAAATCTCCACGCTGGAACTCATAGGAAGATAAGATGCTGCGGAGATGATTCTATTTTGTTCGATGATGACTGCTCCATCATGCAAAGGAGAATTCTTAAAGAAGATGGTTTGTAAAAGTTCGGAGCTGACTGCGGAATCTATGCTGACGGCATTTTCGGAAATATCTTTCAAACTGATGTCTTTCACTAGAACGATCAGAGATCCTACTTTTTGAGATGCCATGGAACGAACCGCATCGACGATCGGATCCAAATCGAAAGTAGGCTTTAAAAAGAAAAAACGCAAGAGACGAATGCGGGCAAAGTCTCCCGTGATTCTTCGTAGTTCCGGCTGTAATAAAACGATAATTGCGAATACTAGAGCGGGACGGATGTTCGTAAGGATCCATTCCAAAAGTTCAAAACCGAAAAACTCGGCCAAACTGCCGGAGATCCAAATGATCCCTACTCCCAATAGAAGTTGAATCCCTCTTGTGCGGCGGAGAGTCGTATATGTTTTGTAGATAAGATACGAAACGATCAGTATATCCAAACTGATGGAGAGATAATTTTTACTCCAAGGAATGATATATAAGCCGCGAAGAAAGTCCAATCTCAGATTCCTAATACGTCGAACATATTATAAAGACCTTTCGTTTTGTCTTTGAGAAACTCTGCCGCCTTCACTGCACCGACTGCGAATGTTTTGCGATCTTGCGCTTTATGGGAAATTTCGATTCTCTCTTCAGGACTGAAGAAAAATACAGTGTGGTCTCCGATGACTTCTCCCGCACGCATCGTATGCATTGCGATTTCTTTCGGGTCTCTTTCGGGATACATCCCGTGCCTTCCGTAAATCACATTCTCTTCTTTTCTTTCCAAGGCCTTTAACAAAACTTCTTTTAGGTGTTGCGCCGTTCCGGAAGGGGAATCTTTTTTGTGACGATGATGGATATCCAATACTTCCACATCAAAACCGTCTTGCAGAACTTTGGCGGCGATTTCAGTAAGTTTAAAAAGAAGATTCACTCCCACGGACATATTGGGAGAAAAAACGATGGGGATGGAAATTGCGGCGGATTTGATTTGATTCTTTTCCGAATCGCTAAGTCCCGTAGTACCGATCACGATCGGCTTTTTGTTCGCAACTGCGATTTCCAGATTTTTAGCAAAACCTGTGTGAGCGCTGAAATCGATAAGAATATCAGAATTTTTGCATGCTTCTTCTAAATCGGAAGAAAAGATAATTCCTGTTTCCTTGATCCCTGAGTGAATTCCGGAATCGAATCCTGAATATACGGAATCTTCCTTGACCACTGCCGCACTCAATACGGATCTCTGGGAAGCGGCAAGCACCTGTATGATGGCCTTGCCCATTCTTCCGTTGGCTCCGATGAGTCCGACTTTGATCTTAGACAATTCCTTCCTCTCTCAAATCAAAAACGATTTTGCGGAAAGAATCCGCAGCGGTACCGGAAGACAATTGTGTCATTGGAAGTCTCAATTCATTTTCACAATAACCGAACCAGCTCATAGCAGCTTTGATAGGAATGGGATTGGTTTCGATGAAAGCATTGATGAACACAGGAAGAAGTTTATAATAGATTTTTTGGCTGGCGGCAAGATCCCCTCTCATATAAAGAGAGACCATATCCACGCAAGCTCTTGGGAAAAGATTGGATACTACGGATACGACTCCTTTTCCACCGATGGAAAGCACCGGCAATGTAAGGTTATCATCCCCGGATAACAGATGAAAGTTGGGATCCGTTATGGAAATCACTTTCGCCATTTGCCCCAAATCCCCTGTCGCTTCCTTGATGGAAGCAATGCGAGGCAACTTGGAAAGACGCAAAACCGTTTCGGGCAGAAGGTTCACTCCGGTTCTTCCGGGAATGTTGTACAACATGATGGGTTTATCCACTCTCTCCGCAATTTTAGCGAAGTGTTGGTAAAGACCTTCTTGTGTAGGTTTGTTGTAGTATGGATTTACGGAAAGAAGACCGTCCACTCCGTCCTTGCAAGCTCTTTCAGAAAGATCGATTGCCTCTTCCGTAGAATTGGCTCCGGTACCTGCAATGACTTGAATGCGTCGATTTACGAATTGAACCGTTTTTTGGACTAGTTCCTTATGTTCTTCGTAGGAAAGTGTGGGAGACTCGCCTGTGGTTCCACAAGGCACGACTCCGGCCACTCCGGAAGAAATCTGGTTTTCTAGGATTTTAAAATAACTTTCGTAATCGATTTTCCCGTTGCGAAAGGGGGTGATGACAGCGGTATATACGCCCTGAAACATAAATTTAAAACTGGAATGGGGACTGATTTTTGCAATAAAAAACTGCCAAAACCGCCCGAGTCTCAGATCTTAGCGGAAATGGATCCCTTTTTCCTACTAGTTTGCATCTCACCTGCCATTCTCAGTCTGATTTTCCACGGTTTTTATGTGCACTCCCGCATCGGAGTGAAGGATGTGCCGAACGAAAGAAGCCTGCATACGGAGGTGACTAAAAAATCGGGAGGGATGATCTTTCTCCCCCTATTTCTGGTCTTTCTTTTGGGAATCGCCTATTTGGGGGAAAACGGACGTTTCGGATTCGAAGCACATACTGCAAACCTGAGATACCTACTGCCCTATCTTCTTTCCGGAGTTTTGGCTTTCGGGTGCATCGGCTTTTTAGACGATCTATACTCACTTTCACCTAAGATACGTTTGTTTTTAGAGGCGGGATTTCTAGGGTTTTGGACTTTTTTCCTTTCACCTAACTTATCTTTGTTTGAGATTCAGATACCCTATCTCTGGGTTGCTGTGGTGTTCCTCACTTTTTTGGGTGTATTCATGATCAATTTGGTCAATTTTATGGACGGATTGGATTTGTATCTGATCGGCACAGTGTTTTACTCTTCTTTGTTTTGGTGGACCATTTATTCAGGACAGTTTGCGTTCGGGGGAACCTTATTCTTTGTTACCGTTTGTCTGTTCCAAGCGGCGGCAGGTTTCGTTTATTATAATTTTCCAAAAGCAAAATTATTTATGGGAGACAGTGGATCTCTCGGGCTGGGATTTCTTTTGATTTCTCTTCCCATTTTGGGGACAAAACCAGAAACAACTAACTTTGAATTAGCGAGCTTCTTTTACCTTTTCCCTATATTCTGGATCGACGGAATCATCACGATCCTCATCAGAAGTTACGAAAAGAAACATATCTTTCAGGCACATAGGGAACATCTATACCAATATTTGACGGAAACAAAACTGGGGAAAAAATGGACCTGCTTTTGGATGACCTTAGCCAATCTTCCAGCGGGGATATGTTATTTTTATTTCATCGATTTGCCCGGAAAATCGACATTCCTTTCTAAAAACCAATTATTGATTCTTCTTATTTTAGGCTATACTGTCGTTTATATCGTCTTGCGCATCGTTGTCACAGCTAGAAGAAAAAATCTTGCCTAAGAAATCCGATCAGAAACTCTTTCGTCTATGCCATTGACAAAAAAAGAAATTCTCTTTTGCATCCTGAACGGCTTCCTGATCGGAATTGCCAACTTGATTCCGGGAGTCTCCGGAGGAACCTTCGCTTTGATTTTAGGTCTATACGATAGATTGATCGGAGCAATCACTTCCTTAAATCTAACAACTGTCAAAGTTTCTATCGGACTGATCACCGGACTTTTCGGCAAAGAAAGCCGCGCCGCATTTGCCGAAGAAATGAAGCGAATCGATTTCTGGTTTCTTCTTTTTTTAGGATTCGGACTTATGTTGTCCGTAGTGTCCGGAGCGAAACTCATCCAATACCTATTGCAAAATCATCCTGCACCCACCTTGGCTTTGTTTATTGGTCTTATCATTCCATCCCTTTCCGTTCCTTACAAATTGATGGATAGACACAGTGTTTTCATCTGGTTGTTTCTCATTCCGGGAATCGCGCTCACAGTAGTCCCTAGCTTTTTTATGGGAAATACGGCAGGGTCGGAAAACCCTCTTATCGCATTCGTTACGGGAGCAGTTGCCATCTCTGCGATGATTCTTCCCGGTATTTCCGGATCTTACATCATGTTAGTATTAGGCGAATATCAGATCGTAATCGCGAAACTTTCCAACATACTTGCCATAGACTCCATCGTTTTCCTTGCTGCATTCGGAATCGGATGTTTATTGGGACTTCTTCTATTCACTCACTTCGTAAAATGGTTATTTAAAAAATATAAATCCCATACGATGACTTTTCTTTTAGGTCTCATCTTAGGATCTTTCTTTATCCTTTGGCCTTTCAAAGACTACTCGAAAGGACAAACCATCGTTGGCAGATCCGGGGAAGTGAAAACGGACATTCAAATCGCAACAGCAAAAAACATTCTACCTACTTCCGCAGGAGAAACGGTAATTCCTGGGCTGGCTCTTGTTTTAGGTGTCGCTTTAGGATTCGGATTGAATCAATTGGAAAAATTAAAAGAGGAAAAACCTTCCGCTTAATTAGAAATATCCCGCCTGCGGATCGCAAGCGGGAAACTCTTTCTTTTCTTAGAGGAAGAAAATGAAAGTGATTAGAATGAAAGTAGGAATCAAAATTCCGAAAGAGTAAGCCAAATAACCACCGAAAGACGGCATTTTTACTTTGTTTTCTTCCGCAACGGATTTCACCATAAAGTTAGGTGCATTACCGATATAAGTATTCGCACCCATAAATACGGCACCCACAGAAATCGCCTTCAGAATCTCTTCCGCAGCAGGGTTTCCGATGAACTGACCCAATGTCAAAGGAGCCGCTCCATCAGGAGTGAGTAGTCCGGAAGCAAGAGACCCGAAAGTCAAATAGGTAGGCGCATTGTCCAATACGGATGAAAAAATTCCTGTTGCCCAGAAGAACTGCCATGTTGTTTGAATTCCCAAATCTTTTCCATGCGCTTCCAAAAGAACAAGTGCAGGAATCATAGTGATGAAAATTCCGATGAAAAGATAGGCTACTTCTTGGATCGGGCCCAAAGTGAAGTTGTTCGCCTTTCTAAACTCAGGTTTAGAAGTGAATTTGGAAAGAGCGATCAAACCGATGAGAACCGCTTCTCGGATGAAACCCAAGAAAGGATTTTCTGCGATTGCTGGGATATAATTGCTGTTCAAAAAAGCGACAGAAAGAATCACACCGAGTAACCAGATGAAGTTGACTTGACCGTCGATGTCGATAGGAGTCGCAAGTTTATCATCTTTCTTAAGATCAGCTTTTGATTCTTTTTTATAAGCGATCGTATCCCAAACGAAGTAAACAACCAAAAGTATAACAGCCGCAAATACCATTTCAGGAAGAAGCCCGAAAGTCCAAGTGAACGGAACTCCTTTCAAATAACCAAGGAAAAGAGGAGGATCCCCAAGAGGAGTGAGGGAACCACCGATATTGGAAACCAAAAAGATAAAAAACACAACAGTGTGAACTACATGTTTTCTTTCACTGTTTGTTTTCAAAAGAGGTCTGATGAGAAGCATGGAAGCTCCTGTTGTTCCGATAAAGGAAGCAAGAGAAGCACCGATCAAAAGAAAAAGAGTATTGTTTAAAGGAGATGCGTGGATATCACCTTTGATTACGATACCGCCTGAAATGTAGAAAAGAGAAGCAAGTAAGATGATAAAAGGTATGTAATCGAATACTACCGTATGGAATATATCGTGTCCTCTTCCGTAAATAAGGAGAAGAACGAAAGAAATAGCACCTAATCCTAATGCGACAATCAACTTATTATTGTTATTTTCCCACCAATGCTCTGTCGCATGAGAAGCAATCGGAAGAACCGCAATCGCAAGCAAAATGGCAACGAAGGGAAGCACAGACCAATACGGGAGTTCTGCGTGCGCCTCGGCTGCATGAGAGGAATGACCTGTGTCTTCCTGAACCGTTGGCCCGACTGTCGGATTTACATCATCTGCAGAAACAGATACTGTAAACAAACCGATGCAGGCTAAAAATACAAACAATGTGAGAAGCTTTCGAAACATGCTCACCATCCTTTTTTTTGGTCAGCATGTTCGAAACCGAAAGGTTCTGGAACTAAAAAAACCGAGACTCACCTATTTTTAGGTCGATCAGTCTTTTCAAATCGATGTTTAGATCCCGAAAGGCCGACTTGGTCTCTGGAATCACAGAATCCAGTTTTTCATCCGACAAAACAAAGGTCCCGTAGTGGATGGGAATCATATATTTTGCGTTTAAGTCCGCAAAAGACTGAACGGATTGGGCAGGATCCACATGAACAGAAGACATAAACCAACGGGGCTCAAAGGCACCCACAGGCAGGATGGCTACATCGATGTCTTTGAATTTTGCTCCGATTTCCCGGAAGTGGGTGTAATAAGCGGTATCCCCCGCGAAATACACTTTTTCCTTTTTGCCAGAAACAACGAAACTTCCCCAAAGAGTTTGGAATTTATCGGTTAAACCTCTTCCGCTGAAGTGTTGTGTGGGAGTGAAAGCGATTTGAATCCCTGAAATCTTAGTTTCATCCCACCAATCCATTTCTTCCACATCCTTCAAACCTTCATTTAACAGGAATTCCTTGTTGCCCAGTCCCACTAAAAACTTAGGCTGAAATCTTTTTTCCAATTCTTGTAAACTGGAAAGATCCATATGATCGTAGTGGTTATGGGAAATCAAAACTAAGTGAATTTTAGGAAGGTTTTCCATTTTGATTCCAGGTGGAGTGTATCGTTTGGGACCTGCAAAGCTAACAGGCGAACAACGTTCGCTCCAAATCGGATCGGTTAAAATATTGACTCCATCGATTTGAATGAGAGCGGTAGCATGCCCGACCCAAGTTACCGAAAGTTTTGTCTGATTTTTACGAAGTTCTTCTCCTGAATTGTCCAATACAGGAAAAGCACCCGGGTAATCTTCCGGATCAATGCTGTGTTCATTTCTAAATCGCCCACTGACCCATTTGAGTAAGTCGGTGAAACCATGGTCCTTAAAGTCGGGATTCAAATTTTTATATCCCGATTTTGTATGATGAGGTTTTGTCATTGTATTGTCCGTTGAACACCCATTTGAGATACATAAAATTGAAAAAAGAAAGAGAAGGAAAATGATTCTCATGGCAATTAGACCGATTGTTTCTTCCTTTGACATTTTATTCTTGCAAACATTGTGATTCCATTAAATTCTTATATGAGGTTCCCAAATGCACTGCCTGTACAAAGAAACTCAGCAATTACTTAATGCCTACTCAAATTGGAGAAGTTGTGTCGATTCTGCGGAAGGAAGTGAACATGTTTTAGGCACCAATTCGGACGATGCCATCCTTTTAAGAGACAAAAGAGAAGATGCTGAAATCGAGCTCAGAGTTCTTATTGCCGATCTTAAATCCGCCCGTCCGGAAGCCTTAAAAGAATGGGTGGAAATCAATAAATCCTTATTGGAAATTCCTTCGGATCCAAACCAAAATTCCATCTCCCAGGCTAGGAAACAAATTTCCAGAGACTGGAAGTTCTCCAGCAATTTCCTAGGAGTGAATGTCCGCTATCCTCATCCTTCCAAATACTGGGAAGCGGATATGGCGATTTAACCCTCTCTTGAGTCGCCCCCTCTTCTTTATGGTTGAAAATCCCTAAAAGTCTCCCTCTAACCGGTATTTTATGAACGATTTATTCTTCACTTTATCCAAAATTTTGACCCTTTTCATTTTTCCGTTCCCTTTATTTTTCCTGCTCTCCTTTGTTTCCATTCTGTTTGTCCGAGGGTTTCGTCCGAAACTCATCCTCTCAATTCTCATTTTCTTTTTGGGGATCTTTTCCAATTTTTTTGTAGCCAATACTTTGATCCGAAGTTTGGAAAAACCATACCCTCCCGTCTCTATCGAAGCAGTCCCTCCTTCGGAAGCAGTCATCGTTTTGGGAGGTATGGTCCAAACCATATCTTCCATACCGGGAAGGCCTGAACTAAATGACTCTAGCGACCGTTTGGTGGATGCAGTCCGCATTTATAAAAAAGGGAAAGCCAAAAAGATTCTTTTCACGGGAGGATCGGGGGTTTTGTTTGCGGACAAATACAGAGAGGCTGATTTGGCATTACAAGTCATGACCGATTTGGGAGTTCCCAAAGAAGATATATTGATAGAGAGAGATTCCAAAAATACCTACGAAAACGCACTGTTTACTTCCCGCATCTTAGCCGCAGAGGGAATCAAAGAAACGATTTTGGTCACATCCGCCTTCCATTTCCGCAGGGCGGCAGCCTGCTTTCGCAAACAAAGAGTTCAATTTTACTCTTTCCCCACGGATTTCAAATCCCTTTCCACAGACTCAGCCGCATTCGATTTATGGATTCCCTCCCCCGGTTATTTGGAAATCTCCACAATGGCCATCAAGGAATGGATCGGAATCCTGGCCTATGAGTTCAAAGGCTACCTCTAACGGAAGAGACATAATCCGGCATGCGGATCGAACGCCCCCACCCGAGTTAGGGTGGAGGGGAGTGGCTCGTGGGCAGCGCGCCTTCCCGCCTAACACAGATCCGCAGATTGGGAAAGTGTTTTCACGATTTTCCGTTTTTTTCTTCCGAAATGTTCACCTTTTTGCCAATCTCCTCTGACCCTGATCGTCGGGTTCGACTTGACTCCCCTCTTCATTTCTGTGACCCTGAAAGTAGGCTAGAGTTTAGTCTAATGAATGGATATGAATCGTAAATTTATCACACTTTTGGGCCTTATCGCAGTCTCTCTCTTTGGAATCGCCTTTTTCTCCTCCAAAGAAACTTCTTACTTATTGCTAGATGCTTCCGAATTAGCGGCACACCAAGCCAATTATTCCGATCAAAATCTCAGAGTGAGAGGGTTCGTCAAAGCAGGCAGCCTGGTTCGTGAAGGCAAAAAAGCCAAATTCCATCTGGAATTAGACAATCAATCTGTCCCTGTTTATTTTACGGGAGCCACCCTACTTCCGGATGCCTTCAAAGAAGGTGCCAGAGCTCGAGTAGACGGGAAACTGGAAAAAGGAATTTTAGTAGCAAGCCATGTGGAAGCAAAATGCGCTTCTAAATACGAAGCAGGTTACGCAGAAGAAAAATGAATAATTTAGGGATCGTCCTTCTCATCTCATCGCTTGCACTTTGCATCTTCTCTCTCATCCAAACTTCTTTAGGAATCTATCACAAAAGCAGAAAGTCCATCGAATTGGGAAGACTGTCCTTGATGGCAAATCCTTGGATCATCATACTTAGCTTTTTCGTCTTGATGACCCAATTGGTTCGTTCTGACTATAGCAATTATTATGTGGTCATGCATTCCAGCGAACATCTGCCTTTATTTTATAAGGTAACATCGATTTGGTCCGGTTCTTCCGGATCGTTGTTATTTTGGAATTTAATTCTAAATCTTTTCACCTTTATCGTATTATGGCAAACTAGAAAGTCCATTCAGGATAGAATCCCCGTAATGAACTTAATCCTTGCCGGCTTGTCCGCATTCTTTTCTTTCCTTGCCGTATTTTATGCGGATGCACAACCTTTCCGCGAATTTATTCCGGAAGCCGCAGCGGGAAGAGGACTCAATCCTCTACTACAACATTGGGCGATGATCATCCATCCTCCCATACTTTACATCGGTTATGTGAGCATCTCCATCCCATTCGCAATCGCAATGTCCGCATTGGTTTCGGGACAACTCTCGGAAGACTGGATGAAATTCATCCGTAAATGGACTTTATTCTCCTGGTTCTTTTTAGGAACAGGAATCCTACTCGGTTCCAAATGGGCCTATGAAGAGTTAGGTTGGGGAGGATACTGGGCTTGGGATCCCGTAGAAAACGCATCTCTTATGCCTTGGCTTCTTACCAGCGCATTCGTTCACTCAGTAGTGATCCAAGAAAGAAGAGGAATGCTCAAATTCTGGAATATGATTTTGGTCATATTAGCATACCACTTCAGCCTTTTGGGAACATGGATCACAAGATCGGGAGTTTTGGAAGGACCGCATAGCTTCTCTAAGTCGACCATAGGAACTCCCTTTATCGTATATATTCTAGTCAGTTTCGTATTCTTTACAGGATTCGTCATCTATAGAAGAAAAGAACTCGCGCCTGAAAGAAATTTAGAAGCGGTCACATCCAAAGAAGGAAGTTTTTTACTCAATAACTTCCTACTTGTTCTGGCGACTGCCGCCATTCTTTTGGGAGTGTTTTCTCCACTCCTTTATGGAAAAGAATTCAAGGCTCCTTGGTTCAATTCATGGGGAGTGCCTGCGGGGATCTTCTTACTCTTGTTAATGGGTGCAGCCCCTCTACTCGCATGGAGAAAAGGGGCAAGTTCCGTATTTTTTGCAACCTTACTCAAACCTTTTCTAGCAGGAATCGCAGGAGCCGTTCTCTACGTTATCTTCTACTCGCAAAACTTCACTCGTGCCTCTTCCGAATACGGAGACATTCTTTCCGAAGTGTATTCAGTTCTTACTGTTGCTTTGGGAGTTTTCACCATTGCAGGAATCATTCAAGAATACTACAGAGGCATCGTCGCAAGAAAGGAACAAAATCCTGAAGAGTCCTACCCGATTGCCGCATACAATCTACTCGTAAAAAACAAAAGAAGATATGGCGGTTATCTGGTACATTTTTCACTGGTTCTCATTTTTATCGGTTATGCGGGCAATGCTTTCAAACAAAATACTTCCGTGAAATTTTTCTTCCAAAAGAATCCTCCTACATCGGAAGAAGTTTCCTATTCCTCTCTGGACAAAAGCGTCATAGGAGGATACCAGATCGAAGCGGTTACCTTAAAAATCAAACCTGTTTTGATCTCAGGAGCGGAAGGAGAACCGAACATACAGAATGTGATTGTTTCCCAAGAAGGAACTTTCACCATCCATAAAGGACTCAATAAGGCCGCAGATCTAGTCACGGAAAGAAGGTTCTATCCTCAAATCTCTCACCTAACAGGAGATTTCGAAACGCATATTCCTACAAGTGAACCAGCCATCCTTTCTATGCCGAAGGAAGACTTCTACATCCAGTTAGGTGCCATCGAAGAAGCGGACATGAGTTCCGAAAACCCTGACCTTCCCCTTCTGTTTATGAACTATTACTTCGGAGGGTCTTCCGAACAAGAAAAGCTGCGACTCTTTCTTCAATTCCCTCAGGAACTAGTAGCCAACTTGGAAATCTGGATCAACCCTCTCGTAAAACTCATCTGGATCGGATCACTTCTCTATTTCCTAACAGGACTATTCCTACTTCTCCCTTTTGGAGAGAAAAAATCTAAAAAACCCAAGGCGATCGTTTAACATGATTTTATCGATGTTCCGTTTGGGCGAATCCCCCTTCGGGGGCCGGGCTATCCACTCCAATCTTCCCCTGACCGGGGAAGGATTTCCGTTCCTATCCCTTTCGTCGTCCTAAGGAGAAATATCCATCCATGTCTTCCATAAAAATAAAACAAAAAATCGTCTTACTCTTGTTTGTAGTATTTTTTCTTCCTATAAACAATCTTCTTTCTCAAACCACCACCACTTCCTTAAAAGATCCTCAGCAAGTGCAAATCTTTCTGGAAGCAACAAGAAGAATACGTTGCATCTGCCTGCCAAGTCTTCCCATCCAAGCCTGTTCTTTCAATATGTGCACAGCTTCCAGTTACCTAAAGACCTTTATCGAAAATAGGATCAAAGAAGGAATGAGCGCAGATGATATCGTCTCCAAAATGGAACATGGATTTGGCGAAGAAATTCTAAACGATTCTGTAGTGAAACATTTTACGGAAGAAGGAAACCAAGGAATGGTGAACTCCATCGTCTACGGGTTCGGACCTAAAATTTTAGCCACTCCGGACAGCACCTGGATCAACGTCACCTTACTTGGAATTGGTGTCCTCGGACTGATATTAATCTATTTCTACTTTCAAAGATGGAAACCTAAAACAGAATCCTCACGGGCAGCCAATCAATCCTCAACCTCAGACACAAACGAGATCAAAGAAAAGATTCGCAAATGGGAGAACTCGGAAGAATAATTATGTCTCATAGGGTAAAGTCCCCCTGGAGTTCCTACCAAAAAACGGACATTAAAAAGCTCCTTTTTAGGAGACAAAAAT
>VFQU01001488.1_pt1 | contig 13582 bp, 7 predicted proteins | sample 3512311 | NCBI WGS metagenome assembly VFQU01 (sample SAMN10412377, study PRJNA504923) | tailings metagenome | isolation source: Relicate 3 Philex TSF3 active mining site | place: Philippines: Tuba, Benguet | collected 2017-08-29 | reverse complement strand
TAGCACTGGAAGACCGAGCGGACTGTCCCCTCCTGAAATCAGTAAGTGTAAGCCTCCAAACCCGGCCCACCAGGCCACCGATCCTTGACAACCGAATACCCCCGCTGCCGGAGTCGCCCCCCGTCCGCGCTGGCTCACCCCAGGTGGGCCAGCGCCGTCCGGGCCCGCAAGCAACTCCACCACCGACATCCAGGCCGAATTCTACGCCTTGAGGGAAAACTTCCCGATTCCCGCCTCCCGGCCAACCGCGAGAATGCGCGAAATGATCGCCCGGAAGAACTTGAACCGAACGAACCCAATCTACCCCCCCACCAGTGGCATCCTCAAGATATGCGCCATACCGGGCTGATTGCCTTGACGCTCCTGCTGGCCGGCTGCACCCCCAAGCCGCAACGCTTTAGCCAGATTGCCGAGGAGTTCGTTCTCAACTCCCTCACCTTTGCCCCCTCGGCCGCCACCAGTGCGGGCTACCTGCGCCATAACGGCGTCCCCCTCACCGAATTGCTCGACGAGTTCTCCCCCGTCACCGCCAACCGACAACGGGCCTACTACGGGCGCTTCCTCCAGGGGCTCCGCCGCGACGTCGACCCCGCCAAGCTCGCGCCACAGGACCGTGCCGACTACGATCTCGTCCGCCAGCAGATTGACCTCGCTCGCTTCGAGCTCGAAGAAATCCAGGCCTGGCATCACAGCCCCCAGCTCTATGCCGAAGCCATCGGCTCGGCCCTCTTCGTGCCCTATACCCTCGAGTACGCGCCCCGCAACAAGCGCTTCTACGACATCCTCAAGCGCCTTGAACGCGTCCCCTCCCGCGTCCTCCAGGCCAAAGGCAACCTCCAGGATGCCCCCGAGCTCTGGCGTCAGGTCGCCATCGCCGAAACCCGCGGCAACCTCGACCTCATCGACCTCCTCATCAAAGAGCGCCCCGCCGAATTGTCGAAGAAATTCGACGCCGCCGCAAACGAAGCCAAAACCGCCCTCAACGATTACATCCGCTTCCTCGAAACCGACCTCGCCGCCAAACCTGCCGACTGGCGCCTCGGTCCCGCCCGGTACACGAAGAAGTTCCAGCTCACCCTTGGCACCACCGAAACCCCCGCGGCGTTACTCGCCGCCGCTCGCGCCGAACTCCAGAAGGTCCGCGAGGAAATGGCCCGCCTCTGCGGCTGGAATGGCAAGGGCGACTACCAGACCCTCATCAAGGCCCGTCTCGACCAGATCGCCACCCGCCACACCACGCGCGAAAACTACTTCGCCCAGGCCCAGGCGGACCTCAAGGAAGCCACCGCCTTCATCACCCAGAAGAAGCTCCTCCCCCTGCCGCCCAACCAGAACCTCAGCGTCATCGAAACCCCCGCCTTCATGCGCGGCATCTATGCCGTCGGTGGCTTCAACCCCGCCCCCGCCATGCTCCCCGATCTCGGCGCTCAATACTGGCTCACCCCCATCCCCGCCGACTGGCCGGCTGACCGTGTCGAGTCCAAGCTCCGCGAATACAACAACTACGGCCTCAAGCTGCTCACCATCCACGAGGCCATGCCCGGCCACTATGTCCAGTTCGAATTCGCCAACCGCCTCGAACCCCGCGGCCGCCGCCTCCTCCGCAGCATCTTCGCCAACGGCGCTTATGCCGAAGGCTGGGCCATCTACTCCACCCAGATGCTCCTCGAAGAGGGCTACCTCAACAACGACCCCGACCTCAAACTCACCTTCCTCAAACAGCAGTTGCGCATGATCGCCAACGCCATCCTCGACATCGAGTTCCACACTGGTAACATGACCGACGAACAGGCCCTGCGCCTCATGACCGTCGACACCTTCCAGGAACAGGAAGAAGCCACCGCCAAGCTCCAGCGCGCCAAACTCTCCAGCGTCCAGCTCGTCACCTACTTCGCCGGCTGGCGCGACCATGTCCGCATGCGCGAAATCTACCGCGCCGCCAAGGGGCCCCAGTTCAACCTGCACGATTACCACCGCGAGGTGCTCGAAGCCGGCGGCCTGCCCACTCCCGCAGTGTGTAAACTCATTAGCGGTAGAGAATTGAAATGAAAATGGGCTTATTCGCACTCATCGCACTGGTTTTGCTGGCTGCCGGCGCAGCCTGGTTCCTGTTGGTGAATAATGGGGGGGACCCCATGAACGAAGGTAAACAGTTTCTCGAAGAAAACGCCAAAAAGGCGGGCATCCAAACCACCCCCTCTGGCCTCCAGTACGAAGTGCTCCGTGACGGCACCGGCCCCAAGCCCTCCGCCACCAGCACCGTCGAAGTCCATTACGAAGGCCGCCTCATCAACGGCAAGGTCTTTGACTCCAGCTACCAGCGCAACCAGTCCATCTCCTTCCCCCTCAACCGCGTCATCCCCGGTTGGACCGAAGGCCTCCAACTCATGCCCACCGGCTCCAAGTACCGCCTCTACATCCCCTCGGAACTCGGCTACGGCGCCCGCGGCGCGGGCGGCGACATTCCGCCCCACGCCACCCTCATCTTTGATGTCGAACTGATCGCCATCCGCTAATGCGCTGGCTGGTCCTCTTTGCCTGCGCGCTGGCCCTTCCCGCCCAACGCGGCTTTCCCGAGCGGCCCCACGGCCGCTCGATGACCATTACGCACAAAGGCATCGTGGCCACCAGCCAGACCCTCGCCTCCCAGGCCGGCGCCACCATGCTGGCCCGTGGCGGCAATGCGGTTGACGCCGCCATCGCCGCCAACGCCGTGCTCGGCCTCATGGAACCCATGATGGACGGCATCGGCGGCGACCTCTTCGTCCTCTATCGCGAGGCCAAAACCGGCAAGCTTGTCGGTCTCAACTCCTCCGGCCCCGCCGGGCAGGCCATGTCCATCGCCGCCCTCAAGGCCAAGGGTCTCTCCAGCATGCCCGCCAACGGCATCCACACCGTCACCGTACCCGGCGCCGTGCGCGGCTGGCAGGCCATGCACGCCCGCTACGGCAAGCTGCCCTGGAAGACGCTCTTTACTCCCGCCATCGAGCTTGCCGAACGCGGCTTCGCCGTCCATGAGTTTGTCGCCCTCTACTGGGATCAGGACTTCCTCCGCCGTCACCCCGAAAGTCTCCGCCGCCACTACCTCGACGGCCGCGCCCCCCGCGAAGGCGACCTCGTCAAAAACCCTGACCTCGCCCGCGCCTACCGCCTCCTCGCCGACAAAGGTCCCGATGCCTTCTACAAGGGCGAGATTGCCCGCGCCATCCTGAGCACCTCCGACAAGCTCGGCGGCTTGCTCAAGGCCGCCGACCTCGCCAGTTTCGAACCCGAATGGGTCAACCCCATCTCCACCACCTACCGTGGCTGGAAGCTGCATGAGCTACCGCCCAACGGCCAGGGCCTCGCGGCGCTGCTGATGCTCAACATGCTCGAGACCTTTGAGCCCGCGCCGCAGCATTCCACTCTTGACCTCCACCGCAAGATCGAGGCCATGAAGCTGGCCTATGCCGACCTCTACTATGTCGCCGACCCGCGCACCAACCCCGCGCCCCTGCCAGGGCTGCTCAGCAAAGGCTATGCCGCCGAACGCGCCAAAGCCATCGACGCCGCCAAAGCCAATTGCCAGGTCGTCCGCGGCACGCCGCCCGCCCATTCCGACACCACCTACTTCAGCGTCGTTGACAGCGAGGGCAATATCACCTCCTGGATCCAGAGCGTGTCCGGCCTCTGGGGCTCCGGTGTCACCGTCGAAGGCATGGGCTTCGTGCTCCACAACCGCGGCAGCGGCTTCCAGTTCGATGAGCAACACCCCAACGCCCTCAAGCCCGGCAAGCGCCCCTTCCATACCATCATCCCGGCCCTGCTCGAGAAGGACGAAGTGCAGATCGGCTTCGGCATCATGGGGGGCGCCAACCAGCCTCTGGCCCATGCCCAGTTCGTCTCCTCCATCGTGGACCACGGCTTGAATCTGCAGGCCGCCCTCGAAGCGCCCCGCTTCAGCAAGCAGCAGCCCACCGGCTGCGATGTCTATATCGAAAAGCGCGTCGGTGAAGACACCCTCAAGGGCCTCGGCGCCATGGGCCACTTCCTCACCGTCACCGGGAACTTCTCCAACGCCATGGGCCACGGCAACGCCGTCATGCGCAACCTCAAGACTGGTCTCAACTACGGCGCTTCTGACCCGCGCGGCGACGGCGCCGCCATCCCCGAGCCCTGAGCTTCAGGCCAGTATGTCGTGGATCACGTTGCCCGCCACGTCCGTGAGGCGGAAGTCGCGCCCGCTGTAGGGGAAGGTCAGCCGCAGGTGATCGAGCCCCATCAGGTGCAGCATCGTGGCGTGCAGGTCATTGACGTGAACCTTCTTTTCCACCGCCTGATAGCCAAACTCATCTGTGGCGCCGTAAGCCATGCCGCCCTTCACGCCGCCGCCGATCAATAGCGTCGTGAAGCCCTCATTGTTGTGGTTACGGCCGTTCTGCACGTTGATGCGCCCGGCGACCTCAGTCCACGGCCGGCGGCCAAACTCGCCGCCAATCACAATGAGCGTCTCCTTCAGCAGCCCGCTCGCCTTGAGGTCACTGATCAGAGCCGCAATGGGTTGATCGGCCTGCATCGCCAGCCGGCGGTGCACGAGGATGTCATGGTGGCTGTCCCACGGCTTGTCGTTGCCGAAGTACACCTGCACGGCCCGCACGCCGCGCTCCACCAGCCGCCGCGCCACCAGACAGCCGCGGGCAAAGTCGCCATCGCGCGTCGCCGACTTGATCTTCATCTCACTGGTGTCCGGCGCGCCCGTCACGCCATAGCGCTCGCGCACCGCCAGCGGTTCCTTGTCGACATCAAAGGCATCGAGCGCCTCCGACTGCATGCGATAGGCCACTTCCATCGACTGTATGCGACCCTCCAGCAGCGCGTCTTCTCCCGCCTGCGCCAACTGCATGCGGTTGAGCGCCTGCCACAACTCCACCTTGCGCCGCTGCTCGGCCAGCGTACCGCCGCGCGGGCGTATGTGCTGGATCATCTTCTCGGGCGTCAGCTCATCATTCGGCACATAGGTGCCCTGATACACCGACGGCAGAAAGGCCGCGCTCCACAACTGCGGGCCCACATCGGGCACGCCGGCGCAGAGGGCGATGAAGCCGGGCAGGTTGCGGTTCTCCGTCCCGAGGCCATAGGTCATCCACGAGCCCCAACTCGGAAAGCCCGGAATGATGCGGCCCGAGTTCATCTGCAGGATGGCCTGCGGGTGCGCGGGCAGGTCGCAGTGCATGCTGCGTATGACGCAGATCTCATCCATGTGCTGGGCCGTCTTCGCGAAGAGTTCGCTGGCGGGCAGGCCGCTCTGGCCGTACCGTTGGAATGCAAAGGGCGAACGCAACAGCGTGCCCCGCTCCTGCTTGGCCTTGGGATAATCGCCGGGGATGGGCTGGCCGTGATACTTCTCGAGCGCAGGCTTCGGGTCAAAGGTATCCACCTGGCTGGGGCCGCCATTGAGGAAGAGAAAGATGACATGCTTGGCCCGCGCCGGATGGTGCGGCGTCTTGGGGTCGAGCGTGGCGGCGGCGAGGCCGATGCTTGCGCCAAAGCCCGCCGTGGTTGCCTTGAGTAGTTCGCGTCTGGTCATGTCAATTCACAAATAGAAGTTCGTTGGCGCCCAGCAGCACCTGCGCATAGCCGGGCCAGTCGCCACTGGCGAGGTACTCTTGCCCAAGGGTCAGTTCCTGCGCGGTGACGTCGCGGCCATAGAGCAGGCGGTAGGCAGCCCGGATGCGCTCGGTGTCGTTGGCCAGCGGCTTCAACCGGTTGGCCAGGGCGGTAGCGCGGGCCTCGAGAAACTCGCTGTTCAGGAAGAAGAGCTGCTGCAGCGGCGTGGCCGTGGTGATGCGCTGCTCGGCGCTCAGGTTCGGGTTGGGGAAGTCAAAGAGGGCCAGCGTGCCATCCAGCTTGCGGCGGCTGACATAGCCATAAACGGAGCGGCGCAGCATGTCGGGTTGGCCCAGCAACTGAGGCGGGCCGCCGGCTGTAGAGTCAAGCTCACCAGTGACGGCCAGCAGTGTGTCGCGCATCGACTCAGCATCCAGCCGCTGCCGGTTGGCGCGCCACAGCAGGCGGTTGGCCGGGTCTACCGTATGGGTCTTGGCGTTATGGGCCGCGCTACGCTGCCAGGTCTCCGACAGCAGTATCAACCGGTGCAGCTTCTTGACGGACCAGCCCTGTTCCACAAACTCAGCGGCCAGATAGTCGAGCAGTTCGGGGTGGCTGGGCCGGTCGCCCATCAGCCCGAAGTTTGAGACCGTCCGGACAAGGCCTTCGCCGAAGTGATGTTGCCAGACGCGGTTCACAAAGACGCGGGCCGTAAGTGGATTCGCGGGGCTGGCGATGGCTTCGGCCAGCTCGAGGCGGCCACTGCCCTGCGTGAAGGGCTTGGGGGCGCCGGGGCTGAGAATCGACAGAAAGGCACGCGGGGCTTCTTCGCCGAGCCGCTCGGGCTGGCCGCCGATCTGTATGCGCTCGTTGACGGCGGTGGCGTTGTCGCGGATGACGTGGGCGAAGGCGTACTTGGGCGGCAGCGCGGTCTGCATGTCCTTGAGTTCGGCCCGCATGTCGGCCAGATACTGTTTGGCGTAGCCTTCGAGGAAGCGTTCGACAGTGCCGTCGGAGGTGAGATAGCCGCGGTTGGGGCCGTAGTAGAGTATGCCGTCCTCTTCCTGCTTGAACTCACGGCCGTAGAAGTCGCTGAAGAAGAGGTCGCGCCAGAGGAAGTAGCGGTCCGTGGGCAGGGCGTGGGTTTCACCCTTGGAAGACGGGTCGTTGGTGGTCTTGGCGGCCAGGTTCTTCTCATCCACCTCCTTGCGCTCGCGCAGGACGCTCAAGGCTTCGCGGCGAAACTGGGCGAGGTCAAAGTCCTCGCGCTCCCAGCCATGCAGGTAACGGTTGTCCTTGGGGCCGGTCTTGAGGTAGCGCATCCAGCGAGCCAGGGTGATGGGGTCGAGTCCTGCAGCGGCGGGGCCCTGGCCACCGGCGCGGGCGGCGCGGATGTAGCGGGGGCTATCGGCCGCGAGGGCTTCGGCAACGGCCATGGCCTGATTGTGCAGGAAGGCTTCGATGCGCTTCTTCACTTCGGTGATGCGCTGGTCCTGCTGCTTCCAGAGCTTCACCTGCTCGGCCGGAGCCAGTTCGAGCTCAGCCCGCTTGGTGGAGCTGAAGACGCCCTGCAGGGCGTAGTAGTCCTTGGTGGGGATGGGGTCGAACTTGTGGTCATGACACTGGGCGCAAGCGCCCGTGAGGCCAAGAAAGCCGCGGGTGGTGACGTCGACGCGGTCGTCGGTGAGCTCGGGAGAGATGCCATAGAAGCCGAGGCCGATGGCGAGTTCCTTGGGCGCGCCAGGCAGCTGATCGCCCGCGATCTGGGCCTTGACGAAGAGGTCGTAGGGCATGTCCTGGTTGAAGGCCTGGATGACCCAGTCGCGGTAGCGGAAGGAGTTGGGGTAGGGCAGCTCAACGTCGCTATCGAGGCGGTCGTCGCCGTAGCGGGCGACGTCGAGCCAGTGGCGGGCCCAGCGCTCACCGTAGTGTGGGGAGGCAAGGAGGCCGTCGACCACATTGGCCCAGGCGTTGGGGGAAGTATCCTTCTCGAAGGCCTGCACCTGAGCATAAGTGGGCGGCAGGCCGGTGAGGGTGAGGTAGGCGCGGCGGATGAGGTCGCGGCGCGAGGCGGTGGGATTGGGGGTGAGGCCCTTGGCGGCCAACTGGCGGTGGACCAATTCGTCGATGCCGCTGGCGGCGGGCTTGCGGACGGGCTGGAAGGCCCAGAACTGCCGCTGCTGCGGGGTGATCTCATAGGCCTTGCCAGCCGGGGCAGCCACTTTGGACTCGGGCCAGAAGGCGCCCTCCTTCACCCAGTCGCGGAGGATGGCGATCTCGGCCTCGGGCATCTTGCCCGCGCCCATGGGCATGCGCAGCTTGTCGTGCTTGTGCTCAATGGTCTGTACGAGGAGGCTTTCCTCAAGGTTGCCGGGCACCACGGCGGGGCCGGTTTTGCCGCCCTTGAGCAGGCCGTTGCGGGAGGTCATGGTGAGGCCGCCCAGGGGGGCGGTGGAGTGGCAGCCAAAGCAGCGGTTGGCCAGAATGGGCCGCACCTTCATCTCGAAGTGTTCGGCGGGGTCGGCCGCGAGGGCGTTCAGCGTGAGGGCTGACAGGAGTAGGCTGTAGCGCACGACGCCCCAATCGTATCAGCGCTGGAGACGGATTTCATCTATGGCCCCTTCAAAGCCGGAGACGACAAGGCCGGGCTGGGCCGGGCCTTCTTCCGGCGGCTGGCCTTCCACCTGGACAGTGCGGCGGCCGCGGGACTGGCGGACCTCGACGCGTTCCCAACGGCGGGTGGCCACAGGCCAGCGCCAGTAGGTGAGGGTAAAGCTGGGCTTGAGGGCCGGCAAGCGGAGCGAGCCGTTCGAGAGGTAGATGGCGCGGCCCTCGCGCCCCGGGACGCCATAGGCATGGAGGCCGGAGAGCTCGACCGCGGGCTGAGCCGCGAGCTGTTCTAGGGGCCAATAGTCGCGGGCGGGTTTGGGCTGGGGCCGGGGCTTCTCAAAGGCGGCGAGCATGGCGGCAAGGCGAGCGACTATGCGAGCCTCGGCGCCGACCTCAAGGCTAGCCGTCTTGGCGGGCCAGGTGGTGTAGCCGCCGAAGGGATGGAGTTCCGCCGGAGGGATGTAGCCTTCGGCCCCGTTGGCGAGGGTGATGTTCATGAGCCAGCGGAAACCGGTGGCTTCGCGGAGCTTGAGGCCAGAGATGGAGAAGACCTCGTTGGGCCAGGCGGCGAGGGCGAGTTGGCCGATCTGGAGGACCTGGAGCTTGAGGCGGCGCGTGGGTTCGTTTTCGATATCGAGCTGTTCGCGGGCGTAGACCTCGGGCTGGTTGCGGGGCTCACGGCCGGCCATCTGGGCCAGGAGGGCTTTGGCCCAGGCGAGGCGGGCGGCATCGGGGCGGCGGCGGGCGAAGAACTCCTCCACCTCGGCCATGCGCAGGCGGGGTTTGGCCTCGTATTCCACTTTGCGATAGGCCTGCTCGGCGGAATCGACAAGGCCACGGGTATAGGTTTCGAGGGTGAGGTCCTTCAATTGGGGCTGGGCGTAATCCATCCACATGAGGTCGCCGCTGACGCCCTGGCTCAGGAGGACGACGTAGTCAGCGGGGGCGTTGATGCGGGCGGCGAACTGGCGGGCGAACTCGCCGAAGTAGTCCGAGGAGATGGGCTTCGAATTGAAGTAGTGCATGGCGTAGTTGGCCAGCAGGGCAATGGGTTTGCCGTCTTCAGCGCCGGCGACGGCGAGGAGGGTGAGGGTGGCGTCCTTGGGGCCGGTGGGCAGCGTCATGTCGGGGTTGACATAGCCGGGGTGCATGTTGGCGTGGACGCTGGGGAGGCCGAAGGGGTCAGTGAGCCTTTTGTCGGAGCGGTAGAAGAACTGGCGGACGAAGGTGTGGGCCGCGTCTTCGACGGCATAGCTGCCGACCTTGGCGGGGCGGAGGCGGGCGTTGGCGGTGACGATGGCCTCGGCGAGTTTGGCGGGGAGCCAGGCGGCGTACTTGGCATCAGCGCGGGAACCGAGGCAGGACATGGCGGCGGGGGCCATGTGGGTGTGGGTGGCGGAGATCATCTGCCGCTCGACGGGGATGCCGGTTTGGGCGAAGGCGAGGCGCTTGGCTTCATCGATCAGTTCGCGGGGGAGCATGCAGGAATCGACGACGACGATGGCCGTCTTCACGTCACCCTGCTGGAGGACGAGGGCTTTGGCGTAGATGGGCGATTCGACGGTGGTGGCCTGGCGCTCGAGAAAGAAGCAGTTGACGATGACGGGCCACCAGGTGGGGGTGATGTCGATCTGGGCCGCGCCAGCGAGAAGGACGAGGAGGATGGAGTTCATAAGAGTAGTTCGCGGATCACCTGGCCGCCGACCTGGGAGAGCTGCTTCTCACGGCCGCCGTGGAAGTAGCGGAGGCGGTTGTCGTCGAGGCCGAGCAGGTGGAGGAGAGTGACGTGGAAGTCTTTGAGGGGGTGGACCACCTCGACGGCCTTTTCGCCGGTTTCGTCGGTGGCGCCGATGATGGCGCCGCGCTTGACGCCAGCGCCGGCGAGCCAGACATTCATGGCCTGGGCGTTGTGGTCGCGGCCCCAGGCGGCAGCGCCGCGGCGGATGCCGTTATCGGGGCTGCGGCCGAATTCGCCGGCCCAGACGACGAGGGTTTCGTCGAGGAGGCCGCGCTGTTTCAGGTCCTGGAGGAGGCCAGCGATGCCGCGGTCAATGGCGCGAATGCGCGCGCCATGGGCCTTATCGATGTAGTCGTGGGAATCCCAGCCCATGGCGATGACCTGGACGAAGCGGACGCCGGACTCAATGAGGCGGCGGGCGAGGAGGCAGCGCTTGCCGAAGGCGACGGCATCGGGGTTGGGGCTGGTGAGGCCATACATCTCGCGGGTGGCGGCGGATTCCTGATCGAGGTTGAGCACCTGGGGCATCTCTTCCTGCATGCGGAAGGCGAGTTCGTAGCTGGACATGCGGGCGGCGAGTTCGGCCTGTTCGAGGCCGCGGAGGCGGTTGAGTTCGCGGAGGTATTCGAGATTGGCCTGTTGCTCGGCGCGGGAAACACCGGGGGGCGGGCTCATGTCGAGGATGGGCGCGCCCTGGGGACGCAGGGGGGTGCCCTGGAATTGTGGGGGGAGGAAGCCACTGCCCCAGTTGGCCGCACCGCCCTGGGGGTAGGCGACATCGGGGAGGACGACGAAGCCGGGGAGATTGGGGTTGCGGGACCCGAGGCCGTAGCAGACCCAGGCGCCGACAGCGGGGTCGCCGCCGAACTGGTTGCCGGTGTTGAGGTGGTAGAGGGCGGTGGGGTGGTTGACGCTTTCGGCCTTGAGGCCGCGGTAGAAGCAGACATTGTCGGCCACACCGGCGAAGTGTTCGAAGAGGGTGTTCATGGGCACACCCAGCTGGCCGGCGGGGCGGAAGGTGAAGGGGCTGCGGACGTAGTAGCGCTCGCCGGTGTTCATGGCGGCGGCAAAGCGGGTGCGGTCCTTCTGGAACCGCGTCATGTGGAGGTCGTTGAGTTTGGGCTTGGGGTCAAAGGTGTCGATGTGGCTGGGGCCGCCTTCCATGAGGAGGAAGATGCAGCGCTTGGGACTCTTGCCTTCGCCGAGCAGGAGGGGGTTGAGCCCGACGGCGGTGCTCATGACGAAGTGGAGGCGGGAGAGGTTAATCGACATAGACGAACTCGTTGGTGTTGAGGAGGCTGAGGGCGATGCCGGCAAGGGCGCGCTGGGCGGGAGTGAGAGAAGAGGGATGCGGGTTGGGCTCAACGGGGGTGTCGGGGGTGAGCTGGGTGAAGCGGAAGGTTTCGCCGGTGAGCTCGCTGGTGATGGCGTGGACGACGGGAGTGGCGGCGGGAGGCGGCGGCGCGGGTTGGGACTCGTAGAGTTTGAAAAGGCGCTGGTAGTGGGCGAGGCTGAGTTGGAGTTCGGCAGCGGAGGGCGGGCGCTGGAAGGCGAGCGAGAAGGCGCGCACGATCTGGGCCTGGGGGGTGGCAGCTTCGCGGGAAAGGCGGAGGGCGAAGTGGATGGCGGTGGTGTGGGCAAACTGGCTGTTGAAGAGGGCGAAGGCCTGGGTGGGGACGGTAGAGGCCTCGCGGCGTTCGCAGGTGAGATCGGGGTTGGGGCCGTTGAAGACATCGATCAGAGGATCGATGAGTGAGCGCTGCTGGAAGGTGTAGAGGGAGCGGCGCGAACGCTGGGCGAGTTCGGGAGAAGGAAAGTAAGGCGGGGCGAGGGTGCCCATGCGGTGTTGGGGTTGGCGGGCGACATCTTCGTTGATGTCGGGGAAGACGCCGGGGCCGCCGACTTCGAGATTCAGGACGCCGGCGACGGCAAGCATGGCGTCGCGGATGGCTTCGGCCTCAAGACGGCGGGGGGCGGGGCGCTCGGCCTGGTAGTAATCGGAGAGGACGATGCGGCGCTGCAGGGCGCGGATGTCATAGCCGGAGGCGCGGAAGGTGGAGGCGAGGGCATCGAGGAGGCGGGGGTCTTTGGGCTTGGCGCCCATGACGCCGAAATTGTTGGGGTTGGCGGCCAGGGCTTCGCCGAAGTGCCATTGCCAGAGGCGGTTGGCCATGACGCGGGCGAAGAGGGGATTCGACTCGGCGGTGAGCCAGTGGGCCAGGGCAGCACGGCGGCCGGCGACGGTGGTGGGGATGGCAGCAGGGAGGCCGAGGGCGGAGAGGACGCCGGGCTGGACTTCTTCGGCGGGGGACTCATGGCTGCCGCCGGTGAGGACGAAGGTCTTGGGGGGCTGGTAGTCGGCGAGTTTGGGGTACTTCAGGGTGGGGCCGCCATCGGTGGCGCCGTCGCGGGGGCCGCTCGATACGGCGAAGGCTTTGGGCTCGTAGCGGTCGAGGGATTCGCGGTAGAGGTCCATGTGTTTCTGGTGGACCTTGAAGGCTTCGAACTGTTCGGGAGGAAAGTCGGGGCGTTTGGTGTCACCGTAGGAGGCCATGAGGGCGCGGGTACGGTCGCGCAGGGCGGCGAGGCGCTGCTTTTCGGTGGCGAGGCGGGCGGTGTTCTCAGTGGGCAGGAAGGGGAGGGGCGGACGGGCGAACTCGGTGGTGGCAAAGACGGCCTGGAGGCGGTAGTAGTCGCGGGTGGGGATGGGGTCGAACTTGTGGTCGTGGCATTTGGCGCAGCCGGTGGTGAGACCAAGGAAGGTGGTGCCGACGGCGGCGGTGACGTCGTCGAGGAACATCTGACGGGTGACGGCTTCGACGGACATGGCGGTATGTTCCCAGGGGCCCATGCGGAGGAAGCCGGTAGCGAGGAGGGCTTCGGGGTTATCTGGGTAGAGTTCGTCGCCAGCGAGCTGTTCGCGGACGAACTGGTCGTAGGGTTTGTTGTGGAGGAAGGCGCGGACGACGTAATCGCGATAGCGCCAGGCGTTGGGGCGCTCGAAGTCGTTGGAGTAGCCGCCGGAATCGGCATAGCGGACGACGTCGAGCCAGTGGCGGGCGAGGCGTTCGGCGCGCTGGGGTGAGGCGAGGAGGCGGTCGACGATGGCGGTGTAGGCGGCGGGGGAGGGGTCGCGCTCAAAGGCGGCAGTTTCGTCCGGGGTGGGGGGCAGGCCGGTGAGGTCCAGGTAAAGGCGGCGGAGGAGGGTGCGAGGGGCGGCGCGTTTCGTGGCGGGAGGGAACTGGAGCGGGGTGTCGACCAGGGGGCGGAGCGACCAGAGCTGGGGGGTGGCACTGGCCCAGGGCGCGCCGGCGTCGAGCCAGGTGCGAAAGGCGGCGATGGTGGCGTCGGGCAGGCGTTTGCCGGGCGGCATTTGCTGGGCACCGCCGTGGGTGAGGTATTGGAAGAGGCGGCTCGCGGCGGCGTCGCCGGGGACGATGGCGGGCCCGCGGGCGCCGCCCTGGAGGAGGGCTTCGCGGGAGCGGACGTCGAGTTTGGACAGAGCCTGACCAGCGCCGTGGCAACCGGCACACTCGCGGGTGAGGGTGGGCTGGATGGTGGCGGTGAAGAGCTGCGTGGGGTCGGCCGCGAGGGCCAGCAGGAGGGGCAGGCTCATGGCAGGAATTATACTTTGCTGAGTGAAGTATT
>VFQU01001487.1_pt1 | contig 13587 bp, 6 predicted proteins | sample 3512311 | NCBI WGS metagenome assembly VFQU01 (sample SAMN10412377, study PRJNA504923) | tailings metagenome | isolation source: Relicate 3 Philex TSF3 active mining site | place: Philippines: Tuba, Benguet | collected 2017-08-29 | reverse complement strand
TCGGCGTCATCGGCGTCGCCGTCGCCCGGCGCGTCGTCGCCCAGATGGGCGACGGTATGTTCGGCCACGGTCTCGCCGCCGGTGGCGGAGGGATCGAACGGCGTGCGTTCGCGATTGTCGCCATTGCGGCCGCGGCCGCGGCGGCGCCTGCGCCTTCGGCGGCCGCCGTCGCGCTCGGCCGCGTCCTCGCCTGCGGTCTCGCCATCTGCGGTACCGGCTTCGGCTTCCGCGTCGCCGGCGGTCTCCGCGGCCTCTTCCTCGTCGGCGAACTCGTCGGTCGGGACTGCGTCCTCCGGCTCCTCCTCGATCGCGGGTGCGGCTGCGCTGGTCTCGGCCGCGATTGCGCGGGCCTGCTCCAGCGTCATGACCTGCTCGCCGCGGTCGAGAGCGAATGACACGCCGCCTTCGAGCGTTGCGTCGGCGTCGATGGTGATCGACACGCGGAAGCGCTGCTCGAGCGCGGCCAGATGCGCGCGCTTGTGGTTGAGCACGTAGAGCGCCACGTCGGGGCGCGTGCGGACAATCTGGTTGTGGGTCGCGCCCTTGAGCAGCGTCTCCTCGAGCGACCGCAGGAGCTGCAGCGCCACCGACGACACCGACCGGGTGTGCCCGGTCCCGCCGCAGTGGGCGCATTTCTCGGTCGAGCTCTCCAGCACCGAAGTGCGGATGCGCTGGCGCGACATCTCCAGCAGGCCGAAGTGCGAGATGCGCCCGACCTGGATGCGCGCGCGGTCGTTGCGCAGCGCGTCCTTGAGCCGCCGCTCGACGCTGCGGTTGTTGCGCTTCTCGTCCATGTCGATGAAGTCGATCACGATCAGGCCGGCCAGGTCGCGCAGCCTGAGCTGCCGGGCGATCTCCTCGGCCGCCTCGGCGTTGGTCTTGAGCGCGGTGTCCTCGATATGGTGCTCGCGGGTCGATCGGCCGGAGTTCACGTCGATGGAGACCAGCGCCTCGGTCTGGTTGATGATGATGTAGCCGCCGGACTTGAGCTGCACGGTCGGAGAGAACATCGCGTCGAGCTGGCTCTCGATCCCGTAGCGGGTGAAGACCGGCTGCGTGTCCTTGTAGAGCTTTACGTTCTTCGCATGGCTCGGCATGAGCATGCGCATGAACTCCTTGGAGTCGCGGTATCCCGCTTCGCCGGCGACCACGATCTCCTCGATGTCCTTGGTGTAGAGGTCGCGGATCGAGCGCTTGGCGAGCGATCCTTCCTCGTAGACAAGCGTCGGAGCGCTGGATTTCAGCGTCAGGTCGCGCACCGTCTCCCACAGCCGCAGCAGATACTCGAAGTCGCGCTTGACCTCTGCCTTGGTGCGGTTGGCGCCGGCGGTGCGCAGGATCACGCCCATGCCCTCCGGCACCTCGAGTTCGTCGGCGATCTCGCGCAGCTTCTTGCGGTCGTCGGAGGAGGTGATCTTGCGGCTGATGCCGCCGCCGCGGGCGGTGTTGGGCATCAGCACCGAATAGCGGCCGGCGAGCGAGAGGTAGGTCGTGAGCGCCGCGCCCTTGGTGCCGCGCTCCTCCTTGACCACCTGCACCAGCATCACCTGGCGGCGCTTGATCACCTCCTGAATCTTGTACTGGCGGCGGTAGCGCGGCGCGCGCTCCATCACCTCTTCCATCGCGTCGGCGCCGCCGACGGTATCCACAACCTCTTCCTCCTCGTCGGAATCGTCGTGTCCGTTTTCAGATTCGGCTTCGTGGGTGGACTCGGCGCGCACCTCGGCGGACGCGACGTCGGCCGGGGCCGCGTCGCCGTTGGCTTCGGGGGCGATGGAGTCGGTCCTCGGCTCGGAATCCGCCGCAGAGTCGACGGTGGCCTGGGCCATCGGATTGACGGCGCCGATCTCGGCCGGGACAGGCGGATTGGCGGTTTCTCCGATCGGCTCTGGCGCATGCGCGCGCTCGACGACGGCGTCCGCGTTACCGCGGAATTCCATTTCGTCCGACGGTGCAGCCGTCTGCGCGGCCGGTGTCAGCTCGCCGGCAGGCTCCTTTTCGGGGTGTTCATCCCCGGCGTCCATCGGGGCAGGAGCGTCGCTGCGCACCGCCTCGTCGTCGGGCCGGTGCTGGCGCGCCTCGCGATGCCGGTTGCGGCCGCGGCCGCGCCTGCGTCCGCCGCCGCGGCTGCGGTGTTCGTCCTCGTCCTCGTCGGCGTGCGAGCGGGCGTCCTCTTCGAGCAGCGCCTGCCGGTCCGCGACCGGGATCTGGTAGTAGTCCGGGTGGATTTCGCTGAAGGCCAAGAAGCCGTGGCGGTTTCCGCCGTAGTCGACGAACGCGGCCTGAAGCGACGGCTCGACCCGCGTCACCTTCGCCAGATAGATGTTGCCCCGAAGCTGTTTGCGGTGGGCGGTCTCAAAGTCGAATTCTTCGACCCGGTTCCCGCGCAGCACGACCACCCGGGTCTCCTCCGGGTGGGTCGCGTCGATAAGCATTTTGTTGGCCATTGAAATATCTCGTTACGGCAAGCCGGTCCTGCGCCTCGCTGACGGGGCGCGCTGCTGCACGGCATGCACGATTTGTCGTGGAATGGGCTTGACGGCCCTGCCGGACGGCAACCCCCGCCGTGCAATCGCGCGAACGCATCTCGCCGCGATTCGACCGCACCTGGGAATATGCCTCGGACATGACCTCGACCCGTGTGGGGTTGGCGGCACGCGGCCGCCGGTCGTCTTGCTCACGGCACGCGACGGATGCGCGCATTGCTGCTGACGCCGCCGCAAAACCCGGCTGTCCTGACAAAGAACCCCGGCTGGGACCGTCCGCCGTCGCGCCATTGGCGCGGGAGAGGGCCGGTTCTGGTGACGTCCGCCGCGCCTGACCCCGACTGGGGAGCGGCCGCCGGAAGACGCGCCGAAGGTTCGAACGCGGCACAACCAGGGCACTCAAACCGTAAGCATGACTTACTTACGGCCCGCAGGGCCACATGGCAAGCACGTTGCCTAAAGACTGCACCGGGTCCAAACCGGCCCGAGGCAGCAATTATTCGTTAACCAAGCGGTTCGTACCGTGTTAGCAGGGGCTCGGAGGCTCGGGATTCGTGGGCAATCGGGCGGCGAATCTCATTGTTGCGGCTTTGGCCATGCTGTGGGCCGGCGGCTCTGCCGCCGACGCGCAGCAGGCCGATGCGCGCGCAAAGGCGGGAGCTGTGCCGGCCGGGGCATATCCGGTCGCTGGCGACGCCAGACTCGGCGGCGACGACCGTCAGGTCCGCTTCGTGGTCGACTTCGACCGGAAAGTGCAGCTTCGCGCCTTTACCCTCGCTGACCCTTACCGGGTGGTGATCGACCTCCCGCAGGTAACGTTCAATCTCCCGGCCCGGACCGGCGAAGCCGGCCGCGGACTGGTCAAGGCGTTCCGCTTCGGGCTGGTCATGCAGGGTGGCTCGCGCATTGTGCTCGACGTCGCCAAGCCCGTGCGGATCGACAAGGCCTTCGTGCTCGACCCGGCCGAGGGCCAGCCGGCGCGCCTGGTGCTGGACCTGTCCGCCACCGACCGGGACACCTTCATGCGCACGCTGGCGCTCGACAATGCGCGGCCCGCGCGCCCGCCGAGCATCGCGCGCCCGGCCTCCGATCCGGCCTCCGACCGCGATCCGCGCCCGATCGTGGTGCTCGATCCGGGCCACGGCGGCATCGACCATGGAACCCGGGCCGCGGGCGGCGACATCATGGAGAAGTCGATCGTTCTCGATTTCTCGCTGGCCCTGCGCGACCATCTCGAACGCACCGGACGCTACCGGGTGGTCATGACCCGCAGCGACGACACGTTCGTTCCGCTGCAGGAGCGGGTCCGCATCGCCCGGTCTCGCAATGCGGCCCTCTTTATCTCGATCCATGCCGATGCGCTGCGCAAGAGCGAGGGCGAGGCGCAGGGTGCGACGATCTACACAGTGTCGGATGTCGCCTCGGACGCGGAGGCGGCGCGGCTGGCCGAAGCCGAGAACCGCGCGGACGTGATCGCCGGGATCGACCTTTCGCGCGAGCCCGACGATGTGGCCGACATCCTGATCGACCTGGCGCAGCGCGAGACCAAGCTGTTCTCGGCGCACTTCGCCAAGAACCTCGTGACCGAACTCAAGCGCGTCGCGCGGCTGCACAAGAATCCGCTCAAGTCGGCGGGCTTCAAGGTGCTCAAGGCACCGGACGTGCCTTCGGTGCTGCTGGAACTCGGCTACGTATCCAACAAGCAAGACCTCAAGCTGATGCTGTCGCAGCAATGGCGTTCCAAGACGGCGGCGGCGGTGGTGGAGGCGGTGGACGCCTTCTTCAGCACCCGGCTGGCCGGGGCGCCCGCGGGACGCAGGTAGATCGGATGCGCCAGAGCCTCAGTTTGACCATAAAATCGGGGGATTTCAGGGGCCGCGGAAGGTCGCGGCGCCTCCTGGCGGGAGCGGCTGCCGTATCCCTTGGATGCGGCCCTGCGCGGGATTACCTTTGCAGTCTGCAGGCGACGGGGACGAATCGGCCATGAGACTGATGTTGCGCTTTGCCGGCTTCATGTTCGCTGCGGGGACCATCCTGTTCCTGGTCGGCGTCGGCGCGGCTGCCGGCCTGCTGTGGCATTTCTCCAAGGACCTGCCGGACTATTCGCAACTGCAGGACTACGAGCCGCCGGTGATGACTCGCGTGCACGCCTCCGACGGCGCGCTGGTGGCCGAATACGCGACGCAGCGGCGGCTGTATCTGCCGATCCAGGCCGTGCCGAAGATGGTGATCAACGCGTTCCTGGCGGCCGAGGACAAGAGCTTCTACGAGCACAACGGCCTCGACTTCCAGGGCATCGCACGTGCCGGCCTCCTGTACATCCAGAACTATGGCACCAGCCGCCGCCCGCAGGGCGCGTCGACCATCACGCAGCAGGTCGCCAAGAACTTCCTGCTCACCAACGAGGTCTCGTTCACGCGCAAGATCAAGGAGGCGCTGCTGGCGCTGAAGATCGAGCGCGCCTATTCCAAGGACAAGATCCTCGAGCTCTATCTCAACGAGATCTATCTCGGCTTCAGCGCCTATGGCGTCGCGGCCGCTTCGCTGCTCTATTTCGACAAGTCGGTGCACGAGCTCAACGTCGCGGAAGCCGCCTACTTGGCCGCTTTGCCGAAGGCGCCGAGCCTACTGCATCCGTTCCGCGCACGCGAGCGCGCGGTCGAACGGCGCAACTACGTGATCGACCAGATGGTCGTGAGCGGCGCGATCAAGCACGCCGAGGCCGAGAAGTGGAAGAAAGAGCCGCTCGCCGTCACCGCGCGGCCGACCGGCGCCCACATTTTCGCGGCCGACTATTTCGCCGAGGAGGTTCGCCGCTGGGTTTACGACAAGTATGGCGAGAAGACGCTGTACGAGGGCGGACTGTCGGTGCGCACCACGCTCGATCCGAAGCTGCAGGTGCTGGCGCGGAAAGCTCTGGTCGACGGGCTCGTGAAGTTCGACGAGTCGCGCGGCTGGCGCGGCCCCGTAGCCAAGCTCGAGCTGGCCGGCGACTGGGGCCCGAAGCTTGCCGAGGTCAAGCAGCTCTCCGACGTCGCGCCCTGGCGTCTCGCCGTCGTGCTCGATACCGGCGACCAGTCCGCCCGCGTCGGGCTCTATCCCTCGCGCGAGCCCGGCGGTGCGCTGACCAAGGACCGTGAGACCGGCATCGTGCCGATCGACGGGGTGAAATGGGCCAAGGCGGCCGAAGGGCCTCAGCGCGGACGCGTGCCCTCGAAGGTCGCTCAGGTGCTCGAGGTCGGCGACGTGGTCTATGTCGAGCCGATGAACAGGGAGAACAACACCTGGCGGTTGCGGCAGGTGCCGGAAATCGCCGGCGCGATCGTCGCGATGGATCCGAACACCGGCCGCGTGCAGGCGATGGTCGGCGGGTTCTCGTTCGACCAGAGCCAGTTCAACCGCGCCACCCAGGCGATGCGCCAGCCCGGCTCCTCGTTCAAGCCGTTCGTTTATGCGGCCGCGCTCGACAACGGTTACACGCCCGCCACCGTGGTGATGGACGCCCCGATCGAGATCGACCAGGGTCCGGGCCAGCCCCCGTGGCGGCCTGAGAACTACGCCACCGGAAAATACTACGGGCCGCAGACGCTGCGCTTCGGCATCGAACATTCGCGCAACGTGATGACGGTCAGGCTGGCGCAGGACGTCGGCATGCCGCTGATCACCGAATACGCGCGCCGTTTCGGCGTCTACGACAGCCTGCCGCCGTACCTGTCGTTCGCGCTCGGCGCCGGCGAGACCACGGTGCTGCGCATGACCGCCGCCTATTCGATGTTCGACAACGGCGGCAAGCGCATCATCCCGACCTTCATCGACCGCATCCAGGACCGCTACGGGCGCACCATCTACCGGCACGATCAGCGCGAATGCCGCGGCTGCGCGGCGAGCCGCTGGGAAAACCAGCCCGAGCCATCGCTGGTGGACCGGCGCGAGCAGGTGATCGACCCGATGACCGCCTACCAGATCACCTCCATGATGGAGGGCGTGATCCAGCGCGGCACCGCGACGGTGGTGCGCCAGGTGGGCAAGCCTGTCGCGGGCAAGACCGGCACGACCAACGACGAGAAGGACGTTTGGTTCGTTGGATTTGCTCCGGATCTCGCGGTCGGCGTCTATCTCGGCTACGACAAGCCGCGCCAGATCGGCCGCGGCGCGACCGGCGGCGGGCTGGCCGCCCCGATCGTCACGGAGTTCCTCAAGTCGGCGCTGGCGGACAAGCCCGCGGTGCCGTTCAAGGTTCCCGCCGGCATCAAGCTGATCCGCATCGACGCCAAGAGCGGCATGCGCGCGGGCGCGGGCGACGGCGGCCGCGTGATCCTGGAGGCCTTCAAGCCGGGCACCTCGCCGCCGGACAATTACTCGGTGATCGGATATTCCGACTCCGACGGGAGGCCGATGGGCGTCTCGCCGGACCAGGACCGCATGGTCCCGATGGGGCGCGGTCTCTACTGATCCCGGGCGTCGCTCACCCTCCTTGTCCCCATGGCTCCGGCCCGGGCGTGTTGCGCTCGACATTTGCTGCCGCTAAACCGGCGCCCTGTTCGGAAAGGCTGTTCAATGCGGGCGGAGACGGAAAACCTCGTCGAAGAGATCAAGCAGTCGGTCGGGCTGCTGAGGAGGCATCTTTGACTTCGACAAGGCCAAGGCGCGGCTCGCCGAACTGAACAAGCTCGCCGAAGATCCGGAATTCTGGAACGATTCGGGCAAGGCGCAGCGCGCGATGCAGGAGCGCACCGCGCTCGAGGACCAGTTGTCCGCGATCGGACGGATCGAGCAGGAGCTCGACGATCAGCTCATGATGATCGAGCTGGGAGAGAGCGAGAAGGACGACAAGGCCATCGCCGAAGCCGAGGAGGCGCTGCGCAGGATCCTGGCCGAACTCGAGCGGCGAAAGCTCGAGGCGCTGCTGTCCGGGGAGGCCGACGCAAACGACGCCTACCTGGAGGTCCACGCCGGTGCCGGCGGCACCGAGAGCCAGGACTGGGCCGGCATGCTGTTTCGAATGTACACGCGCTGGGCGGAGCAGCACGGCTACAAGGTCGAGATGCTCGAAGAATCGCCTGGCGAGGCCGCGGGCAGCAAGTCGGCGACGATCCAGGTGAAGGGCCGCAACGCCTACGGCTGGCTCAAGACCGAAGGCGGCGTGCACCGGCTGGTGCGGATCTCGCCGTTCGACTCCAATGCGCGCCGCCACACCTCGTTCGCCAGCGTCGCCGTGTTCCCGGTGGTCGACGACAGTATCAAGATCGACATCAACGAGAATGACGTGCGCGTGGATACCATGCGCTCGGGCGGCGCGGGCGGCCAGCACGTCAACAAGACCGAGTCGGCTGTGCGGCTCACGCACATCCCGACCGGCATCGCCGTGGTCGCGCAGGCGGAGCGCTCGCAGCACAAGAACCGCGCCACCGCCTGGAACATGCTGCGCGCCAAGCTCTACGAGGCCGAGTTGAAGCGGCGCGAGGCGGCCGCACAGGCGGCACAGGCGGCCAAGACCGACATCGGCTGGGGCCACCAGATCCGCTCCTACGTTTTGCAGCCGTATCAACTGGTCAAGGATCTGCGTACCGGCGTGACCTCGCCCACGCCTTCCGACGTGCTCGACGGCGATCTTGACGCGTTCATGGCCGCAACGCTTGCGCAGAAGGCCTTCGGCGGCGGCCCCGACGAGGTCGAGGACGTCGAATAAGCTTTTGAATTGAAATATCTATTTTGCTCGCACACGCAGAGGAACATCGGTCCGCCGGCGGCGTTGTCCGGAGCCTGAGGCAGCCGGTTGCTGCCCGGCCTCGATAGGAGGCGGCCATGTGGATGAACCTGTTCCTGATCGCGGGCGGACTTGCCGCCATGCTGAGCGTCGCGGCCTTCGCCGTGCAGCCCGCTGAATCCGATCGGTCGATACAACAGCACGACTTCGTCGGCTGACCCGACGCTGCCGCTCAGATCGCGTTGCCCAGCCGCAGGCCGGCGCGCAGGAATTTCTGCGGATCGACCGGCCGGTCGTCGATGCGCGTCTCGTAGTGCAGGTGCGGGCCGGTCGAGCGGCCGGTTGAGCCGACCTTGCCGATGGTCTGGCCCGCGCGCACCTGCTGCCCGTTCTTGACCGAAATGTCGGACAGGTGGCCGTAGCGCGTGGTGAGGCCGCCGCCATGGTCGATTTCGACCATCTTGCCGTAGCCGCCGTGCCAGCCCGCGACCACGACCTTGCCGTTGGCGGTCGAGCGCACCGGATCGCCATGGCTGGATCGGAAGTCGACGCCCGAGTGCATCGCCGGGCCGCGTCCGAATGGATCGTTTCGGATGCCGAAGCTCGACGACAGGTCGATCTCGCCCAAGATCGGCTTGCGCACCGGGACGGTGCCGAGCGTGTGGGTCAGCCGGTCGAGATGCAGCCGCGCGAGCTTGATGCGATAGAGCTGGCGCTCGAACGAGCCCGCGTTGGCGGACAGCTTGACCGGTATATAGGGTCCGCCGACGCCGGAGGGCGCGGGGGCCTTGCCGGCGCCGATTCCGAGATCGGTCAGCACGCTGCGAATCCGCTTGGCCTTGGCGTCGAAGGTCTCCTCAAGCGAGTTCAGCGCCGCAGTCTGGCGGCGCTCCACCCGGTCGAGCGAGGCCTGCAGCCGGTCGAGCGTGGCGCCGATGCCGGCCGCCTGCGGGCCCGCCGCGATGCGCGTCGCACTGGCCGGCAGCACGCGCGATTCAAGCCGCGCCTCGCGGTCGGGCGGAGCGGTGAAAGTGACGGTGTCGCTGATCGGGGCGGGCTTGACCGGGCCGCCGATCCCGGGCGCCGGATCGAGCAGGTCGGGCCCGGGCGCGCGGCGGCGGATCGAGCCGGTCGGCATCGGGTCGGGCACGGCGCCGAGCGTTGTGGCGCGCGACTCCAGCGTCGCCTGGCGGCGCAGCACCTGCTCGAGCTTCTTCTCGAACTGCTCCTGGTCCAGCAACTGCCGGCTGGCAATCCGGTCGACCTGCGCGCGCAATTCGCTGATGCGATCCTCGTAGGCGTATTGCATCTCCGCCTTCGAGGCGATCAGCCGCGTCAGCACGTCGTCCTTGAATGCGAAGTAGGTACCGGTGGCGAGCGACCACCCGGCCATCACCACGAGCGTCCCCACGGAGATCCAGAAGGTGACGGGGCCGACGCGCAACTGACGTCCGGCATGAATCACCGTATAGGCCGACCGTGCGGCGGCCGACTGCACGCCATGTCCGGCGCGCGCGGAATTGGCGCGGTCGTGGCGGGCTTGCACGCGAGACGACATCGACGCTCCCCGTCCGGACTCCGCCCCCGCGGAGCCGGTGCAACACACGCCGATTTCATCCGGGCATGGTTAATATTGTCCGAACGGGACCGCTAAAAATCGCTCTTTGGGTAAAGGAAACGTGGATGCGGGCCGGCGCCCGCGAGTTCCACGGGCGGCGCTACATGGACTTCGCCGCGGCCAGCACCTCTTCGGCATGACCGGGGACCTTCACCTTGTCCCACACGCGCACGACCTTGCCGTCAGCATCGATCAGCACGGTGGTGCGCACGACGCCCATGAACTTGCGGCCATACATCGACTTCTCCGCCCACACGCCATAGTCCTGCAGCATCTTCTGCGAGGCATCGGAGCCAAGCGAGACCTTGATCTTGCGCTTGTCGCGAAACCGCTCCTGCTGCTCGATCGGATCGGCCGAGACCCCAAGGATCTCGGCGCCGGCCCGCTCGAACGCGGGGGCGAGCTTCGAGAAGTCTTGCGCCTCAAGGGTACAACCGGGGGTATCGGCCTTCGGATAGAAAAACAGGACCAGCGCGCGGCCCTTGAAAGCCGTCAGTGAGGCCTCGCCGCCGCCGGCGAGCGGAATCCTGAACGCCGGGGCCTTTTTGCCCGGGACTAGCTTCGTTGTCATGCGCCTTCCTTTCGTCGCTTTCGAAGGGTCAATCTGATCCCACTTTAGCCGCCCGGGCCGCTGGCGGAACTGCCGGAATTTGTGCGACATCACGGGGCCCTGCCGCGCGAATCGGGCGTGCAGGACGGGCGGGACGAGGGGACGTCCGAGCGGGGAATGACGGACACGAAAACCAGCCCGCACGGCGCTGCGCTCCAGGAGCTCGAAGCGGCCCTGGAGAAGCATCGCGCCGGTGAGGCGTCCGGAGACGCCGCAGCGGCCGCCGCCCGGAGCGGGGAGCGCCGTCGCAACTGGCGGCCCGGCTGGCGGCTGCCGTTCAATCCGCTCTTTATGTTCGACCGCCGCCATCCGGTGATCCGACGAACGGCGATCGGCGGCACAGCCGCGCTCCTTCTGATTCTCTTGGCCGCCGGCGTGATCTGGGTCCGGCTCGGCAGCGGACCGATTGTGCTCGACCTCGCCACGCCGTGGCTGACCGCCGCGATCGAGGAGAACTTCGGCAACCGCTACAAGGTCCGCGTCGGCGGAACTCAGCTTGAGCGCGATGCGCAGGGGCGAACGCAGATCCGGCTCCGCGACGTCACGGTTATCGAGAACGGCCGCGGCATCGTCGCGCTGGCGCCCAAGGCCGAGGTCGGGCTCTCGGGCACGAGCCTGCTGACGGCGCGTCCACGCGCGGCAAGCTTGCGCCTGGTCGACGCCAACATGCAGATTCGCGTGGAGCAGGACGGTCGCGTCAACGTATTTGCGGGCGGCAACGTGCCCCTGCACAGCATCGCGCCGGTCGACGCGGCGGGAGTGCCGGCGTCGAACGTGACCCTGCAATCGGTGGTCGAGCGCAGCACGCCGGCCAATGTCGTGGCGCTCATGGCGTGGATCGACCGCGGCCTGGTGCAGGGCGGCACGGGCTTCGACGGCCGGGATCTGACCGAACTCGGCATCACCAACGGCCGGGTGACGATCGACGACCGGCGCAACGGCCAGACCTGGTCGTTCGACGACATCAGCCTGCGGCTGGTGCGCCCGCCGGTCGGCGGCGTCGCAATGGGGCTGTCGTCGGCGGGGCAGGGCGAGGCCTGGCAGTTCAACGCCGCGCTCACGCCGCATGCACAGGGACATCGCCTGCTCCAGATCGAGGCGCGCAACGTGCTGGTGGACGACCTGCTGGCGCTCCGCATGAGCGACGGCAAGCTCCGCTCCGACACCCGCGTGACCGGCGTGGTGCGCGCCGACATCGGTCAGGACGGCCGTGCGCAGACGATTGCCGGCACACTGGTCGCCGCGGGCGGCTCGATCGGCGCGCTGGGCCATCCCGAGACGCGCATCCCGATCCGCTCGGCCGAATTCCAGCTCGACTGGGATCTGCGCCGTGGCTCGCTGCGGGTGCCGTTCAAGGTCAATTCCGGGGCTGCACGCTCGACGCTGCGCGCCGAGTTTGCTCCGGACCCCGGCGGCAACTGGCGCTTCGTGGTCGGTGGCGGCTGGATCCTGCTCGATCCCCTGACCCCGAACGAGTCCGGAATGGTGCTCAAGCGGGTGCTGGTGCGCGGCCAGGTCGACACGGCCCGGCAGCGGATCGCATTCGAACAAGCCGACTTCGGTACGCGCGAGTTGGGCGGAGAATCCGATCCGGAGGACGTGAGCCTCGCGCTCTCCGGCCATTTCGATTACAGCGGCGAACCGCGGCTTGCGCTCGGTCTTGCGGCGACGCCGATGACCGTGGCCTCGTTCAAGCGCGTCTGGCCCGCTTTCATTGCGCCGCCGGTCCGGCAATGGGCGCTCGACCACATGCTGGGCGGTCAGGTGGAGCGTGTCGACATTGCACTGAACGCGCCATGGGCGACGCTGCAGCCCGGCGGTCCGCCGGTGCCGGATGACGGGCTCGCCGTCGACATCGTCACCAAAGGCACGAGCCTGCGGCCCGTGGCCGGCCTGCCGGACATCCGGGATGCCGACATCACGGCGCGCATCACCGGCCGGACCGCGACTGTGACGCTCGGCAAAGGCACCGTTGACGTATCGCCTGGGCGCCGTCTCGCGCTCAGCAACGCCGTGTTCGAGGTGCCCGACACGTCCGTGGACCAGCCGCCGGCCCGCGTCCGCTTCCGCGCCGAGGGACCGATCCCGGCCGCTGCCGAGTTGCTCGCGCTCGAGCGCCTGCGCGACTTCTCCGGCACGCCGTTCGATCCGGCCACGACCCGCGGCGCGGTATCCGCGCAGGTGGCGCTGGCGATGCCGCTGCGGCTGGACCTGCCGCGCGGCGCGACGACCTACAACCTGAGTGTCGAGCTTTCCAACTTCTCCGCCGACCGCCTGATGATGGGTCAGCGTATCGAGGCCCAGGTGCTGCGCGTGACGGCCAACAACCAGGGCTTCCAGGTGCGGGGCGACGTCCGCGTCGCGGGCTCCGCCGCACAGATCGAATACCGCAAGGCCAGCACGGAGCCCGACGCGGAGCTGCGCATCCAGGCCTCGCTCGACGAGGCCGCCCGCAGCAAGCTCGGGCTCGATTTCGGCACCAGCCTGACCGGCTCCATCCCGGTTCGGCTGATCGGCCGCGTCGGCGCGCCCGAGCAGGAGAACCGCTTCAACGTCGAGGCCGATCTCACCCCGGTCAGGATCGAGCAGCTTCTTCCGGGCTGGTCCAAGCCCGCGGGCAAGCCTGCCAAGGCGAGCTTCCTTCTCATTCGCGGCGAGACCCTCAACCGGTTCGACGATATCGTCATTGAGGGGCCGGGCCTGCTGGCGCGCGGCGTGATCGAGGTCGACAACGCAGGGCAGCTCCAGTCGGTGAGCTTTCCGATCTACGCAGCCTCCGACGGAGACAAGATGACGCTGAAGGCCGAGCGCGCGGCCGATGGCGCTCTGCGTGTGACGGTTCGGGGCGATGTGTTCGACGGCCGCACGTTCGTCAAGCATGCGATGGCGGGCTCGCACGATCCAAAGACCGCGCAGGATCCCAAGAACAAGCCGAAGCAGGCCGACCTCGACCTCGATATCAAGATCGGCGTGGTCGCGGGCCACCATGGCGAGACCCTGCGCTCGCTCGATCTGCAGATGAGCAGGCGTTCGGGGCGGATCCGTGCCTTCTCGATGAACGGCAAGATCGGTCGCGACAGCCCCTTCAGCGGCGAGATGCGCGTGCGCGCGGCGACCACGCGTCCGGTGCTGTTCTTCGAGACCGCGGACGCCGGGGCGCTGTTCC
>VFQU01001486.1_pt1 | contig 13589 bp, 10 predicted proteins | sample 3512311 | NCBI WGS metagenome assembly VFQU01 (sample SAMN10412377, study PRJNA504923) | tailings metagenome | isolation source: Relicate 3 Philex TSF3 active mining site | place: Philippines: Tuba, Benguet | collected 2017-08-29 | reverse complement strand
AGGAGCGCTGGGTCAATGTAGTCGAGCAATTCCTTCAGCCATTCGAGGAGCCAGGAGACCGTACTCGAGGCGATGCGTAAGCCCTTACCGAGCCACTTTAAGGAAACCACGGTCGCACCCACACCGGTCAAGGTCAGCAAAAGATCCAGCGCCAATTCTCCCAGGTAGGTACCCATGGTGAAAGACCACTGGGCTAGTCTCTGAATGGTGTCGGCAAGGGGAGTTGTTGTGAAGTCGATCGCGGGGGCGAGGTCATTCCGCAAGGATTGCCCTAACGCCCGACCACAATTCAGTCCCAGTAGCCTCAGGGCAGCCGTGGACTGCTTGTCACGCAGAAAGCCCAACAATTGCGTGGCAATGGCGGGTAGTTGGGTGGCCACTTCCGCAATCACGTCCATGTTGGAGAGCGCTCCCCAAACAAGTTGTAGAGTTTCATACCAGCCGGTCAGGATCTGCTTCACGGCGCCCAAGAGAAAGCAGATGGCATGGAAGGGAATAACGGCTGTTGACGCCAAGACCACCTCGAAGTAATCCCTCAATGCTTCCAGGCTAAAAAGCCGGCTTTCGGCGAGGCCTTCCACGAGGCCGAAGACAAGCTCGGCGAGGTTGGCATTGATCTGTGGATCCGCGGACAGCATGGTTGCCAGCGGCAAGCCCGGCACGAGAAGAGCCGACAACATCCACAACGTCTGCTCAGCGGCGGCTGACCATTCGGTGGCCAAGACCGGGTCCCAGCGCCGGGTCAATTCCGTGGCCAGACCCCAGCCAAAGGCCTCGAGGGAATCGGCGCTGGAGACCAGTGTGCGGAACTCGTTCTCTATGAGCGGTAGCGCTTCTCCCCAGCTCCCTAGCGGAATGGCCCCTGTGAGGCGGCTCAACTGGTCCGCTACTAATCCGGCGGTTACATCCGGCCGTCGAATGACGTTGGGCAACAGCCTATTTGTGGCCAAAGCACTGGTTGCCAAGGCAGACGTGCTCAAGGCGGCATCACTGAGTGCTTGCATGAGCTAGACCTCGGTTGGTGGAGGAGTGAAAAGCTGGACATGAATTTCCGCCGCCGCCGCATCCTTCGCCGACAATATGTCCAACCGCGCCTGACGCTCGGCAATCTCCAACTCCCGCAGCTGATTCAGCAATACCTGTTCCCGCACTTTCTCGTTCTGCAAGCCGCGTGAGTATTCGTCCAACGCTTCAGCCTCACCGAGCAGCGACTCGACGATGACCGCATCGGTTGGCAGAGTGATCGACTTGGCTGACAGAATGATGCCTGGCACAGTGATGTTGTGGCCCTTATCCGCGTAGACGGAATTGAGGTCGCGGTTGATGACTTCGATGACGGACTTTTTGCCATCCGCTTCGCGAAACTCCCGCCGGGCGAGAAAGTTTCTGGGCTGATTGCGGTAGTCGTAGATGTTGGTCAACGAGAAAAGGATGTCTGCTTTCACGCGCGCCCTGTCTTCTGGCGTGGTAATGCAGTATTCGAGAAAGCGGTCGATCTCATGGAGCGGCACTTCCATCTTCTTGTCCAGATAACCATTGAAGAAGCCGATGCGGACGTCCACAAGGTGGAGAATGGAGATGAACTCCTGATTCAATTGCCGAAAGACGAAGTTCAATGTTCTTCCCACATTGATGTTCGCGATTTCGCGCTCAATAGCGGTTTGCTCGCCGGTTTCCGTGGTGGCGCTAGTGGTGGTGTTTACCGAGATGTCGCGTTGGGCGGATGCAGTTTGTGCATGCTTTTCGGAAGCGGTCGAGACATTCTTGGCGAAGTCCTCGCGGGTGGTGTTGGTTGAGCCGGAAGCCCCTCCGGAAACGCTGGCGCTGCCAACGCCCCAATTGCCGCTGGCCTCGGCTTCCACGTGCCATTCCACGGTCTTGTCTTTGCCTTCCGTCGATGAGTTTTCACTCTGAATTGCACTTTCGAATTCATCGGCCGTCTCTGTCGTATAGGAATCGAAGATGGAGTTTGTCGTGGTGCTCGTTTCCGTGGAGTTGCGGTAAGTCGTGATTGAGATTCTGGTTTTCTCGCCCGGCAACAGGGAAAAGGTCTTCACTGTCTTTCCGGCGCCGTAATTGCCGAGAAAGTTGGATAGCCGGTAGCTTTCCACCAGATAGATGCCCGGGTTGGGCCGCTTGGGTGGTTCGACGTAGACGGTTTTGACATTGCCTCCCATGGTCGGTACCAGCACAGGCAATCGACCCGCGTCGAGCAAGGCCTCCACGGCAGGGGCTTTCGTAGGTGCGGCGGACACCTTCTGCGCGTCCACTTTGCTCTGCTGCCGCTGAACTACTGGGGATGCGGAAAGCGCTGCTCGCTGTTGCGCCCATCCCTGTGCCTGTTCGAGCCGCCTGGGATTGGACGGTTTGAAGTCGGGGGGCGTGGCTTCCGCTCCTTTCAGTACCTTGAAGATCCTGGCCGGATAGCTCAACTCAATCAGGTTCCGTCCAGTGTAGGAACTCGGCTGCGGCACGTTGTAGTTCAACACCGAAGGTTGGCCGTTCGTTTCGAGTGTCACAAGTGGTTTTGCTGGGTTCATGTCGGGCCTTCAGGTTTATCACATCCACGTTGCCGGTTCGCCTGATAGAGTATCGGCCATGCGCAAATCCATTCTCTCTGTCACACTTCTTTTCGCCCTCGGCGGCACGCTGCCTGCCCAACTGGCCACCAAAAAATCCTTGACCCTGGCAGCGGCCAAGCAAATTGCCGCGTCCGCGGCCGAGGAAGCCAAGAAGAACGGCTGGAACGTCGTCATTTCCATCGTCGATGATGGCGCCAACCTGGTTTACCTCGAAAAGATGGATGGCACCCAGACCGGCAGCGTGGACATTGCCCAGATGAAGGCCCGCACCGCCATCAAGATGAAACGGCCCTCGAAGGCGCTGGAAGATGCGGTCGCGGGTGGCCGCAATGCAGTGCTGAAGCTTCCAGACGTTCTGCCGGTGGAAGGCGGGCTGCCGCTGGCCGTTGGGGGAGAAATGATCGGGGCAATTGGTGTCAGCGGGGTGACGTCGCAGCAGGACGGTCAAATCGCCGCCGCGGGACTCAAGGCCCTTGCCTCGATGAAGTAAACGAAACAGGCCCACCGGTAGCGCCGGTGGGCCTGCTCAGCGTTCGAAGGGAAACAACCGAAAGTCTAGGCGCAAAGCCCCTCGCTCCACCGCAGGAGCGCATTGAGCAAATGTTCCCAGATATTCTTCATCTAGATAGAGATTATAGGGATTCTTGGCCGGAGTCAATACCATTTTTTTAAGTGATTGAAAAAATGGAGGATACCCTTGGTTTGGCATCAATTCAACCAGTCTTTTCCGCTTTTCTGACCGTGCTCGGCGAGGAAGGCTTGGGCGGTTTCGGCTACAGCGGGGTTGGTTGAACGGGCCATGCTTTCAATGAGCGGGCGGAATAGATCAAGATCTTCCGGTGTTTGCAGCGCGATATCGAGGGCGAGTTCTTCGCGGCCCATCTCGAGGAGCGTCTCTGCGGCTGCCGGGTCTGCCGCAAAAAATTGCTGGGCATAGAAGGCGAGGGTCTGAGCCTCAGGCCAGTTGCCTTCCGGTTTACCGTGGCGGAGGGTTTCCAGAAACCAGTGGCGCAGATCAAAATCTCCCAGCAGCGGCCCCCAGTCCTCAATGCCCCAGCCGCCGCCGTCGAGAAAAGGGCCGGCAATCGAACTGGCCCGGCTTTCCGCACCGCTGATCAGCCCGAGAAGCTCCGGAAGAGGCGGGCGGGATTCATCGTGGCCCAAACCAAAGTAGAGCCGGCCCAGGCATTTTGCAGCGTGGGCGCGCACCAGACCACTGTTGTGCTCCAGCAGTAACAGGTACGGCTGGCAGGCGGCATCCCAGTTGGTTGCCTGCCAGCGTTCAGCAGGCCACCAGAACATCGCGTTCTCTTCGTCGGCCAGGGCCGCTGCCACATGTAGCGCTTCATAGCCGAGGTCGGCCCTGAGTTTGCCTGCGCTACGCAGCCACAGCAGAGGCGTTTGCACCACGCTGCCGTGCCGCCTTGGATAAAGCCGGAGCAGACTCCAGCAGAAGCCGCACACAACATGGGGCTGTTGCTTGACCAGCCAGTCCATATAGGGCGCCAAAAGGGCGCGTAGATCGGCTTCCGAGAACGCTTCAATGGCCTGCCGGCCGAAGGGCCACGCTTCAATCAGCGCCACTGGCAGGCGCGATCCAGCGGTATGCCGCAGCATACGTCCCACACCAGGCTTGAGCCATTCATAATCCGCGGCGGCGGCCCGCGCCAGCGCCCCCACCAGATCCTGCCAGGTCGCTGGCTCCAAACCGGCGCGCGGCTCGCAACGCGCCAACCACGCCTGCACCGCATCGAGGGGGGCACGCTGCTGGATCAGGTTGTCGAGTTCCCGGCGGAAAGAAGCATCCATGGTCTTGATACGCGTTATGGTACTATGAGAGTCGGAACGTTGCGGCTTCGCTTTGGTTGTTTTGCTCTTCTGATTCGTGCTGCCAATTGATCCTATTTATTTGAAAGCAGCAGGAGTCAATCCAAATGACCAATCTGTACGTGGGAAACCTGAGTTTCCACACCACTGAAGACACCCTTATGGGTATTTTCCAGGAATACGGCGCCGTTGAGCGCGTGAATGTCGTAACTGACCGTATGACTGGCCAACCCCGTGGGTTCGCCTTTGTCGAAATGACCAACCGGAACGAAGCCGAAAACGCTATCGCCTCCCTGGACGGTCGTGAACTCGATGGCCGCAACCTGAACGTGAATGAAGCCCGCCCGAAGACCGATGGTCCCCGCGGCGGCGGCGGTGGTCGCCCCAGCGGTGGCCGTCCCGGCGGCTTCAACAAGAGGCGCTATTAATCCTTTGACGAAGTTCAACGAATTTCCCTTTACGGAGGCTGTGCTGCGGAATCTTTCCGCTCATGGCCTCCATGAGGCTACTCCTGTGCAGGCTGGAGCGATTCCGCCCGCCCTGGAGGGCCGCAACGTGGTGGCAACCGCGCAAACCGGCACAGGCAAAACCCTGGCCTTCCTGTTGCCCTTAATCAGCAATCTCGCCGCTGACCCCTCCAAGGGAGTCAAGGCCGTGATTCTCACTCCGACTCGCGAACTGGCCATCCAGATTCACGAGAACTTCCAGAAAATTGCCGCGGGCACCGGTCTGAAAGCCGCTGTGGTCGTTGGTGGTTTGAACGAGAGCAAGCAGTTATTCGAAATCCAGCGTGGGGCTCAGGTGCTAGTCGCCACGCCCGGCCGTCTCGAAGACTTCCTCAATCGCAAATTGGTCAAGCTGGGCTCAGTCCGCATGGCCATTCTTGATGAGGCCGACCGCATGCTCGACATGGGCTTCCTGCCCGCCATGGAAAAAATTCTCGGCCGCATGCCCGAGGGCCGCCAAACGCTCTTCTTCTCCGCCACGATCGAAAAATCCATCCTTCCCCTGATCGGCCAATATGTGCCGGACGCGGTGAGGGTGGAAATCGGCACAACCACCAAGCCCGCCAGCGAGATTGATCTTCACATCTATGAAGTGGAATCTGGCCGCAAACTGGGATTGCTGCGTCATTTGCTCGCCGAAGATGCTGGCAGTGTGCTGGTATTCGCACGCACGAAACACTCGACTGACCGGCTGGCTACACGCCTGGCCCGCAGTGGGGTGAAAGCTACCGCCATTCACGGTGACCGTACGCAAAACCAGCGCCGTCAGGCACTGGAAGGTTTCAAGAAGGGCAGCTACCGCGTTCTGGTGGCCACCGACGTTGCCGCTCGCGGCATCCACGTGGATAACATTGAACAGGTAGTGAACTTCGACATGCCGCAGGCCCCGGAGGATTTTGTCCATCGGGTCGGCCGCACCGGCCGCGCTGGCCAGAAGGGCCGCGCCGTTACCTTTGCCACCCGGCAGGAACGTGGCGCTGTTCGCTTGCTGGAACGGACGATCAAAGCCAAACTCACCCCGATGCCTGTGCCGGGCGTGCTTCCGGAAGATGTTCCGGAGAACGCGCCGGTGGAAGCTCCCAAATCCCACGCCCCTAAAGGGCCCAGCCTCGAGGCGATCAAACGCGCCCTCCAGGCTCAGCCCAAGCCGAAGAAGGGCTTCTTCGCTGAGAAGAAGAAGAAGTTCTCCGGCAAGCGAAAAATGTTCGCTTAAATGTTCATTCAAATGTTCGAAAAGGCGGCCTTCGGGCCGCCTTTTCTGTTTTCCCTGCTACCATGACCGAAGGTTCATTTGACCCTTCGCACCATAGCTCACACCGGCCTCACGCTTGCTTACATTGCCTATGTGGTGAGCCAGCATGAAAATGTCCAGGTGTTTCTTGGCCCGATTGCGGACCGCATGGGGCGCCCCCTTTTCTACACATTGTTCGGTTGCGCGGCTGGGGTATTGGGGATACTCGCCTGCTATACCTTTTGGCAATCTTCCGCGAGGAGCATTGCTCGCAGTTCTCTTCGGCGTCACTGGGGGGTGGCTCTGGCGGCTACGCTGGGTTCGTTTCTGCTGCTGACAGTGAACAACGCGGAAGTCGTTCACTACCCGCAATACTTCATTCTGTCCCTGTTGATTTTTCCCTGGACCCGTTCGATCGGCGACACGCTGGCCTGGTGCACACTGGTGGCTTTGCTCGATGAGGGTTACCAGTATTTCGTTATTCATCCCACCTGGGGGGTGCCGTGGGATTTCAACGACGTCACGCTGGATATCTGTGGAGGCTGGCTGGGCGCGCTGTGGTGCGCCTCTCGGGCCACTGCCACGGCTGAGCCCAATGCCCACTGGTGGCGCAAACCGGGCCTGCTCATCTTCTTTTCGTCGCTCGCTACACTGCCTTTGCTGGTTGCGCTCGGCAAGGTGCAACTCTACGAAAACAAGAACTACGTTGGGTGGTGGTTTGCGCTGAGCCGCATGCAGCACAATGGCTTCTGGTTCTTCGACGAAACCTGGGGCCCGCGTACGATCCATCTGCTTTCCCCCGTGGAAGGTCTTCTCCTGATGCTCATTCTCGTACTTACCGCTTCGGCGATTGACCGTCGCTACCGCTTCACCCCATGAGCCGTCACACACACTGGTGGGTGGTTACCCTCCTGGCCTTTGCCCTCGCCATTCTGTTGCGGGCCGCCATTCCTTTTCCCAACGTCTTCACCATTGACGGGGTGAACCTGCAGGAAACCGACGCGTGGTATCACATGCGCATCATTGAGGGCTTCCTCGACGGCATTCCCGCATTGACGCAACTGGACCCCCATGCCTCTTTCCCCAACGGGCAGCGCGTTGATGTCGGCCCGGTGCTGGATCTGCTTGTGGTGGCCGCGGTGAAGTTGACCGGGCTGGACCCCTGGGTCGCCGCCGCCTGGTGCCCGGTGGCCTTGTGGGTGGTGCTTACGGGTTGTCTGGGGCTGCTGGCGCGGCGGTTGTGGGGGCTGGAGCATGCGCTGGTCGCCGTGCTGGGTTCCTGTCTCGTGGGAGGGCACTTTCTTCGTGTCAGCAGCCTGGGGTTTCACGACCACCATGTGCTTGAGGCGCTTTGCTATGTGCTCATTCTACTGACCTTGCCGGGAACCCGTTTCTGGCTGGCCGCTGTCTGCCTGTGGCTCTATCTGCTCACCTTTCTTGGCGGGGCGCTGCTCATCGGTTTTCTGATCCTCTGGCGGCTCATTACCCCGACGGCGCCGAATCTCTGGCGTACCTATGCGCTGGCCCTGTTGTTGCTTGCGCCCTTTTATCAGGGTCTTTGGGTGAATTATTCACTGGCCTCCTTATTGGCCGCTTTGCTGTTGGAATTGCTGCATCTGGCAGTGCCGCAAACTCGCCGGCGCTATCTTCTGATCGGCGTGGCCAGCCTGCCGGTGCTTGCCGCCGCGTGGCACTTTGGCGTTTTTGCCCTGGCCCGCCACTTCACGGCCAGCCCAGGGGCATCGACAGTGAACGAAATGCGCCATCTCTCTCCCACGCTGCTCTGGCAGGGGTTCGGTGTGTTCAGCGCGTTTGCTTTGGGGGGCCTCCTGCAATTGCGGGGCAATGCCTCACCGGGGCTGCGCCTGGTTGCTGTGACAGGAATTGGGTTCTTCCTGACCAGTTGCTTTCAATTCCGCCTCACCTACTATGTCGCCATCCCGGTGGCGCTTTTTTCGGCCTCGCTGCTGGTGCCTTTTATCTCCGCCCTGGCCCGCCCTGCCCAATTGCTGGCCCCGGTGTTGCTTTGTCTGCTGGCCGCCCCCACTCTCTACAGTGGCTACCAGCAGGCGCAGCGCAACAATGGCTATGGCGCGGACTGGCGCGACGTCTTCACCTGGTTTCGCAACCAGACCCCGCCGCCGGTGCCTGCGGCGGAAGCTTATCCTCGCCTGCTTCCCTTTCGCCAGCAGTATCTTTCCGCGCCAGAAGCTTACGGCGTGCTCGCCTGGTGGGACTTTGGCTATGGGCTCACCACATTAGCGCGGCGCACGCCATTCACCAACCCCACCCAAAGGAATGCGGCGCTGGCCGCCCGGATTTACCTCTCCAGTACACCTGCTGAGTTTACCGCCCGCCTCCGTGAGCATCGTTTGCCCTATGTTGTCTTCCATGATGGTCTGGCCATGCTCCCGCGGCCGGACGGCTCCACTTATGGCATTTTCCATGAGGTCGTCACGTGGGCTGGAGCCGGTCTCAAGCAGTATGTCGAAGTTCTGACATTACGGAACCCGGATGGCTCCACACGCCCCTACACGATTTACCATCCCGCCTACTACCAGACTGCCGCCATACGTCTGACCCTCTTCGGCAAGGCCGAGCATGTCCCCTACGAAGGCATCTGCACGGCGGTGCGTGAAGGGGAAACCGTACATGACGTCGAGTGTTTTCGGAACACAGTGGACGCTGAGGCGCGGTTGGCCAAGCTACCGAACGGGATTCTTTACGGTGCCGACAGCATACACCCTCCGGTGACCCTTCCCCCATGGGAGGGCCTGGACAGCGTGTATCAAGCCCGCGAAAAAACCGCCATGATTGCCAGTCGCCTTGTCCCGGCCATTACCGTGTACAAGCTGCGCGAATAGCGAGACGCTAAGCCTTGGCGTATTCCTCAATCGGAACGCAGGAGCAAACCAGGTTGCGGTCGCCATAGACGTTATCGATACGCGAAACGGGGCTCCAGTACTTGTCCACGCGGGCCGTCCCGGGGGGGAAGCAGCCTTCCTCGCGGGTGTACTTGCGCTGCCAGTCGCCGACGAGGTCATGCACGGTGTGGGGAGCGTGGCGCAGCGGGGATTCGGTGATGGCCAACTCGCCTGCCTCGACTTGAGCGACTTCGCGGCGGATGGCGATCATGGCCTCACAGAAGCGGTCCAACTCGTGGCGCGACTCGCTCTCGGTGGGCTCAATCATGAGCGTTCCCGCGACGGGGAAGCTCATGGTCGGGGCATGGAAGCCATAGTCAATGAGCCGTTTGGCAATGTCATCGACGCTGACGCCCGCTTTGTCCTTGAGCGGACGCGGGTCAATGATGCACTCGTGGGCCACCCGGCCTTTGGCGTTGCGGTAGAGCACGGGGAAGTGTTCCTGCAAGCGAGCGGCGACGTAGTTGGCATTGAGTATGGCTACCTCGGTAGCACGCTGTAAGCCCGCGCCACCCATCATCAGAATGTACATGTAGGAGATGGGCAGAATGGAGGCTGAGCCATAGGGCGCAGCCGAGACGGGGCCGACGGGAGCACTGCCGCCATCGAGGAAGGGATGACCGGGCAGGAAGGGCGCCAGGTGGGCCTTTACGCCGATGGGACCCATGCCGGGTCCGCCTCCGCCGTGGGGGATGCAGAAGGTCTTGTGCAGGTTGAGGTGGCTGACGTCGGCGCCGTAGTCACCGGGCCGCGAGACGCCCACCTGGGCGTTCATGTTCGCGCCATCGAGGTAAACCTGGCCGCCATGGGAGTGGATGATCTCGCAGATCTCCTGAATGCGTTCCTCGAAAACGCCATGGGTGGAGGGGTAGGTGACCATCAGAGCCGCGAGGTTGGCGGAGTACTTGTCGGCCTTGGAGCGCAGGTCGGCCACGTCCACGTTGCCATCGGCGTCACAGTTGACGACGACGACTTCCATGCCCACCATGTTGGCGGAAGCGGGGTTGGTGCCATGGGCGGAGGAGGGGATCAGGCAGATGTTGCGATGCTGGTCGCCGCGGCTGAGATGATAGCCGCGAATGGCCAAAAGCCCGGCGTATTCGCCCTGCGCGCCGGAATTGGGCTGCAGCGAAATGGCGTCGTAGCCCGTGACGGAACAGAGCATGGCCTTCAGGTGCTCAAACATTTCGGCATAGCCCGCGGCCTGATCGAGCGGCGCAAAGGGATGCAGGCTGCCGAACTCGGGCCAGGTGACGGGAATCATCTCGGCGGTGGCGTTGAGCTTCATCGTGCAGGAGCCGAGGGGGATCATGGCGCGATCGAGGGCGAGGTCACGGTCAGACAGCTTGCGCATGTAGCGCAGCAGTTCCGTTTCGCTGCGGTAGCGGTGGAAGACGGGGTGGGAGAGGAAGTCGCTCTGGCGGGCGAATTCGGCGGCAATGGCCGGGCCTTGGGGCGCGTCGAGTTGGTCGCCGCCGAAGATCTGGACGAGTTGGGCGAGCAGGGCGGGCGTGGTGGTTTCATCGAGGGAGAGCCCCAACAGGCCCCCGTCGAGCACGCGGAGGTTGATGCGCGCGGCCAGGGCTTTGGCGATGATCTCGGCCTGGCGATCGCCAGCCTCCACCACGAAGGTGTCGAAGAAGTTGGTGTTGCGCACCTTCCAGCCCAGGCGCCGCAGGGTGGCGGCCAGCGTGGCGGCCTGTGAGGCTACGGTGGTGGCAATGTGGCGCAGGCCTTCTGGACCATGGTAGACGGCGTACATCGAAGCAATGACGGCCAGCAGTACCTGGGCCGTGCAGATGTTCGAAGTCGCTTTCTCGCGGCGAATGTGCTGTTCGCGCGTCTGTAGAGCGAGCCGATAGGCCGAGTGGCCCTTGGCATCGATGGAAACACCCACGAGCCGGCCGGGCAGGGAACGCTTATAGGCATCCTTGACGGCCATGTAGGCGGCGTGCGGGCCGCCATAGCCCATGGGTACGCCAAAGCGCTGGGTGCTGCCGATGGCGATATCGGCGCCGAGTTTGCCGGGAGCTTCGATGAGGGTGAGGGCCAGCGGGTCGGCCGCCATAACGGCGATGGCTCCGGCGGCATGGAGGGCGGCAATGGCGGCGCGGAAGTCGTGGATCTCGCCGTAGGTGTTGGGATATTGGAAGATGGCGCCGAAGACTTCGCTGGCCTTCAGTTCCGTGAAGGGGTCACCGGAGATCACCGTCCAGCCGAGTGCTTCAGCGCGGGTGCGGATGACGGCGAGCGTTTGCGGGTGCACGGCGGCGTCGACAAAGAAGGTGGTGGACTTGGCAGTGGCTACGCGCTGGGCCATGGCCATGGCCTCGGCGGCGGCGGTGCCTTCATCGAGCAGGGAAGCGTTGGCTACATCGAGTCCGGTGAGGTCGCAGATCATGGTCTGGTAGTTCAAGAGGGCTTCGAGGCGGCCCTGGCTGATCTCGGGCTGATACGGCGTGTAGGCGGTATACCAGGCGGGGTTTTCGAGGATGTTGCGCTGGATGACGTAGGGCAGATGGGTGCCGTAGTAGCCGGCGCCGATGAGGGAAGTAAAGACCTGATTGCGGCTGGCGATTTCCTTCATCCGGGCCAGCGCGGCAGGTTCACTCAGCGCGGGGCCGAAGTCGAGCGGGGCCTGTTGCCGGATGGGGCCGGGAACCGTTTCGGCGATCAGTTCTTCGAGTGAGGCAGCGCCAACCGTGGCCAGCATGGCATCGATGTCACGCGGGCTGGGGCCGATATGGCGTCTTTCAAAAGTGGTGGCGGGGCTGTCGGGGCACATGGGCGCGAGACTCCTTCGTCGTCGTAGTCACGCCCCATCTGTCGCTTTTGCCTGAGAGTGTTATCCCGTCGGCGGGCCCGCAGGGCCGCTTTCCAGATTCCTGATTCCCCCAACGGTCCTTTTGCCTGAGAGTTTCCGGGGCGGTTGCTCCTTCGGCGCTCACTCGGGTGAGTCTCTCCCGTTGACGTGATCTCATTATGCCAGAACAGAGAGGGGAGTTTGCTAGATTAAGGAAACGATGAAGGCAACGCCGCTCAACACCGTACACCGGCAACTGGGCGCCAAAATGGTGGATTTCGGGGGCTGGGACATGCCCGTGCAGTACCGTGGCATTCTGGACGAACACAAAGCCGTGCGCACTTCGGTGGGCATTTTCGACGTCAGCCACATGGGAGAACTGGTGGTGCGCGGCCCCGAGGCAGCGGCGCTGGTGAACTACGTCACGACGAATGATGTGAACAGGCTGAAGATTGGCCAGGCGCACTACAGCGGGTTGCTCTATGAGCATGGCGGTTTCGTGGACGACATACTGGTGCACAAGGTGAGCGAGCAGGAATTCTTTCTGTGCGTGAATGCGTCCAATCAGGACAAGGACTTCGAACACATCGTCGCCCACAACCGCTGGCAGGCCACTGTCGAGAATGCCGGGCCGCGCTATGCGCAGATCGCTGTGCAGGGTCCGCAGGCGATTGCCGTGGGTCAGCGCCTCACACGGACGGATCTATCGGCGGTGCGCTACTACTGGTTTGCCGACGGTGAGTTTGCGGGTGCTCCCGCGCGACTGGCGCGGACGGGATACACCGGCGAAGATGGCTTTGAAGTCTATGTGGCCGCCGACCATGCCGTGACGGTGTGGGAAGCGTTGCTCGAAGCGGGTGCGGAATTTGGCATACAGCCCTGCGGCCTGGGCGCGCGCAACACGCTGCGTCTCGAAGCCAAGATGGCACTCTACGGCCATGAAATTGACGCCACCATCACGCCCCTCGAAGCAGACCTGGCGTGGATCATCAAATGGGACAAGGGCGACTTCGTCGGCCGCCGGGCGCTCGAAGAACAGCGGGATGCCGGGTTGCGTCGCAAGTTGGCGGGCTTCGTGATGACGGGGCGGGGAATTGGCCGGGATGGTTATGAAGTGCACTGCGCTGGTGCGCCTGCAGGTTGGGTCACCAGTGGCGGCCCGGCGCCCACCCTGGGCCAAAACATTGGCCTCTGCTATTTGCCAATCGACAAGACCGCGGTGGGCACAGCTATTGAGGTGATCATTCGCGGCGTGCCTGTGCCCGCTGTAGTGGCGCCCACACCCTTTTACAAGAGAGCGAAATAGTTCATGTATCCGGAAAACTACGTTTACACCAAAGAACACGAATGGGTTGCCGCCGAGGGCGAAACCGGCACCATCGGCATTACGCATCACGCCCAGAGCGAACTGGGCGATATCGTCTATGTGGACCTGCCCAAGGTAGGCAGCACCGTGACGCAGCACCAGACCTTCGGCAGCGTGGAGAGCGTCAAGGCTGTCAGTGACATTTACTCGCCGGTGAGTGGCGAAGTCATCGCCATCAATGAATCGCTCGCGACGGCCCCGGAAAAGCTGAATTCCGACCCCCACGGCGACGCCTGGTTGATCAAGGTCAAGCTGAAGGATGTGGCCGAGTTAAAGGGTGAGGGCATGCTCTCGGCCGCCGAGTACGCCGCCTATATTGGCGCCTAGCCCCGTGCGGCGCGACCTGCTGA
>VFQU01001485.1_pt1 | contig 13590 bp, 7 predicted proteins | sample 3512311 | NCBI WGS metagenome assembly VFQU01 (sample SAMN10412377, study PRJNA504923) | tailings metagenome | isolation source: Relicate 3 Philex TSF3 active mining site | place: Philippines: Tuba, Benguet | collected 2017-08-29 | reverse complement strand
GATGACCACCGGCGGCGGCGCCTGGGACAACGCCAAGAAGTACATCGAGGACGGCCACCACGGCGGCAAGGGATCGGACGCCCACAAGGCGGCGGTGACCGGCGACACCGTCGGCGATCCGTACAAGGACACCGCCGGACCCGCGGTCAACCCGCTGATCAAGATCATCAACATCGTCGCCCTGCTGCTGGTGCCGTTGCTGTAAATCCTTCACCTGCATCATCGTACGAGGCCCCGGTCGTCCGGGGCCTCGTCGTTACCGGATGGACCTCTTCATGCGCTTTCAACGCCTGCTCCTCGCCCTCGGTTTCCTGATCACCGCACCGCTCATGGCCGATACGTCCCCACCCGCGACCGCTCCGTCCGACGCGGACGATCCGTACCTCTGGCTCGAGGACGTCGGCGGCGACAAGGCGCTGGACTGGGTCAAGGCGCGCAACGCCGAGTCGACCGCGGCGCTGGCCGAATCGGAGGATTTCGAGCGCACGCGCGAGCGCATCCTCGAAGTGCTCGATTCCGACGCGCGCATTCCCGGTGTCGTCAAGATGGGCGACTACTACTACAACTTCTGGCGCGACAAGACGCACCAGCGCGGCCTGTGGCGGCGGACCACGCTCGCCGAGTACCGCAAGGAGCAGCCGGCCTGGGAGACGATCCTGGACCTCGACGCGCTCGGCAAGAAGGAAAACGAGAACTGGGTCTGGAAGGGCGCGCAGTGCCTGCGTCCGTACGACGGCCGCTGCCTGCTGTCGCTGTCGCGCGGCGGCGCCGACGCCAGCGTAGTGCGCGAGTTCGACCTCAAGACGCGCGACTTCGTCGCCGAAGGCTTCACGCTGCCGGAGGCCAAGTCCTCGGTCGCGTGGATCGACGCCGACACGCTGTTCGTCGGTACCGACACCGGCAGCGAGGCGATGACGCGCTCGGGTTATCCGCGCGTCGCACGGCTCTGGAAGCGCGGAACGCCGATCGCCGATGCGCCGGTCGTCTACGAGGGCACGGCGGACGATCTGAGCATCGACGCCTATCACGACGACACGCCGGGCTTCGAGCGCGACTTCGTGCGCCGCACGATCGATTTCTACACGAGCCAGACCTTCCTGCTCGGCAAGGACGGCAAGCGCGTGCAGCTGCCGATTCCCGACGACGCCAACGGCAGCGCGCACCGCGAATGGCTGACGATCGAGACGCGCACGCCGTGGACGGTCGGCGGCAAGACCTATCCGGGCGGCGCGCTGCTCGCGGCGAAGTTCGACGACTTCATGGCCGGCAAGCGCGACCTCGTCGTGCTGTTCGAGCCGAACGAGACGACCTCGCTGTCGGGCTACTCGTGGACGCGCCATCATCTGATCCTCAACGAGCTCGACGACGTCAAGAGCGTGTTGAGCGTGCTGACGCCGCAGGACGGCGCGTGGAAGCGCGCCGCGCTGCCGGGCGCGCCGAAGCTCAGCACGGTCTCGGCCTCGGCGATCGACGCCGACGAGAGCGACGACTACTTCATGACGGTGACCGGCTACCTGGAGCCGACCACGCTCTATCGCGGCGTGATCGGCGAGGCCAAGCCTGAGGTGCTCAAGCGTACGCCGGCGTTCTTCGACGCATCGCGGCTCGAGGTCGCTCAGCACTTCGTCAAGTCCAAGGACGGCACGCGCGTGCCGTACTTCATCGTCTCGCAGCGCGATCTGCGCGCCGACGGCAGCCATCCGACACTGCTGTACGGCTACGGCGGCTTCGAGGTGCCGCTGCAGCCCGGCTATGCGGCGGTCGCCGGCCGCGCCTGGCTCGAGAAGGGCGGCGTCTACGTGGTCGCCAACATTCGCGGCGGCGGTGAGTACGGACCGCGCTGGCACCAGGCCGCGCTCAAGCAGAACCGGATGCGCGCCTACGAGGACTTCGCGGCCGTCGCCGAGGATTTGATCAAACGCAAGATCACCTCGCCCAAGCACCTGGGCATTCAGGGCGGCAGCAACGGCGGTCTGCTGATGGGCAACATGACCGTGCTGTATCCGCAGCTGTTCGGCGCGGTGGTCTGCCAGGTGCCGCTGCTCGACATGAAGCGCTACAGCCACCTGCTGGCCGGCGCGTCGTGGATGGCCGAGTACGGCGATCCGGACAAGGCCGACGAGTGGGCCTACATCCGCACGTTCTCGCCGTATCACAACGTGCGCAAGGACGTGAAGTATCCGCCGGTGCTGTTCACGACCTCGACGCGCGACGATCGCGTCCATCCGGGGCATGCGCGCAAGATGATGGCGAAGATGCGCGAGCAGGGCCACGACGTGACCTACTACGAGAACATCGAAGGCGGGCACGGTGGCGCCGCCGACAATCGCCAGGCGGCCTTCATGCAGGCACTCGCGTACACGTTCCTCTGGCAGCATCTGAAGTAGGCACCGCATCCGCGGCGCCGCTGCGGCGGCGCCGTCGTACCCACCACGCGATCCGAGCCGATACGGTCCGGTTCGCGCGGGACGGCGTAAGCCGGATATCCCAGGATCTGTCGCCCATCGTCTGATCGTCTGATCCGGCGGCCGTCGTCGGCTGCCGGCCGGATCGACCCCGTCGCCGCCGGACGCGCGTTGCACCGTTCGCACGGCAACCGACGAGGTGACTGCGATGGCGACGCTGACACGATGCAATGCGGTTCGAGTGGGCGGGCTCGGCGCGACGCTGGCGCTGCACGTCCTGGCGATCGCCGTGGTCTGCCTGCCGGCGGTACTGCCCGACCGCGCGCTGAGGGATGCACCTCCGCCGCTGCAGGTCGATGCGATCTTCCCGGTCGACGCGCCGCCGCCGGTGCCGTTGCCGCCGCCGCCCGCACCGCCGCCGCGGCCGGCTCGTCCGGCGCCTGCGGCGCCCGTCGTGCCGCAACCGGTGAGCCCGATGGCGACAACCGATCGCCCCGAGGTCTTCGAACCTGCAGGGCCGGCGGCGTCCGACGCCGGCACATCGGTACCGGCCGTCGACGCGCCCGCCACGCCGTCGAGTTCGACGGCGCCGGCGGTGCTCGCCGAAGGGGCGCTCGCATACGCGCGGGTGCGCGAGCCGGTCTATCCCGCCGACGCGCTGCGGCGCGGCGAACAAGGCGTCGTACGGCTGCGCGTCTGGGTCGCCGCGGACGGCTCGGTCGAGCGCGTCGAGATCGAGCGCGGCAGCGGTTCTTCGAGCCTCGATCGCGCGGCGCGCGATGCGGTCCGTCAATGGCGTTTCCGTCCGCCGCTGGTCGACGGCGCGCCGAGGGCCGCGGTCGGCAGCGTGCCGATCGTGTTCCGACTGCCGGCGCAGGCGTGATGCGACTGGCTGCGACCATGCGTCGCGCGGCGCCGCATCGATGCGACGCGACCTGACGATGGCTGTCAGAAGCTGTCAGCCGCGCGGGCGTACTGCGAACGCGATCGCATTCCGTCGGCGGGCGACTGAGACGCACATCGCGATGTCGCCGGCACGGACCTTGCTCGTTCGTTGAGGCGGGCCGCCGATCACCGGCGGCCCGCAGCGACCTGGAACACCGGCGCAACCGGACGACGCGCGAGCAAAGGCGGCATTCGATGGAGTGGTGGAGATTTCCGGCGCGAGCGCTCGGCTCGCCTGATGCAACGGGGTACGACGCGTGCGATGCGTCGCGCCGGTCCCGCTACGAAGCTGCGAAAGCGTCGCATCGGCGCCCATCGACCGGCGGGTCGGATCTGTACCTCTGTGTCCCGCGACGTGCCGTGCCGCGCACGACACGGCAGTCATTGCGCTTCGATCCCCGTTACGTCGCGCTGGCGATCCGGCAGGCTCGCGCTCGATGGTCGACTTCTCGCCGGCCGACGCCGCGCGCGGGGGATAGGGCGCCGCCCGGAGCGTTCGCATGACCGTCATGAACAGAGTCGAGACCGCCCTGCTGACGCGTCGGCTGCAGGATCTGCTGGCCGAGCACGAGAGCATCCTGGCGGCGGTCGTCGCGACGCACGACGGATTCGAGGTCGCCTATGCGCAGCGCCAGGGCGCCCTGTCGCCGGCGCGCGTGGCCGCGATGGCCAGCTCGCTGCAGGCGCTCGGCAGCTCGATGGCCGTCGAAACCTCGAGCGGTGCCTGCACCGACATCATCATCAACGGCACGCTCGGCCGGCTGCTGGTGCGCGACATCGCCGATGCGCAGACGCCGCTGCTGCTGTGCGTGCAGACCACGACGGAGACCGTGCTCGGCTCGGTCCTGTTCGCGGTGCGCGAGTGCATGAACGACGTCGTCGACCTGCTCGAGCGCGCGCATCACTGAGCGGCGTTCGCTTGCGTTCGGTCGCACGGAGCCGGGCGCAGGTTCGCCGCCCGCGCCGGCGCGAGGAGACCTGAGCCTGCCGCCGGGCGGTCAGCCGCCGCCGTCGCGGATGCGGCCCTGGCCCTCGTTGTCCCAGTAGCCGAACAGCCTGCGTGCGATCAGCTTGTAGGCACGCTTTCCGGTCGCGTGCCAGACGCGCGTGATCCAGGAACGGCGGCGCAGCACGCGCCGTTCGACCGGGGTCAGCGCGTCCGGGCAATAGGTGCGCTTGTGCTTGAGCAGATGGCGCAGATCCTCGCGCGCCAGCAGACGGAACAGCGCGCCGCGGCGCCGGCTCAGCCAGGCGATCTGGAAGTCGAGCACGCCGGGCCGGCCGTCGCCGAGTACGAGCCAGTTCGGCTCCTTGGCCAGATCGTTGTGGGCGACGCCGCGCTCGCGGATCCGCTTGAGCAGTCGATGCGCGGCACGATAGAACGCCGGATCGCGCGGCTGGCCGCGCTGCATCGGTTCGCCGGCCAGATAGCTGCGCTCGAGCCGGCCGTCGTCCCATCCGATCAGCTGCGGCACGCCGTCGATGCCGGCCAGGGTGGTCAGCACGCGCGCTTCGCGTGCGGCCGCACCGCGCGCGAACGGCCGCAGCAGCACGTGCACGTCGCGCGTGTCGCGCCGGATCCAGCAGCGGTCGCCGTCGCGGCACAGCTCGATGCGGCCGAGCGCATCGGCCTTGAGAGGCGTGATCTCCATGCCGCTAGCATAGCCGAGCGACGCCGCCGGCCCTGACGAGGGATGCACGCTCGACCATCGGAGTGCGGTTCGCGCGCGTGCCGTCGAGTGGCTCAGGTGCGGCGGTCGACCGCGTAGTCGGCGAGCACGGCCAGCGCGTCGCGCGCCGGCGACGGCGGCAGTGCGGCGAGCGAAGCGCGGGCCGAGCGCGCATAGCCGGCGGCGCGGTCGTGCGCATAGTCGAGCGCACCCGATTCGCGGATCGCCGCGACGATGCCGTCGAGCGCGCCGGTGTCGCCCGATTCGATCGCCTCGCGCAGCAGCGCCGCGCGCTCGGGGCCGGCGTCGGCGATCGCACGGATCACCGGCAGGGTCGGCTTGCCTTCGGCCAGATCGTCGCCGATGTTCTTGCCGAGCGTCTGCGCGTCGGATACGTAGTCGAGCACGTCGTCGGCGATCTGGAACGCGAAGCCGAGGTCCAGGCCGTAGCGCGCCAGGGCTTCTTCCTGCTCGGCCGGCAGACCGGCCAGTACGGCGCCCAGCCGCGTCGCAGCCGAGAACAGCACGGCGGTCTTGCGCTCGATCACGTCCAGATAGGCCTGCTCGCTGGTGTCGGCATTGCCGATGTTGAGCAGCTGCAGCACCTCGCCCTCGGCGATGCGGTTGGTGGTGTCGGCGAGGATGCGCATGATCCGCATGTCGTCGAGCTCGACCATCATCTGGAACGAGCGCGAGTACAGGAAGTCGCCGACCAGCACGCTGGCTGCGTTGCCCCACAGTGCATTGGCGGTCTTGCGGCCGCGGCGCAGGTCCGACTCGTCGACGACGTCGTCGTGCAGCAGGGTCGCGGTGTGGATGAACTCGATCAGCGCCGCCAGTGGCACGTGATGATCGCCGCCGTAGCCGGCCGCCTCGGCCGCCAGCAGATGCAGCATCGGACGTAGCCGCTTGCCGCCGCCACCGATGATGTGCTCGGCGATCTGGTTGATCAGGACGACGTCCGAAGCCAGGCGGCGGCGGATCAGCGCGTCGACCGCGCTCATGCCGGTTGCGGCATGGGCCTGCACGGCGGCGATGTCGGCGATCGGACGGAGCGCTTCGGAAGGGGCGGATGAACTCAAGAGCGGCGGATTCCGGATCGGGTCCGGCCGATTATAGCGGCGCGTGCGCGCACATCGGTCCGCCGCGGCTTCAGGCCGCGAGCGCGCGCGCAACCAGGCCTTCGATCGCCTCCAGGTCGGGAATCTGCGCGTGATCGTCGCGCACCAGCACTTCGGCCAGCACGCCGGTGCGGCGCTCGCGCGCGTCGCCGCTGGGAATCAGCAAATCCTGCGTGACCGTCACCAGGCGCGGAAAGCCCTGCGTCAGCAGCGCCAGGAACGGCATGCGCGCCTGGCCGCCGAGCGCCTTGAGCACGGCGACCTTGGCATTGCTGTAGCCCTCGGTCTGGCTGGCCTGCGTCAGCATCGAATACGAGAACAGCGGCAGGCGCCAGCCGCGCCAGGCGAGGCGGCCGAGCAGCCAGTCCGGCGCATCGGCGATGCGCTCGGGCGCCGCATAGGTGATGACCTCGGCCACGGTCGCATTCGGCAGCAGCACGCGGCCGTTGCTGACCGGTATCAGGACGCCACGGATTTCGCGGGGCAGATCAGCCATGGGAACGGAGGTCCTCGAATCGAAGTGGAGTCGGAGCGGCGAGCGCGGGACGCTTCATCAGGCGCGCGCCTCGGCGCCGTCGCGCAGGGCCGCCAGATGCTCGGCCAGCGAGGTCGGCGATCCCTGGAAGCGCACGACGCCGGTCGCCAGCGCGTTCTCGACCATCTCGCTGACGACGCAGGTCGCCGGATCCTGTACCCAGACCTGGCCGCCGGCATCGGCGACGTGGCGGCATCCGGCCGCGCCGTCGTCGGACATGCCCGAGAACACGATTGCCAGCACGTCGGCGCCGAATGTCCCGGCGAGCGTCTCGAGAATCCGGTCGATCGACGGCTGATGCGGCGCCGGCGGATTCTGCGGCTGGATCAGCACCGTGCCGTCACGCTGGATGCGCAGGTCGCGATTCGGCGGCGCGATCAGCAGGTCGCCGGCCGCGACGCGCTCGCCGTGACTCGGTACGCGCACCGTCAGCGCGGTCGCCCGCGCCAGCTGCTGCGCGAGCAGGTCGATGAACTCCTCGCCCATGTGCTGGACCAGCACGAACAGGGCCGGATAGCGCTTCGGAACCGCGCCGATCACCTCGCGTATCGCCTCGGGACCGCCGATCGACGCGCAGAGTACGACGACGCGGTCGATCGCGGCACCGGGCGTCGCATCGGACACGGCGCCCGCGGCCGCGACCGCATCGGCGTCCAGCCAGACCTCGTGCGCCGCGCGCGCCGGCTGCGGCGCGATCGCGTCCTCGATCGGCACCAGCTCGAGCGACAGGCCGTCGGTCTCGATCGTCTCCCCGGTCGCTTCGTCGGTGTACGGCGAAGCGGCCGCCATGTACTCGGCGGCCGAGATCTTCTCGACGCCGAACGGCGCCGGCGGCGGCGTCTGCGGTGCGACCGCGTCGTCGAGGTCGAACGAGACCAGGCTCCATTCGGGTACCGCCGGAACGGCCGGCTTCGGATCGTCGCCGGTCGGCTGAAAACTGTCCGAGAACACCGGCTGCGTGTCGAGCCGCACGATCGGCGCCGCGGTTTCAACTGGTTCGTCCTCCCAGTGCGGAGGTTCGATCGCGGCAGCCGGGTCGTCGGCCATCGCACGCGACAGCCAGTCGTCGAGATCGGCCGCGGGTGCATCGTCGCGCCGCGCCGGCTCGCCGTCGTCGGTGGTGTCGAACGCCGCGAACAGCCGCGACTCCTCGTCGGAGAACGTGACGGACTCGACCTGCGAATCCTCGTCCGCCGCGGCCGATGCGGTGAAGCGCGGCGCGGCGATCGGATCGAATGCGGGCGCATCGGATGCGAGCGGCGCGTCGAACGCTTCGAGATCGATCGACTCACGATCGAGCGGCTCAGCACCGGTCGCCGCGGATTGGAGGGATTGCACCTGGAGTGATTCGAACTCGAGCGGTTCGGCATCGAGAGAGGCGACGTCGAACTGCTCGACATCCAGCGAAAGGGGCTCGATCGGCTCGAACGCGAGCGGCGGCGTGCCGTCGGCCTCCGACGCGCTCGACTCGCCGGTCGCCGTCGGTGCCGGCGGCGGCGTGATGTCGAGGTCGTCGAACGAGAACGGCTCGTCCTCGTCGACGTCGGCGAGGCGCAGGTCCGTCTCCGCAACCGCCTCGGACGGTGCCGAAACGGCCTCGTCGAACCGGTCGATCGCCCTTCCGGCCGCTTCGGGCGGCGCTGCGACGGTCTCCTCGATCGCGGCGACGGTTTCGGCCGACGCTGCGGGGCCGGCGCGCAGTGGCGGGACCGGCACCGGCTCGGCATCGGCCGGCCGCGGCGGATCGGTCACGGCCGGCGTGTCGAGGATCTTGGCGGCGAGATGGCGCATCCAGCGCGCCTGGTCCCAGCCGGACAGCCGGCTCGAAACATGACCTTCATTGATCAGCACACGATACGGTCCGTCGCCGAGCAGGTCGTAGACCTGGTCGAGATCGCCGTCGAGCTCCGAGTCGAGATTGACGACGACGACGCGCGCACCGGACTGTTCGAGCGACACGCGGTCGATTGCCTGCGTCGTCGATTCGTAGACGATCGGCGTGCCGATGTCGTTGAGCACGGCGCGCAGATGGCGGCCGAGCTCGTCGGTCTGGAACAACAGGGCGACGGGAACGGACGTCTCGGTGGCCATCACGGTTCGAGCCCCAGCACCTCGACGACGTTCTGCATCAGATCGGCCTCCTGGTACGGCTTGCCGAGATAGCGCTGCACGCCCAGTTCGAGCGCGCGCTGGCGATGCTTCTCGCCGGTGCGCGAGGTGATCATGATGATCGGCACTTCGCGCAGACGCACGTCGTTGCGCATGTAGGTGGCCAGCTCGTAGCCGTCCATGCGCGGCATCTCGATGTCGAGCAGCATCAGATCCGGTACGCGGTCCTGCAGCTTTTCGACCGCGTCCAGGCCGTCCTTCGCGGTGACGACCTCGAGGCTGGCTCGCTCGAGCACGCGCGTGGTGACCTTGCGCATCGTGATCGAGTCGTCGACGACCATGACCAGCGGCTGCTGGCGCACCTCGGCCCGCGCCTCGGGGATCATCAGGTCCGGCAGGATCGAGCCGCCGTCGGCGCCCTGGTCCTCGCGCAGCGCGGCCGCGCGGCGGACCAGCGGGGCGAGGTCGAGAATCATCACGACCGAGCCGTCGCCCATGATCGTCGCGCCGAAGATGCCCGGAATCGAGCTGATCTGCGGACCGACCGACTTGACGACGACCTCGCGCGAACCGATCACCGCGTCGACGCGGATCGCCGCGCGCTGATCGCCGGTACGCGTCATCAGCAGCGGTAGCTGGGTCTCGTCGAGGGTGCGTCCGCCCGGCACGCCGAGCAGGTGAGACAGATCGTGGAAGTGGAAATCCTCGCCGCCGAACGCGTAGCGCGTATTGCCGGCGAGCAGGCGCTCGCGCAGTTCTTCCCGGTCGATGCGCACCACGCCCTGCACCGAGGACATCGGGATCGCGTAGGTCGCCTCGCCGAGCTTGACCAGGATCGCCTGGGTGACCGCCAGCGTGAACGGCAGGCGCACCGTGAACGCGGTGCCGCGGCCGGCCTGCGAATCGATGCCGAGGGTGCCGCCGAGCTGCTTGATCTCGCTGGCGACCACGTCCATGCCGACGCCGCGGCCGGCCAGCTGGGTGATCTGGTCGGTCGTCGAGAAGCCGCTCTCGAGGATGAAACCCTGCAGGTCGCGGTCGGATAGCTGCGCATCGGCCTTGAGCAGGCCGCGCTCGATCGCGCGGCGCCGGATCGCGGCCAGGTCCAGGCCGCGGCCGTCGTCGGACACCTTCAGCACGACCTCGGTCGCCTCGCGGCTGAGCGCGATGTTGACGGTGCCTTCGGCCGGCTTGCCGGCGGCCAGGCGCTGCTCGGTCGGCTCGATGCCGTGCGCGAGCGCGTTGCGCAGCATGTGCTCGAACGGCGCCTTCATGCGCTCGAGCAGGTTGCGGTCCATTTCGCCCTGGGCACCCTCGACGCGCAGCTGGGCACGCTTGCCGAGCTCCTGGGCGGCCTGGCGCAGCGTGCGGCGCAGCGTCGGCACCAGCGAGTCGAACGTGACCATGCGCGTGCGCATCAGGCCTTCGTGCAGATCCGAACTGACGCGCGACTGCTGCAGCAGCAGGGTTTCGGACTGCCGCGTCAGCTCGTCGAACACGCCCTGGATCGAGACCAGGTCCGAGACCGACTCGCCGAGCGCGCGCGAGTACTGCTGCAGCTGCGAGAAGCGGTCGAGCTCGAGCGGGTCGAACGTCGCGGCGCCCGACTCCTCGTTCTCGCGCTGGTAGCGCGCGATGATCTGGGCCTCGGTTTCGATCTCGAGCTTGCGCAGCTGCTCGCGCAGACGATTGACGGTCTGCTCGAACTCGACGAGGTTGAAACGGAACGAGGCGATCTGCTGTTCGAGGCGCGAGCGGTAGATCGACACCTCGCCGGCGTAGTTGACGAGCGAGTCGACCAGCTCCGAGCGGACGCGGATCATTTCCTGCGACGCGCGCATCGTCTCGTCGTCGTCGGCAGCCGGCGCGAACGCCGGTGCAGCGGGCGTCGGCGCACTCGGAGCCGTGGGTGCGGCAGTCGGCGCCGGTGCGGCGGCCGGCTGCGGCGTCTGAGCGCCTTCGGCGGCCGCGTCCGGCGTCGGGCCGGCGACGAGCTGCTCGAAGCGCGCGATCGCGTGCTGCGGCATCGCGATCGCCTGGCGCTGGCCGACGCGCTGGACCAGGCCGTGCAGACGGTCGAAGCCGCGCTCGAACGACTCGATCGCGGCGCGATCCATGCGGCGCGAGCCGGCGTGGATCGCCTCGAGCAGCGATTCCATCGCGTGGCTGAGATCGCCGATCGGCGTCAGGCCGGCCATGCGCGCACCGCCCTTGAGCGTGTGCAGGTCGCGCTGCAGACCCGACAGCAGATCGAAGGCCTCCGGCGTCTCGTGCAGGCGCGCGACCAGCGAGTCGGAATGGTCGAGGATGTCGCTGGCTTCCTGCACGAAGATCTCGAGCAGGTCCTCGTCGGCGTCGTCGAGTGCGAGCGGTCCTTCGGGCAGCGGATCGTCCGGGATCGGCGGTGTCTCGCGCTCGGCGTCCCACCAGCGCGTCGCCGCGCTGGCGATCGCCGGCGCCGGCTCGGCGGCCGGCTGCGGCACGGCGTCGTCTTCGACCGTCGTCTCGGGTGCCGCCGGTTGCGTCGTCCGGGCTTCGCCTTCGTCGATCGGTTCGTCGGCGTCGAACGCCGGCAGCCGGTACGGCTCGAACGCCGGCGCCTCGGCCGCTGCTTCGGCGGCATCCGTCGAGCTTGCGTCGTCGTCGGACGCGACGGCCGGCGTCGTGTCGGCATCGAGCTCGGACAGCCAGGCCGCGTCGTCGCTGCTGAGCTCGATCTCGGTCGGTTCGGTCTCCTCGTCGTCCGCTTCGCCGCCGATCGCCGGCGCGGCCGCCGATTCGGCGAGCAGCCACTCGATCTCGTCGGCCAGCGGATCGGAGCGCTCGGCCGCTGCGGCCGGCGGCTCGGTGGGCGGTGTCGACGTTGGCACGCCGGCGAACAGTGCCTCGAGCGGCGAACTCGCCGAGTTCGCGGACGGCGCTGCGGCCGTTTCGTTCGCCTCGGTGCCGCTATCGGTGAAGCGGGCAATCAGGATATCGGTGAAGTCCTCGAGTTCGGCGCCGGTCGTCTCGAGGTCCGCGCCGTGCTCGCGCGATGCAGGCGCCGCGGTCGCGTCGGCCGCTGCGTCGGGCATCTCGTCGGCCAGCGCATCGTCGGCCAGCGTATCGTCCGCGCCGATGCGGTCCGCATCGAGCCGGCCGGTTGCGGCCGGCTCCTCGCCGGCCTGCGCGGTCTCGACGTCCTCTTCGAACGCCGCCGGCTCGACGGCATCCTCGTCGAAACCTGCGCGCAGCAGATCGAAGCCGGGCTCCGGCAGCGCGTCGCGCAGCGCGGTCAGGCGCTCGGCGAGATCGGCGGTGTCAGGGACCGACAGGTCGCCGACGCCGATTCGCGCGATCACATCTCGCGTCACGCGGCAGGCATCGCCGAGCGCGCTGCGGCCGGCCGGAGGCAGCGGTGCCGACTGCGCGCCGAGCCGCTTCAGATAGCCTTCCAGCGGCGCCAGCACGGCAGTCAGCACCGGGATGTCGACCATCGCGATCGCGCCGTGCAGCGTGTGTACGGCGCGCTGCACCGGATCGTCGGCGCCCGGACGCAACGCATCGCCGGACTCGAGCCAGGTCTCGACCGTCGCCAGATGCGTATCGGTCTCGTTGCGCAGGATTTCGTAGAGCACCGGATCGATCGCGGGGTCGCTCGTCGCCGGTGCCGCGGCGGTCGACTCGGACGTATCGACGTCGAGGCGGTCGGACTCGGCATGCGGCCAGACGGCCGGAACGCGCCGGCGCACCACGCGCTTGACGATGCGGCGTGCCGCCGGTGGCGGCAGCCAGGCTTCCTCGCCGGCAGCCAGTCGATCGGCGGTGTCCATGAGGCCGGTCAGGTCGACCGCCGCCGCGCGTTCGCTGCGCAGCGCGGCGAGCAGGTCCGGCAGCATCGAGATCGCGCTCTGGGTCAGCGCGAACACCGCGCGCGACGGCTCGATCGTCCGGTCGAGCACGCGGTTGAGCATGTTCTCGATCTTCCAGCTGAACTCGCCGAGCGTCAGCGCGCCGACCAGACGTCCGGACCCTTTGAGCGTATGGAACGAGCGGCGGATCGTCTTGACCGCGTCCAGATCGCCGAGCTGGGCGCTCCAGCCCGGCAGCACGCGCTGCAGACTGTCGACCTCGTCCTGGACCTCGTCGAGGAACACCTCGCGGATGTCGTCGTCGATGTCGTCGGAGGCCGCGCTCTGGAAGCCGAGCGCGAGCGGTTCGACGCCCGGCAGCTCTTCCTCGATTTCTTCCTCGATCTCGATCCAGGTCTGCTCGTCGGCCGGCGGCGCCGAGCCGGTGTCGGCCAGCCGCAGGCCGGCCATCTCGTGGCGGTGCGGCTCGGGACTGTGCGTGCCGCCGAGGATCAGGTCGCGCAGGTCGTCGCCGGGCGCGATCTCGACCGCGGTGTCGAGCTCGACCGACGGCAGATCGACCGAGGTAGGCTCGACCGATGCATCGGCCAACGCGGGCGTGTCGAACGACCAGGCGGGTTCCGTCGCGGACCAGGCCGACGCCGGCGGCTCGGACGGTGCGATCGCCGATTCGGGCGCAGCCGCCGGTTCTTCGAGCGCCAGCGGTACCGGCCAGTAGCCGAGCGAGGCCAGGCTCTCGCGCGTGACGTCGAGGATGCGCTCGCGGCCGCTGCGCTGCTCGCGCGTGGCCTCCAGGTAGTACTCGATCGAGGCCAGCGCGTCGGCCAGCTTGTCCATCTGCTCGACGGTCGGGATGCGCCGGTGCCGGATCAGCTCGATCTCGACGAAGCGCACCACGCCCGGCATCAGGTCCGCGGCGGCCTCGAGGCCGAGCATGCGCAGCGCGCCGGCGAT
>VFQU01001482.1_pt1 | contig 13599 bp, 12 predicted proteins | sample 3512311 | NCBI WGS metagenome assembly VFQU01 (sample SAMN10412377, study PRJNA504923) | tailings metagenome | isolation source: Relicate 3 Philex TSF3 active mining site | place: Philippines: Tuba, Benguet | collected 2017-08-29 | reverse complement strand
CCCGCGAGCGCGGGGAACAGCTTCATCAGGCCCGCGGCCATCACCTCCACCGCGAGCGCGGCGAGGATCAGGCCCATCAGGCGGGTCATGACGTTGATGCCGGTCTGGCCGAGCCCGCGCGCGATGGGTTCGGCCAGCGCAAAACACACCGCAGTGGCCAGCGCGATGACCACGCCGTAGCCCACCAGCATGGCGTGCTGGAAGAAGGTCTTGGCCTGGTCGGCGTAGATCACCACGGTGGACATGGTGGCCGGCCCGGTGAGCAGCGGGATGGTGAGCGGCACCACGGCCACGCTGGTGCGCGCCGAGCCATCGCTCAGGTCCTGGTCGTTCGTCTTGGCCTCGGCCGGGCGCGCGTTCAGCATGGACAGCGCCGAGGTCAGCAGCAGCATGCCGCCGCCCACCTGAAAGCTCGCGAGCGAGATCGAGAAGAACTCGAGGATCTGCAGGCCGATGAGCGCGCAGGTGGCGATGACGGCGAAGGCGCTGAAGGCCGAGATCATCACCGTGCGCTGGCGCTGTTTGCGGTTGAAGCCCTGCGTGTAGTGGATGAAGAACGGGACGATAGCCAGCGGGTTGACGATGGCCAGCAGGGTGATGAGGGGTTTGAAGTCCATGGCGGCGCGGGGTGAACGCGCCGCATTGTCCGTTGCTTCAGGCCGTTTGGGCAGGGTTCCTGAGGCGGAACATGCCGTAGCCTTCCATGCGCAGCACCGGCTCACCGTGCTGGTTCACCATCTCCCAGATGGTGCGCACCAGGCCCACGTCGGGGCGTTTGCCCATCACGCGCTTTTCGGTGATGGTGTGCTTGAGCGTCAGCGTGTCGCCCGGGAACACGGGCTTGAGCCACTTCAGGCTGTCCAGCCCCGGCGAGCCCAGGCTGGAGGTCTCGTGCAGGAAGTTGGTGACCATGAGCCGCATGCACATGGCGCAGGTGTGCCAGCCGCTGGCGCACAGCGCGCCGAACACCGAGTCCTTCGCGGCCTCGGGGTCGAGGTGAAAGGGCTGCGGGTCCCACTGGCTCGCGAAGGCCACGATCTCTTCGGCCGTGGGCGAGAGGCTGCCCAGCTCGCGTGTCTCGCCCACTTGCAGGTCTTCCCACCAGATGCGGGGTTCCTTCGTCGGCATCACCGGGCTCCCGACACGTCGATCAGGCTCATGGTGGTGTAGCTTGCGGCGTCCGAGAGCAGCCACACGATCAGGTTGGCCACCTCGTCGGCCGTGCCGCCGCGCTGCATGGGAATCTGCGGGGCCAGTTCGCGCAGCCGGTCGGGCCGCCCACCGCTGGCGTGGATGTCGGTGTCGATCAGGCCCGGGCGCACCGCGTTGACGCGGATGCCCTCGTTGGCCACTTCCTTGGCCAGGCCGACGGTGAAGGTGTCGATGGCACCCTTGCTGGCCGCGTAGTCCACGTACTCGCCGGGTGCGCCCAGGCGAGCGGCCGCGCTGGACAGGTTCACGATGACACCGCCTGTGCCACCGTGCTTCGTGCTCATGCGCCGCACCGCCTCGCGCGCGCAAAGCAGGCTGCCGATCACGTTGATGTCGAACATGCGCCGCCAGCGCGCCACGTCCATTTCGTCGAGCCGGGCGCGCTGGTCCACCACGCCCGCGTTGTTGACCAGGCCGGTGAGCTGGCCGAGTTCGGCGTCGATGCGCTCGAACATGCGCAGTACCTGCGCGCCGTCGGCCACGTCGGCCTGCACCGCCAGGGCGCGCCCGCCGTCGGCCTGAATGGCCTGCACCACCGCGTCGGCCGCGGCCGGGTTGGCCGTGTAGTTCACCGCCACCGCCCAGCCCGCCTTGGCGGCCAGGCGGCAGGTGGCCGCGCCGATGCCGCGCGAGCCGCCCGTGACCAGCAACACCTTCTCCGTCATACCCTGTCTCCTGCAATGGTCGGGCGCATGGCGTACAAGATCGCCTGCGCCGGTAGCCCCCTGGAACCGGATCATTACAACAGCCAACGGAGACACCATGCGTCGCACGGTCGACTACTTCTTCGCCACCATGAGCCCCTGGGCTTACCTCGGGCACGAGCGTTTCGTGCGCATCGCACAAGCCACCGGCGCCGAGGTGCGCGTGCGGCCCATGGACCTGGGCAAGATCTTCCCGCTCTCGGGTGGCCTGCCGCTGGCCAAGCGCGCACCGCAACGCCAGGCCTACCGCCTGGTAGAGCTGCGCCGCTTCAGCGAATGGCTGAAGTTGCCACTCACCTTGCAGCCGAAGTTCTTCCCCGTCGCGGGCGACCCGTCGGCCCGGCTCGTGAGCGTGGTGGCCGAGCGCGACGGCACCGAGGCCGCGCTGCGCCTGTCGGGCGCGGTGCTCGCGGCCGTGTGGGCGCAGGAGCGCGACATCGCCGACGCCGACACCCTGGCCACGCTGCTGCGCGAGACCGGCCTCGACGCCGCACGGCTCGCACAATCGCAAGACGCCGCGGCCCAGGCGCTGGCCGACGCGCACACGCAAGCGGCGATGGACGCCGGCGTGTTCGGCGCCCCGAGCTACGTGATCGACGGCGAACTCTTCTGGGGCCAGGACCGGCTCGATTTCGTCGAACGCCGACTGCAGTCGTGAACCGCATTCACCAAGGAGACCTTTGACATGAGCGAAACCATCACCCTCAAGGCCGCCGACGGCCACGCCTTCCCCGCCTACATCGCCAAGCCGGCGGGCAAGGCGAAGGGCGGCGTCGTGGTGCTGCAGGAGATCTTCGGCGTCAACGCGCACATCCGCGCCGTGGCCGATGGCTACGCGGCCGCGGGCTACTTCGTGGTGGCCCCGGCCACCTTCTCGCGCATCGGCAAGGGCGATGTGCAGCTGGGCTACACCGAGGCTGACATGAACGAGGGCTTCGGCCTCAAGGGCGCCGTCGAAGCGCTGCCCGCGCCCGGGGTGCTGGCCGACATCCAGGCCGCGGTGGACCACGCGGCGCAGGCTGGCAAGGTCGGCATCGTGGGGTACTGCTGGGGCGGCCTGCTTACCTGGCGGGCCGCTGCGCTGGTGAAGGGCCTGAGCGCGGCCGCGCCGTACTACGGCGGTGGCATGACCACGCCCGAAGAGATCGCGCGCCAGCCCCAGGTGCCGGTGATGGCGCACTTCGGCGAGCAGGACCGCTGGATCCCGCTCGATACCGTGGAGGCCTTCAGGAAGGCGCACCCGGCCGTGGCAGCCCACCTGTACCCCGCGCACCACGGCTTCAACTGCGACCACCGCGGGTCGTACGACAAAGCCGCGGCAGACCTTGCGCGCGAACGCACGCTGGCGTTCTTCGCGCAGCACCTCGCCTGACGCCATGAAGCGGGCCGCACTGGCGCTGCTGGGCCTGGGCTTCGTGGCCACTGCGGCTGCGCAGTACACCGGCCCGCTGTTCGATGCCCACCTGCACTACAACGACGAAGCCTGCGTGCACGACACGCAAGCGTCACCGGGTTGCCCGCACCCGCTGGCCGACGTGCTCGACCGCATGCAGCGCAACGGCGTGCGCGCCATCGTGGCCAACTCGCGCCCCAACGACGGCACGCGCGCGCTGGCTCAAGCCCGCGAGCAGACACGCGCGGCCGGCGTCACCGTGGTGCCCTTCGTGCGCCTGTACCGCAACCGCGCCGACTACAGCAACTGGTTCCGCGACCCGAGCATCGTGGCGATGGTGAACACCGAGCTCGCCCGTGGCACGCCCGCCGGCCCCTACCGCGGCCTGGGCGAATTCCACCTCTACGACAGCGCCAACGCCGACGGCCCGGTGGCGCAGCAGCTGATGGCGCTGGCTGACGAAAAAGGCTTGGCCATCCTGGCGCATGTGGACGACGTGGCGGTGGAAAAGCTCATGGGCCACACGCCGTCGAAGGGCCAGCGCACGAAGCTGATCTGGGCGCACACCGGCATTGGCGGCTCGCCGGTGGCGCGGGTGGACGAACTGATGGCGCGCTTTCCGCAGCTCAAGGGCGAGCTGTCGTACCGCCCGGGCCTCACCTGTGGCGACGGCGCGCTGTGCCCGGAGTGGCGCGCGCTGCTGCTCAAGTACCCGGACCGTTTCCTCATCGGCTCCGACACCTGGGTCAACCAGCGCTGGCTGTACTACGACGAACTCATGAAGGGCTACCGCGCCTGGCTGGGCACGCTCCCGCCCGAGGTGGCGAAGAAGATCGCCTGGGGGAATGGTGCGGCGCTCTTCGGCCTGAACGAACCCGCCCCACGATGATCCCCGCATGATCCGTTTGCACCACGTCCCCAGCACCGCGGCCATGGTGCCGCACATCCTGCTCGAAGAACTCGGCGTGCCTTACGAGCGCGTGGCCATCGACCGCGAGCACGGCGCGCTCGATTCGCCGGCCTACCGCGCGCTCAACCCCAATGGCCTGATCCCGGTGCTGGAAGACGGCGATCTGGTGCTCTACGAAACCGCCGCCATCTGCCTGCACCTGAGCGATACGCACCCGCAGGCCGGCCTGATGCCGGCGCTCGGTACGCGCGAGCGCGCGAATGCCTACAAGTGGCTCATGTGGCTCACCAACACACTGCAGGCCACGCTCATCGTCTACTTCTACCCGCACCGCTGGGTGGAGGCCGGCAGTGCCACGCAGGACGAGGTGAAGGCCGTGGCCAAGCGCCGCGTGGGTGCGCTGCTCGACCAGCTCGACACCGAGCTCGCGCGCCACGGCGCCCCCTGGTTCCTGGGCGGCACGTATTCGTTGCTCGACGCCTATGTGTTCACGTTGTGCCGCTGGACGCGGCACTTCTCGCCCGATTCACCGGTGCGCCCGGCACGCGAACGGGCCCACCTGGGGCCATACCTGCAGCGCGTGCTGGCGCGGCCCGCGCTGCAGCGCGTGATGGCCAACGAAGGCCTGAGCCCCCCGCATATCTGATCAGCGCCCCGACGAGCGCAGGTAGCGCTTGCGCCAGAAGTACACGCTCAGCCCCGCGGCAACGAACACCATCGAGCCCATCGCCCACCAGAAGCCGGCGCGTTCGTGGATGAGCGGGATGAACTCGAAGTTCATGCCGAAGATGCCCGCGATCAGGTTCAGCGGCAGGAACACCGCAGTCAGCGCGGTGAGCGTGCGCATGATGTCGTTGGTGCGGTTGCTCAGGGCCGAGAAGTGCATCTGCACGGCGGTTTCGGCGTTCTGTTCGAGCCGGCGCACGTGGTGCACCACGCGCTCGATGTGTTCGAGCACATCGCGGCTGCGCACACGCAGCAACTCCAGCCCGCGTTGCCCACCGGTGGGCTCGGTCGGCTCCCAGCCCTCCAGCGCCTCGATCCAGTCCTGCACCGCGCTGCGCTGGTCCTCGCAGATCTCGTCGAGCTGGTGCAGCGAGATGCGCGCGTCCAGCAGCGAGTGCCAGTTGGTGAAGCGCGTGCGCGGGCTGAGCAACTCGCTCTGCCAATGATCGAGCTGGCGCGTGAGCTCGCGCCGCAGATCGAGGTAGCCGTCCACCATCTGGTTGACGATGCGCAGCATCAGGTCGGCCGGGCTGGCGGGCAGGCCCACGCCGGCCGCGCGCGAGGCCGTGGTGGCGCTGGTCAGCAGCCGCGTGGAGTACTGGTCAAGCACGCCGCAGCCGGCCGGGTGCACGGTGAGCAGCACGCGGTCGAACACCGCGAAGCCCACCGGGCTGGTGTCGATGCGCCGCAGCACCGGTGGGCCGCTGCGCTTGACGTGTTCGGTGAGCACCGCACCGGGCTGGTCGAGATCGGTCTCGGCCTGGCCGGCCGCGAGACGGCGGAACACCAGGATGTCGTACTGCGAGGTGTAGTCGTAGTGCGAGGGCAGCTGGTTGTTGAGCAGGTCGCTCACATGCAGGTCCACCAGCGTGGTGCCGCACATCACCTGCAGCGTGGCCTGGATGTGACCGTGCTCGATTTCGAATTCGCGCCGGCCGCAGGCCACCCAGAGGTAGCCGCGTGGTGGCAGCACCATCGGCAGCGTCGTCGACTCGGTGACGGCGCCGGGTTGAACGTGGAAGACCCGCATCGCCGTGGCTCCGGGTTCAGCCGCGCAGCAGCCGCGCGGCGTCGCGTGCGAAGTAGGTGAGGATGCCGTCTGCGCCCGCGCGTTTGAAGGCGAGCAGGCTCTCCATCATCACCGCGTCGTGGTCGAGCCAGCCGTTCTGTGCCGCGGCCTTGAGCATCGCGTACTCGCCGCTCACCTGGTAGGCAAAGGTCGGCACCGCGAACTCGTCCTTCACGCGACGCACGATGTCCAGGTAGGGCATGCCGGGTTTCACCATCACCATGTCGGCGCCTTCGGCGATGTCCATCGCCACCTCGCGCAGCGCTTCGTTGGTGTTGCCAGGGTCCATCTGGTAGACCTTTTTGTCGGCCTTGCCCAGGTTGGCGGCCGAGCCCACGGCGTCGCGGAAGGGGCCGTAGAAGGCGCTGGCGTACTTGGCGCTGTAGGCCATGATGCGCGTGTGCACCTGGGCGGCGGCTTCCAGCGCGCTGCGAATGGCGCCGATGCGCCCGTCCATCATGTCGCTCGGCGCCACGATGTCCACGCCCGCCGCCGCCTGCGTGAGCGCCTGCTTCACCAGGATGGCGACCGTGGGGTCGTTGAGGATGTAGTTGTGCTCGTCGAGCAGGCCGTCCTGGCCGTGGCTGGTGTACGGGTCCAGCGCCACGTCGGTCATCACGCCCAGCTGCGGAAAGCGTGCCTTCAGCGCCCGCACCACGCGCGGCACCAGGCCGTCGGGGTTCATGGCCTCCTGGCCGTCCGGCGTCTTGAGCGATTGATCGATCACCGGGAACAGCGCCATCACCGGGATGCCCAGCTTCACGCAGTCTTCGGCCACGGGCAGCAGCAGGTCCAGGCTCAAGCGCTCCACGCCAGGCATCGAGCCCACGGCCTCGCGCCGGTTCTGGCCGTCGAGCACGAACACCGGGTAGATCAGATCCGACGGGTGCAGCCGGTGCTCGCGCACCAGCTCGCGCGTGAAGGCATCGCGGCGCAGGCGGCGCGGTCGGGCGGCGGGGTAGGGGGCTGGGGTATGCATGGCGGCATTGTGGCAAATACGCGGCTGGCGATGGCGAGGCCGCAAACGTGCGGCAACGCACGAAACGTAGAACTTCCCGCTACGTGTCACTGGCTTGAACGCTTGTTCTGGTGCAAATTTCGTTACATCGCCGTGCGGGACATCACAACACACGGCTTTGCGCGGGCCCAGCCCCGGCGAAACCCGGAACACGAGCCTTGAAACACCGAATGGCCACACCCAAGAAAGACCAGCCCGGCGCCGCAGGCGCGGCGGGGTCGTTGCGTGGCGACGATCCCTGGTCACTCACGGAGCATGCCCCCCAGCTGCTGGCCTCGGCGGCCGAGCAGATCGGTGACGCCCTGCAGGCCCTGCAGTCCGGTGTCGATCAACTGCAGAGCCAGCAACGCCTGGGCCCGCAGGGCCAGCTGGCGCTCGGCGTGCCGCTGGGCCGCATCAAGCGCCTCACGTTCGTGATGCAGCAGCTGAACCGCTTCCATTCCGGTCGCATCCGCCAATCGCACGAGAAGGTCGATCTCGCGCGCCTGGCCGAAGACAGCCTGCAGGAGCGGCGCAAGGAGTTCGCGCTGCTCGGCATCGAGATGCGCCGCAAGCTCAAGCCGGTGGACGTGCTGATCGACCCTGCGGTGGCCCACGCCTTCCTCAACGCCTTGCTCGACTGGGCTTTGCCGCTGGGCCGTCGCATCGACGTGCGCGTGGACGTGAACCACTGGCCGCCGCACGCGCGGCTGCAGGTGCGCGTCCATGGCGATGGCGCGCCGCCATCGTCCATGCCCACGTCGCTCGACAACCTCGACTGGGCGCTGGTGCGCCAGATCGCGGCCACCGCGAGTGGCATCGATCTCCAGCGCGAGATCACGCCCGACGGCATCACCACGACCGCCCTGTTCCAGCGCACCGCGCAATCGGTCGACGGCATCTCGGCGATCGAGCTGTCGACGGAGGAGCAGTCGTCCATGTTCAAGTCGCTGCAAAGCGTCTATGCGCTGGTGATCTCGCCCTCGCTGCAGATCCGCGCCGACGTGCGCGATGCGCTGCGCGAGATCGGCGTGAGCGCCGACAGCGTGGTTGACCTGCAGCAGGCAAGCGACGCGATCGGCCACCGCACGCCCAATGTCATCGTCATCGACGCCGCGCTCAAGGGCGTCGACTTCGACGTTTTCCGCCGCGAGGTGCTGGGCCTCACCATGGACATGCCCTTCGTGGAAATCTCGCCCGACGACAGCTCGTTCGACATGTCGGGCTTCGGCGAAATGGCCATGGCCAAGGTCGGCCGCGGCAACATCCGCGAGGCGCTGGGCACGGCGGTGATGTTCGAGCTCGCCAAAACGATGTGACCCCACCGGTTTGAAGCGCGGCCGGTGACGGCCGCAAAAGAGAAGGGCGCCCCTCGGGCGCCCTTCTCGCCTTTCGGCGCTTGGCAATCAGCGCGCGGCTTTCACCTTCAGGCGCCAGGCGTGCAGCAGCGGCTCGGTGTAGCCGCTGGGCTGCTCCTTGCCCTTGAACACCAGGTCCAGCGCGGCCTGGTAGGCCTTGCTGGTCTTCGCCTTGCCGGCCATGGGCTGGTAGAGCTTGTCGCCCGCGTTCTGCTTGTCCACCTTGGCGGCCATGCGCTCGAAGGTCTCGCGCACCTGGGCCTCGCTCACCACGCCGTGGTGCAGCCAGTTGGCGATGTGCTGGCTGCTGATGCGCAGCGTGGCGCGGTCTTCCATCAGGCCGATGTCGTTGATGTCGGGCACCTTGGAGCAGCCCACGCCCTGGTCGACCCAGCGCACCACGTAGCCCAGGATGCCCTGCACGTTGTTGTCGAGCTCGGCTTGCTTTTCGGCCGCGCTCCAGTTCGGGTTGGCGGCCACGGGCACGGTGAGCAGGCCGGTGAGCAGGTTGTCGCGTTCCTTGTCGGCGTCGGTCTTCTCCAGCGCCTTCTGCACGTCGCGCACCAGCACCTGGTGGTAGTGCAGCGCGTGCAGCGTGGCGCCGGTGGGGCTGGGCACCCAGGCGGTGTTGGCGCCGGCCTTGGGGTGGCCGATCTTCTGCTTGAGCATCTCGGCCATCAGGTCGGGCATGGCCCACATGCCCTTGCCGATCTGCGCCTTGCCGCGCAGGCCGCAGCCCAGGCCAACCAGCACGTTGTTGCGCTCGTAGGCCTGAATCCAGGCGCTGGCCTTCATGTCGCCCTTGCGCACCATGGGGCCGGCCAGCATGGCGGTGTGCATCTCGTCGCCGGTGCGGTCGAGGAAGCCGGTGTTGATGAAGGCCACGCGGTCGGCCGCGGCGGCAATGCAGGCCTTGAGGTTCACCGAGGTGCGGCGCTCTTCGTCCATGATGCCCAGCTTCACCGTGGCCTGCGGCAGGCCAAGCAACTGCTCGACGCGGCCGAACAGCTCGGCCGCGAACGCCACTTCGCGCGGGCCGTGCATCTTGGGCTTGACGATGTAGACCGAGCCCTTGCGCGAGTTGCGCAGCGGGTGCTTCTTGTCCTTCTTCAGGTCGTGGATCGCGATCGCGGTGGTGATGACCGCGTCCATGATGCCCTCGGGAATCTCCTTGCCCTCGGGGCCCCAGAGGATGGCCGGGTTGGTCATCAGGTGGCCGACGTTGCGCACGAAGAGCAGCGAGCGGCCGTGCAGGCGCACGGTCTTCTTGCCATCGGGGGCGGTGTACTCGCGGTCGCCGTTGAGGCCGCGGGTCATCACCTTGCCGCCCTTGTCGAACGATTCGGTGAGCGTGCCCTTGAGGATGCCGAGCCAGTTGCTGTAGGCCAGCAGCTTGTCCTCGGCATCCACCGCGGCCACGGAATCTTCCAGGTCGAGGATGGTGGACAGCGCGGCCTCGATCACCAGGTCGCTCACGCCTGCGGGGTCGGTCTTGCCGATCGGGGTGTCGGGGCGGATCTGGATCTCGATGTGCAGGCCGTTGTGCTGCAGCAGCACGGCAGACGGCTTCTTTGCGTCGCCGGTGTAGCCCACGAACTGCGACTTGTCGTCGAGCTTGCTGGTCTTGCCGTCGGCCAGCGTCACCACCAGCTCGCCGTCCTTCACGCGGTAGCCGGTGGAGCCCACGTGCGAGCCCTTCTTCAGCGGCGCGGTGCGGTCGAGCACGTGGCGCGCGTATTCGATGACCTTCGCACCGCGCTTCGGGTTGTAGCCGCCCTTGGGGCCCACCTTCTCGACACCCTTGTCTTCGGCGATCACGTCGGTGCCGTAGAGCGCGTCGTACAGCGAGCCCCAGCGGGCGTTGGCGGCGTTGAGCGCATAGCGCGCGTTGAGGATGGGCACCACCAGCTGCGGGCCGGCCTGCAGGGCGAGTTCGTCGTCCACGTTCTTCGTGGTGGCCTTCACCTTGCCGGGCTCGGGCGCGAGGTAGCCGATGGTTTCGAGGAACTTGCGGTAGGCCGCCATGTTGCGCACCGGGCCAGGGTTGGCGCTGTGCCAGGTGTCCAGCTCGGTCTGCAGGCGGTCGCGTTCGGCCAGCAGCGCGGCGTTCTTGGGCGCGAGCGCATGCACCAGGGTGTCGAAGCCCTGCCAGAAGGCCGCGGGCACGACGCCGGTGCCGGGCAGCACCTGGGTGTTGATGAAGTCGTGCAGGGCGGTGTCGACCTGCAGGCCGTGGACGGTGGTTCTGGTGCTCATGGGCGGGCTCCGGCTGGGGTGGTTGAAGTCAGAAGAAATCGAGCACCGCGCGCAGGTTGGTCCCGGTTGCGGTGGGCGGGGTGTCGAGCTGTTCGAAGGGCAGGTTGGCGCGGTTGATCCACAGCGTCTGGTAGCCGAACCAGGTGGCGCCGAGCACGTCCCACGCGTTGGCGCTCACGAACAGGATCTGCCCGCGCGGCAGGCCGGTGGCCTGCTCGCCCAGCACATACAGCTGCGGCGAGACCTTGTAGGCGCGTGCCGTGTCGGCGCTGATCACGGGGTCAAGCAGGCCGTCGAGCCCCGCGCTGCGCAGCGCGATGCCGAGCATCTCCGGATCGCCGTTGGACAGGATGCCGGTGGCCACGCCCTGCAGCCGCAGCGCCTGGATGACTTCGCGGTTCTCGGGGAACGCCGAGAGGTGGCGGTACTGGTTCATCAGGCTGGCCGCGGCCTCGGCGTACTCGTCCCAGTGGCTGGCGGCCTGCGGCACGATGGCCTGGATCGCGTAGCGCAGCGCGCGCTCGGTGAGGTCCCAGAAGCTGCGGTAGCGCGCCGGGTCGCCGCTCATGGTGACCAGGCGCGAGTAGTCGATCTGGCGCTCGCGCCAGAGCACGGCCAGCCGTGCGCCGCGGCCCGGGAACAGTTGTTCCGCGCGCAGGCCCACGCTGTACACGTCGAACAGCGTGCCGTAGGCGTCGAACAGAACGGCCTGGGGTTTGGGCATCCCGCTACTGTATTGCTGACTTATCGGCGCATTGATGGCGGCTCGGGCCATTTATCCATGACTTTTTTGCGTGTAATCTGCGGGCTCACCCCCAAGGAGACCCGCGTGCCCGACCTGCCCCCTGAAGCCCCACTGCCTCTGCAAGGCATCCGCGTCGTGGAGTTCACGCACATGGTCATGGGCCCCACCTGCGGTCTGGTGCTGGCCGACCTGGGTGCCGAGGTGATCAAGGTGGAGCCGCCCACCGGCGACAACACGCGCCACCTGCTGGGCTCTGGCGCGGGCTTCTTTCCGCTCTTCAACCGCAGCAAGAAAAGCGTGGTGCTGGACCTGCAGAGCCCCGAAGGCCGCGAGGCAGCGCTCAAGCTCATCGCCACCGCCGACGTGGTGGGCGAGAACTTCAAGCCCTCGACCATGCAGAAGCTCGGCCTGGACTACGCGAGCCTGAAGGACCGCTTCCCGCGCCTGATCTACGTCAGCCACAAGGGTTTCCTGCCCGGGCCGTACGACCACCGCACCGCGCTCGACGAGGTGGTGCAGATGATGGGCGGGCTGGCCTACATGACCGGGCGCCCCGGCGACCCGCTGCGCGCCGGGACCAGCGTCAACGACATCATGGGCGGCATGTTCGGCGCCATCGGCGTGCTGGCCGCGCTGCGCGAGCGCGAGCTCACCGGCCGCGGGCAGGAGGTGCAGAGCGCGCTGTTCGAGAACAACATCTTCCTGGTGGCGCAGCACATGCTGCAGTACGCGGTGACGGGCGTGCCCGCCAACCCCATGCCGCAGCGCATCTCGCCCTGGGGCATCTACGACGTGTTCGAGGTGGCCGGCGGCGAGCAGATCTTCCTTGCCGTGGTGAGCGACACGCAGTGGGCCATCTTCTGCAAGGCCATGGGCTGGGACGACTGGATGGCCGACGAGCGCCTGCGCAAGAACAACGACCGGGTGCGCGCGCGCGACTGGCTGCTGCCCGACATGCGCCGCCGCGTGGCGCCGCGCGGCAAGCAGGAACTGGCCGAACTGTTCGAGGCACATGGCCTGCCGTTCGCGCCCATCACCCGGCCCCATGAGCTGCTCGAAGACCCGCATCTGCAAGCCACCGGTGGCCTGGCGCCCATCACCCTGCCCGATGGCGAGCGTGCGGGGCAGACCGTGTCCACCGTGCCGCTGCCGTTCACGCTGCACGGGCAGCGCCTGCCCGTGCGCAGCCCGCCGCGCCTGGGCGAACACAGCGCCGAGGTGCTGCGTCCGCTCGGCTACGACGACGCGGCCATCGAACGCCTGTCGCGCCCGGCGCACAAGGGCTGACGCGCATGGCGATGGACAAGCTCAAGCAGCTCGAGACCTTTGTCTCGGTGGCCACGCGCGGCAGCCTCACGGCCGCGGCGCGGGCGGAGGCGGTGGCGCCGGCCATCATCGGTCGCCGGCTCGACGCGCTCGAATCGCGCCTGGGCGTGAAGCTGCTGGTGCGCACCACGCGGCGCATCTCGCTCACACACGAAGGCAGCGCCTTCATGGAGGATTGCCAGCGCCTGCTGACTGACCTTTCCAACGCCGAAGCCAGCGTGAGTGCGGGCGGCGTGAAGGCCAGCGGGCACCTGCGCGTGACCGCGCCCGCGGGTTTCGGGCGGCGCCACGTGGCGCCATTGGTGCCGCGCTTTCGCGCGCTGCACCCCGAGGTGACGGTCTCGCTCAACCTCTCGGACCGCGTGGTCGACGTGGCGGGCGAGGCCTACGACTGCGCCGTGCGCGTGGGCGACCTGCCCGATTCGTCGCTGGTGAGCGTGCGCCTGGCCGACAACCGCCGCCTGTGCGTGGCCGCGCCGGCCTACCTCAAGCACCGCGGCGCACCCGCCACGCCGGCCGAGCTCGTGAAGCACGACTGCCTCACGCTCTCCAGCGACGCGTCGCAAACGCGTGGCTGGGCGTTCTCACTGCCGGTGGAAGGCGGCGAGCCCGGTGCGCACGAAGTGCATTACCTGCGCCCTGGCGGCCCCATGGACTGCAGCGACGGCCAGGTGCTGCACGAGTGGTGCCTCGCGGGCCACGGCATCGCCTGGCGCAGCACCTGGGAGGTGGAGGCCGACATCCAGGCCGGCCGCCTCGCGAGCGTGCTCGACGATTTCGCCGCACCACCCAACGGCATCTACGCGCTGTTCCCGCAGCGCAAACACCTGGCGCTGCGCGTGCGTTTGTGGATCGACTTTCTCAAGCACGAGTACGGGCGGGCGGACTACTGGGCGGGGCGCT
>VFQU01001481.1_pt1 | contig 13604 bp, 10 predicted proteins | sample 3512311 | NCBI WGS metagenome assembly VFQU01 (sample SAMN10412377, study PRJNA504923) | tailings metagenome | isolation source: Relicate 3 Philex TSF3 active mining site | place: Philippines: Tuba, Benguet | collected 2017-08-29 | reverse complement strand
CGGCGGCGCCGGAGGTGTTGAGGGTGACCCAGTTGACGCCGAGCTGTTTGGGGAAGTCGAGATCGGCGGGTTGGGGGTCGGCACCAACCTGGAGGGCGATCTTGAGGCCGGGTTCGAATTCGGGGAAGGGGGCGCGGCGGGTTTGGCTTTGCGCCTGGGCGGCGAGGGCGGCGGCGGAAGTAGCGGCGAAGGTGCGGCGGGTCATGGCGGGATTCTATAAGACGGGATTGACAAAGGCAACGGGATCAGCGAGAATTCAAACGAACGTATGAATGAGACCAAAGAGCGAATACTGGCGACGGCGGAACGGCTCTTTGCGCAGCAGGGGATTGAGGCGACGTCGTTACGGCAGATCACCGCAGAGGCGGAAGTGAATCTTGCGGCGGTGAACTACCACTTTCAGAGCAAGGACGAACTGGTGCGGCAGGTGTATGTGCGGCGGATCAGGCCGATGAATGCCGCACGGCTGGAGAAGTTGGGGCGGGTGACGCCGGGGGACCTGGACGGATTGCTGGAGGCATTCTTTGAGCCGGTGATCGATATGGCGCTGGGGATGGATGGAGGGCAGTACATGGTGGCGCAGTTTCTCGGGCGGGTGTATACGGAGCCGCACGGGATGGTGAGTTCGCTGCTACTGACGGAGATGCGGGAGACGGTGCAGGCCTTTCTGGCGGCGTTTGGGCGCGAGTTGCCACACCTGGGGCGGGAGGAGCTGTTCTGGCGGATGCATTTCGTGATCGGGACGATGGCGCACACGCTGGCGGCGGGGGAGAAGATGCGGGTGATGAGTAACGGACTGGTAGACCCGCGGCGGAAGGACATCGTGCTGCCGCAATTGAAGGCATTTGCGAAGGCGGGCCTGCGGGCGCCGAGTTTGGAGCAGACTCCATGACATTGCTGTTGTTGACATTGCTGGCGGCGGAACCGCTGCCGTTGAGCCTGGCCAAGGCTGTAGAGCTGGCCGAGGCGCCGAACGGGAACCTGCGGCTGGAGATAGCGCGGGAGTCCACGGCGCAGGCCGAGGCAAGGCGGCGGGTGGCGCTGGGGGCCTTTCTGCCGCAGGTGGACGGGACGGCGGGGGCGTCGAACCAGACGCGGAACCTGGCGGCGTTCGGTTTTCAGGCGCAGCCGGGCTTGCCGTTTGCGTTGCCGGGGTTTGTGGGGCCGTTCACTGTAGTGGACTACCGGGTGACGGCAGTGCAGAGCCTGCTGGACCTGAGCGCGATTGAGCGCTACCGGGCGGCGAAGCTGCAGAAGGCGGCCACCGCAGCAAGTGTGCGGCTGGCGCGCGAGCAGACAGCGCAAATGGTGGCACGGGCCTATGTGGCGGCATTGCGGGCGGAGGCGGCGGTGACGGCGGCGCGGGCGAATGTGGCGCTGGCCGAAAGGCTGGAGGCGCTGGCGGAGACGCAGCGGCGAGCGGGGACGGGGACGCGGATTGAGTTAACGCGGAGTCAGGTACAGCGGCAGAACGAGCGGCAGCGGCTGCTGGTGGCCGAGAACGAGGCCAAGAAAGCGCACCTGGAATTGAAGCGGGTGACGGGGGTGGACTGGGAGCAGGAGCTTGTACTGACGGACAGGCTGAATGACGGGAGCGAGGAAGTGCCCGCGATGGCGGCGGCGCTGGCCGCGGCGTGGAGTGAGCGGGCGGACCTGGCGGCTCAGGGCTACCGGCAGCAGGCGGCGCTGACACAGCAGAAGAGCATTGCGGCGGAACGGTGGCCGAGTATTGCGGCGAGCGGGGATTACGGCACGATTGGAAATGGCACGCAACTGCTGCCGACGCGGACGGTGGGGGTAGGGCTGCGGTTGCCGGTGTTTGACGGAGGGCGGCGGGAGGCGCGACTGGCGGAGGCGGGGAGTGTAGTGCGGCAGGAGCGGTTGCGGGAGCAGGACCTGCGGCGGCAGATTGAACTGGAAGTGCGGGAGGCGCTGGTGTCGCTCGAGAACGCGAAAGGCCAGATTGCCGTGGCGCGGGAGGGGCTGGGGCTGGCGGAAGCCGAGCTGGAACAGGCCCAGCGGAGATTGACCGCGGGCGTGGGCAGCAGTGTGGAATTGACCGACGCGCAGACGCGCCTCGCCAGGGCGCGGGACAACCAGTTGAGCGCGGTGGCGCTTTTTAACCTGGCGCGGATTGAGCTGGCGGCCGCGACGGGACAGATGGATATGGCAGTGAGGGGGTTATCGAAATGAAGCAGCGGATGGTGGTATTGGTGGCCGTGATAGCAGTGGCGCTGGCGGTGATGGTGTGGCGCAACCGGGAGGCAGTGGACCCGGATGTGCTGTATCTCAGCGGGAACATTGAGTTCCGGAAGATGGACGTGGCGTTCAAGACAGCGGGGCGGCTGGTGGAGTTGTTGAAGGATGAGGGGGAACGCGTGGAGGCGGGGCAGTTGCTGGCGCGGCTGGACCCGGAACAGTTGCGGCGGGTGAAGGAGCGGGACGAGGCGGGGATTGTGGCGGCACGGTCAGGCGTGGCGCAACTGGAGCAGACGATTGTGATGCAGGAAGCGGCGGTGGCGGCGGAGCTGGCCTTGCGGGAAGCGGAACTGCAGGCGGCGCGGGCCAAGCTGGCGGAGTTGCGCGAGGGAGCGCGGAAGCAGGAGATCGCGCAGGCCAAGGCGGCGGTGGCGGACCTGCGGACGCGGCGGGAACAGGCGGCGCGGGATCTGGACAGGGCGAAGAAGCTGGCGGCGGCCGAGGACATCAGCGTCGCGCAAGTGGACCAATACCAGGTGCGGCTGGATACGGCGGTGGCGCAACTGGAGAGCGCCGAGCAGCGGCTGGCGCTGGTGGAGGAGGGGCCGCGTCGGACGGATATCGAGATGGCGCAGGCGCAGGTGGCGCGCGCCGAGGCGGCGTTGAAGCTGGCAGAGACGCAGCGGCTGGAGATTGCGCGCAAGCGGGAGGACCGGAATGTGCGGCGGGCGGAGATGCAGCGGAGCGAGGCGAATGTGCGCGTGATTGAGACGCAACTGGAGGACACGACGGCGGTGGCGCCGCTGACGGGCGTGGTGCTGGTGCGGAGCGCGGACCCGGGCGAAGTAGTGGCGGCGGGGACGCCGGTGTTGACGCTGGGGGAGATCGACAAGCCATGGTTTCGCGGCTATGTGCCGCAGGAGAAGCTGGGGCGGGTGAAGCTGGGGCTGCCGGTGGTGGTGCGGTCAGACTCGTACCCGGGGAAGACCTATGCGGGGCGCATCAGCTTTATTGCGAGTGAGGCGGAGTTTACGCCGAAGCAGATACAGACGCGGGAGGAGCGGGTGAAGCTGGTGTACCGCATCAAGGTGGAGGTGGAGAACCCGCGGCAGGAGTTGAAGCTGAACATGCCGGTGGATGCGGAGATACGGCTGCAATAGATGGAAACAGCGATTGCAGCAACGGGGTTGACGAAGCGCTTTGGCGAGGTGGAAGCCGTGCGGGGGGTGAGCTTTGCCGTGGCGCGGGGAGAGGTGTTCGGGCTGGTGGGCGCCGATGGGGCGGGCAAGACGACGACGCTGCGGATGGTATGCGGGCTAGTGGACCCGGACGCGGGGGAAGTGAGCGTGCTGGGGCTGAAGGTGAAGGACGCGCCCGATGCAGTGAAGGACCGCATCGGGTATATGGCGCAGAAGTTCGGGCTCTATGGGGATTTGACGGTGGAGGAGAACCTGGATTTCTACGGGGACCTGTTTGGGGTGTTCGGGGCGGAGCGGCGGGAGCTGAAGCAGCGGTTGCTCGAGATGACGCGGATGGCCGAGTTTCGCGGGCGGGCGGCGGCAAAGCTGTCGGGGGGGATGAAGCAGAAGCTGTCGCTGATGTGTACGCTGTTGCACAAGCCGGAGATTCTTTTGCTGGATGAGCCGACGAACGGGGTGGACCCGGTGTCGCGGCGGGACTTCTGGGAGATTCTCACGGGGCTGGTGCGGGAGGGGTTGACGGTGGTGGTGACGACGGCGTATCTGGACGAGGCGGAGCGGTGTGACCGGGTGGCGTTGATGCACGAGGGGCGGCTGATGCGGGTGGGGACGCCGGCGGAGCTGAAGGAGGGGGTGACGGAGAAGTGCTATGCGGTGCGGGGGAGTGGGTTAAGGCAATTGCGGCAGGAACTGGGGGGGGGGGGGGGGGTGAAGGCGGTGGAGTTGAGCGGGGCGGAACTGCATCTGTTTCTGGAAGCAGGGACGTCGTTGTTTGCGGTGACGGTGGGGCTGGAGGCGGAGTTTGAACGGATTGTGCCGCCGCTCGAGGATGTGCTGCTGCTGGCGGCGCGGGAGGCGGCGGCATGACGGTGGAACTGCGCGAGCTGACGAAGCGGTTTGGGGATTTTGTCGCAGTCGAGAACGTAACGCTGGACGTGGCGCCAGGGGAGATCTTCGGGTTTCTGGGGCCGAACGGGGCGGGCAAGTCGACGACGATCCGCATCCTGTGCGGGTTGCTCGCGCCGACGAGCGGGACGGCGAAGGTGGTGGGCTATGACGTGGCACAGGAGCCGGAGCAGGTGCGGGCGCGGATCGGGTACATGTCGCAGCGGTTTTCGCTGTATGACGATTTGACGGTGGAAGAGAACATTGATTTCTTCAGCGGCATTTATGGGGTGGAGGCGGGACGGCGGGCGGCACGGAAGCGGTATGCGCTGGAGATGGCGCAACTGGAGGGCAAGGAAGGGACGCTGACGCGGGCGCTGCCGGGGGGCCTGAAGCAGCGGCTGGCGCTGGGTTGCGCGATTCTGCATGAGCCGCCGGTGGTGTTTCTGGATGAGCCGACGAGTGGGGTGGACCCGATGGCGCGGCGGGCGTTCTGGGAGTTGATCTACCAGTTGAGCGAGGCGGGGCAGACGGTGTTTGTGACGACGCATTACATGGAGGAGGCGGAGTATTGCCACCGGATCGCCTTGCTGTACCGGGCGCGGATGATCTCGCTGGGGACGCCGGCGGAGCTGAAGCGGGAACTGGGGCAGACGTCGATGGAGGGGGTGTTTGTGGCGAGCATTGAGCGGGAGGAGGGGCGATGAGCGGGCGGCGGTGGTGGGCCATTGCGCGCAAGGAGTTTCTGCACATCCTGCGGGACCCGCTGAGCCTGTATCTGGCGCTGGCGATACCGGTACTGCTGTTGCTGCTGTTTGGCTATGCGTTGAGCCTGGACGTGGACGGCGTGCCGGTGGTGGTGCAGGACGGAGACCGGACGGTGGAGAGCCGGGCGCTGGTGGAGAGGTTTGCGGGAAGCCGGTATTTCACGGTGGTGGCGGTGGCGGAGCGGGGTGAGGAGCTGGACCGGAGCATCCTGCGGAGCGAGGCGCTGGTGGGGTTGGTGATGTTGCCGGGCTTTGGAGCGGAGCTGAAGGCGGGCAAGACGGCGACGGTGCAACTGGTGCTGGACGGGAGTGATTCGAACACGGCGAACATCGCGCTGGGCTATGCGTATAGCCTGGTGATGCTGTACGGGGCGGAGCTGCGGGCGGCGGCGCGCGAGCGGCTGGGAGCGCCAGAGGTGAAGGGGATTGAGCCGCGGGTGAGGGTGATGTTCAACAGCGATCTGAAAAGCCGCAACTACATTGTGCCGGGGCTGATTGCGGTGATTCTGATGATTATCGCGGCGGTGCTGACAAGCCTGTGTGTGGCGCGGGAGTGGGAGAACGGGAGCATGGAGCAGTTGCTGTCGACGCCGCTGCGACCGGCGGAGTTTCTGCTGGGGAAGCTGGCGGCTTACTTCGCGGTGGGGATGGTGGACATGACGATTTGCATTCTGACGGGGGTGTATCTGTTCGGGGTGCCGCTGCGGGGGAGTGCGCTGCTGCTGGTGGGGAGTGCGGCGCTGTTCTGTTTTGGGGCGCTGTGCTGGGGGATTCTGATTTCGACGGTGACGCGGAATCAGGTGATGGCCTATCAGCTGAGCATGATTTCGAGCTTTCTGCCGGCGTTTCTGCTGAGCGGGTTTGTGTATGCGCTGGAGAACATGCCGCCGATGATACAGCTGGTGTCGCGACTGGTGCCGGCGCGGTATTTTGTGACGCTGCTGAAGGGGGTGTTTCTGAAGGGGATCGGGGTGGAGCTGTTGTGGGGCGAACTGGCGGCGCTGACGGTGTACGGGGCGCTGGTGTTCACGGTGGCGGTGCGGAAGATGCGGGCAAAGGTGGCATGAGGCGATGAACTGGGAACGCGTGCGGCAAGTGATGGTGAAGGAGTTCCGGCAGACGCTGCGGGAGCCGCGGATGCGGGCGACGCTGTTTGTGCCGCCGCTGCTGCAACTGCTGATTTTTGGCTATGCGGTGAATCTGGATGTGGAGCACGCGCAGATGGCGTGGCAGGACCAGGACCGGAGCGTGGCGGCGCGGGAGTTGCGGGATGAGTTTGCCGGCTCAGGGCGGTTTACGATTGCGCGGGAACTGGATGGGGAGGCGGATGCGCAGGCGACGCTGGACCGCAGTGAAGTGGTGGTGGTGGTGAGGGTGTTGCCGGGCTTTGCGGCCGATCTCGCAAGGGGGCGGGAGGCGGTGGTGCAGGTGCTGGTGGATGGGTCGAATTCCAATACGGCGAACATTGTGGCCAATCAGGTGTCGCAGGTGGTGCAGCGCTATAACGCGCGGCACCTGGGGGAACTGCAGCGGCAGAAGCTGGTGGGGCGGGCGGTGGAGCGGCCGCTGTATGTGGCGCTGGCGAATGTACAAGCCGCGCCGAGGGTGTGGTTCAACCCGGAGCTGAAGAGCCGGAATTACTTTGTGCCGGGGATATTGGTGAACATCATCATGCTGGTGACGCTGTCGCTGACGTCGATGGCGATTGTGCGGGAGAAGGAGATTGGGACGATGGAGCAGTTGATGGTGACGCCGATACGGCCGGCGGAGCTGATTGTGGGCAAGACGCTGCCGTTTGGGGTGATCGGGCTGGGGCAGATGGTGTTCATCACGCTGGTGGCGCTTGTAGTGTTCCGGGTGCCGCTGAACGGGAGCCCGCTGGTGTTGCTGCTGGCGAGCGTGTTCTTCATTGCGTGCACGCTGGGGCTGGGGCTGTTCATCTCGACGGTGGCGAATACGCAGCAGCAGGCGATGATGACGACGCTGTTTGTGTTTCAGCCGATGTTCATGCTGTCGGGGTTCAGCTTTCCGGTGCGGAATTTTCCGGAGGTGATTCAGTGGGTGACGCTGCTGAACCCGATGCGGTATTTCATGGAGATCACGCGGGGCATCTTTCTGAAGGGGGTGGGGCTGGAGGTGTTGTGGCCGCAGGTGGGGGCGCTGGCGCTACTGGGGGCAGTGACGCTGGTGTTGAGCACGCTGCGGTTTCACAAGCGGCTGGATTGAAGGCGACCGAGTCCCTACAATGGGGCGATGCCGCCGCCGCGCTTGAAGGTGATCCTGCTACACGGGACCTTTGCGGGCGATGTGACGGAGACTGGGCCGGCCTGGTGGCAGAGACAGGGACAGTTTCGCGAACGTTTGGTGCAAGTTCCGAATGTGGAGGTCGCGGCCTTTCACTGGGACATCGGCCCGAATAGCGAAGCGGCTCGAAGATGGCATGCCACTCGTTTGCGGGATGAGATTCTGGCAATGGAGCGCGCAGGGGTGGCCTACGCGTTTGTCGCGCACAGCCATGGCGGCTCGGTGCTGTGGCATGCTCTGGCGGAAGCCAATACAGTGCAACCTGGACTACCGGGACTCGTGCGGTGGGTTACGGTAGGCACACCGTTTCTGCAAGCTTCGCCGGACTGGTTTGCGTTGGGCTCGGCCCTGCCGCTGGCGGCGAGCGGCTGGGGGCTGTGGAACTTCTTTCGGCTGCACGCCAACAACTATTGGCTGCTACGCCATGACTTTCTACTGAACTTCGAGCCATGGCTGCATTTACCGGTTCTTGCCATGCTACTGGCCTTGCTATTGACGGCACTGACGGCGTGCTTGCATTTCGCGCGCTCGGCGTATGGTGTTTTTCAACAGCTGCGGCAGCAGCGGCGGCAGAGCCTGGCCTATGCCCAAGTAGGACACCGGCAGCGAATCGTAACCGCCCTTGAGGATGAAGCCGTCTCGGCTCTGTCACTGACTTTGGCCTTTGATGGCGCGATACTTCCCCGAGCTGGAGTGGTGGCGCCTTTCAGCCGGGTGCTGGACCGCCTGCTGTGGCTGCGGGCTTCCCGGGCTGCGCAGGGCAGCGATATTCCCGGCGTTATCATCTCTCGGGTGTCGGCCTCGCCGGTGGAATTTCCACAGCCGAACTTCCTGCCCCACGGATGCAATGAAGAGCTGATTGCATATGCCGCCCGTAACTTTGGTTCCACATCGAGCAGTCTGCGCAAGTCGCTTCGCAAAGCCGTGTTTCAGGAACCCGTGCAGCAGATCGGCGACTTGCTGAGCAAGGTGGACATTACCGAGGGCCTGATACATAACTCCTACTTTCGGGAGCCTGGCACATGCGCCGCAATCTGCACCGCCTTGTTGGACGAAGCGGAGGCTGAGTTCGACACGCAAGCAGCCATGGTTTCTCATTCCAAAGGGCAACTGCTGCGAGTCTCATTTGTGCTGGTGGTCTGTGCCCTGCTGATCACGGCGACCCTGGGAGTAGATCAATTGCTCAGGCCGCTCGATATGTGGCAAATGGCGCTGCGAGAGATTCCGGAATCCGGTATGGGAGATGCGGCGGCGAGTGATCCCACCGAGGCGTTTGAAATGTTTCGCAGCATGGCGATTCGGGATCACGGCGCCAGTATGGCCGCAGCGGCGGCGCTACAGAGTGAATTGGATCGGGCGACCGCCACTTCGTACATAGTGGCCGGGCTGTTTGAAAGCGGCGATGCAGGCAAGGGCAATGCGGCACGATTGGATTTGCCTGTTGTTGCCCCAACCCTACGGGTGGGTGAATTAGGGCCGCCCAAAATGGAGAGCTACTTTGACTTTGCCACGTTCCGGTTACACGGCCGCGCTGGGGATTGGAGTGCCGCTGAGCGTCGCTGGCGCGAGCTGTTTCCAGCAGGCAGTGGGCTGAGTTCTTCCGGGTCGATCCGGCACTTTGGCTATGGACTGGTCGAGGGAGGGCATGAGGAATTGCTGCTCAAGTGGTTGCCCATGGCCGATAGTTCCAGCCGGCTTCGGGTGTGGTCACGCTGGATGGAGAACGGGAAAGTGAGTTGCGAGGCAATCGCGGCGGTTACGGAGAATGCCGCCTACAATCAGGACCCGCAGGTGACAGTAGCTGCCGCGGCGCAGGAGGCACGATGTAAGCTGGCCGAGTTGGTGATTCAGCGGCAAAGCAGGGCGGTGCCCCGGTTGCGCGCCGCGGCGCTGATTGCGCTGGCTGATGCGCCGCCGCCGAATGCGCGGGAGCTTCTTCATGGGGCACTCCGGGACTTTGACCAGCTACCTCAGCCAGCCATTGAAAGCATTGCCGCGGCGAAGGTGATGGCGGCGTCAGCGTTGCTGGCGCTGGGGCAGGCTGAGGCTGCGAGGAGCCTGTTGCTGAGTCTTGAAAAGCTGCCGCGGCAAACTGACGGTCTGCACACCTTTGACGACTACACGCCACCGGACCGCGCGCTGCTTTGGGCGCGATTGGGGGACTGTCAACGGACCTTGGACTGGTGGCGAATGTCACGCACGCATCCCAACCATGTGGAAGAGGGCGATTGGTACGCTTTGCTGGGAGTGCTGGTGCGGGAGGGCCGAAAATCAGGATGCGCAATGCCGGCGGCTGGAGCAATTGTTCCGCAAGGAGCGAACGACTCCGAGAAGGCTCATGCCTTGTTCCGGATAGAAATGGGTGCGCTGGCGGCCGATGCCAGTGTAGGCCGTGTGGCGGCAGGCCAGCGGCTGCTGAAGAGTGCAGAACAAGTGCGCCTGATCTACTCGCCACAGGAGCGATCGCGAGGCTTTCGTGATGTTGCACTGGCACTGTTGGACCACGACTTGCCGCGGGCGGCCGCGGCGATGGCAAGGCGTTGCTTGGTGAATGACCGCCTCTACGTGCTGGCCTCCATCCTGCGTTGGGAACCGTCCACCAGAAAACACCGGTTTTCCCCTTTTCTGCTGCCGGACGAATAGGGCGGTTAGCGGTCGTCGACGTTCTGGCGCTTGTAGGGTTCGCGGATGTATTTGGCGGCTTCTTCGAGGGCGCCCTGGGTGTTGTCCTTGGTGCGGACGGCCTGGTTGTACTCACTCACCGCACGCTCGCGCTGGCCGGTGATGTCGAAGATCTTGCCCAGGTGGATGTGGCTCCAGACTTCGGTCCAGCGGGGTTCGAGGTTGCCGTTGAGGACTTCGCGGAACTCGTTGGCAGCGGCCTGGTAGCTGTTCTGCAGAAAGTAGATTTCGGCGACGCGGTAGTGGGCCAGCGAAGAATTACGATTGACCTCGAGGGCCTTCTGGTATTCCTTCAAGGCTTCCTGGAATTCGCTGATTTCGGCGAACTGTTCGCCCTTGCGAATCGCCACGGCGACGCGGACCTGGTCGTCGTAGCGGAGGACCTGCATGTCGGGGTCGAGCTTGACGATGATGGGCTTGCCGAAGGTTTCGACGCTGAATTCCGAAGAGGTGCCGATGACTTCGACGACTTTGTCTTCGGGGTTGCCTTCGGTTTCGATCTTCAGCTTGACGGGCATGCGGAAGGTATCGAGATCCTGCGAGACTTTGCCGAGAATGCGGAAGCCATTGGCGGTGCGGAAGACGGTGTAGTTGAGTTTGAACTCGGGGGCGCCGGCGGATTCGATCCACTGGATGAAGAAGTAGCCGAGGTCCTTGCCGAAGGCCTGTTCGGCGGCGAGGCGGAAATCGTTGGTGGAAACCTGACGCCAGGCGCCGCGCTTGGCGACGTCCTTCAAGAGCTTTTCGAAGTTTTCGCGGCCGATGAGCCCGCGGAGCATGTGCAGCACCGCGGAGCCTTTGCCGGCGGTGGCGGCCCAGAACTCGGGGGAGTAGTCTTCAAAGCGGGCGGCCTGGATGAGGGGCGGGTCGGGCTGGGTGAGGGCTTCGACGAAGACGTCGCGCATTTCGGCCTCGAGCGCCGAGGGGCCGCTGATGGACTCAAAGTAGAGGGCCTCGGAGTAACGGGCGAGGCCGTTGACGAGCCAGATGTGGTTGCGGGTGAGCGGGGAGAGCAGGCCACCCCACCACTGGCGGGAGACCTGATTGACGACCAGGCGCGGGTTGACATCGGAGCCGATGCCCGAGGGGGAGAAGAAGATGACGCCGGGAGCGGAGTAACCGTTGGGGAAGCCGCGGAAGGTTTCAATGAGGTAGAGGTTGACGGCCGGGGGCTTGCCGTTGAGATCGGAAAGGAAGTTCATGGCCTTGGCGACGGCTTCGCCCATGGGCTGGACCATGGCGGCGTTTTTGAACCAGATGGTGCTGGTGACGCCTTCGGAGCTGACCTGACGGGGAGCGCCACGGACGACGCCGAAGCTGCCGTAGACGGCGGGGAGCTGGGTGGTGAAGCTGTAGGTGGTTTGGCCGGCGTCGTCCTTGCGGAGTTCGGTGCCGGCGCTGACGACACGGAAACCGGTGGGGACGGTGACGTTGAGATTCATGGTGTAGCGGTCAGCGGTGTAGTCGTTGACGGGGAACCAGCGGGCGGGGTAGAGGAAGGCGGCGCCTTCGGCTTCGATGGCGGCGAAGCGGATGCCGTAGACGGGGCTTTCTTCGCGGTTGTCAAAGCGGCCTTCGTATTCGAAGGTGATGTTGACGGGCTTGCCTTTGTCGAGGGACTGGGGGAACTGGAGGCGGTAGTCGAATTCCTGGGTGCGGGAGAAGCCGAGGCTGTTGCCGGCATCGTCGGTGACAGTGGTGACGCGGAGGGCATCGTTGAAATCGAACTGGACCGAGGAGACACGGTCGTCGATGGGATTGAGGCGCATCTTGACCTTGGCGCGGAGGGTTTGGGAGGCGAGGTCGAGAGTGGCGTCGATGTCGTAGTGTTCGACGTCGACGCGGCCGCCGCCGCGGTTGCGCTGGGCGGAGAGAGTGAGGCTCACGAGGAGCAGCGAGAGAATCAACTTAAGCTTCATTGAGCAATTCATCCACAATCCGGGCAGCGACGACGAAGGGGTCTTCGCTGCTCCTGAGGGCCTGCGCCACCTGGGCGAGACCATTCTTCATATCATCCCGTCCGGCGGGGTTGGTTAGCAAACCGAGCGCGGCGCGGGCCAGTTTGGGGCCGGTGCAATCGTCCTGGATGAGCTCAGGCACGAGAGCGCGGCCGGCGACCAGATTGACCATGGTAAAAAACGGCACCCGCACGAGGTGGCGGCCGAGCCGCCAGCTCAGATTAGTGACACGGTAGAAACTGACCACAGGCGCCCCGAGCAGCGCCGCCTCCATGGTGACCGTACCGGAAGCCGCCAGCGCCACGTCACAGTGTGCCAGAAGATCCCAGGTTTGGCCTTCAATGACATGGATGGAGGCGGGCAAAGATTGGTTAGCAAAAAACTTGCGGCCGATGGCGGGGGGCGTGGCGAGGAGGAACTGGGTGGGGAGGGCGGCGTGGAGGAGTTCGACGGCGCTGGCGACAGGGGCGAGGTGGCGGGTGATTTCGCCGCGGCGGCTGCCGGGGAGGAGGGCGATGAGGGGGAGTTGGGGGTCGAGGCCATGGCGGGCGAAGAATTCGTCGCGAGTGGTGGAGGGGCGGATGTGACGGGCCATGGGATGGCCGATGAATTGGGCGGGGACACCGCGTTCGCGAAACCAGGCCTCTTCGAAGGGGAAGATGCAGAGCAGGCGGGTGAGGTCGCGGCGCATGGCCTTGACGCGGCCTTCGCGCCAGGCCCAGGCCTGGGGGGCGACAAGATAGACGACGGGGATGCCGAGGCGCTTCAACTGGCGGGCGACGCGGAGGTGGAAGCCGGAAGAGTCAGTGAGGATGGCGAGGGCGGGTTTTTCCGCGCGGGCAGCGGCGATGAGGCGGCGGTATTCGCCGTAGATGCCGGGCAAGTGGCGGAGGACTTCGACAAGGCCGACGACGGAGAGCTTGGAGGCGTCCATCACGGGGCGGACGCCGGCGGCGAGCATACGGGGCTGAGCACAGCCGAAGAAGTCGATGCCGGGACGGAGTTGGCGGAGAGCTTCAAGCACGCCGGTGGCATAGAAATCGCCGCTTGCTTCGCCCGCGGAGATGAGGATTTTCGACGCCACTTTCTTTTCAGCGTAACGCGCTATCCTACAGGTTGTTGATGACAGAACGACTGACGGTGAAGGCCTTTGCCGAGCGGTTCCGCCAGGAAATGGTGCCGCTATCGGGAAAGATCAGTTTCTATTCGGCGGGACTCAAGCTGAATGAGGATGACGAAAAGGAACTGATTTATGACCCGGTGACGAGCCTGCCGCCGAAGGTGCGGGAGCTGTTGCCGGAAATTGCGATTGTGCTGGTGCCGCATCTGGAGGGGACCGGGGAGATCACGGTGGTGATGGACCCGCCGAAGAGCGCGGTGGGCGAAGACATCACCGACCGGGTGTGGGAGACGGAAACGCAGATTGACGGCAACCTGGTGTTGACCTTTGCCGTGCAGGGGTGTGACAGCGGGGAGTATCATTACCGGCTGTTTCGGGCGATTGCGGCGAAGTTCATTGACCGGTGCGAGGCGGGTTTCTGGGAAGGCTATGAAGAGTTGCTGCGGGATGAGCTGCGGCGGCATGTGGTGGGGGAAGTGGATGAGGCGAG
>VFQU01001479.1_pt1 | contig 13670 bp, 6 predicted proteins | sample 3512311 | NCBI WGS metagenome assembly VFQU01 (sample SAMN10412377, study PRJNA504923) | tailings metagenome | isolation source: Relicate 3 Philex TSF3 active mining site | place: Philippines: Tuba, Benguet | collected 2017-08-29 | reverse complement strand
GCAGGCCGAATACGTCGACAAGCTGCAGCTGTCGGGCCGGCACCTGCTGTCCTTGATCAACGACATCCTCGACTTCTCGCGCATCGAGGCCGGCAAGCTGACGCTCGAGAACACCGCGTTCGATCTGCAGCGGGTGATCGACTCCGCGCTCAGCGTGATCGGTCAGCGCGCGGCCGAGAAAGGTCTCAAGGTGAGCCTGGAAATGCCTGCCGTCAGCACGCCCCAGCTGGTGGGCGACCCGCTGCGGATCGGCCAGGTGCTGATCAACCTGCTGGGCAATGCGGTGAAGTTCACCGAGCGCGGCGAGATCCGCGTGCGCGTCGGTCTTGAGCCCGGCACTGCGGCGGGCCGCGCGACGCTGCGCATCGAAGTCGCCGACACCGGCGTCGGCATCGGCCCGGACGCGCTGCAGCGTCTGTTCGAGAGCTTCCACCAGGCCGATGCCTCGACGACCCGCCGTTACGGCGGCAGCGGCCTCGGGCTCGCGATCTGCAAGCGCCTGTCCGAGCTGATGGGCGGCGCCATCGGCGTCGACAGCGAGGAAGGCCGCGGCAGCCGATTCTGGTTCACGGTCGATGTCGGACTTGGCGAAGCCCCGCGCGCGGAGCGCCTGCCCCTGGCCGACCTGCGCGGCCGCCGCGTGCTGGTGGTCGACGACAGCGATGCCGCGCGTCGCATCCTGTCCGAGCAGCTCGAAAGCCTGACCTTCGCACCGGAAGTTGCCGCCAGCGGCAGCGAGGCCGTGCAGCGCGTGCGCGAAGCCGCCGCCGCGGGCCGGCCCTTCGAAGTCGTGCTGATCGACTGGCGCATGGCCGGCATGGACGGCATCGCCACCGGTGAAGCCATCCGCGCCCTGGGCCTGACGCCGCCTCCACACCTGCTGATCGTCACCGCCTACGGTCGCGAGGAGGTGTTCTCGATGGCGCGCAGCGTCGGCTTCGACGAGGTGCTGGTGAAGCCGGTGGCCGGCTCGGTGCTGTTCGACACCCTGCTGCGCCTGATCGGCCCCGCGCACGCCGCACCGGAACGCGCGGCCGAACCCGCCCAGCGACGCGAGCCCGCACCGCATTTCCAAGGGCAGCGGGTGCTGGTGGTCGAGGACAACGCCTTGAACCGCCAGGTGGCCGCCGAACTGCTCGCCGACTTCGGGCTGCAGATCGAAGTCGCCGAAGACGGTGCCGAGGCCCTTCGCAAGATTGAAGCCGCGCCGCCGGCGCTGGTGTTCATGGATATGCAGATGCCGGTGATGGACGGCCTGGAGGCCACCCGCCGGCTGCGTGCCGATCCGCGCTGGGCGGGCCTGCCGATCGTGGCGATGACCGCCAATGCGATGGAGCAGGACCGCCAGCAGTGCCTCGCCGCCGGAATGAACGACTTCGTGCCCAAGCCGGTCGATCCCGAGCAGCTGGCGCCGGTGCTGCGGCAGTGGCTGGGCGCAGCACCGAGCGCCGCGCGGCCGGCGGCGACGTTCGCGCCTGCGGGGCCGCCGCCGGTCGAGACGCTCGCCCTGCCCGGCATCGACAGCGCCGACGGGCTCGCCCACTGCGGTGGCAACCGCGAGCGCTACCTGGCCACACTGCGACGCTTCCGCGAGGAGCACGGCGAGGATGCCCAGCGCATTGCCGAGGCGCTGGCGCGGGGGCAGCGCGAAGAGGCGCAGCGCATGGCCCACACCCTCAAGGGCCTGTGTGCACTGGTGGGGGCTGGGAATGCGGCGGATGCCGCACGCCGCGCGGAAGATGCGCTGCGCGAGGGCGGTGCCGAGGCCGAGCCAGCGCTGGCGGCTCTGCGCGACGCCATGGCGTCGCAGACCGCCACGCTCTCGCTGCTGGCCGATGCAGCGCCTGCCGGAGACGTCCCGGTGCCCACGGTTGCCGCTACGACCCGCGGCGAAGCGCTGCGGCGTCTGCAGACCCTGTTGGCCGGGGCGGAGGCCGAAGCGCTCGAGTGCTGGCGCCAGCATGCGGCCGAGTTCGCCCCCGTTCTGGCGGATCGGCACGAGGCTGTCGGCCGCGCAATCCAGCGCTTCGAGTTCGCCAAAGCCCTGGACCTGATCCAGCAGGGAGAGCCCGGATGAGCCTCGAGGTCACCAGCGAAGACCTGCGCCCGGTGGTGCTGGCGGTCGACGACACGGTCGAGAATCTCAGCCTGATCGCCGAACTGCTGCGCGAGGACTATCGCGTGCTGATCGCCACCAATGGCCCCGATGCCCTGCGCCTTGTCGCAGGCGCGCGGCCGCCGGACCTGATCCTGCTCGACGTGATGATGCCGGACATGAGCGGCTTTGAGGTCTGCGAAAAGCTGCAGGCCGTTCGTGAGACCAAGGTCATTCCGGTGATCTTCCTCACCGCCCTGACCAGCGTCGACAGCGAGCGTCAGGGCCTGCAGCTCGGCGCCGTCGACTACATCACCAAGCCGATCAGCCCGCCGATCCTGTTGGCCCGCGTGCGCACCCACCTGCGGCTGAAGGCCGCCTCGGACTACCTGCGCGACAAGGCCGCCTTCCTCGAGAGCGAGGTGGCACGCCGCACTCACGAACTCAGCGTGATCCAGGACGTCACCATCCAGGTCATGTCCTCGCTGGCCGAGACCCGCGACAACGAGACCGGCCACCATATCCGCCGCACCCAGCACTACGTGCGCGTGCTCGCCGAAGAGCTCCGGGCCCACCCGCGCTTCGCCGCTCAGCTGGAAGGCGACACCATCGACCTGCTGTTCAAGTCCGCGCCGCTGCATGACATCGGCAAGGTCGGCATTCCCGACCGCATCCTGCTGAAGCCGGTGCCGCTCGACCCGGCCGAATGGGACATCATGAAGACCCATGCGGCGATCGGCCGCGAGGCGATCGAGCGCGCCGAACAGGCGCTGGGCATCCGCGTTGACTTCCTGCGCTACGCCAAGGAGATCGCCTACGGCCACCACGAGAAGTGGGACGGCTCGGGCTATCCGCAGGGTCTGGCCGGCGAGGCCATCCCGGTGTCGGCGCGGCTGATGGCCCTGGCCGACGTCTATGACGCGCTGATCTCGCGGCGCTGCTACAAGGCGCCGATGAGCCACGAAGAAGCCGCCGCCATCCTCGATGCGGGGAGCGGCACGCACTTCGATCCCGAGGTGGTGGAGGCCTTCCGGCAGCGCCAGGAGGACTTCAAGCGCATCGCCCAGACCTACTCGGATTGAGCTCCGCGGCATGGGCGCCGATGCGCGGTTTCCGCACATGCTGAACCCCGGGGCTGGGCGTATCCTGCGCGCGCTCCTCACCCTCATCACCCATCAACGCCATCGTGGAGACCTCCGGATGAACCGTGTACTCGCCTGCTGTACCCTCGCGTTCGGCTTTGGCCTTGCCTCCCAAGCTCAGGCCCAGTCGAGCTATGCCGACGTGGTGCTCGCTGACAGCCCGGTGGCCTACTACCGCTTCGAAGAAACCAGCGGAACGGTGGCGGCCGACAGCAGCGGCAACGGCAACCCCGGCAAGTACCAGAATGCGCCGACGCTGGCGCAGACAGGCGCCCCGCGGCTCGGCCGCGCCGTGCGCTTCGACGGCGTCGACGACCATGTCGAAACCGCCCGCACCGTCGACGGCAGCTTCAGCCTGGAACTGTGGGTGAACACCACCGCCAACAGTCTTGGCGGCACTCAGGCCTATGAGGGCAATGGCCTGGTCTGGTCGGACGTCGGCGGCGGCGCCAACGACTTCACCGTCGGCGCGGTCAACAATCGACTGACCTTCTTCACCGGCGACAACGAAGCCAACATCAGCAGCACCAGTGCGTTGAACGATGGGCAGTGGAAGCACCTCGTCGTTACCCGCGGGCTGGGCGGGCAGATCCGCGTCTACGTCAACGGCCAGCAGCAGGCGTCAGCGGCTGCGGGGTCGGGCCTGCTCAACGCCAATCCGAGCATCGCGATTGGCGGCAACGTGCTCGACAACCGCTACTTCAACGGCCTGATCGACGAGGTGGCCTACTACGCCACCGAGCTCAGCCCGGCGCGCATCCAGGCCCATTACCTCGCCGGCACCGGCGGCGGATTGCCGGCACCCGTGCCGCGCCCGGCCGTGGTCAACACGCTCTCGGGCGGCGGCTTGGGCGTGCTTGCCCTGCTGATCGCTGGCCTGGCCTGGGCGGGCTTCCGTCGGCGCTGAGTGGCCCTGAGCCGGTCCTTCGAAACTCCGGCCGGCGCGCGGCTCAGGCCATCTGCGGGCACATCGAAGTCGTCTGAGTGCTCACTCTTCCCGACGTTTCGATCGCGGCGGGACTAAGCCCGCCCCGATCGATCGACTGCATCATGGGCAGCGCTGAAGGGGTTGGGCGTCCGCTTCCGACGCTCAGCCTGTGAGCGCCTGCCTCAGCGCCGTGAGCAGGCGCTCGACGTGAGCCTGATCAGGCGCCGAATAGCTGTCCCGGTACAGGCGCTGCAGGCCGAACAGGGCCGCCCGCAGCGCATCGGCCGTCCACGTCTGGATCGCAGCGCCCTGCTCGACGTCCACGGCGAGCTGCCTCGGGTCCACCGGCTCGGGCTGGGCTTTGCCCCAGACGTAGCCGTCGAAGCTGAGCGCGAAGGCATCGGCGAGGCATCCACATCCCCAGGCGGGGTCGGCGGGCACGTGTCGCGCCTCAAGGTGCCGGGTCGGAATCGAGGTGCCGGGCATCAGGCTCCAGAGCGTCCGCGCATCGCCCGCCTCCAGCGCTGCGAGCGCCTGCGCCGCACGGTGGTCGAGGGGTTCAGGGGCTCTGTTGTTCAAGTGCGGCTCTCCCGCTGGGCGAAGGACGATGGTCAGCGCTGGACATGGAGGCACTCAAGTGCCGATCCCCGGGCGAAGCGAAGGCGTGCGTCACCCATGGCAGGGCCCCAGAGCGGCCTCCATGCGTGGCGGGTGCGGCCTTGGCGGCAGCGCCCGGTTGCGGCGTCGCAGAGGCGCCGCGCCCCTCGAACTCAGGTCTGAGCGCTCCGTGAGATGGCTCATCCCGCAGTGACGCGCTGGGTTGGCGAGTGCTGACGAATCGCGGCTGACCGGTCGGTTCATAGTCGGTTCGTGGGCGGACAGCATCCTGCCCGCCGCTCAGTCCGATTGGCGACGCGCCATGCCGCATTCCATGCGCTCGATTCCTTCCACCGCCCTCAGCCACCACTTCGGCATTCGCGTCAGTCCTCCGCTCGGGCTGCTCATGCTGCTGCTCCTGGCTTTCGCGGCGCATGCGAGCGAGCCTACGGAATCCGTCGCCGACGCAATGGCAGGCGCGCGCGTGTCATCCCCGACTCGAGCTTACGCAGACGCCCACCTCCACTACGTGGATTTCTTCCAGGAAAGCGAAGGCATGCCCGCGCTCATCGAAGGGATGGAGGCGGCTGGTATCGAGCAGGCGATCCTGCTGGGCATGCCTGTGATGAAGAAGTGGCACGAGGACGAGCCGCAGCGTCCGCGCTACTACCAGGGCGATGACGCGCCGCTGTACTGGTATTCGGCGACCGACGTGCTGGTCGCCGAGGCGGTGCGGTCCTTGCCCGCAGGGCAGCGTCGCCGCCTGGCCCCCTTCATCAGCGGCTTCAACCCGAACGACAAGCACGCGACCCGCCACGTCGAGGCGATGCTCGAGCTCTACCCCGGACTGTGGGCGGGCATCGGCGAGGTCTTCACCCGCCACGATGACCTCACCGCGATGATCGAAGGCGAGACGCCGCGGGCCAACAACGAGGCCATGCATCGGATCTACCGGCTGGCCGCCAAGCACGAACTGCCGGTGCTGCTGCACAGCAACCTGACTTCGGTGCGCGAGTCCGAGCCGATCTACCTGCCGGAACTGGAGGAGGCCCTGCAGGCGCATCCGCGGACGCGCTTCCTGTGGGCGCACGCCGGCACCAGCGCCGAGATCCACCGTGCTCAAGGGCGCATCCCCGAGCTGCGCGGCATCGTCGAGGATCTGCTCGACCGCCACGACAACCTGTGGGTGGACCTCAGCTGGTCGGTGCTGGATGCCTACATTCTGGATGCCGAAGGCCGACCCCGAGAGGCTTGGCTGGACCTGCTGCGACGCCATCCCGATCGCTTCGTGATCGGCAGCGATGTGGTTGGCCGCTTCGGAAAGCTGCAGAGCAAGATGCAGGAGTTCGACGTGGTGCTCGATGCGCTGCCCAAAGACGCGGCCGAGAAGATCGCACATGGGAACGTCGCTGCCCTGCTTCGCCGCGGCGACCCGCGCGCCGGGGCCGAACCGTCCGCTGACAAGTGACTGCGCGGCGGGCTGCGGTGACCCTCATGCGAGCCCGGTCGAGCGCGAACTCCGACGGTCGCGCGTGGAGCTCCATTTCCTTGGCTTGTTGGCCCGCGCGGCCGTATCGCATACTCCGGCGCGCTCGGTGCTCCCGCACGAGGATGGAATTCGCCAGGTCGTGATGGAAGCCCCTCTCGCCCCCTTGACCGAGTGGTTGGATCGTTGGCGCGGTGGCCAGGATGAAGCGCTGGGGCAGGTCTTCGAAGCCTCCTATGCCGAACTGCGCCGGATCGCGTCGCAGCGCCTGGGCCAGCGGTCCGCGGGGATTACGCTTTCACCCACCGTGCTGCTGCACGAAGCCTATCTGCGGGTCGCCGACGGCCGTGTTCCCTTCCACAATCGCGCGCATTTTTTCGCCGCGATGTCGCTCTACATTCGCGGTGTGCTGGTCGACGCTGCGCGCGCGCGCGCGGCGGCTAAGCGCGGTGGTGGCGTAGTGCGGGTGACCCTGGAGAGCCACGACCAGGGCGAGGAATCCGCGATCACTGACCTGCTGGCTTTGGACGAATCGCTCCGCGGGCTGTCCGCGCACGATCCGCGCGCAGCAGAGGTGCTGCATCTCACCTGCTTCGCGGGCCTGAACCGTGGTGCGATCGCTGACCTGCTGCAGGTCTCGCTGGCCAGCGTCGATCGCGATCTTCGATTTGCCAAGGCGTGGGTGCGCGGAGCGGGTGTGGATGGACCCTGAACGCTACGCCCGTGTGCGGGCCCGTTTCGACGCCCTGGTCGACCTCGATCCCGATGCGCGCGAGCGTGCGCTGGCGGACGCTGAGCAGGACCCGGAGGATCTGGCGCTGTTGCGCCAGCTGCTCGCCGCTGACGGCCTGCCCACGAGCGACATGGCGGCCTCCGCCTACGCTGCCCTCGATGCCCTGCACGGCGATATCGACGCACGCGGTCGCGTGCTTGGCGCCTGGACGCTCGATGAGACGCTCGGCCACGGCGGCATGGGGACGGTCTATGCCTCGCACCGCAGCGATGGCCAGTTCGACCAGCGTGCGGCGGTCAAGCTCCTGCGCGGCGTGCCGAGCCCATCGTCGCTCGAGCATCTGGCGCGCGAGCGCCAGATCCTCGCCGGTCTGGTCCACCCCAACATCGCCCGCCTGCTGGACGGCGGAACCACCCCGCAGGGCCAACCGTTCCTGGTGATGGAGCGGGTCGATGGCGATCCCATCGATCGCTGGTGCAGGCAGCGGACGGCCAGCCCGCGCACAGTGTTGGCACTGCTGCGGCAGGTTTGCGCAGCCGTCGCCTATGCGCACGCACAGCTGGTCGTGCACTGCGACCTCAAACCCTCCAATGTGCTGGTCGATCACAGCGGCCGGCCGGTGCTGCTGGACTTCGGCATCGCGCGACTCCTGGAGGGCAGTTCCGCGGACGGCCTGCCGTCGACCGCCTCACTGCGGGCGCGAGCGTTCACGCCCGGCTTCTCCAGCCCGGAGCAGGAACGTGGCGAAGCGATTGGGACGGCGGCAGACGTCTTCAGCCTCGGGCGCGTGCTCGAGTGCCTGCTGGGCACCGATACGCTGGGGCGCGATGCCGAACTGGCGGCGATCGTGGCGCGGGCCACCGATCCCGTGCCCTCCCGCCGCTACCCCTCGGTCTCGGCGCTGGACGCCGATCTCGATGCCTGGCTCACGCACCGGCCGCTCGCGGCGATGCAGGCGGGCTACGCCTACCGGCTGCGCAAGGCCGTGCGGCGCCATTGGCCCGCGGTGTCGACCGCGGCTGCGGCGCTGCTGTTGATCGCTCTCGCCGGCTGGCAGGTGGTCCGTGAGCGCGACCTCGCGCTCGCCGCCGAGCGCAGCGCTCTGGAAGAACGGGATCGCGCAGCGGCGGCTGAGCAGACCGCGCGCCAGGTCAGCGATTTCGTGATCTCGATCCTCGATGGCGCCAATCCCGATGCCGGGGGCGACGAAGTGCCCGTGAGTCGGCTGGTCGAGCAGGCGTTGGCGCGGATCGAGACCGAGCTGGCGGGTCAGCCTGGGGTGCAGGCCGAGCTCTATTCCACGCTGGCCGGCGTGCAGTCCGAACTGTGGAGCCCCGAGGCTGCGCAGGCGAGTTTCGAGCGCGCGATTGCGCTTCAGCGCACGCTGGACCGCCCTCTGCCGCTGGCGCGCAGCGTCCTCCGTCTGGCGCGGCATATGCGCAGGCACGGCTCGCCCGAAGCCACGCAGACGCATGCGCGCGAGGCGCTGGCGCTCTACGAGGCCTTGGGCGCGGAAGCGCCCGCCGGTGAGCGCCAGCAGGCGATGCGCCTGCTCGGCATGAGCCTGATGGACACGCCTGAAACGACCGAGGGCCTCCGCTTTCTGCGCCAGGCCGTGCAGGACGCGGAGGCAAACGCTCCCGAGGGGACCGATCTGGCGTTCGCGCTGCTCGACCTGGGCAGCGCTTTGCGCCAACTGGGGGTGCTTGACGAAGCGGAAGTCTCCTTGCGCCGCAGCGTCGCCCTGTTCCGGGCGGATGACGAGGGCAGTGAGGAGACCCTGAACGCGCAGGAAGTGCTGGCACGCCTGATGGTCGCGCGCAAACAGTTCGTCGAGGCCGAGGCGCTGCTGCGCGAATCGCTGGAGCGGCGCCGCGCCCTGCATGGCAGTGACGACATCAACATTCCCTGGCGGCTGTCTGAACTTGGCGCCTTGCTGGACGAAGACGGCCGCAGCCTGGAAGCCCTGCCGTTGTACGCGGAGGCGGTCGACCTTGCCGCGCGCAAGTTTGGTCTGGGCGCAGCGCAGCATGCGGTGCTACTGCAGAACCAGGCGCGCAGCCAGTTCTGGGCCGGCGCGCTGGACCAGGCCGTTTCCAACTACCGGCAGGCGCTGGCCGTGCTGGTCGAGCGCTGGGGCGAGGACCACGCCGGGGTGGCCAGCGTCCGCACGAGCTTGGGGCAGCTCCTGCTGGTGATGGGGGAGTACGCCGAGGCGGGTAGCGCGCTTGGATTGGCCGAGCGGGTGCTTGCCGCGCGGCAGCCCGGCAACCCTGTCGATCTCGCCCGTGCCCGCGTCCTGCTCGCCGAGGCTCACTGGCACCTGGGCCGCCAGGAGGAGGCGCAGCGTTGGCTGGCGCTGGCGATGGAGGCCGAGCTGACTGCGCCGTCGACTGTGTACGCCGAGCGTCTCCGCGTGCAGGCCCTGCTCGCCTCGCAGGGCGGCGATAGCGATGCGATCCTGCGCGCCTTCGAGGCCGCTGAGGCCGCGTGGTCGGCCGCCGTCAGCCCGGGCGATGCGCGTGCCCCGCTCATGCGGCTGCAGCGGGCGGAGTGGCTGGCGCGTCGAGGGGATGCCGCCTCGCGGGCGGAGGCCCGGCGCATCGCCGGTCAGGTCCTGGCCGAGGTCGATACCCGCATCGTCGTCGGCTCGCCCTGGCGCGAGCGCATCGCCCAACTGCAGGGGCGCTGACAGTTTCACACTGCGCTTTCCGCTAGCTCCGGGAGGGCCGCATGCGGCGGCCCGAGCCGCCGGAGCCCACGATGTCACTGTTCCTTGCCCGTCTTCGATCCCTTCCGAGTCCGAGGGCGCTGTGGCTGCTGTGCCTCATCTGCGCCAGCCCTGCCCACGCGGCGACTTGGACCGTCGACAGCACCTCGGCCGATCCCGCGCTCAATGCCTGCACGCCGGCGCCCGGCGACTGCAGCTTTCCAGGGGCGGTCAGCCGCATCAACTTTGTGGGGGACAGCATCGTCTTCACCGTCAGCGAGTCGCTGGCGAGCGAGGTCATCATCCGCCGGGACCTGGTGCTGGAGGCTGCCGGCGCCCGGTTGCCCAGGCTTGTGATCACCACCAACGGCGTGGGTTGGGCCACCGTGACCGTGCGCAATGCGCGCTGGGAGAACCACAATTCAGGTGGGGAATCCGGCGCTGCACTGAGAGTCGCGCGCGACCAGATCGTGACCATCGAGGACTCGGTTTTCCTCAACAACCGCAGCAACAACCAGGGCGGCGCGATCTTCAACGAGGGCGAGCTCGTCGTCTCGCGCACGCTCTTCGAGGGCAACTTCTCGCTGGGCGGCGGGGCGGCCATCCATTCCACAAGCCTCGGCACCTTGACCGCCCTCAATTCCACCTTCCGCAACAACGGCGTGCTCGATCCCACGGGCCCGGGGCGTCAGCTTGGGCGTCTCGGCGCAATCAGTGCGGAGCGCGGCCTGGAGGTTCGCGGCTGCCTCTTCCACGGCAACCAGTCGCGACTGGCCTCGGCGATCTGGAGCGACACGAACACCCGCATCTACAACTCCACGTTCACCGGCAACGTGTCCAACGAAGCTGCCCAGGGTGGAACCCTGTTTCTGGCTGGGCCGACGCGGATCGCCAACAGCACCATCGTCGGCAACACCGGCATCGCCACCGGCGGCCTGTTCGTTCAGAGCTCGACCTCGGACACCCAAATCGTCAACAGCATCATCGCCAACAACCTCGGCGGCAGCCCGGACGTTTTCGGGCGGATCTACACCTATGGCAACAACCTGATCCGGACGCGCGGCAGCGCCCAGATCGACATCCGGCCGGGCAACACGAACATCGAATCGGTCGATCCGGGCCTGGCCCCCCTGGCCAACAACGGCGGGCCGACCCTGAGCATGCTGGTGCCGCCAAACAGCCCGGCCCACAACGCGGGTTCGGATTGCGTGCTCTTCGTCAACGGCTGCGATGGTTTCCCGCACCTGGCACTGGACACCGACCAGCGCGGCGCAGGCTTCAACCGCCTGCGCGGGGGCAGGGTCGATATCGGTGCCTTCGAGCTGAGTTCGGTGGAGGTGAGCAGCAGCAGCGACAGCGGTCCGGGCAGCTTGCGCCAGGCGATTGCTGACGCTCTTCCCGGCGATGCGGTGACCTTCAGCGCCAGCCATTTCAATCAGCCGCGCACCATCGCCCTCGCCAGCACTCTGGTGGTGAACAAGAGCCTGAGCATCCTGGGCCCCGGGCCGGACCTGCTGACACTGGACGCCAACAACCTGCGTCGTCACCTCAATGTCGAGGCACCGGCGACCCTGAATCTGAGCGGGATGCGCTTCGTCAACGGCAACCCGGGCGCCAACGTCGACGGTGGCGCCATTCTGGTGGACGCGGGCACGCTCAACGCCAGCGACATCCGCATCGAGAACAGCAGCGCGAACGGCGGCGGATGCCTGTACAACAACGGCACGGTGGAGCTGTCGCGCGTCCGCCTGTCCGGCTGCCGCGCCAACTACTCCGCCGGTTTGTTCAACAACGTCGGACGCAGCGCGATCCTTCGCGACAGCCGCATCGAGAACAACATCGCCACCGGGCCCGGCGGTGGTATCGGCAATCCCGCAGGCGCCACGCTGGTGCTGGAGCGCGTCAGCCTGAGCGGCAATCAGGGCACGATCGGCGGCGGCCTCAACAGCTATGGCACGGCGACGCTGAGCCACACGACCTTCAGTGGCAACGCAGGTGAGAACGGCGGCGCAATGTACTTGGGCGGCACCGGCAGCACCACACTGACGCACGCCACAGTGACGGCCAACACGGCCCAGTTCAACGGCGGCATCGCGGCCGAGTCCGAGGCCACGGTGAACTTGCGCGGCAACGTGATCGCCGGCAACACCCGCACGGTCGACCAGGCACCCGATGCGGGCGGGTTTTTCATCTCCTACGGCCACAATCTGATCGGCGATGCGTTCGCCACGGCTTTCAGGCCGACATCGCCGAGCCTCGTCGGCAATCTTCTCGGTGTGCAGCCGCGCCTTGCGGCGCTGGCCGACAACGGCGGCTACAGCCTCACCCATGCGCCGCTCCATGACAGTCCAATCGTCGATGCGGGCGGCCCCGGCAGCAGCGTTGACGCGCGCGGGCTGTCGCGTCCGAGGGACTTCATCCATCTCGCCAATGCCAGCGGCGGCAACGGCAGCGACATCGGTGCCTTCGAGCTTCAGGTGGCAACCCCGACCGACGTGATCGCGACGCCGCGCGACGGCGCGCTGTCCGTGGCGTTCACCGGCGGCGATCGCGGCGGCCTGGCGATCACCGGCTACACGGTGACCTGCGGCACGCAGAGCGCTTTCGGCAGCGCCTCGCCAATCGTGGTGGCAGGACTCGCGAACGGCATCCCTGCAACTTGCACCGTGGTCGCGCGGGCGGGCGCCGTGGCCGGGATTCCTTCGGCACCGTCCAGCAGCACGGCACCCGGAAGCGTGCCCGGTGCGCCAGTGATCGGTGCCGCCGTGCCAGGCAATGGCCAGTTGCGGGTGGCATTCACTCCGCCCGCGAGCACTGGCGGACTGCCGATCACCGGCTACACAGCGAACTGCGGCGCACGCAGCGCCAGCGGCAGCGCCTCGCCAATCTCGGTGATTGGTCTGATCAACGGCGCCTCGGTGAGCTGCACCGTCACCGCGGTGAACGCCGCAGGCCCAGGCCCATCCTCCGCACCCTCCAGCGCGGTGACCCCAGGCTTGCCGGGTGCCTTCGCCTATATCCCCAAGATCAGTCAATCGTCGCTGTCGGTGGTGGACCTTGGCACGGGAGCGGTGATGCAGACCATCGGGCTGCCCAACGGCATGGGCGGCGTCGCCGCAAGCCCGGACGGCGCACGCGTCTACCTGGTGAGCCAGACGACAAACAGGGTCAGCGTCATCGACACGCTCGCGCGTGCGCACCTCGGGACGATCGAAGTGGGGCCTTCGCCCTGGAGCGCGGCGGTGTCGCCGGACAGCTCGCGCATCTACGTCAGCAACGGCGGCAACAGCACGGTGTCCGTCATCGACGCCGCGAGCAACGCCGTCATCGCGAGCATCCCGGTGTTCAACCAACCCTTCGGGCTTGCGATCACCCCGGATGGCTCGCGGCTGTTCGTTGCCAATGGCAGCAGTGCCGCGGTCAGCGTGATCGACACTGCGTCGAACCAGGTGATCGCCACCTTGACTGCCGGGCTCGGCCTCATTGGCGTTGCGACCAGCCCCGATGGACGCCGTGCCTATGTGACGGGCCTGTCCAGCAACGACGTCACGGTGATTGATGTGGCAAGCCTGACGGTGGTCGGCAAAGTCACGGCTGGCGGCGGCGCCTACGGCGTAGCCGTGAGTCGCGACAGCACCCGTGTGTATGTGAGCAATGCCTATGGCAACAGCGTCTCGGTGATCGACGCCGAGACGCTTGCGATCGTGGCGACGGTGCCGGTCGGTGCGCGTCCCGAAGGCATCGACATCTCCGCCGATGGCAGCGAGGTCTACGTGGTGAACCCCGACAGCGGCAGCCTCAGTCGCATCAGCACCGCCACCGATGCGGTGGTGGGGACGATCGATCTGGGCGGGGGTTCGCCCTTCGCGATAGGAAGCTTCGTGAGCCTGGGCGGCCGAACGCCCGTCTTCACCAGTGCCCCACCCGCTGGCGGCCTCGTGGGCGTCCTGCTCCGGATGAAAGCTGCGGAAATCACGGA
>VFQU01001478.1_pt1 | contig 13680 bp, 12 predicted proteins | sample 3512311 | NCBI WGS metagenome assembly VFQU01 (sample SAMN10412377, study PRJNA504923) | tailings metagenome | isolation source: Relicate 3 Philex TSF3 active mining site | place: Philippines: Tuba, Benguet | collected 2017-08-29 | reverse complement strand
CGAAAACGGCAAGGTCGATATCCTCATCGGCACCCACCGCATCCTCTCGAAAGACGTGCAGTTCCCTGATCTCGGCCTCCTCATCGTCGACGAAGAGCAGCGCTTCGGTGTCCGCCACAAGGAGCGCCTGAAGTCCCTCAAGAAGAACGTCGACGTCCTCACCCTCTCCGCCACGCCCATCCCCCGCACGCTGCACATGTCCCTGGTCGGCATCCGCGACCTGAGCGTCATCGAAACCCCACCCAAAGACCGCCTCGCCGTCCACACCGTCGTCGCCAAGTTCGACCAGGAAATCATCAAGGCCGCCATCGAACAGGAAATTGCCCGCGGCGGCATGGTCTACTTCGTCCACAACAAGGTGGACACCATCTTTGAACGCGCCTTCTCACTCCAGCAACTGGTCCCCGGCATCCGTGTCGGCGTGGGCCACGGCCAGATGGTCGAAGACCAGCTCGAAAAGGTCCTCCTCGGCTTCATGCGCCATGAGTTCGACGTCTTCGTCTGCACCACCATCGTCGAGAACGGCCTCGACATTCCCCTCGCCAACACCATCATCATCGAGAACTCGCAGAACTACGGCCTCAGCGAGCTCTATCAGCTCCGCGGCCGCGTCGGCCGCTCCAACCGCCGCGCCTACGCCTATCTGCTCGTGCCCACCGACACCGAACTCACCGAGATCGCCCGCAAGCGCCTCGCTGCTCTCAAGGAATTCTCTGACCTCGGCGCCGGCTTCAAAATCGCCGCCCTCGATCTCGAACTCCGCGGCGCCGGCAGCCTCCTCGGTGGCGAGCAAAGCGGCCACATCAACGCCGTCGGCTTCGACATGTACATCAAGATGCTCGAAGAGGCCGTGCGCGAAATGAAGGGCGAAGAAGTCCCGCTCGAAATCCAGTCCACGCTCAACCTCGGCTTCGAAATCCGCATCCCGCCCACCTACATCCCCGAAGACAACCAGCGCCTCCGCGCCTACAAGAAAATCGCCGACGCCAAGTCCCCCGCCGCCGCGGCCGACATCGTCGCCGAGTTCACCGACCGCTACGGCCCCGTCCCGCCTGAAGTCACCCTTCTTGTCGCCTTCGGCCAGGCCAAAAACCTGGCTCAGTCGATGGGCATTGAGGCCGTCGAACGCCGCCAGGGCTTCTTCCAGATCAAGTTCCACCCGCAGGCCAAGATCGATCCCCAGAAGCTCATGCAGGTCGTCCAGACCTCACCCGGCGCTTCCTTCTCCCCCGCCGGTGTCCTGCGCGCCATCGATACTACCGGCGCTCAACCTCCGCAGATTGTCGCCGCGTTGATCGATCTGCTGGAATCCATTCGGCTAAAGCCCTTCTGAAACGCGGCAAGGCTTCCGGGTCGCGCGAATACCGGGCTGCTTCATACAGCGCCGCCACCTCCGCCGGCGCCGCCTCCCGCGCCGTCATGCCTGGTGCTCGGGCAATGCCTTCCTTCTTCAGAAAGCGCTCCATCAGCACCGTCGCCTCATGCTTCTCGGCCTTGGGCCCTCGCCGCCGCCAGGCCCACCAACCCACCGGCAGCGCCAATGTCAGCAGCCACCAGGGCGACAACTCGGGCATCTCCACATTGGGCCGCCGCAACCCGCTCACCCCGCCCATCCACTCCTCACCCATCACCACCAGCCGGTCCTGCAGCCGCAAGATCCACGCCAGCGTCGCCGACGGCCGCGGCAGATTGCTGCCCGGTGGCGTCGGGTCGTAGGTCATCCATCCCCGGCCATCCACCCATACCTCTACCCAGCTATGCGCGCTCGAGCTCCGTATGATGTGCCAGGGCCCCACCGGCTCTGGCAACGCCGCATAGAAGCCCGTCACCACCCGCGTCGGCACCTTCACCATCCGCAGCAGCACCGCCATCGAACTCGCAAAGTACTCACAATGCCCGGCCCGCACGTTGAACAGAAAGTCCACCAGCGGGTCCCGCCCGCCGATATTCGATTCGAGGCTGTAGCTGTAGCGCGTCCTCAAGAATGCTTCTACCCGCGCCGCTGCCTCCGCCGGGCCTTTCGCCCCGGCCGTGATCTGCTCGGCCAGCTCGCGCATGCGTGGGTTCGTTACCGGCAAACGCAAATAGCGCTGCCGCATGGCCAGGCCGAGGTTCGCTGCCGATTCCACGGCCGTCCCGGGTACTTCCGGGTCCAGCCAGCCTGAGATGGAGTAAGTCGGCTGCCGGTCCGCCAGCGAGATCTGCCGCAAGGCCCCCTCGGCATTACGCCGCAGCCGCCCTTCCGGCAGATACAGATACTCCGCCAGGCCCGCCGTGAACAGCACGCGGTCCATCGCCGCCAGCGTCTGTATCTCGTAATAGATCCGGTCGCCTGGTCTTCTCCGCTGCTCATCACTGGCCAAGGGTATGCCGCCCTGGCCCGGATACTCATACCAACTCTCCAGGTTATTCGTCCAAGTCGTGCCGTTGAAGTCGGCCAGCGCCAGACCGCGAAAGCGCAGCACCGGCGGCGGTGAGCCCTTCAGAAAGCGCACGCGGAAGGCTGGCATCCGGTTCTCCTGCAAGCGTCCGATTTCGCCCAGCCGCACCGTGCCCGAAAACCCGATCAGCCGCCGCATCGGCTGCAGATTCCAGCGCAGATTCATCACCGGCGCCCGTGGCAGCAGCGTGTAGAGAATGCCGCTGAACAGCACAATGCCCACCGTCATCGCCAGCAGAAAGCCCGCCAGCGGCCGCAGCAGTGCCCAGCCTTCCGGCCCCTGCCAGATCACCAGTTGCTCCCGGTTCCGCCGCACTTCGTTCAGGCTCTGCACCACGAGAAACCAGAGAAAGAGCACCCCCAACAGCATCCATTGCTGTGGCCCCGAACTCGGAAACAGCGCTGCCAGCATGATCCACACGCAGTAGCTCGAAACGGCCGCAAAGTCCCGGCCCGTCTGCGCGCTTAGCAGAAACACCATCAGCACAGCCAGCAGGAAGTCCTTGATGTTCAGGTTGACGACTGTGCGCAGAAAGAACCAGTAGAGCGGCGCCATCCCGGCCACGGCCAGCAGCAGCGCACAGCCCGCGTTGGTCGATAGCGTCAGGCCCACCGCACGCGCGAGGCCTAGTGCGAGGCAGAAGATCAGCGTCGGCCAAGACAGGCCATCCGTCATGGCCACCAGCGCGAAGGTGCCGGCGATCAACAGGTATATCGCGGCTTCCTGAACACGCGAAAGGGCCATCACTCCCTTCAGCCTAGCGTCAAAGCGCCTTCTGTAGGGCCCGGCTGAAGTCCATCATCATTTCCCGGTTCGGGTGCGTGCTGCGCACCACCACAAACAGGCTGCCCCGGTAGAAGCGGTCTTCCCCCGGTGTGCCGCGCCATTTCTGCATGCACTCAAACGCGGCCGTGCCGCTGGCCATTTCAAACACATCCGCAGTCACGTCCACGGGTCCGTTGTAGTTCAGCCGCAGTGCCTGCTTGACGCCCAGCTTCGGCATCCATTCCGGCGGCGTCAGGGCTTCGGTGGCCGCCAGCTTCCAGCCTCCTTCCGTCCCCTGGGGCGGGGTGAAGGCTTTCGGCGGCGTGGAGCAGGCCGTCAGCAACAGCAGCAGAAACGGAAGCAAGTTGCGCATGGGATAGCATCGAAATTGTATGGCAAAGTCCAAGCCGCCGCGCGGCGGCTTAAAGAAAAATGCTCCGGAAACCCCCAGCGCCAAGGGTTTACTGCGGGCTCTCCCCTGTCTGATGATGATTCTGGTGCTCATTGGCCTGCTCTCAGCCCTCTTCTACGCTTCCCTGGCGGGGATGAAGACCCAATGAGCCGCATCGATGGCCGCACCCCCGATCAGTTGCGTCCTGTCCGCCTCACGACAGACTTTCTCCTGACCGCCGAAGGCTCCGTTCTCATTGAGGTAGGCCACACCCGCGTACTCTGCGCCGCCTCCATTGAAGACGGCGTGCCGGGCTTCCTGCGCGGCCGTGGCACCGGCTGGGTTACTGCCGAATACTCCATGCTGCCTCGCGCAACCATCACCCGCACGCCGCGCGAGGTGAACAAGGGCAAGCAAAGTGGCCGCACCATGGAAATTCAGCGCCTCATCGGCCGCAGCCTGCGCGCCGTGGTTGATACGTCGGCCCTCGGTGAGCGCACCATCACGGTCGATTGCGACGTCCTGCAGGCTGACGGCGGCACGCGCACCGCTGCCATCACCGGCGCCTATGTCGCGCTGGCTCTGGGCGTGCGCAAGTTGCTCGCCGCGGGTATGCTCAAGCAGAACCCGCTGCTCTCGCCCGTGGCCGCCACCAGTGTCGGCATCGTCAAGGGTGTTCCCCTGCTGGACCTCTGCTACGAGGAAGACTCCGCAGCTGAGGTGGACATGAACCTCGTCATGACCGGCTCCGGCAAGTTCATCGAAGTGCAGGCCACGGCCGAACAATTGCCCTTTGATGACCCGCAACTCGGCGAATTGATCAGCCTCGCCAAGGCCGGCATTGCCACCCTCGTGGACCTGCAGAATGAAGCTCTATCTCGCCACCAGTAACCCGGGCAAGATCCGCGAATTCACGGGCGCGGGCCTCGACATCGAAATGCTGCCGGCCATGGCCACCCTGGCCGTGGCGCCCGAAACCGGGGCCACCTTCGAGGAGAACGCCATCCAGAAGGCCACTTACTATGGGCCCCATGCTCCCGGCTGGCTGATTGCCGAAGATTCCGGGCTTGAGGTGGATGCCCTCGGCGGCGCGCCCGGGGTTCACTCCGCCCGCTGGGCGGGCCATGATGCTGCCAACAACGAACGGCTCATGCGCGAGATGGCGGGCCAGCCCGTGCGCACGGCCCGTTACGTCTGTGTCATTGCCCTGGTGGAAGGCACACGCGTGCTGGCCACCTTCCGGGGCACCGTGGAAGGCGAGATCCTCGACGGGCCGCGCGGCGAGGGCGGCTTTGGCTATGACCCTTACTTTCTCTTCCCGCCGGCCGGCCGCAGCTTCGCCGAGATGACCAAGGAAGAAAAGGCCGGGGTCAGCCATCGCGGCCAGGCTATCGCCAAGCTTATTTCCTGGCTCGGTGATAATTCTTCCAGGCCAGATAGCCAATAATCGTCTTGCCGTCTTCGAGCTTGCCCGCTGCGATGAGGGCATCCATTTCCTTCATCGTGAACCAGCGCGCCTCAATGCGTTCATCGTCCATCGGGCTCGCCTCGCCCGCAATCAGATCAGTAGCCAGATAGAGGTTCATCTTCTCGGCCAGAAAGCCGGGGCTGGCCCAGTAACTGACAAGCTTCTTCCACTTGCGGGCCCGAAAGCCGGTCTCTTCGGCCAACTCGCGCCGGGCCGTTTGCAATGGCGTTTCGCCTTCGTCCATCTTGCCGGCGGGCAACTCCCAGAGCTTCTTGCCGGCTGGCAAGCGGTACTGGTGCACCAGCAGCAACCGCTGGCGGTCATCCACCACCGCAATCACGGCCGAGCCAGGATGGTGCACGATGGCGCGCTTGATCTGGAAGCCGTCACGCGCCTGCGCCACGTCTTCGGAAACGCTGAACAGACTGCAACGGTACTTCTCCTCCGATGAAAGCAGTTTCATATACTTCAATTATGAAGTTACTGCTGTTGACGTGCTTCATCTTGCCACTCGTCGCGAATGAGGGCGAGATTGTTCCGGCGGAGCGCATCCGCGCCTCGCTCGAGCGCATGATGTCCCAGGACACGAAGAAACAGGAGCTGCTGCACCAGCGGCGCCAGCACAAGCGCGAATTCAACTCGGATGGCACTCTGAAGAGCGAAACAGTTCTGGACTTACGGCTCGACCCCTGGGACGAGTTCGTTGTCACGCGGGTGATCGCCCGCAATGAGCAGCCGCTCAGTGATAAGGAAAAGGCGGACCAGGAAGAGCGGCTTCGCAAACAGGTGCAGGCCATGCGCCGGAATCCGCCAAAGTCCCGGGCCGAAAAGGAAGAGAGCTGGATGCGGGAATTGCCTGACGCACTTGTCTTCCGCCGGGCTGGCGTGGAGGATCTTGGCGGCCGCCGGGCCGATGTACTGACCTTTGAGCCGCGGCCTGGTTACAAGGCAAAACATATGCGCGCCAAATTGTTTGAGAAGATCCGTGGCACCATCTGGATGGATCAGGCCGACAACGAACTCGTGAAAGTGGACGTACTCGTCTTTGACGATGTCTCAATCGGCTTCGGCATTCTCGCCAAGCTTGAAAAGGGCACGCACTTTGAGATGCAACGCAAGAAGTGGGAAAGCGGTGTCTGGTTTGAGGAATGGCAGCGGCTGCGCTATGAGGCACGGCTGCTGATCAAGCCCATGCGGCAAGAGGTTGAGACCCGCTGGAAGAATGTCTCCATCAAGCCTTCGCCCAAGAGCTAGGGCTTCTGCGCCAGCGCCCAGTCCCAGGCTGTACCGGCGCGGGTGAGGATGGCGGTCACCTCGCTCTGCAGCAGCAGCCGCTGATCTACCAGCGCCTCTGCGGCGGCCTTCACCTTGCCCAAATAGGCTTCTTTGCTGCCGTGCAGCCGCTGGATCTGGGCGGCGGGGAAGGGCAGTGTAGAACCAGTCATGTCGTTGGTGAAGCTGCGTGGGGCGGCGGGGTCTGCGACAAAGTTCCAGCCGCGATAGCGAGCCAGCGGCACGGCGACTTCGGGCATGCGTATGCCACCAAGTTCATTGCCGTCCGGGCCCAGGGCGGGAACCAGCAAGGGGAATTGCTGGCCGATCTTTGGCGGTTCCTGCGTGTAATCGACGCGCCAGGCGCGCATCGGATTTGTTGGGGCGCCGGCTTCCTTGTAGGTCTCAAAGGGAATCAACTGCCGCTGGCTCAGCCGCGGGTACTGGCTGGGCGGCGGCACGCGGTTATCGCGGATCCACTCTTCCATGGCCACCAGCAGGGCGCGGTAGAGCGGGCGGTAGTCGTTCATGTTGGCCGGGTGGCGGTTGCCTTCCGTGGGTGGCGGCAGGCGCCCCGGGCCATGCTGGCTGCCGGCCACAAAGTATATGCGGCTGTTGGGGGCCAGCGGCGCATCGCGCTTGCCATCGGGCGTCAGGTGTATGAGGGCGGCGTTGCGGCCCCAATACTCATAGCTGCCGTTGGTGTAGAAGATGCGGGGGGCGGGGTCGTTGGCGCGGCGCAGCAGGCCGTCGGTGGTTTTGGTGACCGGGTCAGTCTGGGGCAGGTCGGTGTAGGGAAACAGGTCCGACGGGTAGAAGAAGTTGAAGGTGGGGTGGCCGTCGCGGCTGGGCTGGGCGCCGCGGCGGTTGAAGCTGCCGCGGCCGGCGCCGGCGACGTTGGCCCAGATGCCGTCGAAGACCGGGCGGCCCTTCTCATCGCTGTTGAAGCCGTCGTAAACAAACTGGCGCAGCAGGCGACCGCTTTGTGAGGTGCCAAAGGCAATGGTCCGCTTGATGTGGCGGAATTGGTCACCCAGCAGGATGACGCCGTTGTTGGTGTAGCGCAGGAAGCTCACGAGGTCGCGTATGGCGGCCAGGCCGGTGCCGGCCACGACGGGGTCCTTGGTGGTGTAGATGGCTTCGTAAATCTGGTAGGGCTGGAAGCCCGCGGCCATCTCGAGGCCCGTGCGGTCAGCGTTCAACTGCCAGCCACTGGTAAGTTCCTGGCGGCGGCCATCGCGCGTGTCGCGGATGGTGAGCTTCACCGGCCCGTCGGCGGGGTAGGCCTGCATGTTGCGGTCGCCCAGGTTCATGAAGTTCACCTTGGCCTTGGGCACAAACTCGCTGCGGATGACGGCTTCGATGCCGCGGGCGCGCGGCGGATAGACGCGCACGAGTCCAGGCGTCAGCGGCACGTCCCACTGCCAGCCCACCCAGACGAGAGTGTGGCCCTGCTTCATCAGAAACTCTTCGCCGAGCATGCCCTGCAGGCCGCGGCCACCGCGATTGGAGACCTCAAAGAGCAGCGTGCCGCTACCATTGGCCGGGTTGCGCGGCTTGATGACGAGGAGGTCGGCGGTGAAGCGCACCATCCCGTCGGCATCGACAGGCGCGTGTTCGAGATCGGCAATGATGCGGTTGGCGGGGAGTTTGGGGTCAATCGCGAAGTGGGCTTTGGCGAGTATGCGTTCATAAGTAGCGCCATAGTCGCCGCGTTCTTCGAGGTAGATCTTCTCAATGGCCGCGGGCAGCAGGGCGGCGGCAAGCAGTAAGGCAGTGAGGAAGCGCATTGGTTAGAGCCCCTTGAGGTATTTGGAAATGAAGGGTACGCCCTGGACGCCATGGAAGACGTGGCCGCCGGGGTGGACTTCGCGGCCCAGGGCGTCGGTGGCGCCGAAGGCGGCGTAGACCTTGCGGGTGTCGGCAAAGGCCTGTTCAAAGCCGGGCAGGGGGAAGATCTTGTCCTGCTCGCCGGTTTCGGCAAAGAGCGGGCGCGGGGCGATGAGGCCGGCGACATCGCTCATCTCGGCCCAGTTGAGGATGCCGGGGACGTAGTTGTCCATGCAGTGGGCCAGCGAGAGGATGCACTCGCGGAAGGTGCAGAGGTAGCCGGAGACCATGGCGGCCTGGATGCGCGTATCGAGGGCGGCGGCAAATAGCGTGCAGGTGCCGCCGCCGCTGATGCCGACGCAGCCGACGCGGCGGGCGTCGAGATCCTTGCGGGACTCGATGTAGTCGATGGCGCGCATGACGTCGTAGACGCGCCAGCCGATCATGGTTTCGCCGAAGAGCAGGGCGGCGCCCGCGGCGGGCTGGCAGGAATTGGCGCCCGCGCCGCGGGCAGCATTGATGGGGTCCCGGCGATGGCCGAAGGCGAGGGGTTCAATGGCCAGGGCGGCCAGACCCTGTTCGACAAACTGCAGGGCGAAGTCGGCCTGATAGCCGGCCTTGTCTTTGCGCTGCTGGCCTTTCTCATCGATGCCGACGATGTCATCGACGCCGCGGCCGTGGCCAGGCACGCAGATCATGACCGGCTGCGCGCCGGCGGTGACCTTGGGCTTCAACAGGTAGGCGAGCACTTCGAGGCCTTCGCGCGAGGTGAAGTAGAGCTTCTCGCGGGTGTAGGTGGGGAAGTCTTTGGTTTCGACGACGCGGGCGTTCAGCGGGGTGGGGTTGTCGGGGAAGCCACCGACGAGTTCGCGCAGCTTCACGCGCAGCTTGCGCTGCCAGGCGCGGGCGCTGGCCGGCGAGTTGGCGTTGAAGCGCAGGCGCAAGGGGGCCTGATCGTGACGCAGGCGGGAGTAGACTACCGGGTCCAGCCGGGGCTCCGGCAGGGTGGCGGCATCGAGGGCGGCGGCAGCGCCCAGGGAGAGTGTGAGTTCGCGGCGGGTAAGTTGGGACATGGCTCTGAACTACACACACTAACAGAGTGGGTGAGGGCTAGACCATGCCGGCGTCGCGGAGGAAGCGGGCGGCTTCCTCTGGCGGCGTGGGATTGATGTAGAAGCCGGTGCACCACTCAAAGCCGGCGATTTTGGTGAGCCGGGGGATGATCTCGATGTGCCAGTGGTAGGAATCGGAGGCGGCATCACGCACCGGAGCGGTGTGGATGACGAAGTTGTAGCTGGGCTTTTCCAGCACCTTGTCGATGCGGCGCAGCAGCGTGCGCATGACCCAGGCGAGATTGTGGATGATCTGCGGCGAGGTGGCTTCGTAGTGGCTCATGTGCTGGCGGGGCAGCACCCAGGTTTCAAAGGGGAAGCGCGGAGCGTAGGGGGCGAGGGCCACGAACTGGTCGGTTTCGAGAATGAGGCGCGCGCCGGAATCGAGTTCCTGGCGGATCATGTCGCAGAAGATGCAGCGTTCGCGGAAGTCGTAGTAGCGGCGGGCGCCCTCCATTTCCTCCTGCACGCGCTTGGGCACGATGGGCAGGCCGATGATCTGTGAGTGGGTGTGTTCGAGCGTTGCGCCGCCGAGCTCGCCGTGGTTCTTGAAGCAGACGATGTAGCGCATGCGGGCATCGCGGCTCAAGTCCACGATGCGTTCGCGGAAGGCCCAGAAGAGGTCTTCGACGGCTTTTTCGGAGCACTCGGAAAGGAAGAGCTCATGGGTGGGCGACTCGATGATCACCTCATGGGCGCCGACGCCGTTCATGCGGTCATAGAGGCCTTCGCCGAAGCGGTCGAGGCCACCTTCGACGCGCAGGGCAGGGAACTTGTTGGGGACGACGCGGAGGGTCCAGCCGGAGCGGTTGGCTTCGCCGCCGGAGGGGCGGAAGGCGGTGATTTCGGGCGGGGTTTTGGCTTCGTTTCCTTCGCAGAAGGGGCAGAAGCGCTTGGTGGGGCCGGTGACGGGGACGCGGACAAAATCGGAGGGGCGGCGGGCACGTTCGACGGAGATGATGACCCAGCGGCCGGTGATGGGGTCGCGGCGTAGCTCAGGCATGATTCAGACTTTCGATTCTCGCACAATGAGGTGAGCGGCCTTCTATAGTACGCTGAAGGTTTACCCGGAACCGATATGGCAAAAACACCGATCACAGTCGCCCACGGCGACGGCATTGGGCCTGAAATCATGGCCGCGACGCTGCACATCCTCGAAGAGGCTGGCGCGCAACTCGACATCGAGACGATTGAAATTGGCGAGAAGGTCTACCTGAGCGGGAACTCCGCCGGTATCGCGCAGGAGTCGATTGAGAGCCTGCTGCGGACGAAGGTATTTCTGAAAGCGCCGATCACGACGCCGCAGGGCGGCGGCTTCAAGAGCCTGAACGTGACGACGCGCAAGCTGCTGGGCCTGTATGCGAACGTGCGGCCTTGCGTGGCCTATCACCCGTTTGTGGAAACCAAGCACAAGGGCATGGACGTGGTGATTGTGCGCGAGAACGAGGAAGACCTCTACGCGGGCATCGAGTATCAACTGTCGCCGGACGTGCACCAGTCGCTGAAGATCATCACGCGGCGCGGTTGCGAGCGCATTGTGCGTTATGCGTTTGAGTACGCCAAGGCCAATGGCCGCAAGAAGGTGACCTGCTTCACCAAAGACAACATCATGAAGATCGCCGACGGGCTCTTCCACAAGGTGTTTGACGAGATTGGCGCCGAGTATGCCGACATCGAGAAGGAACACTGGATTGTGGACATCGGCGCGGCGAAGTTGGCCGATACGCCGGGCGTGTTTGACGTGATTGTGATGCCGAACCTGTACGGGGACATTCTGTCGGACGTGGCGGCGCAGATTGCGGGCAGCGTGGGTCTGGCGGGTTCGTCCAACATTGGCACGAAGTACGCCATGTTTGAAGCGATTCACGGTTCGGCGCCGCGGCGCGCGGGCCAGAACCTGGCCAACCCCTCGGGGCTGTTGCTGGGCGGCGTGATGATGCTGGCGCACATCGGCCAAGCCGAAATCGCGCAGCGCGTGCACAACGCGTGGCTGAAGACGCTGGAAGACGGCACGCACACCTACGACATCTTCAAGGAAGGCACGTCGAAGACCAAGGTGGGCACCAAGGAATTCGCGCAGGCCGTGGTGGCGAACCTGGGCAAGATGCCCGAGACGCTGAAGAGCGTGGAATACAAGCCGCTGCCGGTGATGCCGGAGCCGAAGGCGCCGACCTACGAGCGCATTGAGCAGGTGGGCGTGGACGTGTTTGTGAACTGGTCCGGGACGGACGCCGACGAGATTGGCGCGAAGATGAAGGCCTGCGGCACGGACAAGCTGAGCCTGGTGTTCATCTCGAACCGCGGCACGAAGGTGTACCCGGCGGGCCTGGCGGATACGGTGAAGTGCGACCAGTGGCGCTGCCGCTTTGAAGGCAAGGCCGGGGACGTGACGCAGCGGGATGTGCTGAAGCTGTTTGGCAACGTGGTGGACGCGGGCCTTGACGTGGTGAAGAGTGAAAGCCTTTACCAGTACGACGGGCAGCGCGGCTATTCGCTGGGCCAGGGCCAGTAAGCAGCAATGTCGAGCGCGCCGCCACGGGTGGGCGTGATTATGGGTTCCAAGAGTGATTGGGAGACCCTGCGTCACGCCGACGAAATGCTGAGCTTCTTCGGAGTGCCGCATGAGTGCCGGGTGGTAAGCGCGCACCGCACGCCGGACTACATGGTGGCTTACGCCAAGGAGGCCGAAGAGCGGGGCATTGAAGTGATCATTGCCGGGGCAGGTGGGGCAGCCCACCTGCCGGGCATGGTGGCGGCGCACACGTTGTTGCCAGTGTTGGGCGTGCCGGTGGAATCGCACGCGATGAAGGGCGTGGATTCGCTGTATTCGATCGTGCAGATGCCGGGGGGAATTCCGGTGGGGACGCTGGCGATTGGGCGGGCCGGGGCGATCAATGCGGCGCTGTTGGCCGTGGCGATTCTGGCCAACCATGAGCCGGAGTTGCGGGCGAAGTTGCGGGCGTTCCGGGAAGAGCAGACGGCGAAGGTGAGGCGGGAGACGCTGCCGTGAGCAGCCGGCCGGTATTGCCCGGGGGGACGATCGGGCTGCTGGGGAGCGGGCAGTTGGGCCGCATGGCGGCGATGGCGGCGCGGCGCATGGGGTATCGCGTGCATGTGTATTCGCCGGAGGGCGATTCGCCGACGGGGCAGGTGGCGGATGTTGAGGTGGTGGGCGAGTATGACGACGGGGACGCGCTGGCGCGGTTTGCGGCGGGAGTGGATGTCGTCACGCTGGAGTTTGAGAACATCCCGATGGCGACGGCGGAGCAAGTGGAAAGGGTGAAGCCGTTGCGGCCGCGGCCGGAGGTGTTACATACGACGCAGCACCGGTTGCGGGAGAAGACGTGGCTGCGGGCGCGGGGTTTTCCGGTGACGGAGTTTGTGGCGGTGACGGACGAGTTGCCGGCGGAGTTTGGGTATCCGGCGATTCTGAAGACGGCGGGTTTTGGGTATGACGGCAAGGGGCAGATCCGCGTGGAGGGCCCGGAGCAACTGGAGGCGGCGTGGACGGCGCTGGAGCGGCAGCCGTGTGTGCTGGAGCGGGTGGTGGACTTCGAGCGCGAGATTTCGGTGGTGGCCGTGCGGGGCGTGGACGGGAGTTTTGTGGATTACGGCGTGATGGAGAACGCGCACGCGCGGCACATTCTGGACCTGACGCTGGCGCCGTGTGTGATGCCGCTGAAGGTGGAAAAGCAGGCGGTGGAGATTACGCGGGGCATCTTTGAGGCGCTGGATATTGTGGGGACGGCGTGTGTGGAGTTTTTCCTGCGCGGGGACGGGGAAGTGGTGGTGAACGAGATTGCGCCGCGGCCGCACAATTCGGGGCATTTGACGGTGGACGCGTGTGTGACGAGCCAGTTTGAGAATCAGGTGCGGGCGGTGTGCGGGTTGCCGCTGGGGGACACGAATTACTATGGGGCGGCGGCGATGGCGAATCTGCTGGGGGATCTGTGGGAGCCGGTGGCTCCGAACTGGCAGGCGCTGTTGCGGTTTCCGGAAGTGAAGCTGCATCTGTATGGGAAGCAGGAGGCGCGAGCTGGGCGGAAGATGGGGCACGTGACGGCGCTGGGCAAGACGGGGGCGCAGGCAGCGGGGATTGTGCGCGCCGCCCGGGCGGCGCTGGCCCACTTGGGGTGAGCCAGCGCGGACGGGGGGCGACTCCGTCGGCGGGGGGATTCGGTTGTCAGAGAGCGGTGGCCTGGTGGCCGGGTTCGAAGGCTTACATTAACTGCTTAGTGGAGGGGACAGTCCGCTCGGCTGCCAGTGCTAGCGCACTGGCAGACCGGGGACGGTCCCCGATTCCGCTGAGGGCGCCGGATCCGCGGGTTTGCCGCAGTGCTTGTGGTAGGCCATGGCTTCGTTGCGGATGTTTTCGAGGATCTGGCTGACTTCGCGTTCGTG
>VFQU01001477.1_pt1 | contig 13693 bp, 14 predicted proteins | sample 3512311 | NCBI WGS metagenome assembly VFQU01 (sample SAMN10412377, study PRJNA504923) | tailings metagenome | isolation source: Relicate 3 Philex TSF3 active mining site | place: Philippines: Tuba, Benguet | collected 2017-08-29 | reverse complement strand
GATTTTGCCGGAGCGGCGGGGCGCTCAGGCGCGATTGTCCCTGGCTGCCTGGGCGCTCTTGGTCCGCTGGGAGATGCTGCCGATCTTGTCGCGGTTGATGCGCGTGCGGCGCTTGTCGCTCTCGATCGATCGCATGCCGCGCCCGGCGGTGCGGCCCGAAGGACGTGCGTCCCCGCCCGCCTCCGCCTTCATCGCCAGGGCGCGCCGGGCGGAATCCTTCATTGCTTCACGCGCCTCGACCGCGTTTCGGCGCGCCAGTTCCTTGTTCAGGCGCTGAAGGGCACCAGCAAGGACCTGCTTGCGCCGGGCGGGCTGTTCCACATTGCCGGGAAAACTGCCGCCGCGGCTTTCCGCCTTGCCGCGGATGCTGCGCCGCAGGCTGCGTACGAGGGTGCGCTCCCAGTCGAGAAGGTCGCGGAGGCGCAGGCGAACCTCGGCCAGCGCCTTGTCTTCGGCGTCGAGGATGGCGGGATGGTGCGTTTGCGCGAGGATCTCGACCTCCTCGCGCTTCATCAGACCCGCTTCGGCCTTGATCGGCAATGCCATGGCTTCTGTCCTCCTGCCTGCAAGCGGACCGCCGCGGGTCCGCATTCGAACGGATGACATAACCACTCGGTGGCCGTTTCGATCCGCACTGCGGGCCTGTGTCGCAGCGACAGGCTGCGAGGTCAGATCGCTTTCAGATCTCGTAGCTGAACGCCGTCACGGCCTCGCGGGCGAGAATCTGATCCATGGCGCGGGAGGGCTCGGCGCAGCCCGCCGTGCCGACGGGCTTGGCCGGCACGCCCGCCACCGTGGTGTTCGCCGCCACCGGGTGCAGCACCACCGACCCCGCGGCGACGCGGGCGCAGCGGCCGATCTCGATATTGCCGAGGATCTTGGCGCCGGCGCCGATCAGCACGCCGCGGCGCACCTTGGGATGGCGGTCGCCGGCCTCCTTGCCGGTGCCGCCGAGCGTGACGTTCTGGAGGATAGACACGTCGTCCTCGATCACAGCAGTCTCGCCGACGACGAGGCCGGTGGCATGGTCAAGGAAGACGCCCTTGCCCATGACGACGGCCGGGTTGATGTCGGTTTGGAAGACTTCCGATGAGCGGCTCTGCAGGTAGAGCGCGAAGTCGCGGCGGCCGCGGCCGAGCAGCCAGTGGGCGAGGCGATGGGTCTGCAGGGCGTGGAAGCCCTTGAAGAACAGCACCGGCTCGATGAGGCGGTCGGCGGCGGGATCCCGGTCGATGACCGCGGCAGCGTCCGCCCGCATGGCGGTGGCGATGGACGGCGCGGCGTCGAGCGCTTCCGTGAAGGCGTCGTGGAGGACATCGGCCGGCACGTCGCCGGTGGCGAGCCGCGCCGAGATGCGCCGCGCCACGGCATCCTCGAAGGACGAGGCGCGGCCGATGGTCCTCAGCACCAGCGTCGCCAGTTCCGGATTGGCGGAGGCCATGGCATTGGCCTCGCTGCGCAGGCGATGCCAGGCGAGATCGGCGGTGTCGGATGGCAGCGGGATGATGGTGCCTGCTGTCTGGGGCTTGACCATGACGGATTTGTCCTCCGCAGCGTGGGTTGAAGGGGAATAAGGCCCCTGTCTGTCCCCGATTCAAGTCAATTCGGCGGGATAGAATTCTCGTCTGCCGGATATGCCGAGAGGAGAAAGCGACTGCTCCGAGGGAGACCGGCTGGAGAATTCTCACCCGCGGAACCGGCGCAGCACCTTGCCCTCCGGCTTACACTGCCATGGCCTGTTTCTCGCGCCGGCGCTGCACCGAGGAGGGGATGCGCAGCGCTTCCCGGTATTTCGCCACCGTCCGGCGGGCGATGTCGATGCCGGCTTCCTTCAGCCTGTCCATGATGGCGTCGTCGGAGAGCACGTCCTCCGGCGTCTCCTGGTCGATCATCTGCTTGATGCGATAGCGCACGGCCTCGGCCGAGTGGCTCTCGCCGCCCTCCGAGCTCGCGATCGACGAGGTGAAGAAGTACTTCATCTCGAAGATGCCGCGGCTGGTCGCGATCGACTTGTTCGACGTGACTCGCGAAACCGTCGATTCATGCATGCCGATGGCATCGGCGATCGTCTTGAGGTTCAGCGGCCTCAGATACTGCACGCCGAGGGCGAAGAAGGCGTCCTGCTGGCGCACGATCTCGGTGGCGACCTTCAGGATGGTGCGGGCGCGCTGGTCGAGGGCGCGGGACAGCCAGGTCGCCGTCTGCAGCGCGTCGGCGAGAAAGGTCTTTTCGGTGTCCTTCTTCGCCGTCTTCGAGACGCGCGCGTAATAGCTCTGATTGACGAGGACCTTGGGCAGCGTCTCGCTGTTGAGCTCGGCGGTCCAGCCACCGTCCGGCCCGGCGCGCACCAGAACGTCCGGCACCAGCGGTTGGACGGGCGCGAAGCCGAAGGCGAGGCCCGGCTTCGGATTGAGGCGGCGGATCTCCGCCACCATGTCGGCGAGGTCCTCGTCGTCGACGCCGCAGATCTTCTTCAGGGCTGCGTAGTCGCGCTTGCCGAGCAGGTCGAGATGGGCCACCAGCGCCTGCATGGCGGGGTCGAACCGGTTCTGGTCCCTCAGCTGGATGGACAGGCATTCGGCGAGATTGCGGGCCGCGACGCCCGAGGGCTCGAAGCCCTGGATCACCTCGAGCACGCTGGACACGTCCTCGATCTCGGCACCGAGCCTGTCGGCCACGTCCTCGACCGTGACGGTGAGATAGCCGGCATCATCCACGGCATCGATCAGCATCTGCCCGATCAGCCGGTCCGCCTGGGTCTCGACGGCGAGGGTGAGCTGGTTGGAGAGGTGGTCGGCGAGCGACAGATCGGCCGAGACGAAGGCCTCGAGATTGTAGTCCTCGTTGTCGCTGCCCCCCGAACCGACATTCGACCAGGACGAGGTCATCGGGTCGGAGGCCGCGTCGGCGTGGCGTGTCTCCGGCCCCTTGTCGTCGGGAAAGACGTTCTCGAGGTCGGTGCCGAGCCGCTCCTCGATGTCGGTGCGGCTGTTGCCCATATCGTCGCCGAGCCAGTCGCCGGCCTGAGCGTCGCCCGGGTCCGCGGCGGGCGGCGCTTCCGGCAACTCGCCCTCGACGGCCGGCTCGGGAGCATCGGCGCGCTCCAGCAGCGGATTTTTCTCCAGCTCCTGCTCGACATAGGCCACGAGGTCGAGATTCGACAGCTGCAGGAGCTTGATGGCCTGCATGAGCTGGGGCGTCATGACCAGCGACTGGCCGACGCGGAGCTCTAGTCTGGCTGACAGGGCCATCGGATCAGGCGCATCCCTCGGGTGTCTTGCACCGCATCATAGAGGGCCGGCGGCGCGAACAGCAAGGTTCATGCCATGATTCCAATGACTGAGGGGTTAAAGCTGCGGGTGGCGTACTGCCGCAGCGTCAGAGGCGGAATTCCTCGCCGAGATACAGGCGCCGCACGTCGGGGTTGGAGACGATCTCGTTCGGCGTGCCTTCCATCAGCACCTGACCCGAATGGATGATGTAGGCGCGGTCGATGAGCCCTAGGGTCTCGCGCACATTGTGGTCGGTGATGAGCACGCCGATGCCGCGCTCCTTCAGGTGACGCACAAGGTTCTGGATGTCGCCGACGGCGATCGGGTCGATGCCCGCGAAAGGCTCGTCGAGCAGCATGAAGGACGGCCGCGTCGCCAGCGCGCGGGCGATCTCCAGGCGTCGGCGCTCGCCGCCCGAGAGCGCGATCGCGGGGCTCTTGCGCAGCCGGGTGATGGAGAATTCCTCGAGCAACTCGTCGAGATCGCGCTCGCGCTTGGCCTTGTCCCTTTCGGTCACCTCCAGCACGGCGCGGATATTGTCCTCGACGTTGAGGCCGCGGAAGATCGAGGCCTCCTGCGGCAGATAGCCGATGCCGAGGCGGGCGCGTCGGTACATGGGGAGAGCGGTGATGTCGTGGCCGTCGAGCTCGATATGGCCCTTGTCGGCCTCCACGAGGCCGGTGATCATGTAGAAGACGGTGGTCTTGCCGGCGCCGTTCGGCCCGAGCAGGCCGACGGCTTCGCCGCGCCGGAGATCGAGGCTCACCCCGCGCACCACGGCGCGGCCCTTGTAGCTCTTCCAGACCCCGTGCACCGACAAAACGCCGTCGCCGGAGCGCGGCTCGTGCTGCTCCTGTGCCACGGGGGCTGGCGGCGGCCGGTCGAGTTCGGCCACCTGGGCGGCCATCTCCTTCACCAGCCAGTCGGGATCGGCGGCCGCCGGCTCCGGAGCCGGCTTCCGTCCCAGCAGACCGGAGACGCGATCGATGACGGACACTGACGAGGCGATCCTATCCGCGGGGGCGTTGCGCCGGACGTGTCGGGGCGCAGTCGGGATTGTTGATGCCGCCCCCGCCGCCTCCGCCGGACCCCTGGAGAATGCCGGAGACGCGGCCGCCGGAGGGCGCCGCGTCAAGGCGCACGCGATTGGCGGTGAGGTCGGCATGCAGGCGCGCGCCGCGCAGCACGTTCTCGCACTGCGTCAGCGTGACGTTGCCTTCCATGATGGCCTCGTTGCGGCGGGCGTCGAAGGAGCCGCGCTCGGCGGTCGCCGTCTGGTTCTTGGAGCGGACGATGACGCCGCCCTGCATCTCGAAGCGCCGCACGTTCTGGGTCGGCGAGGCAGCGGCAGCGCCGCCCTGGCGCGGCGTCGTGGTGGCGGGTCGACCCGACGAGGCCGCAGCGCTGCCCTCGTAGAAGATGACGAGGCGCGCCGTCTGTAGCGTCGATTCGCCCTGCTGGATCCGCACATTGCCCGACAGAACGGCGCGCTTCTCGTTGTCGAAGACCTCGGCGCGGTCGGCCTCGAAATTGATCGGCTCGCTGCGGTTCTGCGTGAAGCCGACGAAGGGGCTGCCGGCCTGCTGGGCGGCAGCGCCGCCTGCGGACAGGAGGCCGACGGTCAGCGCGCCGGCGGCGATCGCCTGCTTCAGGGTGCGGAACGCGGCGGAATGGGCCGACGTCATGGGTCGTCTCCGGGTCATCGGGGCGCGGACCCGGGGGACGGCGCCGAAAGGTCGGTGATGGTCGGGTCGGGAGGCTCGGGCATGAAGTTACCACGCACCTTGCCTTCAAGCACGATCACCTTGCCGTTGTCACTAATCTGCAGGCGCTCGGAGAACAGTTCGCCGCGCGGAGAGGCGAGGCTCACCGGGCCGTTGGAGGCGATGGTCCCGGCGCGGGTGTCGACCAGCGCGTGGCCGAGGCGGCCCGACTGGCCGTCGGTCGTCGTCACCCCGACGTCCTGATTGAGCTCGACGCGGCCGGTCTTGGTGTCGAGGACGCCGGCCGACGAGACGACGCGGGCCGTGCCGCCTCCCTGCATCTGCATTTCGGCGTCGATCGCCGAGAGCGCGACGATGTGGGACTGCGCGATGTCGTGCTCGGCCCGGGTCGCCGATACCCGATAGTAACGGTTGTCGGTGGTGTAGCCCGTCAGCCGCGGCGCCTCCATGGTCACCTTCGAGCCTGACATGGACAGCGAGCCGATGGAAATGGGCAGGTTGAGGGCCTTCAGCGGGTCCCACCAGGAGATGAACACCACGGTCGAGAAGATGAGGACGGCAAGCGCCGGCACGAGAACCCGCAGTCGGCGGACGCGGCGCGAATGGCGGTAGGCCGCCTTGAACGCGGCCTCCCGGTCTTCGCGGCGGGCGCGATCATCGCCGATCCCGCCACCGGCGGTTCCGCCCATGTCCTCGACGCGGCGTGCTGCCATGGTTCCTGCCGTCTGTCCTCCAGCCATCGCCCGATCCGATGATCGAGGCGAGCGGGGCATACATCACTAATCTATGGCCCGACCAAGGCGAGTGCAAAGCGTCGTCTCATGGCAGCATCGGGCAGGACGCCTACGAATGGGCGAAGATGTCGGTCTCCGGCCATCCCGCGAGGTCGAGCTCGGATCGCGTCGGCAGGAAGGCGAAGCAGGCGGCGGCGAGGTCGCTACGGTTCTCGCGTGCCAGCATCATGTCGAGCCTGTCCTTCAGCGCGTGCAGGTGAAGGACGTCGGAGGCGGCGTATTCGAGCTGCGCCGGGGTCAGGGTCTCGGCCGCCCAGTCCGAACTCTGCTGCACCTTCGACATGTCGATGCCGAGCAGTTCGCGCGACAGATCCTTCAGGCCATGGCGGTCGGTATAGGTGCGCACCAGCTTCGAGGCGATCTTGGTGCAGTAGATGGGGCTGGTGACGACCCCGAAGGCGTGCTTCAGCCCCGCCACATCGAATCGGGCGAAGTGGAACAGCTTGATCACCTTGGGGTCGGTCAGCAGGGCACAGAGGTTGGGCGGGGCCGGCTGGCCGGGGCGGATCTGCACGACGTCGGCGCTGCCGTCGCCGGGCGACAGCTGGACGACGCAGAGACGGTCGCGCTGCGGGATGAGGCCCAGGGTCTCCGTGTCGATGGCGACGACGCCGACCTGGTAGTGGCTGAGATCGGGCAGGTCGCCGACATGCGAGCGGATGGTCATCGAGGGCCTCGGAAAGCAGGGCAGGGTCAGACAAGGCCCGTCCGGTGACAGGACTTGAGCAGGCTCATGGACATGGGCCAGCATGGGGTCCTATAGGCCGTCAGGCCCGAGAAATCCAATGACCGCGACACCTTTGAAACTCTACGCCTTCGACGCCGAGGACCTCGCCGTCCTCTCCGCCCACCTGCAGGACGCGGTGTTGCGCGCCAGCGACATCGCCTTCCTCGCGCGCGAGAAACGGTTCGCCCTCGTCTGCAACCGCTTCGACTGGACGGCGGCGGAGGAAGGGGCCTGCCAGCGCCGCCGCACCGGCCTCAGGGTCGAGCGGGTTACGGCGGTGAAGGCGCGCGGCGTTCCAAGAGGCGAAGATGCGGTGCTCGAGCTGCTGGCGCTGCACTTCGAGCCCGAGGGACCAGAGGCGCCGGGCGGGACGCTTGAACTCGTCTTCGCCGGGGGCGGCGGGCTTCGCCTGACCGTCGAGTGCATCGAGGCGGCCATGGACGATCTCGGCCCGATGTGGGCTGCCGGCGCGACACCGAAGCACGACTGACCGGCGGCTAGGCGGCACCCGCGACCTCGGCGGCGATGGTCGCGACAGCCTCCACCGTCGCCGCCTCCGGGGTGATCCGCCAGGAGGCGAAGAAGTCGAGTTCAGGCAGCGGCACCGTCGTTCGCAGGGTGCGCAGCCGCCCGGCGGCAAGCTCCGGCCCGGCGATGGCCTCCGGTACGGCGGCGATCCCGAGTCCGTCCTCGGCCATGCGCAGGATCGTCGCCATCGACGAGGAGGCGTGAATGCGCACCGGCGGCAGTCCCGGCGCGGAGAACAGCTCCCGCATCAGCAGGTAGGGCCGCGTGTTGCGCGAGAAGGTCATGATCGGATGGGCCGCCAGCACGTCAAGCCCGACGGGCTGCGGCAGGTCGAGCCCCGGTCCGGCGAGGAAGGCAAGGCGGTAGGTGCTGAGCGCGAGGTTCTTCAATTGCGCCGCGGCGAAGGCGCCGAGGGCGAAGACGAGGTCGAGTTCCTGCGCCATCAGCCTGTCGCGGAGGTTGGGCGAGATGTCCACCTCGATCTCGAGCGCCAGACCCGGGTACGCCTTGGCCATGCGCTCGACGAAGCGCGGCAGCCAGGTGTGGACGATGGTCTCGGCGACGCCGAGGCGCAGCGTGCCGCGGATAGCCGCCTTGTCGGCCACCGCATGCAGCATCTCCGCCCTGAGCTTCAGAAGGCGCTCGGCATAGTCGAGCACCTGCCGGCCGGCATCCGTCGGCACCACGGTGCGCTTCTCGCGCACCAGCAGACGCTGCCCGATCTCCGTCTCGAGTTGGGCGATGCGCTGGGAGACGGCCGGCTGGGTGGTGTGGAGCTTCACCGCGGCACGGTGGAAACTCCTGAGGGTCGCCACCCAGACCAGTGTCTCCAGGGCCTTGAATCGATTGCGATCCAAACTTCGGATTGGACCCAATGCAAGCGGAATGATCGACTACTGCTCCGAGGATCCTGCCCCCGGGGGGACGCCATGGCCATCGCCCAGTTCCGTGCGCCGCACGTCACCGACGTCAGCGATCCCGTCGAGGTCCGTCGCGCCATCCGTCGCGGCGACATCACCGGCCATACCGCAGGTCTCGCCCCGGGTCGCGTCCAGGGCAACCTCGCCATCCTGCCGAAGGACCTTGCCGCCGATTTCCTGCGCTTCTGCACGCTGAATCCCAAGCCCTGCCCGGTCATCGGCCTGTCCGATCCCGGCAACCCGGCGATTCCCGCCCTCGGCGCCGATCTCGACATCCGCACCGACATTCCGCGCTACCGCGTCTGGCGGAACGGCGAACTCGTCGCCGAACCAACCGACATCCGCGACGTCTGGCGCGACGATCTCGTCGCCTTCGTCCTCGGCTGCTCGTTCTCGTTCGAGGAGGCGCTGGTGCAGGACGGCCTGCCGATGCGCCACATTTCCTGCAACACCACCGTGCCCATGTGGCGCACCAACATCGCCTGTGCCCCGGCCGGCCCCTTCGCCGGGCCGATGGTGGTGTCGATGCGACCCCTGAAGCCGGCCGACGCCATTCGCGCCGTGCAGATCACCACGCGCTTTCCCGCCGTCCATGGCGCGCCCGTCCATATCGGGCTGCCGGAGATGATCGGCATCCGCGACATCGGCAAGCCGGACTATGGCGATCCCGTCGAGGTGAAGCCCGACGAGCTGCCGGTATTCTGGGCCTGCGGGGTCACGCCGCAGTCGGTGATCGCCGCGGCGAAGCCGCCCTTCGCCATCACCCATGCGCCGGGGTCGATGATCGTCACCGACCTCACCAACAGCCGGATCGCCACCCTGTGAACGCCTCGTCCCCGCTGCCGCACCCCGGCTTCGGGGCCTTCGGCAAGAGCCATCGCGAGTTCTTCGACGCGCTCTCGGGCGAGGGATGGTCGCCGGTCGACGGCTATGACGGCGTCGAGGAGAAGATCCTCTCCGGCCGCCTCGATCCCGCGACCCGCACCGGCGCCGTGACGCGGCTCGCCCGCTGGCGGGCCGGCGCTGCGGTCGATCATGCGGTTTCGCATGACTGGTGCGAGGAGGTCTTCATCGTCTCAGGCTCGCTGGCGATTGGCACGCTTGCTGCAAAGGCCGACGCCGTGAGGCTGCCTGCCGGAACCTGTGCGGTCCGGCCGCCGCACGTCATCCATGGTCCCTTCTTCAGCGACGAGGGCTGTCTGCTGATCGAGTTCATGTACTACCCGCCCGCCCCATAACAACAAGCATCCAGAGACCGCCGACACCCGCCGCCCCCCCCCCGCGGCAAAGACGAAGGAGAGACCATCATGATCCGCTTGCGAGCCGCCGCCACGGCGGTTGCCCTGACCCTGACCGGTGCCCTGCCGGTTCTCGCCCAGACGGTTCCCGCCGGCCCGCCGGTCAATGTCCAGGTCGTCACCCAGCCGAACCCGACCATGCCGCAATATACGCGGGTCGATCAGCCGCTGCTGCGCGATGGCCTCGCGACCAAGTCGAACGGCCGCATCCGCGTGACCCTCGCCTCCTGGCCGGAGCGCAATCTGAACGGCCCCGAGATTCTCCGCCTCGTGCGCTCGGGCCAGGTCGACATCGGCGCCGTGCCGCTGAACACCGTCGCCGGCGACGTGCCGCTGCTCGACGTCGTCGATCTCGCCGGCCTCAACCCGAGCCTCGACCAGGCGCGCAAAGTGGCGGCCGCCATGCTGCCCGAGGTGAACAAGGAACTCGAGCGCTTCGGCGTCCGCATCCTCGCCATGTATCCCTTCGCGGCGCAGGAGTTCTTCTGCCGCGGCGAGGTGAAGAGTCTGGCCGACCTGCGCGGCAAGCGCATCCGCACCGGCGGCGGCTCCTCCAACGACTTCGTCACACAGATCGGCGGCCAGCCGACCGGCATCGGCTTCCCCGAGGTCTATTCAGCGCTCGAGCGCGGCGTCGTCGATTGCGCCATCACCGGCACCGGCTCGGGCAATTCCGCCCGCTGGTACGAGGTCACCCAGAGCCTCTATGCATTGCCGCTGTTCTGGTCGGTCTCCGCCTATGTCGTGAACATCCAGTGGTGGAACCGCCTTGACCCGGCCGTGCGGGCCGCCATGGGAGCGACCATCAAGGAGGTCGAGGAGGCGCAGTGGAAGCTCGGTCTCGAGCAGACCGAGGACGGCATCTCCTGCAACACCGGCGATCGCGCCAACTGCAAGCTCGGCCGCGTCCCCGACGCCAATCCGATGCGTGTCTTCCGCCCCGTGCCGGCCGACACCGAGGTGATGCGCACGACGCTGACCTCGACCATCCTGCCCAACTGGGTGAAGCGCTGCGGCGCCCGCTGCGGCGAGATCTACAACCGCGTCGTGGCGCCGATCACCGGTGTCACCTACGCCGGCAACTGACCGGCTCTGCCGGAAGCATCGCGCGGGCGGCAGGTCTGCCCGCGCGAGAGCACCGGCGACAGGACCGGGCGATCCGGTGAAGGATCGAAGCCGTCGCGAAACCGGGGCTGGAAGGGATCGCCATGCTGAACACTCTGATCGACGTCGCCGGCGTCGGCCGACGGTCCGTCGCCTGGGTCGGCCGCATGATGGGCTATGTCGCAGGCTGGGGCTTCATCGCCACCGCCGGCCTCATCACCTTCGACGTGCTGGCGCGGCGCTTCCTCGGCTTCTCGACGCAGGCGACGACGGAACTGTCCGGCTATGCGCTTGCCTTCGGCATCGCCTGGGGCCTGGCGCACACCCTGTCGTCACGCGCCCATGTCCGCATCGACGTGGTGGTGAACCTGTTTCCCGCCCGCATCCGCTACTGGCTCCACCTGACGAGCCTTGCCTTCCTCGCCGTCCTCGTCGGCTACCTCTTCTACGGCGCCTGGACGCTCGTCGAGGAATCGCTGCTCTTCAACGCCACCGACATCAGCGTCATCCGCACGCCGCTGGCCATCCCGCAGGGCCTCTGGGCCTTCGGCATCGGCGTGTTCTTCCTGCTGATCCTCACCATGCTGGTCGAGGCCGTCCTGCTGATCATCGCCGGTCGCGGAGCCGAGACCGAATCGATGCTGCACAGCCGCACCTACCAGGAGGAGGTCGCCGAGGCCCTGGAGGCCGTCGGCGAGCCCGTGCCCGCAGACGCCGCAACCCCCGAGGTGAAGCCGTGATCGCCGTCGTCTTCCTGCTCATCCTCGTCGGCATCATGGTCGGCATGAGCTTCACCGGCCAGGCCCCTTCGGGCGAACTGATGGGCGAGATCCTGCTGCTCGTCGGGCTCTTCGTCCTGTTCTTCGGCATGGGCATCTATGTCGGCGCCGCGCTCGGCGTCCTCGGCCTCATCGTCGGCTATGCCTTCTCCGATCGGCCGTTCTGGCTGTTCATCGGCCAGACCATCTGGAACCCGTCCTCCTCCTTCGTGCTGGTGGCCGTGCCTCTGTTCCTGCTGATGGGCGAGATCCTGCTGCGCGCAGGCCTCTCGGACCGCCTCTACAAGACGCTCAACATCTGGCTCAACCGCATGCCGGGCGGGCTCTTGCACACCAACATCGCCGCATCTGGCGTCTTCTCGGCCATCTCCGGTTCGTCGGTCGCCACCGCCGCCACCATGGGCTCGGTCGCCCTGCCCTTCTTCAAGGACAAGCCCTACGATCCGAAGATGGTGCTCGGCTCGCTCGCGGCCGGCGGCGCCCTCGGCAACCTCATCCCGCCGGGCATCACCTTCATCATCTACGGTCTGATCACCGAAACCTCGGTCGGCGCGCTCTATGTGGCGGCGATCGGTCCGAGCATCCTCGTCGTCGCCCTCTTCATCGGCATCATCCTTCTGAAGGCGAAGTCGGCGGCGCCCCGCGACCCCGACGGTCCCCGCTACTCCTGGGGCGAGAAGTTCCGCAGCCTCGTCGATCTGCTGCCGACCGCCATCCTGATTCTCATCGTGCTCGGCACCATTTATGGCGGCCTCGCCACCGCGACGGAATCGGCGGCCCTCGGCGTCGTCGCCGCCATCGTGATCGCCGCCTTCGACGGCAAGCTCAACTTCAAGATGCTCAATGATTCGGCGGAAGCGACGGCACGCAACACGGCGCTGATCGGCCTGATCCTCTTCGGCGCCTACCTGCTCAACTACATCTTCACCGCGCTCGGCGTGCCGCAGGCCCTCGCCAAGCTCGTCTCCGAGATGCCGCTGCCGCCCTGGGCGATCATGCTGCTGATCATCGGCTTCTACCTGGCGCTCGGCACATTCATGGAGGGCTTCTCCATGATGATCACCACGATCCCCGTCATCTTCCCTGTCGTCACCGCGCTCGGCTACGACCCGATCTGGTTCGGAGTCATCGTCGTGATGATGGTTGAGATCGCGCTGATCTCGCCACCGGACGGCACCGTCCTCTACGTCCTGCAGGGCATGAGAAAGGACGGCGGGCCGATCACCGACGTCTTCTCCGGCGTGCTGCCCTTCATGCTCGTCTATATCCTGGCGGTCGGGGTGCTGATGATCTTTCCCTCGATCGCGACCTGGCTCCCGACGGTGATGCGCTGACGGGAGCGGCCAGGGGCCGGCCTCCCTCGTCCATCGGTTCAGATTCCGTTCAGTTGCCGTCAAGCAAACATGCCGCCCTCACAACCCTCCCGGGGGCGTGCTGGCGGGGCGGCCGGATTCATCCTGCGCGAGGAATCGTGCGGCCGATGGCTTTCTTCGGAAACATTCCATCGCTATAGCACGGCTCCGGGATTTCAGCGGATGACCGCCGGATGGCCGCCCTGGGGCGGCCCGGCCAAGAGACGAAAGCTCGGATATGACGCGTGTCGCGATCGTGGGTGGTGGGCCGGGTGGGCTCTTCACCAATTACCTGCTCGACAAGTTCTGCGACGGACTGTTCACCGCCACTCTCTTCGAAGCCTCGAACCGCCTCGGCGGCAAGGTCATGACCGACAGCTTCGAGAAGGGGCCGTCGATGTTCGAGCGCGGCGTCGCCGAATATTACGACTACTCCCACTTCGGTCCTGACCCGCTGAAGCGGCTGATCACCGAGGTGATGGGGCTCGACACCGTGCCGATGGACGGCAAGGGCGTCATCCTCGAGGGCAAGATCCTCAACACCCGCCGCGATATCAGGAAGCACTTCGGCGATGCCACGCTGAAGGCGATCGACGACTTCCACGCCAAGTGCCACGAGATGTGCTCGCCCGACGAGTACTACGAGGGCTATTCGGGCGACGACAACAAGCACCCCTGGGGCGAGAAGAGTTTCCGCGAGATCCTCGACGAGATCCCCGACGAGATGGCGCGCAAGTACATCGAGGTCGCGGCGCGCTCCGACGTCGCCACCGAATCGCAGCTGACCAACGCGCTGAACGGCCTGAAGAACGTCCTCATGGACGATCCGAAGTATCTGCGCCTCTATTCCATCGTCGGCGGCAACGAGAAGCTGATCGAGGGCCTCGCCGAGCGCATCTCGGCCAAGGTCATGCTGCAGAGCCGCGTTTCGAAGATCACCCGCAACGAGGGCGGCACCTACACCCTCACCGTGCGCCGCAAGGGCCGCGACGAGACCCACGAGTTCGACCACGTCGTCGTCGCCGTGCCGAACTACTGGGTCAGCCAGATCGAGTTCGAGGGTCGTGGCGCCCGCATGGCGATCCAGAACCATCAGGCTCGTTACGACAATCCGGCCCACTACCTGCGCGTCACCATCCAGTTCAAGAAGCCGTTCTGGTCCGAGCACTTCAAGGGCCACTACGTGATGACGGAC
>VFQU01001476.1_pt1 | contig 13695 bp, 17 predicted proteins | sample 3512311 | NCBI WGS metagenome assembly VFQU01 (sample SAMN10412377, study PRJNA504923) | tailings metagenome | isolation source: Relicate 3 Philex TSF3 active mining site | place: Philippines: Tuba, Benguet | collected 2017-08-29 | reverse complement strand
TTTTGCGCTGTTCGAGGACAGCAATATCAATGGTTTGCGCGATTAGCTGCGGAACTCGGGCCCGAAGCGATGCCGCCCCGAATCCGAGGACGAACGCATGACCGAGAGCCATTGGAAGGAAGCGGCGCGCTCGCTGATCCGGCTGGCGGCGTTGGCGCCTTCGAGCCACAACACGCAGCCCTGGTTCTTCCGGGTGTCCGATCGGACCATCGACGTGTGGGCGGACCGGACGCGCGCGCTGCCGGTGAATGACCCGGAGGATCGCGAACTCGCCATCAGCTGCGGGTGCGCCCTCCTGAACCTGCGCGTCGCGGCGGCCGCGCAAGGCTTGGCGACGAAGGTCGAACTGCTCCCCGCCGACGAAGAGCCGGACTGGCTGGCTCGCGTGTCGTTCGACGGCGCATCGAGCGCGGCGACCGACCTGGCCATCCTGGGTCCGTGCATCGAGGATCGGCGCACCTGCCGCAAACGCTTCGAGCCTCGGGCGGTGGATCCCGAGGTGATCGGTGAACTGGCGCAGGCAGCCGCCGGCGAAGGGGGCTGGCTGCGACCGCTCGAAAGCGACGAGTCGAGACAGCGGGCCGCGATGCTGGTCGCCGAAGGCGATGCCATGCAGTGGGCTGACGCGCGCTGGCGGCGCGAGCTCGCGGCCTGGATGCATCCGAGGCGTCGCGGCGACGGCCTCGGTGTGCCCGCCCTGGCGGTGCCGGCCGCCCAGTTCGTGGTGCGTACCTTCGACATGGGCGGCGGAGTGGGCGCCAAGGACAGGGAGCTGGCAGAAGCGTCCCCGGTGCTCGCGGTCCTCGGCGTCGACGGCGACCGACCGCGCGACTGGCTGATCACCGGGCAGGCGCTCGAACGCGTTCTGCTGGCCGCCTGCCGACGCGGTCTGCAGGCCTCCTACCTGAACCAGCCGGTCCAGGTGGCGGCACTGCGGCCGAGGCTCCAGGCGCTTGCGGGCCGCGGATTTCCGCAGATCCTGCTGCGCATGGGTTATCCGTCGGCTACCGTTCCGTCTGCACCGAGGCGGTCGCTGGACGACATCATCGAATGGGCGGAGTGAGGGATTCCGCCCTGCGTCCTGATCGCTGAGAGAGCACCATGGATGTCATCAGCCACAATCGCGAAGCGTGGAACCGCGAGTCCCGCGAGGGAAGCCCGTGGTGCACGCCGGTGGGCGCCGAGGCCATCGCGGCGGCTCGCAGCGGCGCGCTGTCGGTCGTGCTGACGCCGAGCAGGCCGGTGCCGTCCGAGTGGCTCGGCGATGTTCGCGGCAGGCGCGTGCTGTGCCTTGCCTCCGGCGGGGGCCAGCAGGCGCCCTTGCTGGCTGCGGCGGGCGCGCAGGTCACCAGCTTCGACCTCTCCGATGAGCAGCTGCGCAAGGACCGCGAAGTTGCCGACCGCAATGGGCTCAGCCTGGCCTGCGTGCAGGGCGACATGGCCGATCTGTCGATCTTCCCGGACGCCAGTTTCGACCTCGTCTTCCATCCGGTGTCCAACGTCTTCGTGCCGGACGTGCTGACCGTCTGGCGGGCGTGCTGCCGGGTGCTGCGCCCGGGGGGCGTCCTGCTCGCCGGGTTCATGAATCCCAGCCTCTTCCTCTTCGATCACGACGAGGTTGAACGCACCGGCTCACTGGTCGTCAGGTACGCGCTGCCCTACCGCGAGCCGGACAGCCTGGCGGTCGCCGACCAGGCAGCCTGGCGCGAGAGCGGTCGTGCGGCCGAGTTCAGCCACTCGCTGGAGGCGCAGATCGGCGGTCAGCTGGCTGCCGGCTTCGTGATCACCGGGCTGTACGAGGATCGCTGGTCGGATGAGGCGACGATCTTCAACCGGTTCTCGCCGGTCGCGATCGCCACGCGCGCAGTCAAGGCCGGTGCCGCCTGAGCGCGGCTTTGCAGGGGCCTGTTGGCGCGGGCGCGCGGCGCGACACGAGCGGCCCGATCGAGTCGGCGGCCGGGCAAGGGTGACTTCGACAGATCGAGGCCGGTGGGTATAGTGACCTCGGACGCCTCCCCTCGGGAGACTCGACGGTCGCCGCGATCAGGGGCGTCGTGGTCGAGCGGTTGCACGGAGGCGCGTCGGTTTGCTTGCTGCCCGGTCCAGCGGACCGCGGGGAGTGGCCATGGTGACTCCAGATGTCGTATCCGCCCGCTGTCCACTTCCACGGGTTCGCGTGGTCGAAAGCGACGCCGGGTTCGCGCCGAGCGCTGTGGCGCGTCGGTGTGCGCGCTGGCTGGCGTCGACCCTCATTGCGCTCGTCTTCGTGGTCCCTTCGCCGGCGCAAGCCCAGGGCGCCGTGTGTGTCCCGGCAGTTTCCCCCATGCCGGTCGGCGTCATCGTCCTCAATCCGGGGGCACCGGTAGAGGGGCAGTCGGTGTCGATCTCGGCAGGGTTGTTCGGATTCGTCCCGTCGAGCGCGACTGCCCAGGTGCAGGGCAGCACGATCACCGTGACGCTGAGCGGCGTGTTCCTCGCCATCGGCTTGCCGCCGCCGCAGATCGTTTGCGCATCGACGAGTGTCGGGCCGCTGGCGTCGGGGGCCTACACGGTCGAGGCCTATGCCGTGGACCCCGCGTTTCCGGGTGTGCCGCCGACGTTCGTTTCGAGCACGCCGCTGGTGGTCGCCGCCGCGCCGCGGCTGGTCCCCGTCGGATCGATGCCGCTATCGTTCGTGCTCGCGCTGATGCTGCTCGCGGGCGGTTTGCGGATGCTGCGTGGCAGTTGAGGGGGCGGCCGGCGAGACGTCTGGCCGCGGGGTCACGCGGGGTTGAGTCGCGACCTGCACCCTCGGCCGATTGACCGCGAATGCCGAACGCGGCCATCCTCAGTCCTGCGCACAGGCGGATCGGGGTCATGCGTCATCTTCTGCTGGGGGTATGGGTGCTCGCCTGCTTCGTCACCGCGTGCGGTTCGGGCGGTGACGGCGCGTCGCCCTCTGCCGCGTCGGCCGTCGACCTGTCGACGCTGCCGGTGACGCTCGAAGGCATGCTGATGGCGGACATCGCCGAGGGCGATGTCGACGAGGACGACGAAGGGGGGAGTACTCGGAGTTCAACTTCGGCACGCTGACCGTGGGCAGCCAGGAAATCCTCGTGCAGGTGAGCGGCGAGCTGCTGCGCTCGGCTGGGCTGCCGGAGGCCGAGGGCAGGGTGCGCGCGACGCTGGGGTCGATGACCGACGAGTACGGCGTGCCGACCTACACCATCACCGCGCTGGAGAAGCCGTGATCGCCTGCGGTCGGGTCGGGGCATGGCTGGGCTTCGACGCCTGTCGGCCTTCGGACGCTCGGTGAGCAGCCTCACCCAGCGAGTGCTCGCTTCATCGCTGTTCGTGGCGATGGGCCTGGTGCTGCTTCTTCAGGCGCGGCCTGCCGGCAGTTTCTCAGTCGGCGGGTTCGCGTTGTGCCTGCTGCTCACGGGCGTCTGCGCGTTTCTGCAGCCGTCAGTCGGCAAGACGGCGTCGGGCGGGGGTGCGGCATCGCGGCATCCGGCGCCCTTGGGGCCCGCGTGGCTTCGCATCTCGCTGGGAGTGTCGGCGAGTCTGGCGGCGGTCGTGGGCTTTGCGCTGGATCGGTTCGTCTGAGGCTTGCCGGTTGCGCTGGCAAGCTCGGCACCACGGGATCGGCGCATCGGTGATTCGCCCTGGTCGGACGCCTCATGGCGCAGCTTGCTGCGCTCGCGGTCGAGTCTCGGTCGAGCCGGCCAGCGGGGCCGTCCGCTCGATGCCTGCCTGCAGGGCTCGGCATGTGTGCCTGGTCTGCGCGGGTGTTGCATGATGGTCAGGACGCGCGATGCAACGCGCCTTCGCTCGACCCACCCGGGTCGCCTCCACCCTCCGCGAGGAACCGCATGTTCAGTCACGTGATGCTGGGATCGAATGACATCGAGCGCTCCAGGCGCTTTTACGACGCCGTGCTCGGACTGCTCGGCGCGGGCGAGCCGATGCGCAATGTGGCCGGCACCGGGCACGTGCGGTTGTTCTACCGGCACGCGGGGTCGACCTTCTGCGTGAGCGAGCCGATCAACGGCGAGCCGGCGACCTTCGGCAACGGATCGACCATCGGCTTCAAGTGCGATTCGCCCGCGCAGGTGCAGGCCTTCCACGACGCGGCGGTGGCCAACGGCGGCACCTCGATCGAGCAGCCCCCCGGGCTGCGCGAGAACAAGCTCGGCGCGCTGTACCTGGCCTACGTGCGCGATCCGGACGGCAACAAGCTGTGCGCACTGCATCGGCCCAGCGCCTAGCCACGCCCGCGACCTGACCTGGAGCGCGCCCATGCCTTCCCCGACCGTCATCGCATTGACCGCCTTCATCGCCTGGGCGCTCGCCCTGCTGGTGCTGATGGAGGTGATCCGCGCGCAGCTGGTGCTGCGCGGCAAGGTGCCGGCGAACGGATTCACGCCGGACAACGCCGGGCTTTCGCCGTTCATGCAGCGGCTGGCGCGGGCGCACGCCAACTGCGTCGAGGGCCTGCCGGTGTTCGGCGGGCTGATGTTGGTCGCCATCGTCACCGAGCGCGTGGCGATCACCGATCCGCTGGCCTACGCCTTTCTCGGCGCACGGATCTTCCAGTCGCTGGTGCACCTGGCGTCGCTGAGCCCGACGGCGGTCACCATCCGCTTCAGCGCCTTCGCCGTGCAGATGGCGATCGCGGTGGTATGGGCCGTCGGGCTGCTCGGGGCGGGCTGAGCGCCGCCGCCCTTCGGCGGCGGCGCCGGGCGCCACGTCACTGGGTGTCGCAGCTCGCGGCCAGCGGCTCGAGCTCGGCAAGCTCGGGCGGCGCGAAGCCCAGCGCCAGCGCCCGACGGCGGGCCTCGCAGGCTTCGTCCCTGGCGCCGTTGGCCTGCGCGGCCGTGGCCAGCAGGATCAGGCTGCCGACGTCGCTGCGCAGCGCGGCGTTCTCGCGCGCCAGGGCATGGGCGCGGGCGGGTTCGCCGATCTCGACGTAGAACTCGGCCGCGTGCTGGGCGTAGGCCAGTGGGTGGCGGCGAAGCAGGTCGTCGTAGCCGGTGCGGGCCAGCGCCTGCAGCGCGTCGGCCAGCGCAGTGTTGCCGGCGTCGCGTTCGAGCCCGGCCAGCGCGGCGGCGAATTCCGGATTGCCGGTGGCGGCGATGACGCGATGGTAGCGGGCGCGGGCGGCCTCGGTGTCGCCGAGCAGCGCCTCGCACTCGGCGAGGTGCTCCTCGGCGAGGTAGTAGCCGGGCAGGCGCTCGACGGCCGCGGCGAAGAAGCGGCGCGCGTCCTCGATGCGGCCGAAGCGCAGGTAGGCGATGCCCATCTGCGTGTGCAGCCAGGCCAGCGGCACCGGATTGACGTCGTTGTAGAGCGTCTGCGCGGCCAGGTACAGGCGCTCGGCGCCGGCGAGATCGCCCTGCAGCACGCGCAGGTCGGCGCGGTGGGCGAGGGCGTAGAAGTCTCCCGGCGGTCGGGCGTCGGCGGCGAGATCGGCGGCGAGGCGATCGTAGCGGCCCAGCGCGACGTCGAGGTCGGCCTGCAGGTTGCGCGTGGCCGCCGGATCGGCGCCGGCTTCGACGGCCGCGGCCAGCAGGGCTTCGGCGTCGGGGAAGCGGTGCAGCCCCGACAGCATGGTCGCGTAGAGCGCATGGCCGTCGGCGCTGAGCGTGCCGTCGCGATGGCGCGCGGCGAGCAGGTCGAGCGCGCGATCGGCGTCCTCCAGCCGGCCGCGCACCTTGTAGCGGTGGTAGCGCTGGGCGGCGAGCGTTTCGGCGCGGCCGCCGTCGCCGGCGGCCAGGCGCGATTCGAGCGAGGCGATGCGGGCGTCGAGGTTGCCGAGGTAGACCTCGGCGGAGGTGGTGCGGAACAGCGTGGTCGCCATTGGCCAGATGCTCGGCGCGGCGGCGGTGGCGGCGTCGGCCGGCGTATCCGCTGCGGCCTGCCTGGTCGGCGGCGCCGTGGCGCAGGCCGACAGGCAGAGCGCGGCGAGCAGGACGAAGCCGGGGCGACGGCCCCGGCTTCGCGTGCTGCCTGCGGAAACGTCCCTGTCTCCGCCTGCGTGCCTCACTGCGGGGGCCCCATGAACGGGAAGTCGTCGAGGTAGGTGCTGTCGTCGGCGACGTTGTCGCTGACGCCCGGACCGACCAGCCCCGCCAGCGAGACGTCGATGACGTCGGCCTCGAGGGTGCGCCCGCCGCACTGCGGCACGCCGAGCTCGACCGCGAGGTACTGGCCGCAGGTGGCGATGCGGGTATCGATGATCAGCCGGTCGTCGAGCAGCACGCCGGCCAGCGCCGGGATCGGCAGGCCGGTGACGCCGTTGCCGGTGATGCCGTCGAGCGTGTCGAGCGCGGCCATCGAGAACTCGAACTCGCTGCGGAACAGCGCGTCCCACTGGCTGGGATCGCTGGCGCGGTTGTAGGCGTCCTTGAGCGCCGGGTTGTCGCGCACCGAGCCCATGAACGCGGTGTTGATCGCCGGCCGGCCGTTGCGGTCGATCTGGCCCGACTGGAAGAACGTGCAGGGCAGGTCCTCGACGAAGCTCAGGCGGGTCAGGTTGATGGTCGTGGAGCCGAAGCCCGCGCGGGTCGGCTCGACCGCCATCGACGCGCTGTTGCAGCCGTTGAAGGCGAAGTTGAGCTGGCCGAAGGCCGGCTGGGTGAAGGTCGACCCCTGCACGGTCGCCGGCGGGAAGTTGCCGCCGGTTGCGCTGACCACCGGGATCGACACCGTGCTGCCGCTGATCGGGCCGATGCCGTAGAGGGCGATCTGGTCGCCGTTGGGCTCGAAGACGTTCCAGTAGACCACCATGCTGCGTGGCGAGTTGCCGCCCAGCGCGCCCGCACCCAGCGTCTGCAGCAGGATGCCGTGGCCGGGGTTGGCGGTGTCGAACCACATGCCCGAGTGGCCGGCCGAGATGCCGAAGTCGTCGACGCGCTCGGTGGACGACCAGACCTTGAGGATCGGGTTGGCGCCGTCGTCGGTCAGGCGGCTGCTCTTGATGCCCATGACGATCGACAACGTGTTGAACGTGCCGAAGGAGTTGACGCCCGGATTGCGGAAGCCGGCGGCCTGGCCGAGGCGGATCGCGTTGAACTGCGGGCCGTCGAAGAAGAAGGGGTCGTCGCGCAATCCGGCGTAGACGCGGAAGTCGCCGTTCTGGACCGTGGTCTCGACGCGGCCTTCGCCGATCAGGATGTCGCCGAGCCCGCGGCAGGAGAAATTGATTCCGCCGTCGCTGAAGTTGCAGGTGATCGTGTCGACGCCGTTGGGTCCGCCGTTGTCGACGAAGAAGCGGTAGTTCACCGCATCGGAGAAGCGCGCGCCCGGCGGCGCATCGGGGAACACCGTGCCGATCAGGATCAGCTCGGTGGGGTCGTTCGGGTTGACGAACAGGTAGACGTCGTTGAGATCGGCGGCCGGGTCGCCGGTGGCCAGTGGACCGTCGCGGTGGTCGGCCGCGAAGGCCGCGGTCGGAATGGCGAGGCAAAGCCCGGCCAGCAGTCGATTGAGTTTCATGCGCTCTCCCCGTTGCATGGAGCGGTCGGGACACGTCCCGGTCCGCTGGATCGACGGCGATGGGATCCGCCGCCGCTGTTCTTCTCTAACGCGAACCGGCGGCAAAGCGGGCCGCAGGATGCAGCTCCGATGGTACGCCGGATCTTCGTTAGAAGGAGGTGAGCGGGAAGCTGCGGTCCACGCGCGGGTCAGGTGGCCTTCGACAACGTGATGTTCAGGGTCGGCACTTTGCGCTGAACGCAGTTGAACGTGGCCGGGGCGCCGGCCCCGTTGCTGCAGGGCTATCGCCTGCGCAGCGCGCGTCAGAGCGGCGCGTCGACGGGCTCGCCGCGCATTGCGACGTGCTGGCGCTCGTCGCGTACGAGATCCTCCGCGTCGCCCTCGACCCTGCCGCCGTCGAGATTGAGGATGGCCGGGGTCGCCAGGCCGTTCCACTCGTCGACGATCCGGTTGTCCTCGACCTGCAGGCCGCCCAGACGCAGTTCGCCGTGGTTGAGCACGGCGCCGGCGGCAGCCAGCGAAGGGTAGCGGCGGCTCAGCGAGTTTCCTTCGAACCGTGTGTCGACGACTTCGAGGTGGCCGAAGTTGAGCACGGTACCGGCGTCGCGACCGGCCCCGTGGATCTCGTTGTAGCCGATCAGGCTGCCGTCGAGGCGCAGTTCGCCGTGATTGACGATGATCGCCCGCGCGGCTTCGCCGGCGTTGTCGGTCACCTGCACGCGATCGAGCATCAGCCGGCCGAAGTTGCGTACCGCGCCGAGCGTGCCCTCGGCGAGCGTCAGGTCGCGCAGCGTGGCCTGGCCGGTCGCGGCGACCTCCAGCAGCGTCAGGCTGGCGTCGCAGTAGCAGCGGATCTCCGCGCCGCGGCCGTCGATCTCGATCCGGCCGCGCACGCTGGGCAGGCCCAGCGCGCCCGGACCCGCAGCCTCGATCGTGTAGAGCCCGCCCTCGGCGAGCACGATGCGGTGGATGCCGGCCTGCTGCGAAGCGGCCTCGATGGCGGCGACCAGCCCCGCGGTATCGCGGTTGGCGACGTGGAACTCCGCGGCGGAGGCCGGCAGGGCGGCGAGGGCTAGGGTCAGGCAGACGGTGCGGCGCATGGCGGGCTCCTGGGGGGATGCGGCAGCCCGGACTGTCCCGGTCCGGGATCGAGCGTTTGCTCGACCGCCGACCGCTAGGATCCTGCTCCCCGGCGCGACGGCTGCTGCGCGCAGCGCGCAATCGCATTGGAAAAAAAACTCGGCTACACTCGATCCGCTGCCGTTGCAACGGGTCGCGTTCCCGCGTGGTTCAGGGCAAGGCAGTCAACGCAACCGGCCTGCCTCCGCAGCCAGCACATACAGATCGAGTTCGAGGAGCGTTTCATGTCCGACCGTCAGATCGGCACCGTCAAGTGGTTCAACGATGCCAAGGGATTCGGCTTCATCAGCCGCGAAAACGGTGACGATGTCTTTGTTCACTTCCGCGCCATCCAGGGCACCGGCTTCCGGTCGCTCGCCGAAGGCGACAAGGTCAGCTTCAAGGTCGTGCAGGGCCAGAAGGGTCTGCAGGCCGACGAGGTGCAGAAGCTCTGATTCGCTCCGCGAAGGGTTTCAACTGATCGAACGAAGCCCCGCCGAAAGGCGGGGCTTCGTGTTTTTCGGGGTCGTGAGTCGGCCGCCGGCAAGGATGGGCCGCCTGCGCCGACCGGGTGCCTCGCGGCCTCACGGGCCCGCAGCAACCTCGGCGTGGTCGCGCATCCAGCGCTCGAGCAGGCGCACGCCGTAGCCGCTCGCGCCCAGCGGCACGGTCGGCAGCGGCGCATCGTCGCGCCAGGCCATCGAGGCGATGTCGAGATGCGCCCAGGCCACGCCCGGCTGCACCCAGGCGCCGATGAAGTGCGCGCCCACGCCGGCGCCGGCGCGACTGCTGCCGCCGCCGTTGCGCAGGTCGGCGATGGGCGACTCGAGGTCCTTGGCGTAGCTCGGATGCAGCGGCAGGCGCCAGACTTCCTCGCCGCTGGCCGTGCCGGCGGCGAGCAGCTGCGCGGCGAGGGCGTCGTCGCGGGTGAACAGGCCGCCGTACTCGTCGCCCAGCGCGGTCACCTGCGAACCGGTGAGCGTGGCGATGTCGACCAGCACGCGCGGCTTGTCGCGCGTCTGCACGAACCACATGGCGTCGACCAGCACCATCCGGCCCTCGGCGTCGGTGCTCATCACCTCGTAGGTCTGGCCGCTCATCGTCCTGATCACGTCGCCCGGGCGACCGGCGCTGCCCGAGGGCATGTTCTCGGCCAGTGCGGCCACGGCGATCGCATTGACCGGCGCGTCGCGCCGGGCCAGCGCCAGCACGGTGCCGGTGACGGCGGCGGCGCCGGCCATGTCGTACTTCATCCGCCACAGGTCGGTGCTGGCCTTGATCGAGATGCCGCCGGTGTCGAAGGTGATGCCCTTGCCGACCAGCGCGACCGGCGCCGCGTCGCGCGCGCCGCCGCGGTAGCGCACCACCAGCAGGCGCGGCGGCCGCGCGCTGCCGGCGCCGACCGCCAGCAGCGAGTTCATCCCCAGGCGCGCCATCTCGGTCTCGTCGAGCACCTCGATCTCGACCTTGCGCAGTCCGTCGAAGGCGGCGCGCGCGCGCTCGACGAAGCTCTCCGGGTAGATCACGTTGGCAGGTTCGGCGACCAGCTCGCGGGCGAAGCGGACGCCCGCGACCAGCGCCTGCCCTGAGCTGCGCCACGCGTCGCCGGCGGCATCGGGATCGGCCAGCCGCAGCACCAGCTCGCCGCGACCGAGCACCGGCGCATCCGGCTTGGGCGTGCGGTACTGACGGAAGGTGTGCTGGCCGAGCTCGGCGCCGATCGCGAGGTGAAGGCCGGCGTCGGCCACGGTCGCGTCGGGCCAGAGCAGGTCGATGCGCGGGGCGGCTCTGACCAGCCCGGCCTGGCCGACGAGACCGCCGACATCCTCGAGCAGGCGCGCGGACGACGGATCGCTGCCGATGCCGACCAGGATCACCTGCCGGTAGGGCGCGACGCCCGGCAGGTTGAGCACCACGCCGCGATCCCCGAGGAAGCCGGCGGCGGTGACCGCGCGCTGCAGCGCGCCGTCGGTGGCGACGTCGACCTCGGCGAAGGCGCCTTCGAGCGGCGCGCCCTGCCTGACGGTGACGGCGACCGCGCCTTCGCGGGGCACGTCGTAGCGCTGGAACTCGAGCGTGCGCTGGGCCTGCGCAGCGGTGCATGCGACGAGCAGGGCGAAGGCGATCAGCAGGGGCTGGCCGAGTCTGGTCGAAAGCATCGAAAGGTCCTCCTGGCAGTGGGCGCCTTGCAAGGCGACTGCACAGCATGAAGGATTCGAGGCGATGACGATGCGAAGGCCGGCCTGCCGCCGTCGATCAGCGCTGCCGCTGCAGCGCGAGGCGGTCGATCCTCGGCGCCGGCCAGTCGAGCCAGCGCAGCGCCGCCTGCAGCGCGAAGTGCAGCGCGCCCCAGAGCAGCATCGGCGTGGACGGCAGCTCGGCGAGCGCGGCCGGGTCGGTGATGCCGCCGGGGCCCGGCAGCGGCAGGAAGGCGAGCACCCCGTAGGCGATCCAGAAGGTCCCCAGCAGGGCGGTGAGGGTCATGGCCCAGCGCTGCGCGTCCAGCAGTCGGATCTCTGCGCTGCGCCCGAACAGCAGGCTGCCGCGCGCCAACATCAGCGGCAGGAACAGTCCCCACACCCATTCTCCTTCGCCGCTGGCCAGGAAGTTGCCCATCAGCACGCAGGCGATCGTCAGGCAGGTGCCGTAGACCAGGTCGCGGGCCAGTGCCGGTCCGTGCATCAGGAAGGGGACGCCGAAGGTCATCAGGCACAGCAGCGCAGCCTCGAAACGCAGCGCGCTGGCGAGGTGGGATGGCAGTCCCGCGGGCAGCGCAAGCGGGAACACCAGGGCGATGGCGAAGGCCGCGGCGAAGGCCAGCTCGAACAGGCTCGCCGCCGACCGCGCGAGCACGCCCGGCCGGGCGCGCGGCATGCGCTCACAGCGGGCCTGCATGCGCAGGCCGCCGACGCTGAGCCCGACGCCCATCGCCAGGCCGAGCAGGGTGAGACCGATCGGCACGATCAGGTCCCCTCCGCCGGGCACCCGATGGATCGCCCGGCCCGGCGCCGAGCGCGGCACTTCGATGGACAGCTCCTCGCCGACCGTGCGGACACCCGGTCGCCGATCATCCAGTCGACTGCGATGGCGCACGCCGTCGACTTCGTAGGCCACGCGCGCGCGGTCCCCGTTCACGTCGACCACGCGGGCCGACACACGATGCGCATCGGCGAGCAGCGCACGGTCGTCCAGCTCGCCGTGAAGCGCGCCGAGGCCGAGCACCCCGATCAGGGAGAACAGGGCGGCCGCCAGCTGCAAGGAGAGGCCCGACTTCAGCGGTGAGTACACGCGGGCGATCCGGGGGGAGGGACGTGTCACCGCATTCTAGGCGCGCTCCGGGGCGCTGGACGCTCCGCGCGCCGCGACGCCCGCTCCGCAGGTCCCGACCGGCCGGAGCCGTCCTCGCCCTGCCCCTGACGGAGCGTTCGCGGCGGGCTGACGAGTCCACCCGACCTTCGTCGCGGCTGGGCTCGCCCGGGTGCCTCGCCTCGACCGCGGATCGAACCGACCCTTTCGGCCGCCCGCTTCGGCGACGGGATACCGTGCGCGGGCACTTTCCGACCCGACCCCGACTGCGGCAGTCTGTCCTCCCGCTCGCGCACGCGCCGCTGCGCCGGCTGCAGGAGTCCCGTCATGCTGAACCGGTTTCTTCGCCTGGGCATCGCGCTTCTCGGATGGGCCCTGCTGCAGGCGCCGCTGTGTGCCGCCGACGGCGGCGCGCCGGCATATGACGCAGAGCTGGCCGGGCGCCTCGGCGCCGATGAGCGCGGCATGCGGCCCTACGTGCTGGTCATCCTCCGGACCGGACCGACCCGGGTCGAGGATCCGGAGCAGCGCAAGACGATGTTCGCCGGCCACTTCGCCAACATGGCGCGCCTCTCGAAGGAGGGCAAGCTGGCATTGGCCGGCCCCTTCAGCGAGGATCCCGACGGTTGGCGCGGACTGTTCGTGTTCGCCGTCGACGACGTCGACGAAGCCAGGCGCCTGACCGAGACCGATCCGGTGATCGTCAGCGGCGAGATGGTCGCGGAGTACCACCGCTGGTACGGTTCCGCGGCGCTGATGACGGTCGCCGAGACCCACGCCCGGCTGACGCCGCCGGCGGAGTAGGCCGGGTGACGTCGGCGGCCACGCCCGGCGCCCGCCGGGGTCGCGGCGTGGGCGCCGTCACGGCGGGACGAAGTCCTCCGGGGTGCAGATGGCGAAGCGGCCGCTGCGGCGCAGGCGTGGCGCCAGCGCCAGCAGGGCGTGGTCGCGGCTGAGCAGGAAGTGCGCGTCGCCGTCGCGGGCGAGGGTGAGGAACTTCTGGTCGTCGGGATCGCGGCAGCGCGGCAGCGGCCAGTCCGCGCCCCCTTGCCGCGTCTGCGGCGACAGGCAGTGCAGCGCCTGCGCGTGCAGCAGCTCCTCCCGGCGTTGCGCGGTCAGCCGCAGCGTCGGATAGGCGAGCACGCGCAGCCACTCGTCGCGGCATGCCGTGTCGATGAGCGCGCGAGCGCGGCCGTCGGCCAGCGCCTGCCGCAACGCGGCGCAGCGCGGGTCCTCGAACAGCAGCAGGTCGAGCCAGACGTTGGTGTCGAGGACCACGCGCATGGCGCCGGCCGGCGCAGCCGTCGCGTCCACCCGGCCCGGTTGCGGGCGGGCCGACTCAGATGACCGGCAGCGCGGTTTCGCGTCGCCGCGCGGCGAGCTTCCCGAGGGTGCTCGCCAGCCGGCGTTCCATCTTCCTCGCCGCGCCCTCGATCGCCTGGTGCAGCGTGCCGGCACGCTCGCGCACCGACACCGGGCGCCGGCCGGCGAGCCGGGCCTCGAACAGGCACTGCTTGTCGTCGGCGCCGGCCTTGTCGCCGTTGACGTCGCGCACGTGGATTTCGACCCGCGTGACCTGTTCGCTGAATCGACCGAGCGACTTTCGGGCCACCTCGGCTGCGTGGCGTCCCAGTGCATCACGCGCTTCGATGCTCTCGTCGGAATTGAACTGGATCTTCACGGATCGACTCCTCGCTGGGCTGGTGTGGGGAAACCGGCAGGCCTCGTGGCCGACGCCTGTTCGGACCCCGGCCGGGCCGCCGGGTTCCCGGCGCCCGGGCGCGCGACGCGTCG
>VFQU01001475.1_pt1 | contig 13705 bp, 13 predicted proteins | sample 3512311 | NCBI WGS metagenome assembly VFQU01 (sample SAMN10412377, study PRJNA504923) | tailings metagenome | isolation source: Relicate 3 Philex TSF3 active mining site | place: Philippines: Tuba, Benguet | collected 2017-08-29 | reverse complement strand
CTTGGACCCGACGCCATGGTCCACTTGGACCCGACGCCATGGTCCACTTGGACCCGACGCCATGGGCCACTTGGGACGATCATCGCCCGCGTGCGCTCCGGACGGGATCCCCGGGATCACCGGTGCCGAGCGGGATCCGGGGCGAGGTCCGAATGGACCCACGCGCCTCGTCCGAATGGACCCCGACCGGGCGACGCCCCGACGGCACCCGCCCGGAGCGGTCAACGGACCCGTCGGGGTCGGCTCCCGAGGGCGGCCTGGGCGGGGGCGAGGGGCCAGATGAGGGCCTCGCGGACGAGGGCGCCGCGAGGGCAGGGTCCGGGGGCGGGGGCGACGGAGGCGGGGATGCCGCTCCCCCGCAGCGCCCACCGCACCATCGCCCGGGCCCGGGGGGCGTGCCAGCCGGACGTCACGATCACCACCTCGCAGGCGTCCTCGCGGCGGGCGAGCAGCGCGACGTGGGCGGCGTTGTGCGCCGTGTGGGTCGCCCCGTCGTCGAGGAGGAGCCGCGCCGCCGCCCCCTGCCAGGCCCGGCGCATCAGCTCGGCCTCGCTCGGGGCGCCCGCCCGCGGCGCCCACCCCGACAGCACCACCACGTCGTCGCCGCGGGACAGCGACGCCGCGTGCACCACGCGGGCCTCGCACACCGGGTGGAGGTCCCCCCCACCCCCCGCCGAGTACCCGAGCACCGCCACGACCCGGGGGCCGTCGCTCACGACCGGCGGCTCATCCAGCGGAAGAACAACAGGGTCCCCGTGACGGTGACGACGAGCTTCACGGCCTTCGCGCCACGCAGGCGCGACAGGCCGCTCGCCCGCTCGCGCATCTCCACGGGCACCTCCTCCACCCGCAGCCCCGCGCGGTGCAGCCGCAGCAGCGCCTCGACCTCGGGGGCGCCGCTGCGGTACGGCACCCCGAGCAACGGCATCGCCCGGTCGTTCACGGCCGCCATGCCGCTGCCGGGGTCGCGGAACGGCCGGCCGAGGCGCACGTGCATCGCCCGCTGCAGGATCCCGATCCCGAACCGCCGGGCCCTGCTCGGCACGTACCGCCCCGCCTCGTACCCGTCCGCGACCGCGAACCGCGACCCGATCGCCACGTCGCACGCGTCGTCGCGCACCAGCCGCAACAGCCGGGCGAGCTCCACGGCGGGGTGCTGGCCGTCCGCGTCGACCCGCCCGCAGAACCGGTACCCCCGCTCGTGGGCCTCCCGGTAACCGGCGGCGATCCCCTCCCGCAGCCCCCGGTTCTCGCCGAACGACACGACGATCGCACCCGCCGCGGCCGCCACCTCCGCGGTCCCGTCCGTCGAGCCGTCGTCGATCACGAGCACATCGACGTCCGGCAGCTCCGCCCGCAGCTCGTCGAGGACGGCGGGCAGGTTGGCCTCCTCGTTCCAGGCCGGGATCACCACGACGGTGTCGGTCACCCGCCGAGTCTGACACCTCCCCCCGCGCGGGCGCGACCCCGCCGGCGGGTCACAGCTCCGCCGGCAGGCCGAACGCCGGGAAGACGTCCGGGGCGAAGGTGTTGATCTCGGCGACCATGCCACCCTCGACGCGGAGCACGTCGAGGGCCATCGGCCGGAACCGCGTGTCGCCGTGACGCCGCGAGTAGCACGCGACGGCGGGCTGCATGTTCGCCCACACCGCCATGCACCGCAGCTCGCCGATCTGCTCCGTGCCGAACCCGCCCTCCCGCCAGCACTCCACGATCGCCTCGCGCCCGTCGACCACCTCGGGCATCGAGAAGCGGGCGTCGTCGGTCATCATCGTCGCCAGGGTGCCGATGTCGTTCCGCTCGGTCGCCTCCATGAAGCGCCGCAGCATCTCCCTCTCCTCGGCGCTCGGCTCGACCGTCGGGGGACGGTCCGGCGCGTACTCCGGCAGGCGCTCCTGCAACGTCGCCCGCGCCCGCTGGAGCGAGCTGTTGACGGCGGCGACGCTCGCCTCCAGCGGCTCCGCCGCCTCCTTCGCCGACCAGCCGAGCACGTCGCGCAGGATCAGCACGGCCCGCTGGGCGGGCGGCAGGTACTGGATCGCGATGAGGAAGGCGAGCTCGATCGTCTCCTTCGTGACCACGACGGCCTCGGGCTCGTCCTCCGGTGGCGCGGCGGCCGCGAGCAGCCGGTCGGGGCACGGCTGCAGCCACGGCACCTCGGCCGGCGAGGCGGCGCCCTCCCCCTCCGGCATCCGCCGCCTCCGCGACGCGACCGCGTCGAGCGAGGCGTTCGTGGCGATGCCGTAGAGCCACGCCCGGAACGTCGCCCGCCCCGCGTAGGTCTCGCGGCGGCGCCACGCGCGCAGGAACGTCTCCTGGACCGCGTCCTCCGCGTCCTCCAGCGAGCCGAGCATGCGGTAGCAGTGCACCTGCAGCTCGCCCCGGTGGCGCTCCACCAGGCGGCCGAACGCCGCCTCGTCCCCACCGACCGCGGCCGCCACCGTCCCGTCGTCCACCGTCCGCGACGTGCTCATCGCGCGCCTCCCCGTCCGCGCCGCGGGTCCGTCCCGCGGCTTGCACGACTATGACGACGGGGACCGCGGGAACTCATCGCGCCGGGCCCCGCGGCACCGGCGCGGAGGGGGGATCAGGCGGGGACCGCCGACATCGTCCGGCACAGCCACGACGGCATGCCGAGGGAGGCGGCGCCGCCACTCTCCAGCCAGTCGAGCAGCCGTGGCGCGTCCGGGCCGGGGACCGCCGGGAACGCGGACCGCAGGCCCGGCTCCTCCGCCCACGCGCTCGCGCCGTAGACCGACAGCGCGCCGAGCTCCGACGGGTCGCCCGCCGGCGCGGCGAGCCACTCCAGGAACCGCGACTCCCCGGCGGGGGCGAACGGGTTCGGCGGGAGGGGCGCGCCCGCCGCCTCCGCCGCCATCAGCGCCCGCCGGTAGAGGCGGCGCATCCGCGGCTCCAGCCGCAGGCCGCCGGGCAGCTCGTCGAGCCCGTACGGGCTGCGGCGCAGGGTCGCGTGCCCGCGCTCCTCGAGGCGCGCGGCGTAGTCGTCGCAGATCTCCCGCAGCAGCGGGTGCTCGTCGAGGCGCACCCGGGGGTCGGGGCCCTGGTACTTGCTGAGCAGGTGCGGACGCGCCGGGTCGTAGCCGCTGAAGTGGAAGAAGACGAGGGGGCGGCCGTCGACCGTCCAGCCGTCGTCGTCGCGGCCGAGGGTGCGCACCGGCAGGTTCCAGTAGGCGACGTTCACCTCCGGCAGCCGCATCACGTGGTGCCGGAAGTAGCAGGGGACCAGGTCGATCCACTTCTGGTCGACGAACAGGCCCTGCGGCGTCGCGTCGATGCAGTGGCGGGCGAGCCGGCCGGCCCACCAGTCCAGGAACGGCCCTCCGCCGGGGCCGACCGCCACGAAGCCGAGGTTGAAGACCCCGCACGCGAGGAACGCCGCCTCGTACGGGTGCTTGCCGTCGTCGGGCAGCGGCACGGTGTTGTGGGGCGTCAGCACGATGTCCTCGGCGCGCGCCATCCGCTCGATCTCGTCGAGGGGGCGGAACACGAGGATGTCGGGGTCGAGGTAGGCGACGGGCTCACCGGTCGCGTCGAGCAGGTGGCGCATCAGCGTCGGCTTCACCGCCGTCGCCAGCTCCACCACGCCGTAGATCGTCGCCATCCGGTCGAACTCGTCCTGGGTGAAGCCCGCGCCCGTCGGGCCGACCACGTGCACGCGGGGGTCGTCCGAGTCGACGCGGTCGTCGCCCATGTCGATCACGAGGATCGTGAAATCCCCCTCGGGACACGCCTCCACGAAGGAGTCGGCGAGCGCCGACGCCTGGGCAAGGTAGTTGCGGGCGACGATGGTGCAGGCGTTGATCACGCGACGGCCTCCAGCGGGGGGATGGCGGCGTGGCCGCCGAGCACGACGGATTCGGGGACCTCGACGGGCGTCACGGCGGCGCCGGCGCGCACCGCGGCGAGGGAGGTCAGGACGCACGTCTCGCGACCGGTGGCGCCCGCGATGCGGGGGGCGACGGCGCTGACCCCGGCGCGGGCGAGCGCGGCGCGGAGGGGCGCGAGCCAGCCGGGGGCCAGCACGACGTCGGAGGTGACGAGCAGCACGGCCTCCCCGTCGGCGCGCGCCACGCCCTCCGGCCACGCGGCGGCCGCCCCGCGGGGCACGGGGTTCGTGACGACGGCGATGTTGCCGGCGAGGGACGCCAGCAGGTCGGCGGTGCCGTCGCGCGACCCGTCGTCGACGACGACGGCGGTGACGTCCTCGACCTCGGAGCAGGTCGCCACGGCCGACGCGATGAGGCGCTCCAGCCCCGCCCGGTCGTCGTGGGCGTGGATGACGATCGCGAGACCCGCGGCCGGGTCGCGCGGGAAGGCGTCGGCCCCGCGGGCGACGGCGGCCTCCACGGGGATCGCCATGCCGGAGGCCTCGTGCAGGCGCAGCAGGAACGCGTCCTCGTGGGCCGTGTCCGCGGTCGCGGTGATCGGCGGGGCCGCCACCGGCGGGGCGGCGGCGACCTCCGCGGCGCGGGCGTACGCGGCGTCGCGGGTGGCGGTCCAGGCCCCCCGGTCGGCCATCGCGGCCACCGCCGCGGCGGCCGCGGCGCCCGCCCGCGCACGGCCGGCGGGGTCGGCGACGAGGCGGGCGATCGCCGCGGCGTACGACTCGGGGGTCGGGGCGCGCACGTGGGCGGCGCCGAGGGCCGGCTCGTCGATGTCGTAGGTGGCGGCCTGGGGGCGTGGCGGCTGGTGGCTGACGACGCACATCCCGGCGGCGGCGGCCTCGAGGGCGGCGGTCAGCGAGGAACACGGGTAGCCGTCGAGGAAGACGTCGCCGGCGGCGAGGACCCCGGACAGGTCGTGCACGGTGCCGAGGGCCCGCACCCGCCCGCCCGACCGCTCCCGGGCGGCGGCCCAGTCGCCGGCGTCGTCGGGGCCGACGGCCAGCAGCACCGTCTCCGGCAGGGCCGCGACGATGGGCTCCACCAGGTCGAGGAGCCCGACGTCGTCGATGCGCTCCAGCTTGTAGGCGGACGCGACGACCAGCAGCGCGCAGGCCCCGGGGGGGACGCCGAGGGCCGCGCGGGCGGCGTCGCGGTCGACGGCGACGACCGGCGGGTCGACGGGGACGGGCAGCACCGCCGTCCGCTCCGCCGGCACGCCGCGGCGGGCGACGGCCATCCGCGACGCGGCGGCGCGCGGCGAGACGACGAGGTCGGGGACGTCGGCCCCGAGCCAGAAGCAGTGGTCGGCGTGGTTCACGTGCAGCACCGGGGGGCGTCCCGTGCGGTCGGCGAGGGCGATGGCGGCGGCGACCTCGAACGGGTGGACGTGCAGGACGACCAGGTCGCAGTCGTCGACGAGCACGGCGAGGGCGCGTGCGCGGGCGAGGGCGTCGTGGCCCTCGACGTCGTGGAGGGCGCCGCCGCGGTCGCGGACCGCGTCGCGCAGCCCCTCGGGCACCGGTCCGCGTTGGCGGGTGAGCGCCACCACCGGCACGCGTCCGGTGTCGCGCTCGATCCACCGCCACGCCATGCGCGAGTGGCCGCCGACGCCCGCCACCTCGGTGGCGACGTGCAGCACCCGCGGCGGGCCGCCGGGACGCGCGCCGCGCGCGGTGCGCGGACAGGTGCGCAGGCCGATGGCGCGGAGCGCGCCGTCGATGGCGGGGCTCGCGACGACACCCGTGGGGCTGTGCCACGCGTGGTCGCCGGCGATCTGCGCCCAGGCCGCGGCGAGGGCGTCGTCACCGCCGTCCGCGAGGCGCACGACGCGCTCCTCGAGGGCGGCGAGGGCCGCCCGGTGCGCGGCGACGCGCGCGTCCGCGCTCATGCGCGGGGCACGGCCCGGACGCCGATGTTGGCGAGCAGCGCGGGCGGCAGCTCGGGGCTGATGCCCGTCAGGGCCTACATCAGCGCCGGCGGCCAGTCGAGCATCATCGCGTTCGGGACGCACTTGAGCGTGAACCCGAACCGGTCCTCGACGTCGAAGCCCGCGGCGGCGAGGTCGTCGGCGAGGGTGTCGAAGCCGTAGACGCGCAGGTGACCGACGAGGCCGTCGCGGGCCGAGAGCGTGTCGAGGCGGTCCTGCAGGCCCATGCGGACGGCGAGGCGGCGGTGCAGCGACTCGCGGTTCGGCACGACCACGACGAGGGCGCCGCCGGGGGCGAGCCACCCGCGCACGCGCTCCATCAGGGAGCTCGGGGAGTCGACGTGCTCCATCACGTGCAGCGCGAGCACCGCGTCGTAGACGGGGCCGGGGTCGAAGTCCTCGAACATCGCCTCGTGCACCACGAGGCTCGGGTGGGCGTCGCGGGCGCGGGCCGCGAGCAGGGGCGACCCCTCGACCACCTCGGCCTGCATGCCGCGGCCGAGCAGCTCGGCCGCCATCTCGCCGGTGCCGTACCCCATGTCGAGCACCCGGCGGGCGTCGCCGGCGGCGGCCGCGATGCGGGGGGCCGAGAGGCGCTGGGCGCGCTCCTCGATGTCGATGTCGTCGACCGCGTCGCTGAGGTAGTACGTGCGGGCGTAGCGGTCGAGCGCGGCGGGCGTGAGCGTCACCGGGTCACCTCCTCGGCTCGCAGGCCCTGGATCACCTGCTCGTTGAACGAATCCGCGCCGAACGCTCCGGCGCCCCCGACGATCTCGGCGGGGAGGGCCGCGCGGTCGAGCGCCGCGGCCGACGCCGCGAACGCCTCCATCGCGTCGCGGGAGGGGTCGGGCGCCCCCGGCCCCGTCGTCCGGTGGACGACCTCGACGGGCGCGCCCTCGCGGACCACGCCGCACCCGGTGAGGCTCGCGCGGACGGCGGCGGGGACGTCGTCGGGGTCGATGTCGTGGCGCAGCTCGACGACCAGCAGCACGCGGCCGGGCGCTCCGGGCCCGCCGGGGCTGATCCGGAACGCCGGGATCGCGGGGTCGGGGGCGTGCACCACGCTCGGCAGGGCGAGCACGTCGGCCTCGTCGACCTCGGCCCAGGCCATCGCCATCGGGACGCGGCCGGGGGCGAAGGGCGCGCCGACGGCGGCGAACAGCTCCCCGGCGCCGACGCCGACGACGGGGTGGACGGCGCGGCGGACGACCTCGTCGGCGAAGCGCAGCTCGGTGACCGCGTCACCGACGCGGGCGGCCGAGGTGAGCGAGGCGACGGGCGTGACGGTCGCGAGCGCCGAGGCGCGGATGCGCGCCAGCAGGGCGTCGACGACGTCGCCCATGCCGCCGGGCTCGACGGTGTGGAACGGGCGGTGCGGCCGGTACCCCGTGTCGCGGCCCTCCGCGGCGCGCTCCAGCGTGGCGGGGTGGAAGAGCGGCATCCAGACCTTGCGGCGCAGCGCCGCGGGCACGATGCCGGCGCCGCCGGGGTGGATCTTGGCGCACATCGGGGCGATGAACCGCGCGTGGAAGCCCTCGCCGTGGTTGAGGCGGGACGCCTCCTCCAGCGAGCAGCCGAGCAGGTCGCGGCCGTCGCCGAGCACGCCGGCGTCGCCGCCGCTGCGGCGGGCCGCGCCGGCCTCGGCGGCGGTGCGCCGGGCGGCGTCCTCGCCGAGCGCGGCGCGCAACCCCGCGAGGTCGACGGTGAAGTAGATGTCGTCGTGCAACCGGCCGTCGAGGGCCATCGCCGGCCGGTCGACCTCGCGCAGGCGGTCGCCGACGAGGTCGACGACCCAGTCGCGGACCCGGCGCACGAACGCGGCGTGGGCGGTCGGGCCGGGGCGGTAGTCGGCGAGGGGCGGCGGCGGGCCGGCGTCCTCGCGGTCGATCTCGAGCAGCCGCACCCCGATGGGAAGGCGGCGTCCGCCGAGCTCGATCGGGCGGAAGCCGCCGCCGACGCCGCGCCGCGGCAGCAGCAGCTCGACGGGCCGGCCGCGGCGCAGGGCGGCGTCGGCCGCCACGAGGGCCGCGACGGAGCCGCCGACGACGAGGAGGCGGTCAGCGGGCACGGAGCACCAGGTAGGTCATGGCGCAGTGGTCGGGCAGGTGCCGCGCGGCGCGCTCGAAGCCGTCGAGCACCTCGTCGGGCAGGCCCTCCATCATCGCGTTGGGCAGCGGCTTCAGCATCACGCCCTCGCGGGCGACGGTCGCGAGCCCGGCGCGCCACGCCATGTCCATCAGCTCCCGGGCGTGGTGGACGCCGCGGGTCGCGTAGCGGTGGCCGTTCTCGGAGACCTCGGCCACGTCGGCGATGAGGCCCATCTCGACGGCGACGAGGCGGTGGATCGAGAGGGGGTTCTGCAGGGAGACGTGCACGAGCCCGCCGGGGGCGAGGACGTCGCGGGCGCGGCGCAGCAGCCCGACGGGGTCGGCCATCTCGTGCAGCAGGTTGCAGGCGAGCACGTGCGCGAACCCGTCGCCCGCGAGGTCCTCCCACCCCGGCTCCTCGAGCGCGGCGCGGACGAAGCGCGCCCCCGGGAGGTCGCGGGCGCGTGCGCGCTCCAGGTACGACTCGGCGTGGTCGATGCCCGTCACCCGGCCGCCGGCGGCGGCGACGGGGACGCTCATCAGGCCGGTCGCGCAGCCGAGCTCGAGCACCCGGTCGCCGGGGGCGACGCGCTCCGCGACGCGGGCGCCGGTGGCGCGGGTGTAGCGGCTGTCGAAGTCGCGGTCGGGGTCGTAGATCGCGGCGTAGCCGGGGGTCGCGGTGCTCACCGGGTCCTCACGAGGTCGAGGCGGAGGCTCTCGCGGGCGAGCACGCTCCGCTTGAACTGGATGAGCCCCTGGTCGGGCACGCCCGCGATGCTCGACGGGCCGAGGTCGAGGACCAGGGCGCCCTCGCCGAGGACCTGCGCGACGAGGAGGTGCGCGAGGGCGTTCATCGGGGAGCGCGGCAGGTCGTGGCCGGCGTCGCCCCAGTAGACGACCAGCTCGCGGCGGGGCGCGACGCGGTAGACGAGCGCCGCCGCGCAGGGGGCGCCGGCGTGGGTGAGCGTGAACATGCGGATCCGCCCGGGGAGCGCGTCCCGGGCCCGGAGGACGTAGCCGAGGGGCAGGGCGAGCGTGCGGCCCTTCGCGGCGCGGTTCGCGGCGAGCAGTGCGTGGCCGGTCGCCCAGGCGGCGTCGTCGGCCGCGGCCTCCAGGGCGTACGGCTCGCCGAGGGCGTGGCGCACGGCGCGGCGGGCCGGTGAGCGCAGCGCCGCGACGTAGTCGTCGGCGCCGGCGAAGGGCGCGAGGTCGATGTGGAAGCTCAGCTCGCACCCGGCGACGGCGAAGCCGAGGTTCAGCAGCGCGAACTGGACGGCGGTCTCGGAGCCCGAGTAGTGCGCGGGCCGGGCGGTGACCCGGATGGTCCGGACGCCCTCGTCGTCGAGGCGCGCGACGGCGGACGCCAGGGTGGCGGTGACGTTGGCGGCGGTCTCCGCGTCGCGCACGAAGTCGGGGCCGCCGAACGGCGCGCTGTGGCCCGAGTGGAAGCGGTCCCCCTCGACGACGCCGACGAGCGAGCCGACGAGGCGCCCGTCGGCCACGTGGTCGAGGCGGCGCAGGGTCTGGCCGGGCCGCAGGTTGAGGGCGTGGAACGCCTCGGTCGAGAAGAGGCCGAGGTGGTCGGCGCCCACGGGTGGCGCGGCGGTGGCCTCAGCCATCGGCGCCGTCCCACGCGGCGACGGCCTCGAGCACCCGGTCGACGTCGGCGTCGCCGAGCTGGGGTCCCATCGGCAGGCTGAGCGTCTCGCGGGCGAGCCGCTCCGCGACCGGCAGGTCCCCGGGCCGGAGGCCCATGTCGCGGTACGCGCCGGACAGGTGCGGCGGGGTCGGGTAGTGCATCAGCGTGCCGACGCCCCGGCGGGCGAGGTGGGCGGCGAGGTCGTCGCGGGCCGGGGTGTGCACCGCGAAGACGTGCCAGGCGTGGACCGCGCCGGCGGGGACGACGGGGAGCCGGACCCCGGGGAGGCCCGCGAGGTAGCGGCCGGCGATCGCGGCGCGGCGGGCGTTCCACGCGTCGAGGTGCGCGAGCTTCACGGCGAGGAGGGCGGCCTGCAGCTCGTCGAGGCGGCTGTTGAACCCGCGTTCGTCGTTGACGTACTTGCGCCGCGACCCGTAGTTGCGCAGCGAGCGCAGGCGGTCGGCGAGGTCGTCGTCGTCGGTCGTGACGGCGCCGCCGTCGCCGATCGCCCCGAGGTTCTTCGTCGGGTAGAAGCTCCAGGCCGCGGCCGTGCCGAGGGCACCGGCGCGGCGCCCGTGCAGGGCGGCGCCGTGGGCCTGGGCGGCGTCCTCGAGCACCGGCAGCCCGTGGCGGGCGGCGAACGCGCCGATGGCGTCCATGTCGGCGGGCAGCCCGTAGAGGTGCACCGGCAGCACCGCGCGCGTGCGCGGCGTGCGGGCCGCCTCGAGCCGGGCGGGGTCGATGTTGCCGGTCGCGGGGTCGGGCTCGACGGGGACGGGCACGGCGCCGGCCCGCGACACGGCGAGCCACGTCGCGATGTAGGTGTTCGACGGCACCAGCACCTCGTCGCCGGGGCCGACGCCGAGGGCGAGCAGGGCGAGGTGCAGGGCGTCGAGGCCCGAGCCGACGCCGACGCAGTGGCGGGTGCCGGCGTGGTCCGCGAACGCGCGCTCGAAGGCCTCGACCTCGGGGCCGAGGACGTACCAGCCGCTGCCGAGCACACGCCGGGCGGCGGCGTCGAGTTCCGCCGCCAGCTCCTCGTAGGAGGGCAGCAGGTCGAGGAACGGCACCCGGGCGGGTGCGCCCGTCGTCACCTCGGGGTCCGGACGACCCGCAGGAACTCGTCGTAGTCGCGGTAGTAGTCGGCCTCCGAGAAGTGCTCGGAGGCGAGCACCAGGGCCACCGACCCCGACGAGAAGTTGGTGAGCTGTCCCCACACCATCGGCGGGAGGTACACCCCGGCGTACGACCGGTTCAGCGACCAGGTGCGGGTCGCGACGCCGTCGTCGGCGGTGACGTCGAAGCTGCCGGACGCCGCGATCACGAGCTGCTGCAGCTCGCGGTGGGCGTGGCCGCCGCGGTCCTCGCCGCCGGGGACGTCGTAGAGGTAGAACACCCGCCGGCACTCGAACGGGATGTGCCGGTTCGACTCGATGAACGTGAGGTTGCCCCGCGGATCGGTGATCCGGGGCAGCGGGACGACGCGCGCCGGCCCGTGCGGTCCGTCGCCGACGGGGGGTCCGTCGACCGCGGCCTCGGTCGCCCCTCCCAGGAGTCGCAGTCCCATGCCCCCCCATCGGCAGGAGGGGTCCCGGGTTTAGCGCTCCCGCCCCCCGGCCCCGACGGGCGGCCTCCGGGCGCGGACGGTGTAGATCAGCGGGATCTCCGGCGCGCCGTCCGGGAAGCGGTACACCCGGGCGGCGGCGTCGCGCCGAAGGAACGGCCAGCGCGGGTAGAGGGTCTCGACCCGTTCGTGCAGCGCCTCGATCACGAGGCCCTCCGCCAGGAGGGCGCCGACGACCGCGCCGAGCGGGTGGACCCACTCCACCGAGCGGTTGTGCACCGTGACGGCGGCGGGGTCGGCGTAGCTGCCGGACCCCCTCCCACGCGAGCGCCTCGCCCTCGCGGTACCGCAGCATCGGGCGCACCTCGTCGTCGGCCATCACCTGCTCGACGGGGTGGAACTCGGTGAGGTGCAGCACGCCCCCGGGGCGCAGGAGGCGGGCGACGACGCCGGCCCAGCGGGTGATGTCGGGCAGCCAGCAGAGCGCGCCGAGCCCCGTGTGGATGACGTCGTAGGTGCGGCCGAGCGCCGCGGGGGCGTCGTGGACGTCGGCGACCACGAACCGCGCGTCGATGCCGAGGTCCGCCGCGAGGCCCCGCGCCGCCACGATCGCCGGCTCCGAGAAGTCGAGGCCGGTGACGTGGGCGCCGCGCCGGGCCCAGTCGAGCGTCTCGAGGCCGAAGTGGCACTGGAGGTGCAGCAGGTCGCGTCCGTCGACGGGACCCATCTCCTCGACCACGAAGGCGGGGAGCGCCGCCGCCCCGGCGCGGAAGCCGTCCACGTCGTAGAAGCTGCTCGCGACGTGGATCGGGGCGCGTTCGTCCCACATGGCGCGGTTCAGCGCCACGGGATCACCGGCCCCGCCGCCGGCGGCGGCGGGGTCCGGGTGGTGCCCTCGGGTCAGCCCGTCGGAGCGGTCGATGCGTCGGGGACGTCGGTCGTGTCCGGCGCGACGTCGGGGACGCCGTCCTCCGCGGTGGTGCCGTCGTCGGCCGCGGCGGTGCCGGTCGGGCCGAGCAGCACGATCACGTCGGCGTCGGGCGCCTGGGCGAGCGCCGGCTCGTCGGCGGACGCCAGCTCCGGGTCGGACAGGCCGAGGTCCTCCGCGACGCGGGCGGCACGCGGCGCGGCGCCCTGGCGGTAGAGGACGAGGTCGGACGTGACCGGGAGGGGCGCGTTGCCCTCCGTCACCTCGACGTAGCCGATCTGGCGGGCGTCCTCCGCGGTGCTGGCGGCCAGGCCGCTCTCACCGGATCCGTTGAGGACGGCGAGCGAGATCGTCGCGCGCGTCCCCTCGGCGCTCGGCTCGACCCCCGCCGACACCTCGGCCGCCGGGGCCGTCACGGTCCTCGTCTGGGTGATGGTGGTGGTGCCACCGCCGCCGCTGCTCACGACGTAGCCCACGAAGAGCCCGCCCACCAGGGCGGCGGCCACGATCGGCAGCCCGAAGGTGCGCGCCCGTGCCGGCGGCCCGCCACGGCGGCGCGGCCGGGGCGGCTCGTCCCAGTCGTCCTCGTCCCAGTCGGATGGTTCGCGGCTGCTCACGTCGAGCCCCCTCGTCGTCTCGTGCACGTCCCCACGACTTGCACGGCGACGGCCGGACTCCTGCGCGGGGGGTTCAGCGCAGCCGGACGACCAGGGGGCGCTTCCGGGCCGCCGCGGTCGCCGCCGGGCGCAGCGTGATGGTGCGGTTCACCCACGGACGGGACGCGTAGCGCCCGCGTGACGCACGGTCGAGGCCGGTCCAGACGACGACCCGGTACCGCCCGGGGCGCAGGCGCACCTGGCGGGCGGGGCGGTCGGGGAACAGGGACGCGACCTTCCTCGCCCGGCTGAAGACCTGGAGGTTGTAGAAGCGGGCCCGCCGGTCGTGGCGCCACCCGAACCGCACGGCGCGGGGTGCGGCGCTGCCGGCGGGCGCCGCGCCCGCGGGGCGGCGCACCACGATGCGGGTCGTCATCTCGCGCGTCGTCCCGCCGGGCACCGTCGCCCGCAGCGTCACCCCGTGGACCGCGGGCCGCGCGCCCGGCGGGATCCCGACGACGACGAGCGCCTGGTGGTCGGCGCCCGCGACCGGAACGATCGTCCCCGGGCTCGGGGCCGCCGACGCGCCGGGGAGGCTGGTGGTGGCGCTCAGCGTCACCGCGAGGGCGGGGCCGCGCCCGCCGTGACGGAGGGTGAAGGGCACCGCGACGACCGACCCGGCGGGGGCGGGGATGCCGGTGGCGCCGGCGACCACCGCGAGGTCCTGGGTCGCGACGCTCAGGTCGGTCGCGATCTGGCCGCGTCCGGGGGCGTCGGCGCAGACGACGACGCCGTCGGCGCCGTCGCCCCGCAGGGCGGTCAGGTCGTCGCCGCACACCACGGGGCGGCTCGCGGGGGTCGCGGCGGTCACGGAGCGGGCGCCGACGACGGGGCGGTACGGGAAGGGACCCGCGAAGGCCGCGCCGGGGGTCACCGGCAGCCCGAAGTCGGCGCCGACCGCCAGGCCCGCCGCCGACGCCGCGGCGGTGTGGGTGAACGGCTCCGACAGGTAGCCGACCCAGCGCATCCCCGGGGGGGCGGGCGCGAGGCGCTGCAGCT
>VFQU01001471.1_pt1 | contig 13736 bp, 13 predicted proteins | sample 3512311 | NCBI WGS metagenome assembly VFQU01 (sample SAMN10412377, study PRJNA504923) | tailings metagenome | isolation source: Relicate 3 Philex TSF3 active mining site | place: Philippines: Tuba, Benguet | collected 2017-08-29 | reverse complement strand
GACCATCCACCGGATGGGCCTGGCCGAGGTGGCGCGCATCCTCGGCGAGATGGAGGCGGTGCGCAAGGCGGTCGGTTTCGAAGGCGACCTGCCGGCCTTCTTCAAGCATCTCGAGACCGACGACCAGTTCTACTTCGAGTCCGAGGCGGAGGTGATCGCCGCCTACCAGGATGCGCAGAAGCGCATCGACGCCACCCTGCCCAAGCTGTTCGACGTGTTTCCGAAGGCCAACTACGAGGTGCGCCCGGTGGAGGCCTTCCGCGCCCAGTCGGCGGCCGGCGCGTCCTACCAGTCGCCGTCGCCCGACGGTTCGCGGCCGGGCATCTTCTACATCAACACCTACAACCTGCGTGCACAGCCGAAGTTCCTCGTCGAAACGCTGTCGATCCACGAGGCATCGCCGGGCCACCACTTCCAGGGTGCGATCGCGCAGGAAGTCGAAGGCCTTCCTGCGTTCCGCCGTTTCGGCACCAGCTACGTGGCCTACGCCGAAGGCTGGGCGCTGTATGCGGAGTCGCTGGGCAAGGAACTCGGCCTGTTCACCGATCCCTACCAGTGGTACGGCCGGCTCGTCGACGAGCAGCTGCGCGCGATGCGCCTGGTCGTCGACACCGGCCTGCACCACAAGGGCTGGACGCGCGAGCAAGCGATCAAGTACATGCGCGACAACTCGTCGATGGCCGAGAGCGACGTCGTCGCCGAAGTCGAGCGCTACATCGTCATCCCCGGCCAGGCGCTGGGCTACAAGATCGGCCAGTTCGCGATCCGCGACCTGCGCGCCGAGGCCGAGAAGGCGCTGGGCGATCGCTTCGACATCAAGGCCTTCCATCGCCAGGTACTGGTCGACGGCGAGCTGCCGATGGGCGTGCTGCGCGCCAAGGTCCGCGAGTGGATCGCGGCGGAGAAGGCGCGCGGCTGACCTGACCGATCGGCACCGTGGCGGCGAAGAGCCGAGCTTGCTCGGCTGCACGCGTCGCACGGCGCCGCAAGCCGCGCTCTACGGCCGAGGGTGACGCGCACGGCGCAGCGAGCTGCGCCCTGCGGTCTGGGGTGAAGCGCACGGCGCAGCGAGCTGCGCCTCATGGGTCGGTCGTCGGGTTGCCGGCCGGTTGGCCCGCGGTCCATTCGGCGATGCCTGCGATCACTCCACGCGTGGCCGACAGCAGCGCCTCGGCGCCGACGCGCGAATCACCGCGCGGCGCCGGCACCGCGTCCTCGAAGCGCTTTCGCGCGAGCGCGCGGCCGCTGCGGGCGTCGACCAGCAGCGCCTCGATCTCGACGCGTCCGGCGGCCTCGCCGGCGCTGTAGTCGACCTCGAACCGCACGATCTGCAGGTTGAGCAGCCAGTCGCCGCGCAGGCCCTGGCCCTGGCGCGCGACCGCACGCAGGCCCGACGCCGACAGCGCTTCGACGAGCGCATCCTGCAGCATGCGCGGCGCGCTGTCGGGCCAGGCGACGCCCGACAGATAGGCGAGCTCGCCCGGCCTCGGCCGGGCGACGATCCGACTGCCGTCGAACATCGCCGGTGCGCTGGGCGTGGCGACGACCAGCTGGCGATCGATGGCGATGGGCACTGTGGCACGGATCGCAGTGGACGGCGCCAGCGCGACGATCTCCAGCGGCTTGCGCGCGCCGCCCACGCACGCGGCGAGTACGCCGCAGGCGAGCAGCGGGACGATCATGCGGGGGCGAGCGCGCATCACGGCGTGTACTCCGGCAGACGCTGGCGGCCCAGCACGAAATCCGGCGGGCTCTGTTCGATGCGCTCGGCGATGCGCCGCAGCTCGATCATCAGCGAGCGCATTTCGTGCAGGGTCGGCCCGACCTGGGCAAGACCCTGCTGGCCGAAATCGCCGACCGCGCCGCGATTCTCGGCGAGCAGGGCCTCGGCCTGGCTGCCGGCGCGGTCCAGCGTCGCCAGCGTGGAGTCCAGCCGCTCCAGCAGCACCGGCAGCTCCCTGCTCAGGGCCGAATCAGCGCGCATCACGCCGTCATCGAGCCGGGTCATCAGGCCTTCGGCGCGCTCGAGCAGCGCCGCCAGCCGCCGACTGGCCTCCGCCGACTCCGCCAGCACGGTGCGGATGTCCTCGCGGCCCTCCGCGGCCGCGCTGCTGACCTGCTCGATGTGTGCCAGCGTGCGGCCCACCCGCTCGACGTTCTCCTCGTCGAGCAGCCGGTTGACGCGCAGCAGAACCTCGCTCGCCGTGGTCGTGATGTCCTCGCTGCTGAGCAGGAGCTGCTGGATGGCCGAGGGGTCGGCGACGATGCGCGCGGGCGCGTCGTCCGATGTTTCCAGCAGCGGCGCCCCGGCCGAGCCGCCGGAAAGCTGGATCAGCGCCACGCCGGTCAAGCCGGTGAAGGTCAGCTTGGCGCGCGTGTCGCGCCTCACCGGCACCTCGGCGTCGATGCGCACGCGGGCGAGCACCCGCGCCGGATCGTCGGGATCGAGCGAGAGCCGTCGCACCTCGCCGATCTGGATACCGTTGTACTGCACCGAACCGCCGACGGTGAGGCCGGTGACCGACTCGTCGAAGGCGATGACGTAGACGTTCCACTGCCGGTCCAGCGTGCTCTTGCCGATCCACAGCGCGAACGCCATGGCCAGCACCAGCACCGCCAGCGCGAAGGCGCCGATGACGACGTGATGGGCGCGGGTTTCCAAGGGCTACTCCTTCAGTCCGCCGGCCGGGCGCTGCGCGCCCGCGGGCCGCGGAAACATTCCTGCACCCACGGATGCGGGTGCCGTTCTACCACGTCGACGCGGTCGACCACGACCACCTTGCCGTCGGCCAGCACCGCCACGCGATCGCAGATCGCGTAGAGACTGTCGAGGTCGTGGGTGACCAGGAAGACGGTGAGATTCAGGGCGCGCTTCAACGTCAGCGTGAGTTCGTCGATGTGCGCCGCGCCGATCGGATCGAGGCCCGAGGTCGGCTCGTCGAGGAACAGGATCTCCGGATCCAGCGCCAGCGCGCGCGCCAGACCGGCGCGCTTGCGCATGCCGCCGGAGAGCTGCGCCGGATACTTGTGCGCGGCGCTGGCCGGCAGGCCGGTCAGGCGGATCTTCAGCATGACCAGCTCGGCCAGCAGGTCGGCCGGCAGCGCGTAGTTCTCCTTCAGCGGCACCGCAACGTTCTCGGCGACCGTCAGCGAAGAGAACAGCGCGCCGTCCTGGAACAGCAGGCCGAAACGGCGTTCGACCGACTGCCGCTGCGCGGTCGGCGCGCGGTTGAGGTCGACGCCCAGCACTTCGGCCGTGCCGCCCTCGGGCGCCTTCAGCCCGGTGATGGTCCGCAGCAGCACCGACTTGCCGGCACCCGAGCCGCCGATCACGCCGATCACTTCGCCGCGGCGCACGTCGAGATCGAGCCCCTCGTGGACGACCTGACGGCCGTAGCGGCTGTGCAGCCCGCGCACGCGGATGACGGCGTCGTCGCTCATACGTCGAGCTGCATGAAGAAGATCGCGAACATCGCGTCGAACAGGATCACCAGGAAGATCGACTGCACCACCGACGAGGTGGTGTGGCGCCCGACCGATTCGGCGCTGCCCTCGACCTTGAAACCCTCGAGACAGCCGACCACGGCGATCAGGAAGGCGAACACCGGCGCCTTGATCATGCCGACCCAGAAGTGCCGCACCTCGGTCATCTCGTGCAGGCGGGCGATGAAGCTCGCCGGGGTGATGTCGAGCGCCAGCGAACCGACGATGCCGCCGCCGACCAGTCCGGCGAGCATGGCCAGGAACGCCAGCAGCGGCAGCATCACCAACAGCGCCAGCAGCCGCGGAATCACCAGCAGCTCGATCGGATCCAGGCCCAGCGAACGGATCGCGTCGAGCTCCTCGCGGCTCTTCATCGAGCCGATCTGCGCGGTGAACGCGCTGCCCGAGCGCCCGGCCAGCAGGATGGCGGTCAGCAGCACGCCGAACTCGCGCAGGAACGAATACGACACCAGCTCGACGGTGAAGATCGACGCACCGAAGTCGCGCAGCACCGTCGCGCCGAGGAAGGCCACCACCGCGCCGACCAGGAACGACAGCAGCGCGACGATCGGCACCGCGTCGAGGCCGCACTGCTCCATGTGGAAGACCGTCGAGGTCCAGCGCAGGCGGCGCCGACCGGTGAGGATGGCGCCGCAGGTCGCCAGCGTGAGGCCGACGAAGCCCAGCAGGTCGCGGGTCTGCCACCACTGCGACTCCAGCGCGCGACCCATCCGCGCCAGCAGCTCGCGCACGCCGCGCAGCGCCGTATCGGCCTCGGCCTCCTGGCCGCTGTGGGCAACCACCATGTCGAACAGCGCCGATGCATCGCGCGACAGCCCGGCCAGCATCACGGAGGCCGGCGCACGACCCTGGGCACGCAGCGCGCTGGCCAGCAGCAGGGCGCCGCCGGTATCGAGCGAAGTGACCGCCTCGGCGCGGATGCGCTCCGGCCAGGCACGCAGGCGGGACAGCGAACCCCGGCAGGCCGCCAGATGCGGCAGGGTCCAGTCGCCGGCCAGGCGCAGCTCCGCCGCACCGTCGGCGCCTAAGGCCTGCTCGATCCGTCCCGCCCCGTCCATCCCAACAGTCTAGGTCGAAGCGGCGACCGCAGACTTGACTCCGCGCAAGCACGCGCAGCGCGCCGCACGGCGCTGGTCAGCTCGGCGCAGCGGCGGGCGTGGTGCGCACCCGAGCCGGCGGGCGGGCATACTCGCCCGCATGTCACCCGATGGCCGCTCGACCGTCATCGCAGCAGACTGCAACCGGACACCGCCATGCCGCGCATCCTGATCCTGTTGACCATCGCCAGCCTGCTGGCACTGTCGATCCACGGCATCTTCGCCAACACCAATCCCGAACGCCTGAAGGCCGCCGGTTGGGGCCTGCTGGCCGGCGGCCTGATCGTCGGCGGCCTTTGGATGATCATCGCCGGCGTCTGAAGCCGCGAAGACACGGGATGTGGCGGAGAGAGTGGGATTCGAACCCACGGTGGGGATTAACCCACGCCGGTTTTCAAGACCGGTGCCTTAAACCGCTCGGCCATCTCTCCGTATTCGCTGAATCCGCTCCGATTCATCCTTGAAGCGTGCTCCGGTCGGCATCCTGCCTCCCCCTCACGGACGCTGAGGCGTCCGTTCGACCGCTCGGCCATCTCTCCGTTGGTGCTTTTCTCGCTCCGTTCCATCCATGGAGCGCCCTCCGGTCGGCATCCTGCCTCCCCCTCACGGACGCTGAGGCGTCCGTTCGACCGTCTCTGCGTTGCTTTGGCCCACGGTTCGGCACACTGCGGGGGCCAGCCGAGCAAGCTCGGCTCTACCTGCGGCGCCGCCGCCATTCTCGTAGAGCGCGGCTTGCTGCGCTGCGGTCTCGATTCTACCGCGCCCGCTTCGCCCTGCCCGCCTCCGCGTCGCGCTTCGCCTTGCCCTCCTCGCAGTCGCGCTCTTCCTTGGCCAGCAGTCCCGGCAGCTGCTCGGCGAGATGATCCAGCAGCGCGCGCGCCGCGGGCAGCAGGGCGCGGTGGGCGGGAAACGCCGCGTGCAGGATGCCGACCGGCAGCGACCAGTCCGGCAGCACGCGTTTCAGGCGGCCGGCGGCGATCGCCTCACCGCAGACCATTTCCGGCAGCAGGGCGATGCCGACGCCCTGCTCTGCCAGCGACTGCAGCAGCGGAAAGTCGTGCGCGGCGACGCGCGGCTCGAACTCGATGCGGGCGCGCGCAGCATCGGGCCCGTGCAGCTCCCAGCTCTGCCGGCCCTCGCCCTCGGACATGCTCAGCATCGCGTGGCGGGCCAGCGCTTCGGGGGCGTCGGGACGGCCCTTGATCGCCAGATAGGTCGGCGCCGCCACCAGCAGCTCGCGGCTCTCGGCGAACCGGCGGATCGCGATGTCGGGCTCGTGCTCGAGCCGCGTGCGCACGCGCAGCGCGATGTCGACGCCCTCGTCGAGCAGGTCGACCCGGCGGTTGCTGACCTTGAGCTCGACCCGCACCTCGGGATAGCGGTCGAGGAATGCCGGCAGCAGCTTCGGCATCTCGCGCTGCGCCAGCGACACCGGGCAGCTCATGCGGACGCGACCGCGCGGCGCGCTGCTCAGCCGCTGCGCCGCCTCGCCGGCGCCCTGCGCGGCATCGAGCATGGCGCGCGCCTGCTGGTGCACGAGGCGACCGACGTCGGTGACGGCGAAGCGTCGCGTCGAGCGCAGCAGCAGCCGCACGCCGAGCCGCGCTTCGAGCGCGGCGATGCGCCTGCTCAGGCGCGACTTCGGCACGCCGGTCGCGCGCTCGGCCGCCGCGAATCCGCCGTGGTCGACCACGTGGGCGAAGAAGGCGAGATCGTCGAGGCTGTCCATCGTTCCTCCTGTGCAACACAGAGTGCGCGAATCGCCAATTTATCACCGCGGGGCAACGGCGCATCTTGGAACCACGCCGGAACCGCCGGCCACCCCACGGAGACCGCCATGAACCTGCTGCACCTCGACGCCAGCGCCCTGGGCGCGAATTCCGCCAGCCGCGAGCTGACCGCCGCGATCGTCGCGCGCTGGATCGACGCCGATCCGGGCGTCACCGTCACCTACCGTGACCTCGACGCCCAGCCGCTGCCGCACTTCACCGCGCGCAGCCTGTCCGGCGCAGACTTCGAGCTGGCGGCGCAGGTGATGGCGGAGTTCCAGGCGGCCGACGTGGTCGTCATCGGCGCACCGATGTACAACTTCTCGATCCCGTCGACGCTGAAGGCCTGGATCGACCGCATCGCCGTGGCCGGCAAGACCTTCCGCTACACCGCCAACGGCCCCGAGGGCCTGGCCGGCGGCAAGCGCGTGATCGTCGCCAGCAGCCGCGGCGGCGCCTACGGCGACGACAGCCCGATGGATTTCCAGGAGGCCTATCTGCGCCAGCTGTTCGGCTTCCTCGGCGTCCGCGAGGTCGAGTTCATCCGCGCCGAGGGACTGGCCTCGGGCGCGACGCCGCGCGAGGACACGCTCGCCGCGGCGAAGAACGCCATCGTGGTGCCGCTGCGCCGCGCGGCGTGAGCACAGCGCTCATTCCCACGGCGCTCGCTCCGCCGATCCGCGACGCGCCGACAGCCCGGCGGCCGTAGGAGCGGCGGAAGCCGCGACCGCCGGACAGGTGCGTGGCAGCGATCAGTCGGAAGCGCGCCCGCAACACGCGGTCGCGCCTTCCGGCGCTCCTGCCGAAGCACGCGCGGTTGGCGACCCTGGGCCACCGCTCAGGCGATCCGCTCGACGCCGCCCAGGTAGGGCCGCAGCGCCGCCGGCACCTCGATGCTGCCGTCGGCGTGCTGGTGGTTCTCCAGCACCGCGATCAGCGCGCGGCCGACGGCCACGCCCGAGCCGTTGAGCGTATGCAGCGGCTCGGGCTTGCCGGTTTCGGGATTGCGCCAGCGGGCCTGCATGCGGCGCGCCTGGAAGGCCTCGCAGTTCGACACCGAGCTGATCTCGCGGTAGGCGTTCTGGCCGGGCAGCCAGACCTCGAGATCGTAGGTCTTGGCCGCCGAGAAGCCCATGTCGCCGCTGCACAGCAGCATGCGCCGGTACGGCAGCTCGAGCCTTTCCAGCACCGTCTCGGCGTGGCGGGTCATCGACTCGTGCACCGCGTCGCTCTCGCCCGGCCGGCAGATCGCCACCAGCTCGACCTTCTCGAACTGGTGCTGGCGGATCATGCCGCGAGTGTCGCGGCCGTGGCTGCCGGCCTCGGCGCGAAAGCACAGCGAGTGCGCAGTCAGCCACATCGGCAGCGCGGCGTCCTCGACGATCTCGTCGCGCACGAGATTGGTGAGCGGCACCTCGGCGGTCGGCACCAGGTAGCGGTTCTGTTCGCCCACGGCGGTCGCGAACAGGTCCTCGGCGAACTTCGGCAGCTGGCCGGTGCCGGTCATCGACTCGGCGTTGACGATCAGCGGCACGTTGCACTCGGTGTAGCCGTGCTCGCGGGTGTGCAGGTCGAGCATGAACTGCGCCAGCGCGCGATGCAGCGCGGCCACCTTGCCGCGCATCACGGTGAAGCGCGCGCCCGACAGCTTGGCGCCGGCCTCGAAGTCGAGCCCGCCCAGCAGCGCGCCCAGCTCGACGTGGTCGCGCACCGGAAAGCCGAAGTCGCGCGGGATGCCCCAACGCCTGACCTCGAGGTTGTCGGCCTCGCTGTTGCCCAGCGGCACCAGCGCCGCCGGCAGGTTGGGAATGCGCCGGGCGAGATCCTCGAGCTGCTCGCGCAGGGCCTGCAGAAGGCCCTCCGAGGTCGCGAGCTCTTCGCCGATGCCGGCGACTTCCGCCATCAGCGCGGACGTGTCCTCGCCTTTGCCCTTGGCGATGCCGATCGCCTTGGAGCGGGTGTTGCGCAGGTTCTGCAGCTCCTGCGTGCGGGTCTGGATGCGCTTGCGCTCGGCCTCGAGCTGTTCGAGCGCGGCGACATCGAGGGCGAAGCCGCGGGTTTCTCGCAGGCGTTCGGCGGTGGCGGCCAACTGGCCGCGCAGCAGGGCAGGATCGAGCATGGGGAGGCAGGCGGTAAGAGACCGGCGCGATTATCGCCGGCCGCTGCCGCGACCGCCAACGCCGGCGGTCGCCCTCGAATCCTTCTCGCGCGCGAACGCCGCCGCGCTCAGCGCTCCGCCCGACGCAGCCACGCGGCGACCGCGGCGCCGACGATCAGGAACCCGAGCAGCTGGGTGGCGAGGTTGGCCAGCGTGAAGTCGAACGGAAACCGGTACCAGTTCCAGTACGGCAGGCTGATCGACAGCCAGCCGATCACGCCGACCGCAGTCGACACCAGCACGCGCCTGGCGAAGCCCGCCGGCAACAGCGCGAGCAGCCAGGCAAGGCCGAACCCGATCGCCAGGTCATTGGCGAACTGCAGGCCGAGCTGGCGGCCCATGTCACCCGGATCCCGGCCGCTGGGCTGGTAGATCACCATCAGGTACGGATTGGCCTTGGACTTCTCGACCCAGGGGGCATGCCGCGCCGGGTCGGCGTAGTCCTCGGGCGAGATCCAGGGCAGGTAGTAGATGCCCTCGGAGGGAAGGGCGCGCGGCGCCACGGCGAGGACCGCGTCCTCGTCGAGCGGTGCGCGCATCCCCACCTGGCCCAGCGGCAGGGCGGTGTGGGCGAGCACGCCCCAGATGAAGCAGGCAAGGGCACCGAGCAGCCCCGCGATCACGATCCGCATGCACCACCTCCCATGGCACCTGCACCGCCGGGCTGCGCTGCCGTGGGGCAGCGCAGCCTCGGCTTCCGATCAGCGATTCACGCCATCGGGCCGTCCCCGAAGCGGTTCGGACCCGGCGAGCCGCCGATGAAACCGAGCATGACCAGCACGATCAGCACGCCCAGCAGCGGGATCAGCAGCAGCAGCGAGAACCAGCCGGACTTGTCCTGGTCGTGCCAGCGCTTGGCGTAGACGGCGATCGTGATCCAGAACAGCGGGATCTGCACCAGCCAGAACCAGATCGGAATGCTCGGCGGATTGTTGGGGTCGAACTCGCCCCCCATCATCGAGCCCATGGCGAGGAAATTCAGTGCCAGACCGATCGCCATGCCGACCGCGAAGAAGATCCAGAACGCCTTGCGGCTGATCCGACCCTGGAACGAAAACAGGAACTTGCCCCAATCCATCGCATCTCTCCCCGGTGATGATTCGTCAGCGCCGGTGGCGGCGCGCGCACATGGTACGCCCTCAGCCGGCACGCATGGCTTCGGCGATGCGCATGCCCACCCAGAGCAGGCCGAGGCCGCCGACCAGGCTCACCGAGAGGTAGATGCCGCCCAGGTGCGGCCCGCCGCCGCGCTGCAGCAGGTACAGCTCGACCATCAGCGCCGACCAGGTGGTCAGCGCGCCGAGCACGCCGACCATCAGGAAGGCGCGCCAGAGCAGACCGGACGGTCCGCGGCCCTCCAGCCAGACCAGCAGGAAGCCGGCGAGCAGGCTGCCCAGCAGGTTGGCGGCGAGCGTGCCCCAGGGAAAACCCGTGCCCAGCGCGCGGGTCAGCCATCCGCCGATCAGGAAACGTCCCCCGGCGCCGAGCGCGCCGCCCGCCATGACCAGCAGCAGCTGCTGCCACCACAGGCTCATGCGTCACCCCGGCCAGTCTTCGTCCGCGCCGCGCGCAGGCGGTCGAGCTTGTCCTTGAGCTTGATCTCGAGGCCGCGTTCGACCGGCGCGTAGTAGACGCGCTCGCCCATCGCCTCGGGAAAGCCGGTCTGGCCGAGGGCGACGCCGCCCTCGGCGTCGTGATCGTACTGGTAGTCCTTGCCGTAGCCGAGCTGCTTCATCAGCCGGGTCGGTGCATTGCGCAGATGCAGCGGAACCGGCTGGGTCCCGTGCGCGACGACATCCGCCTGCGCCGCCTGGTAGGCCACGTAGCCGGCGTTGGACTTGGCGGTGGCGGCGAGGTAGATCACCGCCTGCGCGAGCGCAAGCTCGCCTTCCGGACTGCCGATCCGGTCGAACGCCTCCCAGGCCTCCATGCACATCGCCAGCGCGCGCGGATCGGCGAGACCGACATCCTCGACGGCCATGCGGGTGATGCGCCGGGCGAGGTAGCCGGGGTCGCAGCCGCCGTCGAGCATGCGGCACAGCCAGTACAGCGCGGCGTCGGGATTGGAGCTGCGCACGCATTTGTGCAGCGCCGAGATCTGGTCGTAGAACTGCTCGCCGCCCTTGTCGAAGCGGCGCCGCCGGTCGGCCAGCACCTGCGCCAGCGTTGCGGCGTCGATCACCCCGCCCTCGCCGGCCAGCTCGGCGGCGATCTCGAGCAAGGTCAGCGCGCGGCGCACATCGCCGTCGGCGGCCTCGGCGATGGTCGCCAGCACGCCGTCGTCGATGCTCAGGCCGCGGCCGCCGAGGCCGCGCTCGGCATCGTCGACCGCGCGGCGCAACGCGGCGGCGATGTCGCTCGCCTCGACCGACTCGAGCACGTGCACGCGACAGCGCGACAGCAGCGCCGAGTTCAGCTCGAAGCTCGGGTTCTCGGTGGTGGCGCCGACGAAGACGATGCTGCCGCGCTCGATGTGCGGCAGGAAGGCGTCCTGCTGCGCCTTGTTGAAACGGTGCACCTCGTCGACGAACAGCACCGTGCGCGTGCCGCCCTCGAAGCGCTGCTGCGCCTCGGCGAGCACCGCGCGGACTTCAGGCAGTCCGCACAGCACCGCCGACAGCGCGCGGAACTCGGCGTTCGCATAGCGGGCCAGCAGCAGCGCCAGCGTCGTCTTGCCGCAGCCGGGCGGACCCCAGAGGATCATCGAATGCACGCGCCCGGCCTCGACTGCGCGGCGCAGCGCCGCTCCGGGGCCGACCAGACGACGCTGGCCGACCACCTCGTCCAGTCCACGCGGCCGCATCCGCTCGGCCAGCGGCTTCAGGGCATCCGGTGCGCCCGACGATGCTTCCACCTGCGGCAACGGCTTGGCCATCGCGGCATTCTACGCAGTCGAAAATGGGGACGGCGGTGGTCGATCGGCACCGGCCTCCGCGCCCGGACTTCCAGCAGGTTGTTGAAAGACGCGCTTCCTGCGCATTCTTCTAGTCGCGAGTCCGGCACATGTCCGTACTCGTTCGGCCGCTACGCGGCTTCGCGGGGCTTCGCCCCGACACGACGGATTGATCGCTTGCGCGATGGATCCGCGACCAGTCCATCCATGGACTGGCTGAGCAGGATGTTTCTCGACAGCCTGCTAGTCGCGGACGGGGTAGACCTCGGCGGCGTCGATCCGCTCGCCGATGACGTCGACGCCGGGCGGCGGGTCGAAGCGGAAGTGATCGGCGGCGAAGCGTGGATTGCGCCGCCACCCGGAGAACGCGACTTCGGTGCGCTGGCCGAGCGTGTCGACCAGCACCATGCGGGCGAGATCGACGCCGTCGAAGCCGAGCCGGAATTCGGCGAAGGTGGCGTCCTCGGCGCGCGGCGTCAGGCGCACCCAGTCGAGGCCGTCGGTGCGACCGGTGTCCTCGCGGCGGAACTGGCGGTCGAGTTCCTCGGGATCGATCAGCACGGCCAGCGGGCTGCTCTGCTCCTCCAGCGACTGCTTGCGCACCGTGACCTGTTCCAGATCGGGATCGTAGATCCAGACGTGGTCGCCGTCGGCCACGATCAGCTGCGGGAAGGGCTGCTCGTATTCCCAGCGGAACAGCCGCGGCAGGGCCAGCGCGATGCTGCCTTCGGAGCGCTCGCGCACCTGGCCCTGGGCGTCGAGCACGGTCTGCTCGAAGCGGCCGTCGAGGCCCTGCAGGCCGCGGCTGAAGGCGAGCACCGGGGACTCGGCGGCCTGCGCCGCCGCAGTCGGAAACAGGCAGATCAGCATCAGCAGGAGGCGCGACATCGATGGGGTCCGTGGGGGTTCGGCGTGGACGGATGGGGTGACGGGTTGGTGCACCGGGCATCGGCTTCGACCGCGCCCGGGCGACGACTCGACCGTGCGCCGGACCCCGGATTCCTGCTTTCGCAGGATTGACGAGCCAGGACAGGACGAAGGTGGGGCGGGGCGAATCGGCGGCGAGTCTGCGGCGCGCCGGCTGAATGCCGCCTACCGCGGCGGCGGCGGCGCCAGCACCTTGCGGTCGCCGTTGTGCTCGGGAGCGGAAACGATGCCGGCCGCCTCCATCGCCTCGATCAGCCGCGCGGCGCGGTTGTAGCCGATCTTCAGCCGCCGCTGCACGCCGGAGATCGAGGCGCGGCGGCTTTCGGTGACGATCGCCACGGCCTGGTCGTAGAGCGCGTCGGACTCGTCGCCCGCGCCGCCGGCTTCCGGCAGGCCGGTGGCGCCGACCACCTGGCCGTCGGCCAGCGTCTGCACCTCGTCGAGCACGCCCTCGAAGTACTGCGGCCCGCCGCTGGACTGCTTGAGATGCTGCACCACGCGATGCACCTCGTCGTCGCTGACGAAGGCGCCGTGCACGCGCTCGGGCATCGCCGTGCCCGGCGGCAGGTAGAGCATGTCGCCGTGGCCGAGCAGGGTCTCGGCGCCGCTCTGATCGAGGATGGTGCGCGAGTCGATCTTGCTCGACACCTGGAAGGCGATGCGGGTCGGGATGTTGGCCTTGATCAGGCCGGTGATGACGTCGACCGACGGGCGCTGCGTGGCCAGGATCAGGTGGATGCCGGCAGCGCGCGCCTTCTGCGCGAGGCGGGCGATCAGCTCCTCCACCTTCTTGCCGACGATCATCATCATGTCGGCGAACTCGTCGATGATGACGACGAGGTACGGCAGGGGCTCCAGCGGGCGCGGCGCCTCGTCCAGGGCCGGATTCGGCACGAACAGCGGGTCCATCAGCGGATGCCCGGCGTCGGCGGCCTCCTTCACCTTGCGGTTGAAGCCGGCGAGGTTGCGCACGCCAACCATCGACATCAGCTTGTAGCGCCGCTCCATCTCGGCCACGCACCAGCGCAGGCCGTTGGCGGCCTCCTTCATGTCGGTGACCACCGGCGCCAAGAGATGCGGGATGCCCTCGTAGACCGACAGCTCCAGCATCTTCGGGTCGATCATCAGCATGCGCACGTCGGAGGCCGGCGCCTTGTAGAGCAGGCTGAGCACCATCGCGTTGAGCGCCACCGACTTGCCCGAGCCGGTGGTGCCGGCCACCAGCAGGTGCGGCATCCGGCCGAGGTCGACCACCGAGGGCCGACCGCCGATGTCCTTGCCCAGCGCCAGCGCCAGCGGGCTGCCGAGCTTGTCGTACTCCTTCGAACGCAGGATCTCCGAGAGATAGATCATCTCGCGGTGGGCGTTGGGGATCTCGAGGCCGATCA
>VFQU01001468.1_pt1 | contig 13765 bp, 16 predicted proteins | sample 3512311 | NCBI WGS metagenome assembly VFQU01 (sample SAMN10412377, study PRJNA504923) | tailings metagenome | isolation source: Relicate 3 Philex TSF3 active mining site | place: Philippines: Tuba, Benguet | collected 2017-08-29 | reverse complement strand
GGCTCCGGGCGGGTACGGATCGGCGGGCGGGTCGTCCCCCTCTTCGAGGGACGGTTCGTCGACGAGGACGCGGCGCGGGGGGCCTCCGGGAGGTAAGCTCCCGCGTCCCGGCGATCGGTGCGAGGAGCCGTTCGATGAGCGAGCAGGACGAGGCACGGAAGCGGATCCACCAGCTCCTGCTCTCGGGTGACAACACCCTGAAGAACCGCGACGACGACGGGCGCCGGGACCGTGCGCGCACGCGTTTCGAGGAGGCGCGCGCCGTGGCCGAGGGCGCCGGGCTGGACGACGCCCTGACGATCATCGACCGCCGCCTCGCGCTGCTGGGGACGCCGGATGAGGCGTAGGGCCTCCGAGGGTCCCGGGGACTGCGCCGTCTGCGGCCGCGTCGTGCTGCCCGGCGAGCCCGTGCACCACTTCGTGGAGCCGTCGCGGGGGAGCCGCCAGCGGGTCGTCTGCCCGCTCTGCCACCGGCGCGCCGCCGCGCAGGGGTGGGTGCGCACCGGCGGCTCGCGCGACCATCTCGACCGGAGCGCGCCTGCCGCCTGAGGCGCGCACGGGGGACGCTCCCGGTCCGCCGCTGGCCCAGCGACGGCTGAGGTTCGTCCTCGGCAAGGGCGGCGCCGGCAAGAGCACGGTGGCCGCGGCCATGGGCCTGGCCTCCGCGCGGGCCGGCGGACGCGCCCTGGTGGTCGAGGTGTCCGGGCAGCACCACCTGTCGCGGCTCTTCCGCGCGACCGGGGTCGAGGGCGACGAGCCCGCCGAGCTCGCGCCCGGCCTGTTCGGCGTCTCGATCGACGCGGAGAGCGCCACCGAGGAGTACCTGTCGGGCCAGCTCAAGATCCGGCCGCTCGTCGAGATCCTCACCCGCAGCCGCGCCTTCCACACGTTCGCGGCCGCCGCGCCGGGCCTGCCGGAGCTGGTGACCGTCGGGAAGATCTGGAGCATGGCGATCGCCATCGACGCGGCGACCGGACGGCCCGTGTGGGACACCATCACGGTCGACTGCCCCGCCACCGGCCACGGGATCGCGCTCCTGGAGACCGCCGGGAACGTCGCCGACCTCGCGGCGAACGGACCGATCCGCGACCAGGCGAGCCGCATCCAGGAGGTCGTCTCCCACCCGGCGGCGACGGGCATCGTGGTCGTCGCGCTGCCGGAGGAGCTCGCGGTGGCCGAGGCGGTCGAGGCGGCCACCATCCTCCGCGGCCACGGGCTCCCGGTGGCCGCGACCGTCCTGAACGCGGTCCACCCGCCCCGGTTCACCGACGCCGACGCCCCGGCCCTCGAGGCCGTCGCCGGCGGCGACGGCGACGCCCCGGTGCGCGAGGCCGCCCGCGCCGCGCTCGCCCACCTCGACCACCAGCGCACCGACGCCGGGTACCGGGCGCGCCTCGCCGAGGAGGCCGGCCTCCCGGTGATCGACCTGCCGCGCCTCGTGCGGCGGCGGATGGACCTCGACGCGCTCGGCGTGCTCGCCGACGCCCTCGCCGGCAGCGTCGCGGGGGCGACGTCGTGATCGACGACCTCTCGACGCGCCGGCTCGTCGTCTGCGCCGGCGCCGGCGGCGTCGGCAAGACCACCGTCTCGGCGGGCATCGCCCTGCGCCTCGCCGCCGAGGGCGCCCGCACCGTGGTGGTGACCATCGACCCGGCGCGCCGCCTCGCCACCGCACTCGGGATGACCGGCCTCTCCGACGAACCCCAGCGGGTCCCCGCCGACGGGGTGCTCCCGGAGGGCGCCGGCGAGCTGTGGGCGCTCCAGCTCGACGCGAAGGCCACGTTCGACCGCCTCGTCGGCCGGTACGCCGCCGACGACGCCGCCCGCGACCGCATCCTCGGCAACCGCATCTACCGCCACCTGTCGGGCGCCGTCGCCGGCGCCCAGGAGTACATGGCGGTCGAGCGCCTCCACGAGCTCGTGGAGGAGGGACGGTTCGAGCGGATCGTGCTGGACACGCCCCCCGCGACGAACGCCCTCGACTTCCTCGACGCGCCCCAGCGGATCACGCGGTTCATCGAGGGACGCGCCCTGCGCCTGCTGATCCGGCCCGGCATGGCCGCCGGCGGCATCGGCTGGAAGATCATCCACGCGGGATCCGGGACGGTGCTGTCGCTCCTGGAGCGGCTCACGGGCGCCCAGCTGCTCCGCGACGTCGGGGAGTTCCTCGCCGGGTTCGAGGGGATGTACCAGGGCTTCGCGGAGCGGGCGCAGGCGGTGCGCGCGCTGCTCCTGAGCGACGACGCGGCGTTCGTCGTGGTCGCCGCCCCCGACCCCGACCCCCTCGAGCAGGCCGTCGCGCTCGCCGCGCGGCTGCGGGAGGAGGGCTTCCCGCTCGCCGGGGTCGTCCTGAACCGCGTCCACCGGCTGCCGCCGGGCGGGCCCCCCGCCGCGGGATCCCTCGCGGCGGCCCTCGCCGGCGCGGGCGCCCCCGACCCGGAGGGCCTCGCGGACCGTGCCGCGGCGGCGCTCGCCGACGAGCAGGTGCTGGGGCTGCGCGACCTCGACGCGCGCGAGGGGCTGCGGGGGGCGGTCGGGGCGGACCGCGTCACGGAGATCCCGGCGTTCGTCCGCGAGCCCGTGGAGCTGACCGGCATCGCCGAGGTCGCGGCGGCCCTCGGGCGGTGAGCGGCCCCCGGGTCACGGTGCTGGGGGCGGGCGTCGTCGGCGCGGCGTGCGCCCGGCACCTGGCCGACGGGGGCGCGCGGGTGCGGGTGCGCGACCCGGGGGCGGGGCGGGCCGCCGCGTCGTGGGCGGCCGCCGGGATCCTCTCCCCCTCGCACCCGGAGCGCCTGCCCGACGCGGTCCACCTGCTCGCCGACCGCAGCCGGGACCTCTGGGACGACCTCGGGCGGCGCCACCCGGCGGTGGAGCTGCGGCGCACCGGGCTGGTGGTGCGGGGCGCCGAGCCGGAGTGGCTCGCGTGGCGCCGCGCGCGCGGGCTGGCGGTGGAGGAGGCCGCCTGGCCCGGGTCCGCCGGGGACGGCGCCCCGGCGCACCGGTTCCCGGAGGTCGCGGTGGTGCGGTCGCCGCGGGTCGCCCCGGCCCTCCTCGGGGACCTCCCCGTCGACCGGGGCCCGGTGCCGTCCCCCGGCGCCCTCCGCGACGAGGCCGACGTCGTCGTGATCGCGACGGGCGCGTGGGCGGCGCCGCACCTCGCCGAGGCCGGGCTCGACCTCGCCGTCGCCCCGCGCCGCGGCCAGATGCTGCTGTTCTCCTCCGGCGACCTCGGCACGGTGCTGATGGAGGGGGCCCGGGAGGGTGTCGCGGTGCCGCGCGCCGACGGCCGCGTCGTGGCCGGGACGACCCTCGAGGACGCCGGGTTCGACGCCGGGACCGTGGACGCCTACCTCGACCGCCTGGAGGGGTGGGCGCGCGCGGCGGTCCCCGGGCTGGGACGGCGGGAGGACGCCTGGGCGGGCCTGCGCCCCTGGTCACCGCGCGCCACCCCCGTGATCGACCGGCTCGCCCCCGGCGTCGTCGCGGCCGTCGGCCACTTCCGCAACGGGATCCTGCTCGCGCCCGCCACCGGCGAGCTGGTCGCCGACCTCGTCCTCGACCGCGCCCCCCACGTCGATCCCGCGCCGTTCCGGGCGGCCCGGTGAGCACGCCCGCGCCGACCGGGGCGGGCGCCCCCGGATACGATCGTCCGGTCATGTCCGCCGACAGCGAAGCGGCCGCCCCGCCGGGGACGGCGGCCCAGAGCCCCGCCGAGGCGCTCACCGAGATCCGCGCGCTCGTCGCCGCCGGGACGCCCCTCGTCGGCGCCCTCGCGGCGCGCTTCCAGCGGGCCGTGCACGCCCTCGACCCCGCCGCCACCGAGGACTCCCTGGCCGTGCTGCCGGGGAACCGGGGCGTCCACCTCTACGACACCATCGTGTCGTGGGCCCCGAGGGCATGGTGGTCGGCATCGACGCGAGCCCGGAGTGCATCGCGGAGGCGCAGGCGCGGACCGACCCCGACCTGCCGGTCCTCTACCGGCGGGGCGACGTCCAGCGCCTCGGCACCGTCCCGGACCGCACCTTCGACTGCGCCATCGCGAGCATGGTCCTCGAGCAGCTCGACGACCTGGGGCCGCTGCTCGGCGAGGTGTTCCGGGTGCTGCGCCCCGGCGGCCGCTTCGTCGCGAGCGTCACCGCCTTCGACCGCCTCCGGCCGATCGACGCGGCGTTCATGGGCGCCGTCATCGCCGTCGTCGGCCGCCACGCACCCGGTGCCCTCGCCGGGCGGGCGAGCCGCGCCAGCATCCCGCACGAGCCGCTCGACCAGGCCGCGTTCAAGGCGGCGGGGCTCGCGACGGTCGAGGAGCAGGACGTCCAGTTCGCCGTGGTGATGGAGGACCTCGACGACGCCTGGCGCGTCTTCTCCCGCACCTACATCGCCCAGATCCTCGACGAGGAGGGGCAGGAGGAGCTGCGGCGCATCCTGACGCGCCGGACGCCGCACACCCTCTACCTGCCGCTGCGCTTCCTGCGGACCCGCCGGCCCGGCTAGGACCCCCCGCCGAACCGCTCCCGCAGGTCGGCCTTGCGGAACTTGCCGGTCGCCGTCCGCGGGATCGCGTCGATGAACTCCACGGCGTCGGGCAGCCACCAGCGCGGGAAGCGGGTCCCGAGGTGGGCGACGAGCTCGTCGGCGCCGGCGGTGGCGCCCTCGGCGAGGACGACGCACGCGAGGGGGCGCTCGAGCACGGGGTGGATCGTCTCGGGGCGGGCGAGGGGCGCGCCCAGGGTGAGCGGCCCGTCCATCATCAGGCCGCGCACCGCCGTGTCGCTGCTACGCGCCGACGGCCCGGAGCCGGACCCCGTCGTCGCAGTCGCCGTCGGCGCCGAGCCAACGACTGCCGTAGGCGCGCATCGCGTCCACGATCGGGACGAGGTGCTCGCCCTGCGCGGTCAGCGTGTACTCGACCCGCGGCGGCATCTCGGCGAACTCGCGCCGCTCGATGATCCCCTCCTCCTCGAGGGAGCGCAGGCGCACGGACAGCGTCCCGGGGCTGATGCCCGCCAGCGAGCGCTGGAGCTCGCAGAAGCGGCGGGGCCCGAGGGCGAGGTCACGGAGGAGCAGGAGCGTCCACTTGCCGGACACGATCCTCGCGGTGGCGAGGACGGGACAGTCGGACGGGGACGTCTCGCGCGGTGCGGTGGTCGCCATACGTGACAGAAGATACCACCGAGTGTGCCGGGCCCCGAAACACCCCGCGGCCGCCCGTCAGCTGTACTGCGCCGCCTCGCGCCGGGCCGCGCCCGAGTCGAGCATCAGCTTGAAGTCGTGCGGGCTCGACGCCGCCTCCATCGCCGCGGCCAGGTGGACCCGGCCCGAGGTGACGTGGTCGAAGAGCGACTGGTCGAACGTCTGCATGCCGTAGTAGTCGCCCTCGCGGATGACCTCGTGCAGGCGCCCGGTCTCGTCGGGGTTGAGGATCATGTCCCGCGCGCGTCCCGTGGTGACGAGCACCTCGCAGGCGGGCACGCGGCCCGCGCCGTCGACCGTCCGCACGAGGCGCTGGGAGATGATCCCGCGCAGCGTCCCCGCGAGCATCGCCCGCACCTGCTGCTGCTGGTGCAGCGGGAAGAAGCCGATCGCGCGGTTCACGGTCTCCGTCGCGTCGAGCGTGTGCATCGTCGAGAGGACGAGGTGGCCGGTCTCGGCGGCGCTGAGGGCCGTCTCCATGGTGATCAGGTCGCGGATCTCGCCGATCATGATCACGTCGGGGTCCTGCCGCAGCACCCGCCGCAGGGCGCTGGAGAACGAGGAGGTGTCGAGGCCGACCTCGCGCTGGTTGACCAGCGACCCCCGGTCGACGTGGAGCATCTCGATCGGGTCCTCGATCGTCACGACGTGCTTGTGCGACGTCCGGTTGATCCGGTCGATCATCGCGGCGAGGGTCGTGCTCTTGCCGGAGCCCGTCGTGCCGGTCACGAGGATGATCCCCCGCTCCTGCTCGGCGAGCCGCGACACCACCGGCGGCAGCTGCAGGTCGTCCACGGACAGCACCCGGAAGGGCACGACGCGCAGGACGATGCTCACCGAGCCGCGCTGCCGGAAGATGTTGACGCGGAAACGGCCGAGGCCCTCGCGCGAGTGGGAGAGGTCGGTCTCGCCGTTCTCCTCGAACTCGGCCCGCTTGGTGTCGTGGCCGATGAGGAGCTCGTCCGCGAAGCGCTGCGTGTCGGCGGCGGCGAGCGCGGGGAGGTCGGGGATCGGCTCGAGCGATCCGTTGATGCGGACGACCGGGCGGGCGGGCACCTTCAGGTGCAGGTCGCTGGCGCCACGCTCGACGGCGTAGGCCAGGAGCGTCCGGAGGCGGTCGTCACCGGTGGGCGGGGGCGTGCGATCGGCGGTCACGCCCTCTTTTTCGGCAGGTCCCCCGCGGTCCATGAGACGCGGAACGGAGGTCCGCCGACGACGTCCGTCCCCGCGTGCCGGGACGTCGGCCGGCGGCGCGGGACGCGGGGACGGCTAACGTCCGTGCGATGGACGCGACCACCCCGGGCCCCGGCCCCGCCCCCTCGCCCTCACCGGCCCGCCGTTCGCTGCGGCGCGCCGGCGTGATCCTCGCGGTGTGGGTCGTCGCGGCGGGCGGCGCGCTGCTGGTCGCCCAGGCGCTCGACTCGCCCGTCGGCGAGGGCGCGCGCGACGCCGCCCAGCCGGCGGGGCCCGGGCAGATCGACGACCCCACGGCCGGCACCACCGATGGCCTCGTCGAGGGCCTGCCGCCCCTGTCGCTGATCCTCGACCGCCCCCTGCCCCCCGCCATCGCGGCGCTGCCGCCGATCCGGCAGGTCGCCGCGCTCCGCGCGCGGGCGCAGCGGACGGCGACGGCCCGCGCGCACGTGGAGCTCGGGTCGGTGCTGCAGACGCTCGGCGACGAGGTCGGCGCCACCGCCGCGTACCGCACCGCCCTGCGCATCGGCGGTGACGACCCCGCGGCCGAGGCCGGCCTGGCGCTGATCGAGGGGACCCGCTCCGGCGACGGCCCCGCCCGGGCGGCGGCCCGCCTCGCCGATCTCGTCGCCGCCCGGCCCCGCGACCAGCTGCTCGTCTTCAACCAGGGGTGGCTCGAGATCTACCGTCGCCGCGGCGATTCGGCCCGCGCGGCGTGGGAGCGGACGGTGGAGCTGGGACCCGCCACGCGGCTCGGCCGGGTGGCGACCGCGCTCATCGCCTCTCTCGCTCCGCCCGGTTCCGGCCGAAACCCCTAGGGACGGCGTCACCGACTTCACCACGTCCGTACGAGCGCTTAACCCGCGCTTAAGGCGGGGCTGGTTGCATGCGCCGTCAGCATGGGCAGGAAGGTCCGACGCAGCCGGGAAGTGTGCGGGGGTCCGGGAGCCCGGGAGAGAAATTCCGTCGTAGGGCTAAAGGTCTGGGGCCGATGTGCCGATAGATGTTCGCTGCGGCACGTCGCGCGGCCCTTGCACTTCAAAGATCGAAGCGGTACCGTACCGAACGGGCGTTCGATGCGGACGGCCGGCGGTCGCATGGATTCGTCCATGGTCCGATGGCGTTCAGCCGGAGGTGAGGACATGACGGTGAGTGAGATGGTCGAGCTGGAAGAGGTCCAGGCTCTCCTGACCCGTGGTCAGGAGCAGGGCTTCCTCAGCATCGACGAGGTCGCGAAGTCGGTCGAGGGCGTGTCCCTCGACGAGGGCGCGGCGGAGGACCTGTACCGTCACCTCGACGAGGTCGGGGTGGAGCTGATCGAGGAGAGCGAGGCGCGTGACCGCCTCGCCGCGATCGCCGAGGCGGCCGACAAGCCGCCCCGCAAGCTCAACCTCAAGGCGGACACCAGCACCGACGCGCTGCAGCTCTTCCTCAAGGACGTGGGCCGGGTCCCCCTGCTCACGGCCAAGCAGGAGGTCGAGCTCGCGAAGCTCATCGAGCTGGGCGACCTCCAGGCCAAGAAGAAGATGGTCGAGGCCAACCTGCGGCTCGTGGTCTCGATCGCGAAGAACTACCGCAACCAGGGCCTCGCCTTCCTGGACCTGATCCAGGAGGGGACGCTCGGGCTGGTCCGCGCGGCGGAGAAGTTCGACTACCGCAAGGGCTTCAAGTTCTCGACCTACGCGACCTGGTGGATCCGCCAGGCGGTGGCCCGCGCCATCGCCGACAAGGGCCGGACCATCCGGATGCCCGTGCACGTCGTGGAGAAGCTCAACAAGATCAACCGCGCCGAGCGCAAGCTCGTCAGCGAGCTGGGCAGGGAGCCGTCGATCGCCGAGATCGCCGACGCCGTCAAGCTGCCGGAGCCCGAGGTCGAGTCGATCAAGCGGAGCGCGCAGACCCCGGTCTCGCTGGAGAAGCCGGTCGGCGACGACGAGGAGTCGGAGTTCGGCCAGTTCCTCGCCGACGACAAGGCCATCGCCCCCGAGGCGGCGGCCGAGACGGTCCTCCGCAACGAGGCGCTCCGCGACGTCCTGAACTCGCTGAGCTACCGCGAGCGGCGCGTCCTGGAGCTGCGGTACGGCCTGGGCGGGGAGCACCCGCGCACGCTCGACGAGGTCGGGCGGACGTTCAACGTCACGCGCGAGCGCATCCGGCAGATCGAGAACCAGTCCCTGCAGAAGCTGGCGAGCCTCGCCGAGGCCCAGCGCCTGCGCGACGTGGCGTAGCCGCACCACCGATCGGCGGTACCGAGGGGCCCCGGTGACGGGGCCCCTCGTCGTTGCGGGCCGGGGGGCTCGCGCGCCATCGGGTCGTCCGGTCGTCCGCACCGGCCCCGTCACCGGGCCGGCGCGCTAGATTCGGCCCATGGCCTACGACGACGAAGAGCCCGAGCCCGAGCGCGTGACCGACCCCGAGGCGATCGAACGGTCGCGACAGGGGATCCGCGAGCTCTACGAGGTGCGGCGCAACGTGCTGCGCTGGGTGTACGCGGGGCTGGGGCTGCTCGCGATCATCGTCATCGTGCTGGCCATGACGCGCTGAGCGGGGACGGCCCGGCGGTCGGGATCCTCTCCGACCTCTGGCGGTTCCCGGTCAAGTCGTTCGGCGGCGAACGCGCCCGGCGCGCGTTCGCCGGGCCCTTCGGCCTGCTGGGCGACCGCCGCCACGCCGTGGTCGACGCGGCGGGCGAGGCGGTCAGCGCGCGGCGCGCCCACGGCATGCTGCGCTTCTCGGCGCGCTGCGGCGAGCCCGAGACCGGCGAGGGCGTCGAGGTCACCACCCCGTCGGGCCTCACCCTCCCCTGGGACGACCCGGAGGTGACGCGCGAGGTGGCCGACGCGCTCGGGCGCGACGTGACGCTGACCCGCAGCGCCGTCGGCGTCCACGACGCCGCCCCCATCCACATCGTCAGCACCCGGTCCCTGGAGGCGGGGGCCGCGTGGACCGCCGGCGAGCCCCTCGACCGGCGTCGCTTCCGCGCGAACCTCGTCATCGAGGTGGAGGACGCCGAGCCGTTCGCCGAGGCCGGGTGGGTCGGCGCGTCCCTGCGCGTCGGGGACGGCGGGGCGGTCCTCCGCGTCGTCTCCCCGACGGAGCGCTGCGCCGTCACGACGTTCGACCCCGACACCCTCGAACGCGACAACCGGGTGCTCGCCGGGCTCGCCCGCGACCGGGAGAACTTCTTCGGCGTGTACGCCACCGTCGCCCGCGCGGGATGGCTGACGGTGGGCGACGAGGTCCGCATCGCGTGACCCCGACGGGGGCGGGACGGCTTGACCTCCCGGCACGATTCCCTACAATCCTTGGTCCGCCGCGGGGTGGAGCAGTCTGGTAGCTCGTCGGGCTCATAACCCGAAGGTCGCAGGTTCGAATCCTGCCCCCGCTACTTCCGAAGGGCCCGTCATCGACGGGCCCTTCGTCGTTCACGGCGCCGACGCGACGGTCGACCGACCCGTCCTGCGGCTCGCCGGCCCCGAGTAACCTGGAGCGACGATGACGACGCCCCCGGCCGGATTCTCCGTGACCTCGCCGGACGGATCCCGCGCCCGGATCGGCCTCGGCCTCGCGGCGCTCGGGCGCCCCGGGTACCTCAACCTCGGCCACCACGCCGACCTCGGCGGGGACCGGTCGGTCGAGGCGATGCGGCGCCGCGCCCACGACGTGCTCGACGCCGCGTACGAGGAGGGCGTCCGCCACTTCGACGCGGCGCGCTCCTACGGGCGGGCGGAGGAGTTCCTCGGCGGGTGGCTCGCGTCGCGCCGTCCCGGGGACGTCGTCGTCAGCTCCAAGTGGGGCTACGTCTACACGGCCGGCTGGCGGGTCGACGCCGACCCCCCGGAGGTCAAGCACCACGACCTCGCGACGCTCCGCCGGCAGCTCGGCGAGACGCGGGAGCTCCTCGGCGACTGGCTCTCGCTCTACCAGATCCACTCCGCGACCCCCGAGAGCGGCGTGCTCGAGGACGACGCCGTCCTCGCCGAGCTCGCCGGGTTGCGGCGCGACGGCGTCGCCGTCGGCGTCACCGTCAGCGGCACCAGCCAGGCGGAGACGATCGGGCGCGCGCTCGACCTCGGCCTGTTCGACGCCGTGCAGGCGACGTGGAACCTCCACGAGCGCGCCGCCGGCGACGCCCTGGCCCGGGCGCACGCCGCGGGCCTGCGGGTCTACGTCAAGGAGGCCCTCGCCAACGGCCGCCTCGCGGGCCGGGAGCCCGTGCCCGCGCTCGAGGCCGCGGCGGCCGAGGGCGGCGCCACACCCGACGCGCTCGCCCTCTCGGCGGTCCTCGCCCGGCCGTGGGCGGACGTCGTGCTGAGCGGCGCCGCGAGCGCCGACACGTTGCGGAGCAACCTCGCCGCGACCGGGGTCGCCTGGTCCGACCGGCTCGAGGAGCGGCTCGCGCCGTTGCGCGAGGACAGCGCCGCGTACTGGTCGCACCGGTCGGGGCTCCGCTGGAACTGACGCGCACCCCGCCCGCGCCGCCGCGCCGGGACGGCTGAGGGGGTGTTCCTCGCCCTCCGCGAGATCCGCCGCGCGAAGGCGCGCTTCGGCCTGCTCACCGCCGCCGTCGCCCTGCTCATGTTCCTCATCCTCGTGCAGCAGGCGCTCCAGAGCGGGTTGATCACCGCCTTCGTCGGAGCGATCGAGCGCCAGTCCGCGCCCGTGCTCGTCTACGCCGTCGACGGGCAGCGGACGCTGCAGGGCAGCGTCATCACGCCGCCGCTCGAGGCGGCGATCGACGGGACCCCCGGCGTCGCGGACGCCGGGCGCATCGGCCAGGGGACGTTCACGGTGGTCGTCGGGGACGGCGGCGACCGCTCCGACGCGGCCCTCATCGGCTACGAGCGCGCGGACCTCGGCGGGCCGGACGAGCTCGCCGCCGGCCGGATGCCGCGGGACGGCGGCGAGGCGGTCGGCAGCTCCGGCGACTTCTCCCTCGGCGACCGGGTGCGGCTCGTGGCCGGCGGGGACGCCCCGGCGCTGCGGGTGGTCGGCCTCGCGCAGGGCGCGCAGATCCAGGCAACCCCGACCCTCTTCGTCGCGTGGCCCGACTACGTCGCCGCGACCCGCGCCGCGAACCCCGACGCCCGGACGGTGCTGCCGAGCGTCATCGGCGTCCGCCCGGCCGAGGGCGTCGGCGACGCGGCGCTCGCGGAGCGCGTCAACGCCGCCTCCGCGGAGGCCGACGCCCTCACCCGGGCCGCGGCCGCGGACGAGACGCCCGGCGTCGCCGAGGTGCGGCGCTCGTTCGACATCATCTTCGTGCTCTTCGCGCTCGTCGTCCCCCTCGTCACCGGCCTGTTCTTCCTGATCATCACCTTCCAGAAGTCCCGGGCGCTGACCCTGCTCCGCGCGGTGGGGGCGCCCGCCGGGGCCCTCGTCCGGGCGCTCCTCATCCAGGTGGTGCTCATCATCGGCGTCGGCGCGGCCGGCGGGGTGCTGCTCTACCTGCCGCTGTCCCAGGCGACCCTCGGGACCGTCGCCCTGAGCTTCGACGGGCGGGCGGTCCTCACGTGGACGGCCCTCCTCCTCGCGCTCGGCCTGCTGAGCGCGCTCGTCGCCGCGCGCCGGGTGCTCGCGATCGACCCCGTCGAGGCGACCAGCGGCGGGGGCGCCCGGTGAGGCTCGCCCTCCGCGAGATGCGCCGCCGCCCCGGACGCTTCACCGTCGCCGCGGCGATCCTCACCCTCATCGCCCTGCTGCTGATGTTCCTCGGCGGGCTGCTCGACGGGCTCCTCGCCGGCAGCACCGGCGCGTACCGGGCGCAGCAGGCCGACCTCATCGCGTACTCCTCCGACGCGGAGGAGTCGCTGGTGCGCAGCCGCATCACCCCCGAGGTGCGGGCCGAGGTCGCGCGCGCCGCGGACGGCGCGCGCGTCGCGGGCCTCGGCAGCGTCCAGCTCGGCGCGCGCCTCGACGGGCGCGGCCCCCGGGACCTCGTGCCGGTCGTGCTGTTCGGCTTCGAGGCGCCGCCGCGCGGCATCGCCGGGGACCCGCCGCCACCCGGCGAGGTCTACGCCGACGACTCCCTGCGCGCCGAGGGCGTGGAGCGGGGCGACGTCGTGCGCCTCGGCGCGGACCGGACACCCGTGACCGTCATCGGATTCCTCGACGACAGCCGCTACTCGGGGCAGGCGACGCTGTGGGGCTCCCTCCCCACCTGGCGTGCGGTCCTGGAGGCCAACCGGCCCGGGGCGCGCGTCGGCGAGGGCGTCGTCCAGGCCCTCGTCATCGGCGGCGGCGGGTCCGCGCCGGCCCCCGCGGCCCGGGACATCGACGACGCCACCGGCGGCGCCACCTCCACGCTCACCGTGGACGCGGCGATCGAGGCCCTCCCCGGGGTCGCGCAGCAGCGGACCGTCTTCAACCAGATCATCGCCGTCACCGTCGTCGTGGCCCTCGTCGTCGTCGCCCTCTTCTTCGCGCTCATCACCGTCGAGCGGACGGCGCTGTACGGGGTGCTCAAGGCGATCGGCGCGAGCTCCGGGACCCTCTTCGCCGGGGTGCTCCTGCAGGCGCTGGTCGTGACCCTCGTCGCCGCGGTCATCGCGATCGCCGCCTCGCTCGCCCTCGACGCCGCGATCCCCGCCGGGTCGCTGCCGTTCCTCGCCGACCCGGCGCGGCTGCTCACCAACGTCGGGTACCTCGTCGTCGCCTCCGTCGGCGGCTGCGCGTTCTCCCTGCGCCGCGTGCGGCGCGTCGACCCCGCCCGGGCCATCGGCGGCGAGGGATGAACCCCGCGACGCCGCCCACGCCCCTCCCCGCCCCCACCGACCCCGGAGCACCCATGGACGACGAGCGCACCCCCGCGTTGCGGATGGAGGGCGTCCGCAGGACGTTCCGCAGCGGGGACGACGAGGTCGTCGCCGTGAGCAACGTCGACCTGACCGTCGGGCCCGACGAGATCGTCGCCCTCGTCGGGCCGTCCGGCTCCGGGAAGACGACGCTCTGCTCGATCGCCGGCGGGCTGCTGCAGCCCACCGCCGGCACCGTCGTCGTGGGCGGCCGGGACATCTCCGGCTACTCAGCACGGGAGCTCACCGGGTTCCGGAGCACATCGGTCGGGTTCGTCTTCCAGACGGTCAACCTCGTGCCCTTCCTGACCGCCCGGGAGAACCTGCTGGTCGTCGACGAGCTCGGGCCGCGGACCGGCCGCCGGGCCCGGGACCGGGCCGACCAGCTCCTCGAGGAGCTCGGGCTGGCCGACAAGGCCGACCGCCTGCCGGCGGAGCTCTCCGGCGGGCAACGGCAGCGCGTCGCGATCGGGCGCGCCCTCATGAACGAACCGTCCCTCGTGCTGTTCGACGAGCTCACCTCGGCGCTCGACACGGAGCTCGGCGACCAGGTCATGCGCCTCATCCTCGACGAGATGAAGTCG
>VFQU01001466.1_pt1 | contig 13778 bp, 14 predicted proteins | sample 3512311 | NCBI WGS metagenome assembly VFQU01 (sample SAMN10412377, study PRJNA504923) | tailings metagenome | isolation source: Relicate 3 Philex TSF3 active mining site | place: Philippines: Tuba, Benguet | collected 2017-08-29 | reverse complement strand
CGTCGCATTGGCCGCATCACGCCTCTGGCTCAGACATTATGAGTCCACGACCTAGCGCGTGCGGCGCTCGATCTCGACCAGCCGGTCGAGGTCGGAAAAGGCCTGGACCGCCTTCATCTCGCGCGTGACGCCGCCCTTGCCCAGCAGCGGGTCGGTCTCGCCCTTCATCAGGCTCTCGTAGGACGACCGGATCGCCATGACCATGGCCGCGAGCGCGTTGCCCGAGGAGGCGGCAAGCCGGAAGCCGAGCCGTTCCAGCTCCGCCCTGCCGATGCTGGAGGCGGAAAACCCGTCCTGCGGCGCGAACATCATCAGCGGCGGCGGCAGCCGCTCGCCCGCGCGGCGCAGCTCCTCCGCGTTGCGGGTCCAGATGAACAGCATGTCGGCGCCCGCCTTGAGGAACGCCTCGCCGCGGCGGATCGACTCGTCGATCCCCATCCCCGGCACGCGCGCGGCGTTGGTGCGCGCCACGATCACGAGGTCGGGGTTCGTCCGCGCCGCCTTCGCCTCGGCAATCTTCGCCACCATCTTGCCGGTTTCGACCAGATGATCGACACCGACATGGTGCTCGGCATGGCGCGGCAGGAACTGGTCCTCGATCTCGATCGCCTCGAAGCCGGCCGCCTCGGTCAGCGCGATGGTTCGGTGCATGTGCATCGGGTCGCCCCATCCGCCGCCGGCGTCGAGCACGATCGGAAGCGGCGAGGCCGCGCGCATGTCGACGCAGACCGCCGCCATCTCCGGCAGCGTGATGTTGGCCTCGGTCACGCATTTGTACCAGCCGAGCGAGCCGCCGCTGAGATAGCCGGCCTTGAAGCCCATCCGCTCGGCCATCCGCGCCATCATCGGATTGAGCACCAGCGGCGCAACGATCATCTCGTCGCCGCGGATCAGATCGCGCAGCTTGTCCACGTTCGCACTCCCCTGCCCGGCTTCGCCGCCGGCGGCGGCAGACTAGAGCATGATCCCGAAAACTGGCCACCGGTTTTCGGAAAAGTTCATGCCTAAGCCAGAGGCTGGAGCGGAATGACGATTCGAAGAAAAGTCATCACGCTTTGGTTCGCGCCTGCGCCCGCCACAGCGGCGCACCCCGCCGGCGTTGCAATGCTCAGCCGCGTCGGATCAACTGCGCGCGGTTCGAACAAGGGCCTGCCGCGACATGCCGATCCCCGCCCCGGTCTATCCCGCGCCGTTCAACACCACGCGCGCCAGCCACGTCGTCTGGTCGGTGAAGGACCTGGGCCGCGCCCGCGCCTTCTACGTCGATTGCTTCGGGTTTGCGGTGAGCGACGAGGACGCCGACACGCTGTACCTGCGCGGCATCGAGGAGGCGTGCCACCACAGCATCGTGCTCCGGCGCGCCGCGGGCGGGCCTTCGGCGGAGCGCGTGGGCTTTCGCGTCTACACCGAGGAGGATCTGGACAAGGCCAGGCATGCGTTCGAGCGCGCCGGCCTTCCCGCCGCCTGGGCCGAGGTTCCGCACCAGGGCCGCACGCTGCACGCCACCGACGCGGTCGGCGTGCCGCTCGAGTTCTGCGCCACCCAGCCGACCAGGCCGCGGCTCGTGGTGCAGTTCCGGCAGCACCACGGCGCCTGCCCGCTGCGCATCGACCATTTCCAGATTCTCACGCCCGAGGTTCGCAAGGCGTGCGAGTTCTATTGCGCGCTCGGCTTCCGGCTGTCTGAGTTCATCGCCGCCGACGGCACCGACGACCTGCTGTTCGTGTTCCTGCAGCGCAAGGGCAATCCGCACGACATCGTGTTCGCCGGCGGCGCCGGTCCGCGGCTGCATCACGCCGCCTTCGCGGTGCCGGACTCCGCGCACATCCTGCAGGCCTGCGACATCGCCGGCGCGCACGGCTTCGGCGCGCATCTGGAGGCCGGGCCGGGACGGCACGGGCCGGGGCATGCGCTCTACGCCTACTTCCGCGATCCGGACGGCCATCGCTTCGAGCTGTTCAACACGCACTACCAGATGATGGACATCGAGAACGAGCCGGTGCGCTGGGACCTGTCGATGCTGCGGCAGCGGCCGTGGGGCTTCCCGCCGCAGCGGCGCTGGTACGAGGAGGCGTCGGCGTTTGCCGGCGTGCCGGTCAGGGAACCCGCGCAGAAGGGCAACCCGATGACGCTCGAGCGCTTTCTGGCGGAGCAGGCATAGCAATCGCCTGCGGGAGGGCGGAAGGCTTGCACGGGGTGCCTTTTCCGGGCGTCCGCCCGGTTCCGCCCCTGCGCCGGCCTGCGGCCTCTGCTGCGCCCCTGGCCGGGTCTGCGAACCGGATGCGAAAAGCCTCGCAAACGGCCTCGGACCGACAGGCGGCCGGGCCGGCCGCCCCCGGACAGGGGTTCCTTGACAGGCTCCGGCGCCGCCGCCATAAGGTCCGCGGCTGCGCGGGCCGGCAAGGGTCCGCGCGCTCTGTTGCGGGGCCAAGGCGCCCGCAGCCATTCACCAAACCGACTGAAAGAAGCTGGTCCGGAGATTTCCGAGAGCCGGGATCGAACGCGAGAGCAGAACGATGTTCGCAGTCATCAAAACCGGCGGCAAGCAGTACCGCGTCGCCGAGGACCAGGTGCTCCGGATCGAGAAGATCGACGGAGAGCCGGGCCAGATCGTGCAACTGGGCGAAGTGCTCCTGATCGGCGGCGACCAGCCGTCGCTCGGCACGCCGACGGTGGCGGGCGCGAGCGTGGCGGTCGAGGTCGTCGAGCAGGGCCGCGGCGCCAAGGTCATCGCCTTCAAGAAGCGCCGGCGCAAGAATTCGCGCCGCCGCCGCGGCCACCGCCAGGAGTTCACGCTGGTTCGCATCAGCGAGATCCTGACCGGCGGCAAGTCGCCGACCAAGGGCGCCAAGCCCAGGGCCGAACGCAAGCCGAAGGCCGAGGCCCCTGCGGCCGGGGGCGAGGACGGCGGGGATGCCAAGCCGAAGGCGAAGAAGCCGGCCGCCAAGAAGCCGGGGGCCAAGGCGGCGAAAAAGTAACGAAGCCGCGATAGAAACCGCCGCGCCGGCCGGCACGCCGGCGTTGCGGCCGCGGTTTCCATCAATATTTGTGGGATGATTCCGGACCGGAATCGGGTTACAAGGTCAACGGGTTCAGGACTTCGATCATGGCGCACAAGAAGGCAGGCGGTTCCTCGCGCAACGGGCGCGACTCGGCGGGCAAGCGGCTCGGCGTGAAGCTGTACGGCGGCCAGACCGCCGTGCCGGGCAACATCCTCGTGCGCCAGCGCGGCACCCAGTGGCACGCCGGCCAGAACGTCGGCATGGGCCGCGATCACACCCTCTTCGCGCTGACCGAAGGTCGCGTGCAGTTCAATACCAAAGCCAAGGGCCGCGTTTTCGTATCGGTGATGCCGATCGCGGAGGCCGCGGCCGAATAAACGGTGGAACCATAGCGGGTCCGCCGGTGTCTGTTCCGAACCGGCGGGGCCCAAGGGCTCTTCAAGGGGGAGACGGGCACCGTCTCCCCCTTCACTTTTGTCAAGAGGAGCCTGTCATGACCTTGCTGGAAATACCGTCGGAGCAATTCCGCGAGCGGAGTATCCCCGTCCTCGAGACCGAGCGGCTGGTTCTGCGTGCGCCGCGGCTTGGGGACGTTAAAGCGGTCGCTGCCATGGCGAACGATCGCCGCATCGCCGAGAACACGGCACGCATTCCGCATCCGTATCGCGCCAGCGACGCGGAGGACTTCATCGCCGCGGCCAATCTCGGCAACGAGACCGTGTTCCTGATCGCGGCGCGCAGCGGCGCCGTGCTCGGCGCCTGCGGCTTCGTCGAGGTCGACCGGCATCCGCCGGAAATCGGCTACTGGCTCGGCGTCAAGCACTGGGGCAAGGGCTACGCGACCGAGGCCGTGCGCGCGGTCATCGACCACATCTTCACCGGCCTCGACCACGAGGCTTTGCAGTCGTCCGCGCGCGTCACCAACCCGGCGTCGCGCCGCGTGCTGGAGAAGTGCGGCTTCCAGTGGACCGGGGTCGGGCTGCATCGCGTGCGCGCGCTCAACTCGTCGGCGCCGGTCGACAAGTTCCGTCTCGACCGCGGGCTGTGGGCCTCGCTGAAGAGCTGGGGCAGCGTCAGCGTGCGCGTCGCCTGAATCCCCGCATCGGCCGCGGCCCGGCGCGCGTTGCGCCGGCCGCATCGCCGCGCCGCCGTCTTGACTCGCGCGCGCTGCGGGCCCAGGCTTTTGCCGTTCCGACACGCACACACACAACGTGGAGGTATCCATGACTCCACCGGACCAGCACCGCCGCTGAACGTCCCGGCTTCGTTCGGACCGTGACGCTGCGGCACAACCCGCGAACGTCGTGCCGGGAGCGGCCTCTTCGGGCCGCATCAGTGAGGCAAGGCCCATCGGCCCTCCCGGTGCGGTACATCAGCCCTTCGCTGCGGTCGGGGCTCGAGCGCTGGCGCGCTTGATGCAATTTTGCGAATATGTCTCGCCCGGCCGACACCTGCGGAGGACGATCATGGCCTACGATCTCGACCAGTTCATCGCCGACTGCCGCGCCTCGCTCAAGCGCGACCCCGGCCCCCCCGGCCGCGAGGAGGTGCGCGTCAATCTCGAGCGCCTGCTCGCCAATCCGGCGTTCATCGACAAGTATTGCGGCGACGACGTGCCCCGCGGGCTGAAGACGCTCTATGAGGACCCGGAGCTGAAGTTCCAGGTGCTGGCGCACATCAACGACAAGGCGCGCGTGTCGCCGCCGCACGACCACGGCGACTCGTGGGCGATCTACGGCCAGGCGACCAAGTACACCGACATGATCGAATGGGAGCGCGAGGACGACGGCACCGATCCCGGCCACGCCAAGCTCAAGCCGGCGAAGAAGTACCGGCTGACGCCCGGCAAGGCCGGCATCTACCAGGACGGCCGGATCCACTCGATCGACTATCCGGACTACGCGCGCTTCGTGCGCGTCACCGGCACCAACCTCGACCGGATCAACCGCATCCGCATCGACCTGAAGACCGGCCAGGTGCACCAGATGACGCCGCAGCAGGCGACCTGACCGCCCGCGCTGCATTTGGTTCCGGCCGGGCGGTCCGCGGGGACGGCCCGGCCGCAGCGTTTCCGGACCTCCCGCCGCGACCGAGCCGCAAACCGCCATGGCCTCCACCGAACTGCGCCCCGCAAGCCCCGCCGCGCTCAAGTCCATGTTGGGCGACGGGCGCGAGATCGCGCCGATCGACCTGCGCGAGGAGCTGACCTTCTCGCAGCGCCACCTGCTGTGGGCGCGCTCGGTGCCGCTGTCGCGGCTGGAGCTGCGGTTTCCGCTGCTGGTGCCGCGGCTGGGCACGCGGATCGTGCTGTGCGACGGCGGCGAGGGGCTGGTGCAGCGCGCCGGCGAGATTCTCGCCAGGGCCGGCTACACCGACCTGTCGTATCTGGAGGGCGGCATCGACGCCTGGGAGAAGGCCGGATTCGAGCTGTTCTCCGGCGTCAACGTGCCGAGCAAGGCGTTCGGCGAGCATGTCGAGCACGAGAGCGGCACGCCCAGCATCTCCGCCGGGGAATTGAACGAGCTGCTGACCGGCGGCCGCGACATGGTCGTGGTCGACAGCCGCCCGTTCGACGAGTTCCAGCGCGTGTCGATTCCGACCGCGACCAGCCTGCCCGGCGCCGAGCTGGTGCTGCGCATCCGCGACCTCGCCCCCTCGCCCGAGACCTTGGTCGTCGTCAATTGCGCCGGACGCACCCGCAGCATCATCGGCGCGCAGTCGCTGATCAACGCCGGCCTGCCGAACAAGGTGGTGGCGCTGCGCAACGGCACCATGGGCTTCAAGCTGGCGGGCTTCGCGCCCGAGAGCGGCCAGTCGCGGCGCAAGCTCGACGTCTCCGGGCCGGCGCTCGACTGGGCGAAGCAGGCGGCCGACCGCGTGGCCCGGCGCTTCGGCATCCCGAAGATCGACGCCAAGGCGCTGGAGGCGTTCCGCGCCGACACCAGCCGCACCGTCTATCTGTTCGACGTGCGCAACCCGGAGGAATATGCCGCGGGCCACGTCAAGGGCGCGGTCTCCGCGCCCGGCGGCCAGCTCGTACAGGCGACCGACCAGTACGCCGGAACGCTCGGCGCGCGCATCGTGCTGGTCGACGACCTGGAGGTCCGCGCCGCAATGACCGCCTCGTGGCTGCGGCAGATGGGTTGGCGCGACGTGTTCGTCATGGCCGCGTCGGGCGGCGAGCGCGGCTTTCCGCTGCCGAAGGTGCTCGGCCCGCAGCCGCGGCACGAGATCGGGATCGACGCCGCCGAGCTGGCCGATCTCGTGGCGAAGGACCGCGTCACGGTGGTCGACCTTTCGCTCAGCCCGGCCTACCGCAAGGCGCACATTCCCGGCGCCTGGTTCGCGATCCGCTCGCGGCTGCGGCAAGCGCTGGCGAAGATTCCGGTGAACGGCGAGCTGGTGCTGACCTCCGAGGACGGGATCGTCGCCGGGCTGGCGTCGCCGGAGCTGCGCACGCCGGCGCGCTATCTGCGCGGCGGCAACGCCGCATGGCAGGAGGCCGGGCTCGAGTTCTCCGCCGACGCGCGGATGGCGGACGAGCCGCTCGACGTCTGGCTCAAGCCCTACGAGCGGCCCAACGACACCACCGGTGCGATGAGCGAGTATCTCGCCTGGGAGACCGACCTGCTGCCGCGCATCGCGCGCGACGGCACCGCGCGGTTCTCCGCGCTGCGCGGGCTCTGAAGTCGGACGCCGGCCTCGTCCGGGTCTTGCCTCAGGGCGGCGGCTCGGAGAACGAGGCGCGGCGCGCCAGCCGCCGATCGCGCAGCAGGATGAACAGGCCCGCGCCGATGATCACCGCCGCGCCGGTCAGCATCCACGCGTCGGGCACGTCGCCGAACACGGCATAGCCGAACACGATCGCCCAGATGATCGTCGTGTACTGGTACGGCACGACGGTGCTGGCCGGCGCCAGCACCAGCGACTGGTTGACGAACACATGCGCGATCATCGCCACGGTGCCGAGAAGGAACAGCAGCGCCAGGTCGCCCGCATCCGGCGTCACCCATCCGAACGGCGCGAGCGCAAGGCCCAGCGCGAGCGCGCTCACCGTCTGGGTCGTCACCAGCACGGTCGCGCCGGTGCCGCGCAGGTAGCGGGTGCACACCATCGACAGCGAGAAGGTGAGGCTGCCGGTGAGGGCGATCAGCGACGGCCAGCTCATCGTGCCGGCGCCCGGCCGCAACGCGATCAGCACCCCGGCGAAGCCGATCAGCACCGCGGTCCAGCGCCGCCATCCGACCGGCTCGCGCAACACGGCGCCGGCGATGGCGGTGACGAAGATCGGGCCCGCCAGGTAGTAGGTCATCACGTCGGCGAGCGGCAGGTAGGCCACCGCCCAGTAGAAGCAGGCGACCTCGATCGTGGCGAAGGCCGCGCGCAGCGCCTGCAGGCCCCAGCGCGGCGCGGTGCGGAACGTCTGTGCCTCGTGCCAGATGAAGGGCGCCAGCAGCACCAGCGCCGCGATGCTTCGCAGCAGCAGCACCTGGCCGACGGTGTAGGTGGCGACCAGCCACTTGCCGAGCGCGTCGTTGACCGCGAACAGGAAGATGCCGCCCGCCATCAGGGCGATGCCGGCGAGCGCGGTGCGGCTGGAGATCGGCGGGGCGTTCATGGAAAAGGTTCGGCGGACCCGGCCGCCGTCCTTCTCATCGGCGGCGGCCGACGCTACTTATAGCCGATGAAATTCCTCGACGAAGCCAAGGTCTACATCCGCTCGGGCGACGGCGGCAACGGCTGCGTCGCGTTCCGGCGCGAGAAGTTCATCGAATTCGGCGGCCCGAGCGGCGGCAACGGCGGGCGCGGCGGCGACGTCGTGGTGGAGGCGGTCGAGGGCCTGAACACGCTGATCGACTACCGCTACCAGCAGCATTTCAAGGCCCGGCCCGGAACCGGCGGCATGGGCAAGGACCGGCACGGCGCGGCCGGCGGCGACGTGGTGCTCAAGGTGCCGGCCGGCACCCAGATTTTCGACGAGGACCGCGAGACGCTGATCGCTGACCTGACCGACGTGGGTCAGCGCGTGGTGCTGGCGCACGGCGGCAACGGCGGCTTCGGCAACGCGCATTTCAAGAGCTCGACCAACCGCGCGCCGCGCCACGCCAATCCCGGCCAGCCGGGCGAGGAGCGGTGGATCTGGATGCGGCTGAAGCTGATCGCCGACGCCGGGCTGGTCGGACTGCCGAACGCCGGCAAGTCGACGTTCCTCGCCGCGGTGAGCGCAGCGAAGCCGAAGATTGCCGACTATCCGTTCACCACGCTCAACCCGCAGCTCGGCGTGGTCGAGAGCGGCGGCCGCGAGTTCGTGCTCGCCGACATTCCCGGGCTGATCGAGGGCGCGCACGAGGGGCACGGGCTCGGCGACCGCTTCCTCGGCCACATCGAGCGCTGCCGCGTGCTGCTGCATCTGGTCGACGGCACCGGCGAGCACGCCGGCCGCGACTACAAGACCGTGCGCGGCGAGATCGAGGCCTATGGCGGCGGGCTCGCCGAAAAGCCGGAGATCGTCGCGCTCACCAAGATCGATGCGATGACCGGCGAGGACGTGAAACAGCAGGCGCAGCGGCTCAAGCGCGCGGCGAAGAAGACGCCGCTTCTGCTCTCCTCGGCGAGCGGCGCGGGCGTGGCGGAGGCCAAGCGCGCGCTGCTCAAGATCGTCGACGAGGCCGGCGGCAGCACCATGACGCGGCGGCGCGACGCCGCTGCGGCGTGGCAGCCTTGAGCCTTGATCTCAGAGTTGTTGTCGGGGCCCGGCCGGAGCACGATCCGAGAAAGCGGGCGTCGGCGTTGGCAACGAGTCCGGCGTATCCAGGAAACGGCTTGAGGATTCCAAGCCGGTTATCCCGCTTCAGCCTTCCCGCAGCACGTCAATGAGCTTTGCGCCCGCGAGCAGGCGCTGTTCGCGCTCCAGCTCCATGTCGCGCCGATGCACCGCGCGCTTCGCGACTTCATCGAGGTCGGCGGCCGGAACGACGACGACACCGTCGAGGTCGCCGGCGACGAAGTCGCCGGGATGGACCACCGTCTCGCCGATCGCGACCGGAACGTTCAGCCAGCCCGGATGGCCGCGCAAGCCGGCGACGAGCCCGCTGCCGACCGCAAACACCGGAAAACGGCGCTCGATCACCTCCGCCAGATCGCGGATGGTTCCGTTGGTCACAAGTCCGGCGATGCCCTTGCGGGACGCCGCGAGCGTGGCGGTGCCGCCCCAGGACACGCCGCGCTGCTGCGCGCCGGAATCGATCACGATGACGCTGCCCGGCGGCGCCTCGTCCACGGCGCGGACCGCCGCCAGCGTTTCGCCCGGAAACATCTTGACGGTGAAAGCCGGGCCCGCAAGCCGCGCCTCGGGAAACATCGGCTTGATGTCCGGGGTGAAGTCGCCGCGCTTGCCGGCGGCCTCCCACAGCGTCGCCGACGGCATCGACCGCAGGATGGAAAAGGTGTCGCTCCGCCCGGTCATCGCCCCGATCCCGTCCGCCCGTTCCGGCCTGCCTGCCGGCGGCGCCTCAACGAAAAAGTGTGGCCTCAAGCGGGCCGATATATGCTGTTGTGTCACACCTGCACAATGGAGGCCAGCCGATGAAGTCCCTTCGCCATGGAATGCACCGTGCCGCGGCCGCGATGCTCGCCGCAGCTTCCATTCTCGCCCCGGCGACGATCCACGCCCAGGAAGCCTATCCGTCGCGCTCGATCCAGCTTGTCGTCACCACCGCCGCCGGCGGCACGGGCGACCTGGTGGCGCGGATTGTCGGGGAGCGGCTGTCGGAGGCGCTCAAGCAGCCGGTCGTGGTGGAGAACCAGCCGGCCGGAAACGGCAGCGTCGCGGTGGGGCAGGTCGCACGTTCGCGGCCGGACGGCCACACGCTGATCTTCATGGCCGACTCCACCCTCACCATCAACCCGCACCTCTATACGCATCTGACGATCGATCCGGTGAAGGAGCTGGCGCCGGTCGGCATCGCCGCGAAAATGCCGATGGTTCTGCTGGCGGGCCAGCATGTGAAGGCGAACAACGTGCAGGAGCTGATCGCGCTCGCGCGCGCCAACCCCGGCAAGCTTAGCTACGCATCCACCGGGGTCGGCACGCACCTGCACATCGGCGGTGAGCTGTTCAAGCTGAAGACCAAGACCGACATCGTCCATGTGCCCTATCGCGGCAACACCGGAGCGCTCGCCGACCTTCTCGGGGGACGCATCGACATGATCCTGATCGGCCAGCCCGCGCTTGCGGGACAGGTCGCCGGCGACAAGGTCAAGGTGATGGGCCTCGCCGCCGAGAAGCGGTCGGTCCTGTTCCCGCAGGTGCCCACGCTCGCGGAGGCGGGACTGAAGGACTACTATGTGAGCGCCTGGTACGGCCTGCTGACGCCGGCGGCGACCCCCGCGCCGATCCTGAAGCGGCTGGCGACGGAAATGCAGAAGCTGCGCAGCGACGAGCGCTTCAACCAGGCGATCAAGAAGCTGGGGCTGGATGTGATCGCCAGTTCGCCCGAGGAGATGTCCGCCTCGGTCAAGACCGAATCCGACAAGTGGAGCGAGGTCATCCGCGTCACCGGCACGACCATCGCGCCGAAGTAGCCGCGATGGCGGCGCAGGGACGGCCCGCCGCATGCGGGTGAGGAACCCGCGCGCAAACGGCGCGCGGGTTCACGACAGGCCGGTCCGGATCGATCCCGAAGTCGGGGGCACCCCGCGTTGCCTCCTCCCGACGGACGGCAAGCATGCAAGGAGCATTGACTCGATGAAAACCCGCGCCGCCGTCGCCTGGAAGGCCGGAGAGCCGCTGTCGATCGAAACCGTCGAGCTCGAGGGCCCGAAGGCGGGCGAAGTGCTGGTCGAGATCAAGGCCACCGGCATCTGCCACACCGACGCCTACACGCTGTCGGGCGCGGATCCGGAGGGGCTGTTCCCGGCGATCCTGGGTCACGAGGGCGCGGGCATCGTGCGCGAGGTCGGCGCCGGCGTGACCGCGCTCAAGGCCGGCGACCACGTCATCCCGCTCTACACGCCGGAGTGCCGACAGTGCAAAACCTGCCTGTCGCGCCGCTCCAACCTGTGCACCTCGATCCGCGCCACGCAGGGCAAGGGCGTGATGCCGGACGGCTCGTCGCGTTTCCGCTGCGACGGCGATCCGGTTCTGCACTACATGGGCTGCTCGACGTTCTCCAACTTCACCGTGCTGCCGGAGATTGCGCTCGCCAAGGTCCGCGCGGACGCGCCGTTCGACAAGATCTGCTACATCGGCTGCGGCGTCACCACCGGCATCGGCGCGGTGATCTACACCGCGAAGGTCTGGCCCGGCGCGAATGTCGCGGTGTTCGGCTTGGGCGGCATCGGGCTCAACGTCATCCAGGGCGCGAGGATGGTCGGCGCCGACCGGATCGTCGGCATCGACCTCAATCCGGCCAAGGCAGAGATGGCGAAGAGGTTCGGCATGACCGACTTCATCGATCCGGACAAAGTCGGGCGCGACAAGGTGGTGCAGGCGGTGATCGACATCACCGGCGGCGGCGCCGACTTCTCGTTCGAGTGCATCGGCAACGTGCACACGATGCGGCAGGCGCTGGAGTGCTGCCACCGCGGCTGGGGCGAGAGCATCGTCATCGGCGTCGCGGCCTCGGGTCAGGAGATCGCGACGCGGCCGTTCCAGCTCGTCACCGGGCGGGTGTGGAAGGGCACCGCCTTCGGCGGCGCCAGGGGCCGCACCGACGTGCCGAAGATCGTCGACTGGTACATGGAGGGCAAGATCGACATCGACTCGCTCATCACCCACACCATGCCGCTCGACCGGATCAACGACGCCTTCGACCTGATGCACGAAGGCAAGTCGATCCGCTCGGTCGTGGTCTACTGACCGGGCGCGGGTCCGGCGGGGCTTATTTCCGCCGCCGCCGGATCCGCTCCGGCTGCGGGCCGGGCCCGTCGCTGAGCGCGGGGATGAAAACGATCATCGCGGCAAGCGCCAGGACCGGCATGATTTCGAGCGCACTGACCACCATTGGCTCAATCTCCTCATCGTCTGCCGCCGCCCCGGCGCCGGCGGTCGGTTGCATCGGCAACCGGCGGCCGCCCATTCGGCTGATGCGTTAACCGCCGGGGCGGCATCCGGTTCGGCCGCGGACAAGATTCAGCAAGAGGCGGGCCAGCATGCCGGCCGGCGCGGGTCCGGGCCGCATGCCGGATGCATGCGGGCCGCACCGCGGACGCATGACGCCTGCATGCCGGCCGTATCCGGGCCGCATCCCGGACCGGCGGGGCCGGCATGGGTTTGCCTCGGCGGCCCGGAGTGGTTTACCCCTGCGCGGCCCGATCCCCGGCCCCGGTCGAAGCCCGCCATGTCCGCCGCAAAGCCCCCCGCCCTCGCCGATTTCCGCCGCATCGTGGTGAAGGTCGGATCGTCGCTGCTGGTGGATTCGGCGGCGGGCCGGGTCAGGGAATCCTGGCTCGCCTCGCTGGCCGACGACATCGCCCGGCTGCACCGCGGCGGCCGCGACGTGATCGTGGTGTCGTCGGGGGCGATCGCGCTCGGCCGCTCGGTGCTGCGCCTGCCCGGCGGGCCCCTGAAGCTCGAGGACAGCCAGGCCGCCGCCGCGGTCGGGCAGATCGCGCTCGCCCGCACCTGGGCCGAGGCGCTCGGCCGGCACGGCATGACGGCGGGTCAGATTCTCGTCACCCTCACCGACACCGAGGAGCGCCGCCGCTATCTCAATGCCCGCTCGACCATCGCCAAGCTGCTGGATTGGCGCAGCGTACCCGTGATCAACGAGAACGATACGGTCGCCACCAACGAGATTCGATATGGCGACAACGACCGGCTCGCCGCGCGGGTGGCGACCATGGCGAGCGCCGACCTGCTGGTGCTGCTCTCCGACATCGACGGACTCTACGATGCCCCACCCGCGAGCAACGCAAAAGCCCACCACATCCCGCTGGTGCCGCGCGTCACCGCCGAGATCGAGGCGATGGCGGGCGCGTCGGGCTCCGAGCTGTCGCGCGGCGGGATGGTGACCAAGATCGAGGCCGCCAAGATCGCGACCACCGCCGGCACCCACATGGTGATCTCTTCCGGCCACGTCGAACATCCGCTCGGCACGATCGAGTCCGGCGGGCGTTGCACCTGGTTTCTGACGCCGGCCAATCCGGTGACATCGCGCAAGCGCTGGATCGCGGGCTCGCTCGAGCCGCGCGGCACGCTGACCATCGATGCCGGCGCGGCTGCCGCACTGCGGCGCGGCAGCAGCCTGCTGCCGGCCGGCGTGATCCGGGTCGACGGCGAATTCGAGCGCGGCGACGCAGTGATCATACGCGGGCCGGACGGAGCCGAAATCGGCCGCGGCCTCGTCGCATACGATGCCGCCGACGCAGCGAAAATCATGCGACGACCCTCGGCCGACATCCCGAATATTCTCGGCATTCAGGGCCGCACCGAAATGGTGCATCGCGACGACCTGGCGATGGGCGGCAACTAGGGCCTCATCCCGAAGGTGGCGACCGGCCTCCGGAATCGATCGCGTCTGCACGCCACTCGAAGACAGGATGACGATCCCTAAATCGTCGCTCTTCAGCCAGAGTCCTGCAGCCAGGGTCCTGCGCTCGCGTGTCGCGCGGCAAACCGGCGCCTTGCCCGCAGCAGCCCGTATTGGCGATCATTTCACCGCGCGACCGTCGGCCCTACGAACGAGCCGGCGCGCCGGGCGTCCATCGGACGCGCCTTGCTGCCGCTATGGGCACCAGGGGGGCCGCCCCGCCCCCCGCTTCTTTTCTCAACCC
>VFQU01001465.1_pt1 | contig 13785 bp, 12 predicted proteins | sample 3512311 | NCBI WGS metagenome assembly VFQU01 (sample SAMN10412377, study PRJNA504923) | tailings metagenome | isolation source: Relicate 3 Philex TSF3 active mining site | place: Philippines: Tuba, Benguet | collected 2017-08-29 | reverse complement strand
GAACGCCCCGGCAGGGGCAGAGCCGGAATGGTGGGCCCATTGCGGCGACGACCGAGCGAAGCGTCGGCACGAAGTCCCGCGTAGACGCGCCAGCAGCCGAGGGCGGCCCGCGCAGCGGGCGAACGACGCAGCGTCGGGGCGAAGCCCCGGGCAGCCGCGCACGCGGCCCAACGCCGCAAAGGACATCGGGGCGGCAGCCCCGCGTAGCGGCGAAGCCGCAGAACGAGGGCCGCGCCAGCGGGAAAATGCAGCCCGACACTCCGTTCCGCAGGCTGACTCACCGGGTGCCAGGGGCGCCCGACGCGTTCCGTGCATTTTCCCGCCACCTCGTGAAACATCCGGGCTGGCCTGCCACCCGAGCTGTCCGAGAAGGAGACTACGATGGGCGACACCCTGTTCAGCCGCATCATCCGCCGCGAGATTCCGGCCGACATCGTCTACGAGGATGAGCACGTGCTCGCCTTCCGCGACATCGCGCCGCAGGCGCCGATCCACGTCCTGTTCGTCCCCAAGAAGGCGGTGCCGACGCTGAACGACTTCGCCGCCGAGGACGCCGAACTCGCCGGCCGCCTGATCCTGGCTGCCGCCGCCTACGCCCGCCGCGAGGGTTTCGCCGACGCCGGCTATCGGACGGTGTTCAACTGCAATGGCCACGGCGGCCAGACGGTGTTCCACGTCCACCTGCACCTGCTCGCCGGCCGGTCGATGCGCTGGCCGCCCGGCTGAGCCGGATCGAGCGCGACGGACCCGCGGGGCCGAAGCGAGGGCAGGCCGCGCGGCTGGACCGCGATCCCGCACCGGCGACGGCGCCCCTTGGGCGCCAACGCGCCATCGGGTCGCTGCCGCCCGGCCCGGCGGCTCAGCCGACGAGCGGCCTGCGCCGTTGCTCCCAGCCCTCGCGCCAGCCGTGCAGGTCGTTCGCCGCCATCGGTGCGCCGACGAGATGTCCCTGGGCGAAGTCGAATCCCAGGCCGCGAAGCAGGTGCCAGCAGGCTTCGTCCTCGACGCCCACCGCACCGACGTCCATCCCCAGTCTTCGCGCCAGGTCGAGGCTGGTCGCCAGCATGGCGTGCAAGGAGGGGTTGCGCGGCGCCTCGCTGACCAGTCCCCGGGAAAGCTTGATCTCGTCGACCGGCACGTCTCGAAGGGTTTCGAGGCTGGCGACGGTGCTTCCGAAGCGGTCCAGGCTCAGGCGGAATCCCTTGAGCCGCAGGCGAAGCAGCGCTTCGAGCGGCTCGGTGAGGCTGCCCAGCGGGGCGCCGAAGCTCAGGTCCAGCGACACCGACTTGGGCGGCAACCCGAAGGCCCGCATGAAGCCGTCGAGACGCTCGGGGAAGTCGAGGTCGATGTTGTCCTCGCCGTGGGTGATGTTGAGGGCGAGTTCGGCCGGCCGCCCGGCAGTGCGCCAGTGCGCGGCCCGGCGCAGCGCGCTCGCAAGGACGTGATCGAACAGCTCGGCACGCAGCCGCGGGTCCTGGATCGCCCCCAGGATGGGCATGGGGGCGAGCAGCCCGCGCGTGGGATGCTGCCAGCGGAGCAAGACCTCGAAGCGGACCGGTCGGCCGTCGCTCATCGACACGATCGGCTGGTAGTGGTTGTGAAGCTGGCCCTCGACCAGCGCCTCGCGCAGGGACCGGTCGTCGATGGTCTCCGTACCGTTCTCCTCGGCGTGGTCGCCGCGCGGCATCCAGCGGTCCATCGTCCGGCGCAGCGCCTGCGGTGCGATCGGCTTGTCGATCGAACCGAGCAGCGTGAGTCCGTGGGCGCGCGTGAGCCGTTCCGCCGATTCGAGGATCCGCTCGCTGGAGCCGCTGATCAGCACGATGCCGCCCTTGTAGCCGAGCGCGCCGAAATGCCGCATCAGGTCGAGCCCATCCATGCCGGGCATGTGCAGGTCGCAGAAGACCAGCCCGACCTGGGAGACACCGATCTCCTCGATCGCGCGAAGCGCTGCCTCGCCGCTCTCGAAGGTCTCGATCCCCTCCAGTCCGCGTTCCTGCAGGTCGAGGTTCCTGAGCTGCAGGTGCAGCAGCTTCAGCTGGAAACGGTCGTCGTCGATCAGGAAGATGCGGCGTGGTGGCGACGCCGGGGCGACGGCGGTCGCCGGGTCGTCGCCCGCGGCGACGCGCGCCGCGGTGGGCGTGACCCTGATCTGCGCGGGGGTGGTTTCGGCGTTCGGAGCGGGCGTCATGGCGGGGCTCCACGGATGGGCGGTCGCCGCGGCGGGGGCCGGCGCGGCAGGTGCCTCGGGTGCAGGTGCAGGGAGGACGGGGTTTTCCGCAGCATGCCCGAACCCGACGGCGGCCGGTATCGGCGCCCGCTGCGGTCCGCGGCGTTGCGCGATCACGGCGGACGGCCGATCCGCCACGGCGTCGTGCTCGCCGCTGCTCACGGCGTTCCCGCTGCGAAACGACGGACGAATTCGGCCGCCGGCAGCGGTCGGCTGAAGCGGAAACCCTGCGCCTGCGGACAGCCGATCCGCGCGAGCTCGGCAAGCTCGGCATCGGTCTCGACACCTTCGGCCACCACGGTCTGTCCCAGCGCCAGCGAGAGATCGACGATGCGGCGCACGAACTCGCCGGCCGCCGCGTCGTCGGTGATGCCCTGGATGAAGCTGCGGTCGAGCTTGACGGTCTCCGGCCGGAACAGGCGCAGGTGGTTCAGCGACGAGTAGCCGGCGCCGAAGTCGTCCACCGCGATCCGGACGCCGAGTGCGCGCAGGTCGGCCACCACCCGCAGCGCGGCGTCGGTGTCCTGCATCAGGGCGCCTTCGGTGATCTCGAGCTCGAGCTGGCCGCCCGGGATGTCGTGCAGGGCCAGCGCGTCGCGGACCGTTTCGAGCAGGGTCGGGTCCTGGAACTGCCGGGGAGAGAGGTTGACCGCGAACACGAAGTCCGCAGGAACATGCCGACGCCAGCGCGCGAAATCGCGGGTGCTTTCCTGCAGCACCCAGCGGCCGACGGGGAGGATCAGGCCGTTCTCCTCGAGCAGCGGGATGAACTCGGCCGGCGATACCAGCCCGCGCGCCGGATGGCGCCAGCGAAGCAGCACTTCGGCGCCGCTGAGTGCGCCGCCGGCGACCTCGAACTTGGGCTGCAGGTGGATCTCGAACTGGCCCCGGGCGAGGGCGACGCGAAGGTCGTTCTCCATCGCCAGGCGCCGCTCGCTGCACTGCTGCAGACTCGCGTCGAACAGGACGAAGGCCCGACCGCCGCGGCGCTTGGCCGACTGCATCGCGAGGTCGGCGCGGCGCAGCAGCTGCCGGGCGTCCTCGGCGTCGCCGGGAAAGCGCGCCATTCCGATGCTGGTGGTGACGTAGGCGCTGCCGGTGGCGAGGTGGAACGCCGCCGAGAGTTCAGCGGAAGCCCGGCGACAGCGCTCGTCGGCGGCATCGGCGGGGTCGCCCTGCACGAGCGCCATGAACTCGTCGCCGCCGAGCCGGCCGCACGACGCGGTCTCGCCCAGGGCGGCGCGAAGCCGACCGTGAACCTGCCGGAGCAGCTCGTCGCCCGCTTCGTGACCGAGGAGGTCGTTGATCTCGCTGAAGCGATCGAGGCCGAACAGATACAGCTCGAACGCGCTCCCCCGGCGGCACTGCGATTCCAGCAGATCGAGGCTGTGCGAACGGTTGGGCAGCCCGGTCAGCGGATCGAGCCGCAGCGCCCGGTCGAGCGCGGCGCCCAGCCCCGCCGCCTCCGGATCTCCCGCGGGAAGGTGGGCGGCGGACGCCTCGCGCCGGCGCCGTCCGCGAACCCCGCCGTACAGCGCGCCGGCTGCCGCGGAGACGGCGACGATGCCGGCCGAAGTGACGCCCGAGACGCCCGCCCACAGCAGCGCCAGACCGCCGGCGAAGCCGGCGACCACCAGGCTGCTGATGTCGAGCAGCGCGCTGCCGGCGATGCGACGCCGCGCGGCGGCGCGGGGGGAGGGATGGCGAATCATGCCGCGGAGTCTGCGTGGCAGGACTCGCGGCGGCCATCGGGACGCGCCTGTCATCCCTAGGGAATCTCCCTAGGGCATGCGAATCCGGTCACACCTGCTCGTCGACCTTCACCAGCCCGAGCTTGACGGCGTGCAGCACCAGGCTGGCGACGTCGTCGACGCCGAGCCGCTGCATGATCTGCGCGCGGTGCGCCTCGATCGTCTTGGGGCTCAGCCCGAGCAGCTCTGCCGATTCCCGCGTGCTCATCCCCTTGGCGATCAGGGTCAGGATCTCGGTCTGCCGCGCGGTGAGCACGGCATCGGGCGCCGGGCGCGGCGTGCCGCGCGCCACCAGGGTGGAGACCATCCGGCTGCAGGCCTTCGGACTGAGGTAGCGCTCGCCGGCGAGCACCGATCGCAGCGCAAGCTCCAGCTCAACGATCGCGCTGTCCTTGACCAGGTAGCCGGCGGCGCCGGCGTGCAGTGCGGAGAAGACGAACTCCTCGCCGGCATGCATCGACAGCACGATCGCGCGCGACGCCGGGCTGGCGCGCAGCGCGAGCGGCAGCGCCTCGATGCCGGACATGCCCGGCATCTCCACGTCGACCAGCATCAGGTCGGGCTGATGTCGGCGACAGAGGTCGATCAGCGTCGGCCCATCGCCCGCCTCGCCCACCACCTGCACGCCCTCGATGCGTTCGAGCAGCGCGCGGATGCCTGCGCGCACGAGCGCGTGGTCCTCGGCGAGCACGGCCCGACAGCTCATCCGGTCGGCGCCTGCGGCGCCGCGCCGAAGGGCAGGCGCGCCTGCACGCGCGTTCCCGCGCCCGGCCTGGACTCGATCCGCAGCTCGCCGCCGATCGCCTCGGCGCGCTCGCGCATGCCGACCAGCCCGAGCCCCGATCCGCTGGCCGGGTCCGGCGTCATCCGCGCGTCGAAGCCCTTGCCGTCGTCGGCGACCACCAGGTGGAGCGCGCCGTCCTCCGCGGCGAGCTGGATGGTCACCCGGCGCGCAGCGGCGTGCCGGCGCACGTTGGTCAGGCACTCCTGGGCGATCCGGAAGCAGGCCAGCTCGACCTCCTGCGGTGGCCGCTGCGCGGGGAGGTCGAGCTGCAGGTCGAGCACCGGGCCGCCCGCTGCGAGGATCCGCCCGGCCGCGTTGCGCAGCGCCGCCGCGATCCCCAGCCGATCGAGCTGCGGCGGCCGCAGCAGCGATGCGATGTCGCGCAGTCGGTCGATGCACTGCTGGCACTGCGACACCAGCTCGTCGAGGCAGGCGCGGCGTGCCCCTTCGTCGGTGGCGCCGGCGGCCAGTCCGGCCTGGAGGGTGATGGCGGTCAGCGACTGGCCGATGTCGTCGTGCAGATCGCGCGCGAGCTGGCGGCGTTCGTCCTCCTGGACCCGCAGCAGGCGCCGGCTGAGGTGCCGGAGCCTGGCGTGCTGCTCGGACAGTTCGGCCCAGAGGTGCATCTGCTCGCTCATGTCGCGCACCACGAGCTGGACGGCGGGCGCGCCGCGGAAGGTCACCGGCATGTTCGCCATCTCGGCCTGGAACGTACTGCCGTCGGCGCAGCGCATCTGCCGCATCCTGAACTGCGGCTCCGGTCCTGCTGCATCGACCTGGCGGCGGACGCCCTCGATCTCGCGGCTGGAGAGCAGGTCGGTCAGCGGAGTGCGCGTCATCGACTCCGGATCGGCGTAGCCGAACTGGCGGCTGGCCGCCTGGTTGGCGAAGACCACGCGCTCGTCCTGCAGGATCAGCACGCCGACCGGCAGCATGCCGACCAGCGATCGGAACAGCGCGAGATGCTCGCCCAGTTCGCGCTCGGCGGCGATCCGCTGGGTGACGTCCTGGATGGTGCCTTCGATGAAGCCTGCGGACCGCCGTTCGCCGAGTCCGTGCAGGACGATCTCGCCCCCGTCTCCGCGGATCAGCCGGTAGCGCAGATCGATCGGCTCCCCGCGCTGCACCAGTCCCTCCACGGCGGCGGCGAAGGCGCCGCGGTCCTCCGGATGGATCCATCCCATGTACTCGTCCAGCGGCGGCGCCGCGCCGCCGGGCAGCGGCGGGCGTCCGACCAGGGCCCAGGTGTTGGGGGACCAGGTGCCGCTGGCGCCGCGCGCATGGCGGCGCCAGCTTCCGACGCCGGCGATGCGCTCGGCGCTCTCCAGCATGGTGCGCGCATCCTCGGCCTCGGCGAGCGCCACGAGCTCGGTGTTGCGGTCCTCGGTGACCACCAGCAGCGCCGGCTGGCCCCGGTAGCGCAGGCTGTGGCAGCGCATGACCACCCGGAGGGTGCGCCCAAGGCGATGCCTGCAGGTCTGCAGGCTGGAGTGCACCGGCAGCGTGCTGTCCTGCACTTCGCGCTCCCAGGCGTGAAGCGCGGCGGGGTCGGCGAACAGTCCGGTCCGCTCGATGTCGGCACCCAGCACCTCCGAGCGCTGCCAGCCGAAGGTGGCGAGCGCCGCGTCGTTGACCGCGACGATGCGTCGATCGCGGGCGTCGAGGATGAATGCGCCGGTCGGGCTGCTCTCGAAGAGCAGCTGGTAGGCGCTGGCGGATGCGACGGCCTCGTCGTAGGCCTCGATCGTCGCCCGACGCATCCTCGCGCACACCCACCACAGCAGCGCCGTGGTCAGCGCCACGAATGCGATGCCCTTGCCGATCTCGACGGCCGTCGCCAGATGCCCAGGCACGCGGAACCCGGCGACCAGGGTGCCGCCCAGGACGATCCAGGCCAGCCCGGCGATGAAGTAGCCCAGCACCAGGCGACGCGTCCAGGACGCGATGCCGGTCGCGAACCGACGGCTGCCGTCGTCGCCGGGTTCGCGCAGTTCGGCTTGCGTCATCATGACCATCCTTCCCTGCCGGGGCCGATCCCTCGGGCGGCGTCGGATCGGCGTGGGACCGAACTTAACGCATGCGTTCCCGGCGCGCACTGACCACGACGGGCAGCGCCGCGAGCGCCGCCCGGTCCGCCGGCACCGGCGGGTCGCCGGGCGCCGCCGCGCCCTGCACGGACCAGTCGCGCCGCCGGGGCGGGGACGGCGGCGAGTCGGCGCCGGCGCTCAGTCCGGGCCGTCGCCGATTCCCTGCAGCAGCGCCGGGTCCAGCCGCACGTCGAACCAGTTCAGGCCCCAGTGCATGTGCGGGCCGCTGGCGCGACCCGTGGCGCCGACGGCGCCGAACACCTGCCCCGCTTCGACCCGCTGGCCGACCGTGACGTCGATGCGGCTCAGGTGCAGGAACACCGAGCTGACGCCGTGGCCGTGATCGATCAGGACGGTGCCGCCGGTGAGGTAGAGGTCGGGCGCGGCGAAGCTGACGATGCCGGGCGCGGGCGCGGCCAGCGGCGTGCCGGTCGGCACGGCGACGTCGAGCCCGCTGTGCGGGCTGCGCGGCGTCCCGTTGTAGATGCGCTGGCTGCCGTAGACGCCGCTGATCCGGCCGCGGGTGGGCCAGCGGAACCCGGAGAACAGGTCGGCGCGCGCGTCGTCGCGCTGGCGCGCCGCGGCGACCTGCGCCTGTTCGCGGGCGATGCGTTCGGCGATTGCCGGCGGCGGCGTCACCGTGTCCTGGGGCACGCCGGTGACGTGCTCGATCGGCCAGTCGCGGGCGACGACCTCGATCCGCACCGACTCCTCGGCGCCGTCGAACCAGCGCACGTGGAGGTTCAGGGGTCCGGCCTCGTCGCGCCCGACGCCGAAGGCGAAGCGGCCCTCGGCATCGACGCGCAGCGCGCGCTGGTCCAGTCGGACCGCATTGCCGGCGGCGGTACGGCCGACCACCAGCTCGCCCTGGCGGACCTTCTGGCGGACGTCGGTGAAGCGGTCTGATGCGGCCGCCGACCCGCACGCCAGCAGCAGCGCCGCCAGCGCGACCCGGGCTGCGCGCATCAGCGGGCGAATGCCAGGGGCTGTCCGGCGGGCGTGCCCTGCAGGCGCTCTCCGTCCCAGGCCAGGGCGCCGTTGACCCATGTACCGACGATGCGGCTGTGGAAGCGCCGACCTTCGAAGGGCGACCAGCCAACCCGGTAGAGCACGTCCTCGCGACGCACGGTGAAGCCCCGTGTCGGGTCGACCAGCGCGAGATCGGCGAAGTAGCCCTCCCGCAGGAAGCCGCGCTCGACGACGCCGAACAGCCGCGCCGGCGCATGGCAGATCTTCTCCACCGCGTGCTCGAGCGCGAGCTGGCCGCTGCGCACCAGCTCCAGCGTCGCCACCACCGCATGCTGCACCAGCGGAAGCCCGGAGGGTGCCTTCAGGTAGGGCTGCGACTTCTCCTCGAGCGTGTGCGGCGCATGGTCGGTCGCCAGGACGTCGATGCGATCGTCGGAAAGCGCGCGGATCAGCGCCTCACGGTCGCTGCGCTCCTTGATCGCCGGATTGCACTTGATCAGGTTGCCGCGCTCGGCGTAGTCGGCCCGGTCGAAGTGCAGGAAGTGCACGCAGGTCTCGGCGGTGATGCGCTTGCGCTGTACCGGTCCGGGTTCGAACAGCGCCAGCTCCTCGGCCGTGCTGATGTGCAGCACGTGCAGCCGCGCACCGTGGCGACGCGCCAGCGCGATCGCCAGCTCGGTGGACTGGATGCAGGCGGTGCGCGAGCGGATGTCGGGATGGCATTCCACCGGCACGGCGTCGCCGTAGCGCGCGACGAACCTCGCCTGCAGCGCATCGATGGTGGGCGTGTCCTCGCAGTGGGTGATGATCGGCACGGGACAGTCGCGGAACATCGCCTCGAGGATCGCCGGATCGTCGACCAGCATGTTGCCGGTCGACGCGCCCATGAAGATCTTCAGCCCGGGCGTGCTGAGGGGGTCGATCCGGCGGATCGCCTCCAGATTGTCGTTGCTGGCGCCGTGGTAGAAGCCGTAGTTGCCCCAGGCCCGGCCGGCGGCGCGCTGCAGCTTGTCCGACAGGGCGGTCGCATCGAGGGTAGGGGGCCGGGTGTTGGGCATGTCCATGAAACTGGTGATGCCGCCCGCCACGGCCGCCGCCGATTCGCTCGCGATGTCGCCCTTCGCCGGAAAGCCGGGCTCGCGGAAGTGCACCTGGTCGTCGATCATGCCCGGCAGCAGCCACTTGCCGCCGGCCTCGACGACGGTTTCCCCGGGCAGCGCGTCGAGCACGGGGTCGATGCGCTCGATGCGCTCGCCCACGATGCGCAGGTCGGCCTCGCGGAGGAGACCCTCGTTGACGAGGGTGGCGCCGCGAATCAGCACTCGGTTCATGGGTCGCGTTCCTGCGCGGCAGTGCCCGGTACGGGATCGTAACCGCCGGGATGGAGGGGATGGCAGCGCGCGAGGCGACGGGCCGCCAGCCAAGCGCCGCGCAGGTTGCCGTGGCGTGCGATGGCCTCCATCGCATACTCCGAACAGCTCGGATGGAATCGGCAGACCGGGCCCAGCAACGGGCTCAGCGTACGCTTGTAGAGGCGCAGCAGGGGGATCAGCGGTGAAGTGCTCGCCATTGCCTGAGGGCCTGGCCGGGAAGTTCCGCGGTTGCCGCGGTCACCCCGCTAGGCTATAACACGCGCCCGCTCAGCCTCAAGAAACCCGGGAGCCCCGTGGCAGCGAAACAGAAGACCAGCAAGAAGCCCGTGGCCAAGGCCAAGCCCGCTGCGAAGTCCGCGCCGGCCAAGGCCAAGACTGCCGCCAAGCCTGTCGCCAAGGCGGGCGCGGTGAAGAAGATCGCCAGCGCCCTCGCCAAGCTCGTCAAGCCGGGCGCCAAGCCGGCCAAGCCCGCCAAGGCGGCCGGCAAGAGCAAGGCGCCGGCGAAGGCGCCGGCAGCCAAACCCAAGGTGGCGGCGAAGGTCAAACCCGCCGCCAAGCCGGCGGCCAAGCCGGTCGCCGGGAAAGCCAGGCCGCCCGTGAAGGCGGCAGCCAAGCCCGTTGCCAGGTCGGCACAGGCGGCGAAGCCCGCGGCGAAGCCGGCCGCCAAGCCGGCACCCGCAGCAAAGCCGGCGTCGACCCGGCCCGCGCCGGCGAAGAGCGCAGCGGCCAAGCCGACCGCCACCCGGGCCGGCGTCAAGCCGGCGCCGACCGCACCCACCGCTGCGCCCACCCGTCCCGGCACGGGCGTCGTGCGGGCCCGCGCTGTGGTCCCGGCCCGGCCCGTGGCGCCACCGGAGCCGCCGCCGGTCGTGGTGCCGGTGCGCGTCGACCTGCCCGAAGGCTACCGGCCGCAGAACGACGGCGAGTACATGAGCCCCTACCAGCTCGAGTACTTCCGCCAGAAGCTGATGAAGTGGCGCGAGGACCTGGTCGAGGAGTCCAAGCAGACCATCGACAACCTGCGCGAGGAGGTTCGCGACGTCGGCGACGAGGCCGAGCGCGCCACCCGCGAGACCGAGAACTCGCTCGAGCTGCGCACCCGCGATCGCTACCGCAAGTTGATCTCGAAGATCGACAAGGCGCTCAAGCGGATCGAGGACGGTGCCTACGGCTACTGCGAGGAAACCGGCGAGGAGATCGGCATCGAGCGCCTCGAAGCCCGCCCGATCGCCACCCTGTGCCTCGATGCGCAGGAGCGCTGGGAGCACCGCCAGAAGCTGATGGGCGACTGACGCAAGAGCGCGTCTTGCCCCCGAAAACGCCCGGCGCCCGCCGGGCGTTCTCGTTTAACGCTTTTAACGGGGACAGGTACCGTTAATTGCAGTTAACGGTACCTGTCCCGGTTTGCAGGGCGGCGCGGGCGCGGTCGCGGATGTGGCGGACCAGCGCGGCGAGGCCGTTGGCGCGGGTCGGGGAGAGGTGCTTGGCGAGGCCGATGGCGGCGACGTAGTCGGGGTCGGTGGCGACGATCTCCGCTGCCGGCCGGCCCGCGTACACGCGCAGGGCGAGGTAGATCAGCCCCGAGACGATGCTGGAATCGCTGATCGCCTGGAAATCGAGGCGCGTGGCGTCACCCGAAGAGGCGATCCAGACGTTCGACTGGCAGCCGTGAAGGCGGTGCGTCTCGTCCTTCCATTCTTCGGGGAACGGGGGCAGCTTGCGACCGAGGTCGATCAGGTACTGGTAGCGCTCCGACCAGTCGCCGAAGAAGCCGAACTCCTCGGCAATCGCCGCCTGCGCCGCGGCTGCAGTCGGTTCGGTCGGGAAGACCGGCGCGCTCATCCGCCGCGCTTCCAGCGCACGCCGGCCGGCGTGTCCTCGAGCACGATGCCCTGCGCCTTGAGCTGGTCACGGATCGCGTCGGCGCGGGCGAAGTCGCGCGCCTGCTTGGCGGCGACGCGTTCGTCGACCAACGCCTGGATGCGCGCGTCCTCGTCGGCATCGACGCCGCGCGCGAACCACGCTTCCGGCGGCTGCTGCAGCAGGCCCAGCGCCGCGCCGGCGCCCAGCAGCGCGGACTTCGCCGCGCGCCGCGCCTCGACGCCCTCGGCCTTGCGCGCCTCGCCGGCCAGCCGCGCGATCTCCGCCAGCGCCGTCGGCGTGTTCAGGTCGTCGCACAGCGCAGCTTCGACGCCGGCGGGCACCGGTCCGGCCGCAGCCTCGACATCGCCCAGGTCGCGCAGCGTGCCGTACAGGCGATCGAGCGTGCGCACGCTCTGCTCGATCAGCGCATCCGACCAGTCCAGCGGCTGCCGGTAGTGCGCCGAGAGCAGCGCGTAGCGCAGCGCCTCGGGCGGATGCTGCTGCAGCAGCTCATGCAGGATGAAGGTGTTGCCCAGCGACTTCGACATCTTGCGGCCGTCGAGGTTGAGCATTCCGTTGTGCAGCCAGTAGCGGGCGAACACCTTGCCGCCGTGCGCGCATTCGCTCTGCGCGATCTCGTTCTCGTGGTGCGGGAACTGCAGGTCGATCCCGCCGGCGTGGATGTCGATGGTCTCGCCGAGGTGCGCCTCGCTCATCGCCGAGCATTCGATGTGCCAGCCGGGCCGGCCGCGCCCCCAGGGCGATGCCCAGCCGGGCAGGTCGTCGGTCGACGGCTTCCACAGGACGAAGTCGCCCGGATCGCGCTTGTAGGGCGCGACGTCGACGCGTGCGCCGGCCAGCATCTCGTCGGTCGAGCGCCGCGACAGCTTGCCGTAGCCGGGGCAGCTGGCGACGGAGAACAGCACGTGGCCTTCGGCGGCGTAGGCGTGGCCGCGCGCGATCAGCTGCTCGATCATTTCGATGATCTGCGGGATGTGCGCGGTGGCCTCGGGTTCGACGTCCGGCGGGGCGATGCCCAGCGCCGCCATGTCGGCACGGTAGGCCGCGGCGAAGCGCGCGGTGATGGTCTGGATCGGCACGCCCTGTTCGCGCGCGGCGGCGTTGATCTTGTCGTCGACGTCGGTGATGTTGCGGGCGTAGACCACGCGCGGGTAGTGCCGGCGCAGCAGCGCGGCGAGCACGCCGAACACCACCGCGGGACGCGCGTTGCCGATGTGCACGTAGTTGTACACGGTCGGGCCGCAGGCATACATGGTGACCCGCGATGGGTCCTGCGGAACGAACTCCTCGAGTTCGCGCGTGAGGCTGTTGTGCAGTCGCAGCATGGCGGGGCCGTGTGGTTGGGGGGCGCCGATCGGGCGCGTCGTTCGAAGTCGGAACTCGGGTGCTCGCCGCGTCGCCGGCGCCGACCGGCCGGCGTTCCACGCCCACCGTGGAGGCAGGACGAGGGCGTGCGGATGGCGTCAAGTGTAGCCGTCCCGGCCGGGTCGTTTAACGAATTCCTAAAGCCCGGATTCAGCCGCCGGGTGCTGCAATGCCGGCCACTCCCGATCTTCCGCAGGCCGCTCGCGCATGAATTACCACGCCCGCTTCGCCTGTTGCCTCCTCGCCGGCTTCGGCCTTGCGCCGCAGTCGGGGACGGCCGCGGAGAACGTCAGCTACGCCTACGCCGACGTTCTCCGGGTCGATCCGGTCTACGAAACCGTGCGCTACCGCGAGCCCCGCGAGGAGTGCTACGACCAGCCGGTGGTGGTTCGCGAGCGCAGCGGCGGCAGCAACGGCAGCGGCGCCGTGGTCGGCGCGATCATCGGTGGCGTGCTCGGCAACCAGGTCGGCAGCGGCGATGGCCGCAAGGCGGCAACGGCCGCCGGGGCGATCATCGGCGGCGCGATCGGCGCCGACAACGACCGTCGCGGTCGCGGCGTCGAGCGCGAGTACGAGAGCCGGGAGCGGCGCTGCCGGGTGGTCGAGGTCGACCGCCAGGAGGACCGCGTCGCCGGCTACGACGTCGAGTACCGGCTGAAGGGCGAGGTCTACTTCTCGCGCCTGGCCTACGATCCGGGCAACAAGCTGCGCGTGCGCGTGGCCGTCAGCCCTGCCGACTGACGCTCTCGGCGGGGCGGCGGCCATCCGGCCAGGGCGCCCTGCCGCGCCGGCCGTCGACGCAGGTCGGGCTTCACCCTCCGGTATCGTATTGCACCGCAGCAGCGACCATGCCACGATGCCGGCCGTGACCAGCACTTTCGCCATCGCCGACTGCCTGAGCGCCGCCCGCATGGCCGCCGGTATGACCTCGCGCGCGCGCCGACTGTCCTCGCCAGCCGAGGTCGGATAGCGCTGCGCGGCACTGCCGCACCGACGACAGGCCCAGCCCCGCGCTGGGCCTTTGCGTTTTCAGGCCCCGCCTTGCGCCGACAGAATCCCTATTTCGAACCCGACCCCGGAGCCCACCCGATGCGGCATTTCCTCAACACCCAGGACTGCACCCGCGCCGAACTCGACGCCCTGCTCGGCCTGGGCGCGGCGTTCAAGCGCAACAAGCTCGGCGGCCAGTTCCGCGGCAAGAGCATCGCGCTGGTGTTCTTCAATCCATCGATGCGCACGCGCACCTCGTTCGAGCTGGGCGCCTTCCAGCTCGGCGGCCACGCCATCGTGCTGCAGCCCGGCAAGGACGCCTGGCCGATCGAGTTCGACCTCGGCACGGTGA
>VFQU01001464.1_pt1 | contig 13799 bp, 9 predicted proteins | sample 3512311 | NCBI WGS metagenome assembly VFQU01 (sample SAMN10412377, study PRJNA504923) | tailings metagenome | isolation source: Relicate 3 Philex TSF3 active mining site | place: Philippines: Tuba, Benguet | collected 2017-08-29 | reverse complement strand
GCTTTCGCCGTCAGTGCATGGATGCACTGTCGGCGAAACCCGGAACGCGCTCGCGCACCCGCAGGGCAGGATGCCCGGAGGGCGCCAGACCGGGGTGCCCTTTCTCTTGGTTACTTCTCTTTGGGCACGCAAAGAGAAGTGACTCGGGGCGCCCGCAGGGCGCACCGAAAGCTCTCGCCTTCTCCCGAGCGCGGGCGGCGCAGCGAGAGGCGATTCAGACGCAAAGGCGCTGGCAGAGCGCCAGGCCATCACGCCGCGCTCCGCGCCTCATACGCATCAATCGCGGATGCCTCCGCCAACAAATACCCCAGCTGATCGACCCCGCGCAGCAGGCACTGCCGCGCGAATCCCTCGACCTTGAAGGCGATCGGCGCGCCGTCGGGCAGCTCGACGCGTTCGCGTTCGAGGTCGACGACGACCTTCTGGGATTCGACGGCGGCGAGGCGCTGCCAGTCGGATTCCGAGACGACGATCGGCAGCAGGCCGTTCTTCAGCGCGTTGTTGCGGAAGATGTCGGCGATCTGGGTCGAGATCACCGCGCGGATGCCGAGGTCCAGCAGGGCCCACGGCGCGTGTTCGCGCGAGCTGCCGCAGCCGAAGTTGCGGCCGGCGAGCAGCACGCCGGCGCCGCGCAGTTCGGGGCGGTGCAGGGGGAACTCGGCGCGCTCGTGGCCGTCGGCGTCGTAGCGCCAGTCGGCGAAGCAGTGGCGGCCGAGGCCGGCGCGCTCGGTGGTGGTGAGGAAGCGCGCCGGGATGATCTGGTCGGTGTCGATGTTCTCGCCGGGCAGCACGGCCAGGCGCGATTCGAAGCGGCGGATCGGTTGCATCAGGCGGCCTCCTCGCTGGCCAGCGGCGCGTAGTCGCGCGGGTCGACGATGGCGCCGGCGACGGCGCAGGCGGCGGCGGTGGCGGGGCTGGCCAGCACGGTGCGCGCGCCGGGGCCCTGGCGACCCTCGAAGTTGCGGTTGCTGGTCGAGACGCAGAGCTGGCCGGGCGTGACGCGATCGCCGTTCATGGCGATGCACATCGAGCAGCCGGGTTCGCGCCACTCGGCGCCGGCGGCGCGGAACACCTGGTGCAGGCCCTCGGCCTCGGCCTGGCGCTTGACCGCTTCCGAGCCCGGCACGACCAGCATGCGAACGTGGCCGGCGACGCGGCGTCCTCGCAGGAGGGTCGCTGCCTCGCGCAGATCCGAAAGACGGCCGTTGGTGCACGAGCCGATGAACACCACGTCGACCTTTTCGCCGGTCAGCGGCGCGCCGCCGCGGAAGCCCATGTAGGCCAGCGCGCGCGCCGACTGCGCGTCGGTCGCCTGCGGTACGGCGCGATCGATGGCGACCACCTGGCCGGGGTTGGTGCCCCAGGTGATGGTCGGCCGCACCTGCGCGGCGTCGACCCGCACCTCGCGATCGTGGCGCGCGCCGGGATCGCTGGCCAGCGCGCGCCAGCGCGCCGCCGCGGCCTCGAAGGCTTCGCCCTGCGGCGCCATCGGCCGACCGCGCAGCCAGGCGAGCGTCGTGTCGTCGGGCGCGACCAGGCCGGCGCGGGCGCCGGCCTCGATCGACATGTTGCACAGGGTCATGCGTGCTTCCATCGACAGCGCGCGGATCGCCTCGCCGCGATACTCGATGACGTGGCCGGTGCCGCCGTCGACGCCGAGCGCCCCGATGATGTGCAGGATCAGGTCCTTGGCGCCCACGCCCGGCGGCAGGCGTCCATCGACCGTCACCGCCATCGTCTTCGGCCGGCGCTGCAGCAGGCACTGCGTGGCCAGCACGTGGCCGACCTCGGTGGTGCCGATGCCGAAGGCCAGTGCACCGAACGCACCATGGGTGGCGGTATGCGAGTCGCCGCAGACGATGGTCATGCCCGGCTGCGTCGCGCCCAGCTCCGGTCCCATCACGTGGACGACGCCGCGGCTGCCCGAGCCGAACCCGTGCAGGGTCAGGCCGAACTCGGCGCAGTTGGCCTCCAGCGCGGCGACCTGGTCGGCGGCGGCCTGGTCGCCGTAGGGCAGGCGGCCGTCCGGTCCGGCCGGCAGGGTCGGCGTGCTGTGGTCGAGCGTCACCAGCGTGCGCTCGGGCCGGCGCACGCGCAGGCCGCGGGCGCGCAGCTCGGCGAAGGCCTGCGGCGAGGTGACCTCGTGGACGAGGTGCAGGTCGACGTAGAGGATTGCCGGCGCGTCGGCCGTCTCGGCGCGCACGCAGTGGGCGTCCCAGATCTTGTCGATGATGGTGCGGGGGCTGGGGGCTGGGGACTTGGGGCTGGGGTGGTTCACGCGATGACTCCGGTGGCGTCGCGACGGTGGTAATCGGGCACGGCAGGGCGGGTCTTGACCCGCCGTCGGGCGCGAGGACGTGGCGCGATCTCTCTGTTCGTAGCCGCTGTACTGCGAAGCGGGGCGGTGGTTGGAGCGGCGGGTCGAGACCCGCCCTACGCCTCCGCCGGGATCCGCGCAGGCGCGCCGGCGTGGACGTGGTCCAGCCACCCCCAGCGATCCTCGCTGCGGCCGTCGAACAGGCCGAAGAACTTCTCCTGCAGCGCAGCGGTGATCTCGCCGCAGCGGCCGCTGCCGATGGTCATGCGATCGACCGAGCGCACCGGGGTGATCTCCGCCGCGGTGCCGGTCAGGAAGATCTCGTCGGCGAGATAGAGCATCTCGCGCGGCAGCGACTGCTCGACGATCCTGAGGCCGAGGTCGGCGGCCAGGTGGAACACCGTGTCGCGGGTGATGCCGACCAGGATCGAGGCGGCCGCCGGCGGCGTGTACAGCACGCCCTTGCGGATGATGAACAGGTTCTCGCCGCTGCCCTCCGACAGCAGGCCATCGGGCGACAGCGCGATGCCCTCGGCGAAACCATTGCGCTTGGCTTCGAGCGCGATCAGCTGCGAGTTGAGGTAGTTGCCGCCGGCCTTGGCCGCGGTCGGGAAGGTGTTGGGCGCGGCGCGCGTCCAGCTCGACACGCAGACGTCGATGCCCTGGCGCAGGCCCTCCTCGCCGAGGTAGGCGCCGAACTCGATCGCCGCAATGGCGACGTCGACCGGCCCGTCGGGCGGCGCCGCCAGACCGAAGCCCGACAGTCCGCGGAAAGCGATCGGCCGCAGGTAGGCCGCGCCGAGTCCGTTCTCGCGGATCACCTGGCGACACGCGGCGTTGATCTCGTCCGGCGTGTGGCGCAGGTTCATGCGATAGATCTTCGCCGACTCGAACAGCCGGTCGGTGTGGTCGCGCAGGCGGAAGATCGCCGGCCCGTTCGGCGTGGCGTAGCAGCGGATGCCCTCGAACACCGAGGAGCCGTAGTGCAGCCCGTGCGCCATCACGTGCACGGTGGCCTCGGCCCAGGGCACCAGGCGGCCGTTGAACCAGATGTATTGGGAGGTCTTCATGGGGTGCTCCGGGGCACGGATGGAGAGTGAATCATTCGAGTGGAGTCGATGCTGTTGATTGAGGGCTCAGGGCTCAGGGCTCAGGGCTCAGGGCTCAGGGCTCAGGAGCAGCCAGCGCTGGGTATCCTGCTCTGCCTGAGCCCTGAGCCCTGAGCCCTCGCATCCCTGAGCCCTTGGCCGATCACGCCACCGCCTCCTCGCGCGCCAGCAGCGCCTCGCGGCGCGCGATGCGGTTGATGACTTCGACCAGGGCCAGCGCGCTGGCTTCGAGGATGTCGGTGCTGACCGCGCGGCCACGGTATTCGCGGCCGTCGACGACGACGTCGACGCGCGCCTCGCCCTGGGCGTCCTCGCCGGTGGACAGCGAGCGCACCTGGTACTGGCGCAGGGTGACGTTGGTGCCGGTGGCGCGCTCGATGGCGGCGAAGATGGCGTGCACCGGGCCGTCGCCGACCGCGGCTTCGGAGACGACGCGGCCGTCGTCGTGGCCCAGCCGGACGCTGGCCGAGGGCACGGCATCGCGGCCGATGGCGCCCTGGATCTGCAGCGCCAGCAGGCGCCACGGGCCCTGCTCGCTGCCGTTCTGGCCCAGCGCGATGGCCTCGAGGTCGGCGTCGAAGACTTCCTTCTTCTTGTCGGCCAGCGCCTTGAACTGGGCGAAGGCCTGGTTGAGCGCGGCCTCCTGCAGATCGAAGCCGAGCTCGCGCAGCCGATCGGCCAGCGCGGCGCGGCCGCTGTGCTTGCCCAGCACCAGCTGCGAGCGCGACACGCCGACGTCCTCGGGCGCCATGATTTCGTAGGTCTCGCGGTGGCGCAGCATGCCGTGCTGGTGAATGCCGCTCTCGTGGGCGAAGGCGTTCTCGCCGACGATCGCCTTGTTGCGGGCGACCACGCTGCCGGTGATCGAGGCCAGCTGGCGCGAGGTCGGATACAGGCGCTGGGTGCGGATCCGCGTGCCGATGCCGTAGTGCGGGCCGCGCGTGCGCAGCGCCATCACGATCTCCTCCAGCGCGGCGTTGCCGGCGCGCTCGCCGATGCCGTTGATGGTGCACTCGACCTGGCGCGCGCCGTTCTCGATCGCCGCCAGCGAATTGGCGACGGCCAGGCCGAGGTCGTCGTGGCAGTGGCTCGACAGCACCACGTTGTCGACGCCGCGCACGTGCTGGCGCAGGTAGGCGAACAGCGCGCCGTACTGCGAGGGAATGGCGTAGCCGACCGTGTCGGGCACGTTGAGCGTGCGCGCGCCGGCCTCCACCACCGCGCTGAACATCTCGGCGAGGTAGGCCGGATCGGAGCGCGAGGCGTCCTCGGCCGAGAACTCGACGTCGTCGCAGTGGCGGCGCGCCAGCTCGACCGCGGCGGCAGCCGCGTCCAGCGCTTCCGCGCGGCTCATCCGCAGCTTGTGGGCGAGGTGGATGTCGCTGGAGGCGATGAAGACGTGGATGCGCGGGCGCTCGGCCTTCTCCAGCGCGGCGGCGGCGCGCTCGATGTCGTGGCGCTGGCTGCGCGCCAGCGCGGCGACCTGGCTGCCGCGCACCTGCTGGGCGATCGCCGAGACCGCGGCGAAGTCGTCCGGGCTGGCCGCGGCGAAGCCGGCCTCGATGACGTCGACGCCGAGCTCGACCAGGGCATGCGCCATGGTCAGCTTCTGCGGCGTGGTCATCGAGCAGCCGGGCGACTGCTCGCCGTCCCTCAGGGTGGTATCAAAGATCCGTACGTAATCGTTCATGGCGCGCTCCTCAGCCCCCTCGAGTCAAGGGGGCGGCAGTGGGCGCAGCCCACCGCAGGGGTTGTGGGTGCATGACTTCCTGGTTCGCGCCGCGGCGCACGGAAAGCTGCTCCCTCGGCGCAGCGCCCCCATCGAAGATCCGTACGTAATCGTTTGCGCTCATACCGCACCCGCCTGCGCCACCGATACGCGCTCGGGAATGCCCAGGAAGCTCATCCCGCTGCGCTGCGGCTGCGGCAGGGAAGCCGACGCCGCGGCGCGCGCGGTCGGCAGCGCGAAGTCGGCGCGGACGATGTCGAAGCCGGCCTCGCGCACGTCGACCAGGCGCTGCAGCTGGCGCAGCAGGATGTCGACCGGCCGCGAGTCGCTGGGCAGGCGCAGGTGCACGCGGGTGCCGCGCGCGTCGGGCTCAGTGCGCATCGCCTCGATGCGGAAGCCGCGCCGCTCGATGGTGCCGAGCAGCCGCACCAGCGCGCCTTCGGCCTGGTCGATCAGCAGGTGGAGTTCGAGCATGGGGGCGGTCCTCGGTGGGTCAGGGGGTCGCGGCCGCGGTGTCGCGGTCGATCATCTGGTGGTTGGGCGTGTTCGGCGGCACCAGCGGCCAGACGTTGGCCCTGGGGTCGATGCGCACGTGCAGCAGGAAGGGACCGTCGTGCGCCAGCATCTCGTGCAGCGCCGATTCGACTTCGTCGCGGCGCGCGATGCCGCGCGCGGCGATGCCGAAGGCGCGCGCCAGTTCGGCGAAGTCGGGGTTATCCGACAGGTCGATCTCGGAATAGCGCTCGGCGAAGAACAGCTCCTGCCACTGGCGGACCATGCCCAGCGCGCTGTTGTCGAGCAGCACGATCTTCACCGGCACGCGGTAGCGGCGCAGCGTGGCCAGCTCCTGGATGTTCATCATGATCGAGCCGTCGCCCGACACGCAGACCACCGGCCGTTCCGGCATGCCGATCGCCACGCCCATCGCCGCCGGCAGGCCGAAGCCCATCGTGCCGAGGCCGCCCGAGGTCAAATGCTGGTGGATCGCCTGGTGGATGCAGTGCTGTGCCACCCACATCTGGTGCTGGCCGACGTCGCACGCCAGCACGGTCTCCGGCGGCGCGATCTCGCTCAGCCGGCGCAGCAGCGCCGGCGCGTAGATCGCCTCGCCGGGCGCGTCGTAGCGCGGCTGCGATTCGCGGCGCAGCGCGGCGCAGCGCGCCTGCCAGTCGTCGATGCGCGGCCGGCAGTCGAGCTGTGGCAGCAGCTCGCGCAGGTCGCCGCACAGGTGCACGTTGGCGTAGCGCAGCTTGGAGATCTCGGCGGGGTCGGCATCGAGATGGATGACCTTGGCGCCGGGCGCGAACTCGGCCAGCTTGCCGGTGGCGCGATCGTCGAAGCGCGCGCCGACGCAGATCAGCAGGTCGCAGGACTGCACCGCGATATTGGCGGCGCGGCTGCCGTGCATGCCGAGCATGCCGAGGAAGCGCGGGTGATCGGTCGGAATACCGCCCAGGCCCTTCAGCGTGCTGACCACCGGGATGCCGCTGGCCTCGACCAGCGCGCGCAGCGCGTCTTCGGCGCCGGCCAGGCCGACGCCGTAACCGGTGTAGAGCAGCGGCCGCTCGGCGGCCTGGATCAGCGTGCGGGCGCGCTGCAGCGCGGCCTTGTCGATGCCGGGCGCTTCGGTTGGTGGCGACGTCGCCGGGCCGCTCCAGTCGACCAGCGCGACGGCGATGTCCTTGGGCAGGTCGATCAGCACCGGTCCGGGCCGGCCTTCGCGGGCGATGCGGAAGGCCTCGCGCACGGTGGCGGCGATCTGCGTGGCGTCGCGCAGCACGAAGCTGTGCTTCACGATCGGCAGGGTGATGCCGAAGATGTCCACTTCCTGGAAGGCGTCGGTGCCCATCAGGTGGGTCGCGACCTGGCCGGTGATGGCGACCATCGGCACCGAATCGAGGTAGGCGTCGGCGATGCCGGTGACCAGGTTGGTGGCGCCGGGTCCGCTGGTCGCCAGGCACACGCCGACTTCGCCGCTGGCCCGCGCGTAGCCGTTCGCCGCCAGCGCCGCGCCCTGCTCGTGGCGGACCAGGATGTGGCGGATCGGCGAGTCCACCAGCGCGTCGTAGACCGGCATGATCGCCCCGCCCGGATAGCCGAACACCGTGCGTACGCCCTCCGCCTCGAGCGCGCGCAGCAGCGCATCGGCGCCGCGGATACGCTGGGTGGGCTGGGCAGTGGTGGCGGGTGAGGCGTTCATGGCCGTTGCCGGGTTCCTCGAGGGCTTGGTCCAGGGCTCAGGGCTCAGGGCCTAGGGCTTAGAGAAGCAGGTTGACGCTCGATACTTGATCTGTTGCTCTTTCCTGAGCCCTGAGCCCTGAGCCCTGAGCCCTGAGCCCTGAGCCCTGAGCCCTGAGCCCTTGGCGCAAGCCTCAGCCCGCCGCAACCGGCGCCTTCGCCTTGCCCTGCGCCGCCTCCTGCAGCCACGGCATGCGCGCGCGCAGCTTCCTGCCGACGACTTCGATCGGGTGGTCGAGGTCCTTCTGCTTGAGCGCGTCGTAGCGGGCGCGGCCGGACTTGTGTTCGGCGACCCATTCGCGGGCGAAGGTGCCGTCCTGGATCTCGCGCAGGATGGCGCGCATCGACTCGCGGACGTGGGCGTCGACGACGCGCGGGCCGCGGGTCAGGTCGCCGTACTGCGCGGTCTCGGAAATGAACTCGTGCATGCGCGCGAAGCCGCCTTCCCAGAGCAGGTCGACGATCAGCTTCAGCTCGTGCAGCACCTCGAAGTAGGCGATCTCGGGCTGGTAGCCGGCCTCGACCAGCGTCTCGAAGCCCACCGCGACCAGCTCGGTGGCGCCGCCGCACAGCACCGCCTGCTCGCCGAACAGGTCGGTCTCGGTCTCCTCGGCGAAGGTGGTTTCCATCACGCCGCCGCGGGTGCCGCCGATGCCGTGGGCGTAGGCCAGCGCCAGCTCCCTGGCCTTGCCGGTGGCGTCCTGGTGGACGGCCATCAGCGAGGGCACGCCGCGGCCTTCCTCGTACTGCCGGCGCACCAGCGCGCCGGGACCCTTGGGCGCGACCAGAATGACGTCGAGGTCCTTGCGCGGGCTGATCATCTTGTAGTGCACGTTGAGGCCGTGGGCGAACAGCAGCGCCGCGCCCTCGCGCGCCAGCGGGGCGATGTGCTTCTCGTACAGCTCGGGCTGCTGCATGTCGGGCGTCAGCAGGGCGATCAGGTCGGCGGTCGGGATGGCGCGCTCGGGCACGTCCACCGCCAGGCCGTCGGCCCTGGCCTGGTCGAAGCTCTTGCCGGGCCGCGCGGCCACGACCACGGTCAGGCCGCTGTCGTGCAGGTTGCGGGCATGCGCCCGGCCCTGGCTGCCGTAGCCGTAGATGACGATGGTGCGGCCACGCAGGGCGTCGGGATTGGCGTCGTTGATTCCGTAGTACTGCATGGGTTTGCTCCGGGTCAGTAGGAGGGCGGGGAGGGAGGGGTCAGAAGCGCGGTTCGGGAAATGCGGTGCTGGCGCCGGTCGAGGCCGAGCTGACCGACGCCGCGAACTTGGCCAGCGCGCCCGAGCGCGGCGGCGGATTCGGTGGGCGCCATTCGTTGCCGCGCGCCGACAGGTCGGCGTCGGTCGACAGCGTGCGCGCCTCGACGTCGATGACGATGCGGTCGCCGCTGCGCAGCCGGCCGATCGGACCGCCGAGCGCGGCCTCGGGGCAGATGTGGCCGACCATGAAGCCGTAGGTGGCGCCCGAGAAACGGCCGTCGGTGATCAGCGCGATGTCGCCGCCGAGTCCCTGGCCGACCAGTGCCGCGGTGACCGCCAGCATCTCGCGCATGCCGGGTCCGCCGACCGGACCTTCGCCGCGGATCACCACGACGTCGCCCTTGACGATCTCGCGCCGCTGCACGGCGGCGAAGCAGGCTTCCTCGCCGTCATACACGCGCGCCGTGCCCTCGAAGCGCAGCGCGTCGTGGCCGGCCAGCTTCACCACGCAGCCCTCCGGCGCCAGGTTGCCGTAGCAGATGCCGAAGCCACCGCGCGCCTTCACCGGCGCGTCGCAGGGATAGATGACCTTCTGCCCCGGATGCTCCTGCGCGGCCTCGATCTCGGCGAACAGCGACTTGCCGCTGGTGGTGGGCTGGTCGACCAGCAGGCCGGCCTCGCGCAGGCGCGCACCCAGCAGCCGCGAGCCGCCGGCCAGGTGCATGTCGGGCGCCATGTAGCGACCGCCCGGCTTGAGGTCGGCGATCACCGGCGTGGCGCGGCTGATCGCGTCGAACTGGTCGATGTCGAAGGCCACGCCGGCCTCGCGGGCGATCGCCAGCAGGTGCAGGATGGCGTTGGTCGAGCCGGCCGTGGCGGTGACCGCGACGGCGGCATTGCGGATCGATTCGGCGGTGATGAAACCGCGCGCGCTGGCGCCTTCGGCGAGCATCCGCATGACGCGCTCGCCGCAGGCGCGCGCGGCGGGCTTCTTCGCAGGATCGGGCGCCGGGATGTCGTTGAGGCCCATCGGCGCGAGGCCCAGGAAGGTCGTCGCCAGCGCCATCGTGTTGGCGGTGAACTGGCCGCCACAGGCGCCGGCGCCGGGGCAGGCGGTCTTCTCGATGGCGGCCAGCTCGGCGTCGTCGATCTTTCCTGCCGCGTGCGCGCCGACCGCCTCGAACACGTCCTGGATGGTGGTCGCCTTGTCCTTGTGGCAGCCGGGCAGGATCGAGCCGCCGTAGAGCATCAGGCCGGGCAGGTCGAGTCGCGCCAGCGCCATCGCGGCCGCCGGGATGGTCTTGTCGCAGCCGCAGATCACCACCAGCGCGTCGAGGCAGTGACCGCGCACGGCCAGCTCGATCGAGTCGGCGATGACTTCGCGCGAGGCCAGCGAGGCGCGCATGCCCGAGGTGCCCATCGCGATGCCGTCGGTCACCGCGATGGTGTTGAACTCGATCGGCGTGCCGCCGGCGGCGGCAATGCCCGCGCGCACTTCGGCGGCCAGCTCGCGCTGGTTGATGTTGCAGGGGCTGACGTCCGACCACGAATGCACCACCGCGACCAGCGGTTTGGCGATCGCAGCATCGTCCAGCCCGGTGGCGCGCAGCATCGCCCGCGCGGGTGCGCGGTCGGGGCCGGTCTTGATGGCGTCGCTGTGCATCGGTCGGGCTCTCTTGCTGCTCTGCATTCGTTTTCATGGCCCCAGAAACGCGAAACCCCGCACGGGGATTCCGGTGCGGGGTTTCGGTTCGTCTGGGTTTCGCTGCTAAAGGCCCATCACGCCGGTCCGCACCTGTGTCGGCTAATAAGTACGAGGACGAGGGCAAGCGCGCGGCCGGCGACCGGGAGGTCGAGGGTCAGGGCGTTGGCGTTTGCGCGGGGCATGGAGCGATGCTGCAATGCAGTATCGGGCCTTGTCAACCGGTTTTTTCGAGCGACGCCGGTCGGGGAGGCGGTCGCAATGCGGGTCCGGCGCCTGCCCGGCTGGCACAGGTGGCATCAACGGCCCCGCGCGTGGCCTCGCCGGGCGCGACCGAAGCCGCGCAGCACGAGATGCCGCGCGCCGGCCCGGGCCCCTTGCGCGGCGCCGCGCACGCCAGCGCCGCGCCGGACACGGCCGCGTCATCCGGCCCGGATGCGTGCCGCGGAGACTTTCCGCGCCAGCGGCATTGCGCACCGCCGCCGGCTGCCGCGCCCACCGAGGTGCCCGGCCGCGCTCGCCGTCCGCCGCGCCCTTGCGTTAGCGTTTCACCGGGGAGGAAGGGTTTCGGGGAGCACGCCGGTGTCGATCACCTCCGCCGAGTACGCGGTCAGCCTGCAGGGCTACGCCATCGTCGACTGCGTGGTGCGCAGTCGACGGATCCTCTACTTCGTCGCCCGCGAGCAGCGCTTCGACGCCGATCCGGCGCTGGCCGATCACGCCGCGACCAAGCGCGTCGTGGTGTGCATCCGCGACCGCCCCGAGGGGCGTCGCTTCAGCCACGGACAGCTCGCCGGGATGGCGACGCTGTTCGGCGGCAGCAGCGAGCGGCCGGCGAGCCAGTTCGTCGGGGTGGATGCCGACGGCGACGTCTACGTGCTGGGCAGCGGCCAGTCGGGCATGGAGGCACGCATGCCGGGCGGGTCGGCCGGCCCGCGCCGCGGCGCGGTGACGCGGGTGCGATTGATCGACGGTCTGGCATACGTCGCCAGCAGCAAGCGCGGCCTGGCGCGGCGCCTGGGGCCGGCCGACTGGGAGTCGCTGTCGCCGCCGATCGATCCGATGCCGCGCGACGCCGAGGAGGCCTACCGGATGTCGCGCGACTGGGGTTTCGACGACGTCGACGGATTCTCCGCCGACGAGCTGTACGCCGTCGGTGGGCTTGCCGATCTGTGGCGGATCGGAGGCGGCAGTTTCCGCCGCATTCCCCTGGCCTTCCCGCTGCGCCCGACCGCGGTGTGCTGCGGCGGCGACGGCCGCGTATACGTCGGCGGTCGGTCCGGGATGCTGGTCGGCGGGCGCGGCGACGACTGGCAGATGCTGGTGCCGGACGGCGTCGGGATGGACTTTCGCGACCTGGTCTGGCACGACGGTGCGCTCTACGGCGGCAATGCGCGCGGCCTGTGGCGGCTGCAGGACGGACGGATGCAGGCGGTCGCGCTTCCTGCCGGCGCCGGCGACTGCTGCGGGCATCTTTCGGCGCACGACGGCGTGCTGCTGATGGCCGGCGCCGGAGGCGCGCTGCTGCTCGAGGATGGCGCCTGGCAATGGCTGGTCAGGGCGGAAGATTTCGCGGATCTGCCGGCAGCGCCGCCGGTGAGTGCGCCGGCGTGGCGCGAACTGCGCCCCGGCCCGCCCCCCGCGCCCGCCGCGCGATCGGCCGCGTTCGGCTGGGTCGCCGCGCTGGAGGACTACTGCGGGCGCTTCGAGCACAAGCGTCGTTCGCTCGGTCGGCGCGCGCCCGGATGGCAGCGCGAGCAGCTCGGGCGGCTGTTCGGCGTCCGTCGGTGGGCGACCGAGAGCGCGCAGGCGCTCGCCCGCCTCGAGGGCGCGCTGGGCGTGAGCGTCCCGCCGATCCTGCGCGAGCTCTGGACCGGGCACGGCGGCTTCGCACTGTTCGACGCCGACTGCGGCGACAGCCTGCAGGTCCTTCCCGTCGAGCGGCTGCTGCGCGGCCCGGTCTCCGGATGGCCCTGCCTGTACGAGTTCCTGTGCGAGTACGGGTCACGCCGGGAGTTCGAGCGGATGCTCGCGCCCGCCGAGGCGGCGATCCTGCGCGAACACTACTGGGCCTTCGGCGTCGTCCGCCACGACGACAGTGACGTCGACCTCCTGGCCTTCGATCGCGACGGCCGCATCGGCCGCGTCCATTACCGCCACGACTGGGCACACTTCGACGCCGAAGCCTGGCGGGCCGAGTACGCTCCGCTGCTGCGCGGCGCGCTGCGCGTCATCGATCTGGATGCCGAGCTGCAGGCGCGCATCCGCGCCTGCCGGGATCGCCTCGAGCACTGGACGCCAGCCTGATCAGGCGGGGGACGGTCCCCGGGTGATCGACCGGACCCGCCACGACGAGGGGCCCGGCCTTTCGACGTCGCGCCCGGCTGCAGCCGCGGAAGCGAGGCCGTCGTGACGACCGCCGGATGCGCTCGCCGATGCTCGACGCGGCGCGCCGCCGGACCGCGAGCGTGCCGCCGCGCTGCGCGGCGCAGCGACGGGCGGGCCGGCGGCCCTGACCGGCTTCCGGGCCGACCTGCTCAGCCCTTGCGGAACACGATCTGCCCGTGCGCAGCGTCGACCACCAGCGTGTCGCCCTGCCGGTACTCGCCGGCGAGGATCTTCTGCGCCAGCGGGTTCTCGACCTGCTGCTGGATGGCGCGCTTGAGCGGGCGCGCGCCGTAGACCGGGTCGAAGCCGACGTTGCCGAGCAGGATCAGCGCGTTGTCGCTGATCTCCAGCCTGATCTGCCGCTCCGCCAGGCGCTTGCCGAGGTAGCCGGTCTGGATGCGCGCGATCTCGCGAATCTGCGCCTTGCCCAGCGGGTGGAACACCACCAGCTCGTCGAGCCGGTTGATGAACTCCGGGCGGAAGTGCGCCTGCACCACGCCCATCACCGCTGCCTTCATCTTGGTGTAGCTCTCTTCGGAGTCGTCGCTGAACTCCTGGATCAGCTGCGAGCCGAGGTTGGAGGTCATCACGATGACGGTGTTGCGGAAGTCGACGGTGCGGCCCTGGCCGTCGGTGAGGCGGCCGTCGTCGAGCACCTGCAGAAGCACGTTGAAGACGTCCGGATGGGCCTTCTCGACCTCGTCCAGCAGCAGCACGCTGTAGGGACGCCGGCGCACCGCCTCGGTGAGATAACCGCCTTCCTCGTAGCCGACATAGCCCGGCGGCGCGCCGATCAGGCGGGCCACGGAGTGCTTCTCCATGAACTCGCTCATGTCGATGCGCACCATCGCGTCCGACGAGTCGAACAGGAATTCGGCCAGCGCCTTGCACAGCTCGGTCTTGCCGACGCCGGTGGGGCCGAGGAACAGGAACGAGCCGTTCGGCCGGTTCGGATCCGACAGCCCGGCGCGCGAACGACGGATCGCATCGGACACCGCCTTCACCGCCTCGTGCTGGCCGACCACGCGGCCGTGCAGCGCGTCCTCCATGCGCAGCAGCTTGTCGCGCTCGCCTTCGAGCATCTTCGACACCGGGATGCCGGTCCAGCGGCTGACGA
>VFQU01001463.1_pt1 | contig 13807 bp, 13 predicted proteins | sample 3512311 | NCBI WGS metagenome assembly VFQU01 (sample SAMN10412377, study PRJNA504923) | tailings metagenome | isolation source: Relicate 3 Philex TSF3 active mining site | place: Philippines: Tuba, Benguet | collected 2017-08-29 | reverse complement strand
GGCGCGCGGGTGTGGTAGTCGCCGAGCCAGCCCTCCGACGGCCCGGTCAGGATGGTGAAGCTGGTGATCTCCCCCGCGTCCGGGGTGGCGCCCCGGTCCCAGAGGCCGGCGAGCCAGATGGCTTTGCCGTCCGTGCGGGCGAAGCGGTGCTTGGTCTTGCGGCCCTCGGGACCGGTCCATTCGTACCAGGCGCTGGCCGGGACGATGCAGCGGCGGCGCGAGTATGCGCCCTTGAAGGTTGCAGCCGTCTCGCAGGTCTCGACCCGGCAGTTGAAGGTGGTCAGCTTGAAGCCATCGCCCTTGCCCTTCTCGCTGTCCTTCAGCGGCTTGCAGTCGCGCCAGAAGGGCGCCAAGCCCGAGCGCATCGTCTCAAGCACCCAGGCGCCATCCTGCAGCCGGGCCGTGACCTGGGCCGTGGTCGGGCGCACGTCGTCATTGGGCTCCGTGTTGATCGGAGCAGTGGCAACCAGGAAGCGCCGGTATGATCCGTCGCCCACTGCTAGCACTGCCTAGACTGGTTCGGGGCAAGTTGAGGTGATGCGCCCCGCCTTCACCCCCAAGCCCTTGCCCCCACACCCCACTCACCCATAGGCTGCACCGCATGCCCCTCTCCCCTCTCCGCCTCCCCCTCCTCGCCCTGCTGGTCGCTGGCCTGCTCGCGCCATCCTCCGCCATGGCCGCCCGGCCCGACCGCTCGCTGCCGGAGGGGGGAGCCCTGCTGGCTTGCCGGGCGACGGCGCGGGGGCAACTACGGGATTGCCGGGTGGTCTATGAGACGCCGCGGGGCGCCGGTTTCGGCAAGGCGGCGCTGGGGCTGGCCGGCAAGATGAAGATGAAGCCGACGACGGATGGCCAGCCGCGTTCCGACGAGCTGTTGATCCCGGTGGCCTTCGGCCCGCCCAGCGCGGGGCGCAGGCCGGTGTTCAATGCCTATCCCGGCGGCGAGGGGCGGCTGGTCTATCGCACCGACGGGGGCGCGGTGGAGGATACGGTCGCCTGCCTGGAGGCGGCGCGCTGCCGGGTGGAGGTGGCGGACTGGGCTGAAGACGGCGGCGAGCTGCGCCGCCTGGAGATCGCCGAGCGGGTCGGGGACCTGAAGGGCAAGTCGATGCTGGATTGCGCGGTCGCCGAGGACGGGACGCTGGGCGGTTGTCGCACGCTGGGGACTTCGACGCCGGAGGCCGAGGCGGTGATGGCCGAGGTGGCGGGGCTGTACCGGCTGGAGGCCGGGAAGGGCAGGCCGGGGGCGCGGGCGCTGCTGACGTTCGACTGGACGACGATCGCCGAGGTGCGGGGGCGGCGATCGCGGCCGACGCGGCGCGGCGGAAGAAGTAGCAGCCGGAGCGTTCCCCGGAGGCGAAGGCGCTTTCGGCGGGCGGGGCCGCGTGGCAGGGTGGCGGCGTTGGCGCGCCGGGTCCGAGGGGCGGGTGGTCCGTGTCGGGGCGCGCTGTCGGGGGCTTATTCATGCGTATCATCCAGACCCTGGCCGCGGCGGCGGTCGCCCTGGCCGTGTTCGCCGGTCCGGCGGCGGCGCAGCAGGCGCTGTTCACCTCGACCCATCGCATCGTCGAGGGGCAGCCGGTGGCCGACACCGGGCTTCGCCTGTCGTCGCCGGACAGTGTGAGCTGGACCCTGGAGGCGCAGGGGTGCCGGTATCTGGTGCGTTCGCGCGGCGAGACGGACGGCGCGGAGGCCGTCCTCTATCGCCGCGAGTTCGCCGAGGGGATGCGGCTGGGCATGCAGTACGGCCAGCGGGACATGATCGCCTGGATGGTGGTCGAGACCGATCCGCAGGGACGAACGGCAGCGCCCGCCAGCGGGCCGAAGGCGGGCTGCGACCCCAAGGGGCTGAGCGGGTTCGGGCTGGTGACCATCTATGGCGACGGGGGGCAGACCGTGGGCCTGGCGTTGTACGATGGGCCGCTGACGCGGGCGATGCTGACGGGCCAGGACGATGGCGAGCCGGCGGTGACGCTGTACGTCCTGCGCAAGGACCGCTTCGCCCCGGCCGACGCGGACTCCGCCAGCAAGCTGAGCCTGCTGGCCACGGCGCTGTTCGCCGCGTTCGCACCGATGAAGTAGGCGGCGGGGGCGGTCAGCCGCCGATGCCGCTGCCGCTGCGGGTGACCTGTTTGTCGACGGGCTGGGTCACCTTCTGATCCATCCGGGTTTTGACCTCGGGGTCTTCCTCCGGATTGCGGATGATCGGCCCGGGGGGACCGGGCGTGATCTCGCTGCGGACGGGGCACGCGGGGGGCGTGCAGGCCTTGGCGACGGGGTCCCTTGCCGGCGGGTCCTTGGGTGACGGGACCGGCTCCGCCGGGGCGGCGACCAGGGCCGGCGCAGAGGCCTGGGACGAGACGGGGGCGGCGTCCGGCGAGCAGGCCGCGGCCAGACCGGCGGCGAGGGCCAGGGCGAGGCCGCCTTCGAACAGCAACTTCATGAGCATTTCTCCCGGGCCTTCCGATGGCCCGGCTGGACTGTGCCGCCGAGCGCCGGCGGACGCGCGTGATTGAGATCACGACGTTACTCGACCTACTGTGGTCTTCTGTGTTCGACGCCGGTGCGTCGCCCTGGAGATCGAGATGTCGAGGACCGCCCTGCTGGCCACCGCCGGCGCCGCCCTGGCGATGGCCGGATGCACCACCACCCTGACCGTGTCGCCGGTCGATCCGGCGCGGCCGGAGACGGCGGTGGGCCTGCCCTATCCGCTGTATTTCACCCAGTACGAACTGGTCATCACCCGGCAGGTGACCGGCTGTGGCGGCGAGCTGAAGGGCACGGTCAAGGCCGAGATCCGCTCGACCAGCGCCGCCCCGGACCCCCGGGCCAGCTATGTGCTGCGCAGCCAGGATTTCGCCAGCCCGATGAAGATCAGCGATGTCTCGCTGCAGTACGGGCCAGGCGGGGCGGTGACCGGGCTGAACGCCACGGCCGAGGATCGCACCGGCCAGGTGGTCGGCAATGTGGTCGGCACGGCGGTGAAGGTGGTCAAGATCGCGGCGGGCGCGGGCGGCGCCGGCGGGGTCGAGGTCTGCCGGCCGGAGACGCTGAAGGCGGTGACCCAGGACCTCAAGCCGGCCACCGAGGCGGTCAAGGTGGCGACGAAGCTGGTCGAGAGTCGGACAAAGACGCTGAAGGCCGTGCAGGACAAGGCGGCGGCGATGGGCGGCAATGTCGATGAGGCCACGCGGACGGCGCTGTCTGAAGCCTATGACGCCCTGCTGGCGGCCAACGAGGACCTGGCGGCCAAACAGAAGGTGCTGGAGGCGGTGCTGAAGGTGGTCACCGATGTGCAGGTGATCCGCTGGCCCGAGAACGGCGAGGCCAGGACGGCGACCTTCGGGCTGCCGCCGGCGGTGCTGAACAGCTGGGCCCAGGACCTGGACGACAACGAGGTCGCCAACCCCAGGGCGCAGTTCGATGTGGTGGTCGAGCTGCGGGTCGCGGGCAACGCGCCGGATGGCCGGTCGGTGGGCTACGGCGCCCTGGCTCCGGCGCCGGCGGCGGTCGACACCAGCCTGGGCGTGCCGATCCGGCAGCCGGCCAAGGGCATGCTGCTGGTCTGCGCCGGCGGGCCCTGCGATGCGGGCGGCGAGCGGATCGCCTTCCAGTGGGGCGATATCCAGCAGCTGGGGCCGGTCTACTACCTGCCCTGCAAGAGCCGGCCGTTCAGCTCGATCAGCTGCAGCTTCACCGCCGGCGAGGACGGCCGGCTGAAGTCGATCGGCCAGGCCAGCAAGACGGCGACGGCCGAGGGGCTGACCGGCGCCATCGGCGCCACTGTCGGGGCCGTGGGCGAGGCGCAGACGGCGCGGCAAGGCGCGGAAACCGCCCGGCTCAAGGCCGCCACCGAGGCCGCCAAGGCGCAGAAGGACTACGACGACGCGATCGCCGCGCTCAATCCCTCGACCAACGCCAGCGAGCTGGCGGCGCTGAACGCCAACACCGAGTTGCTGAAGGCGCGCAAGGCCGAGCTGGACGCCAAGGCCGCGCTCGAGGCAGCCAGAGCCGGCGGCGGCAGTCCGTGAGACGTCGCCGGTCCCTGCGGCGAGCGCGGCAGGCCGCAACACGTCGGGCGCGACTGGAGGCCCGGCTGCGGCTGGTCGAGGCGGAAACGATCGGGGCCGGCGCCAAGAGCCTGAGCGCGCCGACCGTTCGCGCCGTCCAGAGCCGGGACTGGCGGGAGGCCGGGGTGGTTCCGCCGACGCGGGACCAGGGCGACCCGATGCGGTTCAACACCTGTTCCTCATTCGCCCTGGTGGCGGTGATCGAGGCGGTGCGGGCTATCCGGGGCCTGCCGGCGGTCACCCTGGCGCCCGGGTTCATCCATCGCTGCCTGCTGGGGCTGGACGAGACCCGGACGGCGACGCCGCGCATGGTGGTGGAGGCCGTGCGCGCCGGCGGCGTCGCGGCCGGGTTCGCCGGGGACTATCCCTTTCCGCCCGACCGATGCGGCGTGCAGGACCGGGTGACGATTGCCGGCTCGACGCTGGTCAACGCCCCGACCGACGAGGGACGCAACGCCGCGGCGATGCAGGCGATAGACGACTACGGGCCGATCCTGGCCGACATGCATGTCGACGCCGGCTTCTTCAGCCTGGGGGCCGGGGAGGTGTATGCGCCCGCGCCGGGCGAGCCGACCTTCCTGCACAGCGTGGCGGTGATCGGCTTTGAGCGGGGCGCACGCTACTGGCTGGTGCTGAACAGCACCGGCGCAGGCTGGGCGGACGGCGGTGTCGGCAAGGTAGCCTTCGGCGCGGGCGGCCTGATCTCGAAGCGCGGCGGATACCGGATCCTGGTCTGAACCCCTACCCGCCCAGTCCCCTCACAATGCGGAATCGGACGCGGTCGCCCTCGATGGCCTGGATTTCGAGGATGGCGCCGGCGGCGGTGACGGGGCGGCCGGGGGTGGCGGGGACTTCGAACAGGGTCGATTCCGGTCGGCGGCCGCCGGCGTACTGGCGGTGTTCGAGGATCACGCGGCCGTCGGCGACGCCGATGAGGACAAGCTCCTCGCTGACGTAGTTGGGCAGGGGTCCCTGGCAGTATTCCAGGCGGTAGAGGTCGCGCGGGGCCTCGATCGCCCTGGCGCCGCGATAGCCGCCCTTGCGGCTCCAAATGACATAGGGGGTCTCCTTGCCCCGGTTCAGGGCCAGCCAGACGCGGCCGGAGGCGAACCGCTCGCCGTCCGGTCCCGACAACTCGCCGTCGTCGACCCAGTAGACGACATGGTTGTTGAAGGCGCCGCTGAGCGGGTAGCGACCGGCGCGGACGCCGGCGCGGTCCTTGCCCGCCTTGCCGTCGCCGGCGTAGCGGACATCGCCGGTCAGGACGATGGCCGAGACCCAGGAGCCGACGACCCCGCCAGCCAGGATCGCCTCGCCCGGGGCGACGCTGACGACCGCGCCGGGCCCTGGCGAGCGGGCGCTGTCCATGAAGACGGGATCGGCCAGCTGGAGCGTTGCGCTGGAGCACTGGCGCGGTGGTGGACGGGAGTCCTGCGCCTCGGCTCCGAGGCCTGGAACGAGGGCGAGCGCGATGGCGATGACGGCAGTCCGGGCCATGGATCCTCCCCGCGCGGCCGACGGGCGCGACCGTTGTTCGCGGAATGTTCCCGTCGATTGCTTCGGGAGTCAAGCGACCGTCGCGCGGCGCCTCAGGCGGTGCGACGGTCTTCGGCGGGGGTCGCGGCGGCGCCGAACAGGCGTTCGGCGACGTCCTGCCAGAGTCGGGCGATCTCGGCGGCGGCGGGGCCGCGCGGCTCGAACTCCATGACGCCCTGGCCGCGCCACAGGCTTTCCTGGAAGGCGACGCGGGCGCGCAGGCCGACCGGCGCGATCGGCAGGCCAAGCTGGCGGGCCGCATCGATGGCGCGGGCGATCACCGGGCTTTCCACCCCGCCCCGGCGGCTGGGCGCCTGGTTGAGGACGATGACGCCGGGTTTGCCGGCCGCCTTGACCGCCTGGACCGCCGGCGCGAGGGCGGCGAGGTCGAAGTAGCCCGGGCGCGCGACCAGCACGGCCAAGTCCGCCGTGGCTATGGCCGAGGGGGTGATGGCGTCGCCGCCGGCGGGCGTATCCATGACCAGAAGCTGGCGGCCCTCGCGCTCGAAGGCGTTGGCCAGCGGGAACAGGGTGCCGCCGTTGGCGGGGGCGATCTCCAGCGTCTCCGAGCGACGCGCCCGGCCCCAGGCGCTGGCCGAGCCCTGCAGGTCGAGGTCGGCCATGGCCACCGACAGCCCGGCCCGCTCGGCCGCCACCGCCAGGTTGACCGCCAGGGTCGTCTTGCCCGTTCCGCCCTTGCGGGACAGCAGCACCAGCCTGCGCACCTTGGTCCGTCCCCCGCCGTCTGGATGGGATGAGGCCCCGCGCGGAGACTCGAAGCCGCCCCGGGGCTGACAGAGGCTATCGCGGTTCGCCTCCGGGCCAAAGCCCTTAGGCGCGCGCCGCGCCACAATCGGGTCACTCTGTTTCATGGCCGTAACGTATTGAAATTGCTGAAATATGATGAACCGAAACTGATCCTCGCCGTTCAGTTGAGGCTCAGCCGCCCCATCGCAGGATGGCGGCGTCGAAGGAAACAAGGCCGCCGCCCCTCCCCCAATCCGGCGGCCCGGACAAGGAGAAGAAGACCATGAAGAAGTTTCTGATCGGAGCTGTCGCCCTGACTGTCCTGGCCGGCGCCGGCGCGTCCTCGGCCCAGCCCTACAATCCGGTGGCCAAGCAGCGCCAGGACGTCCGCGAGGCGCGCCAGGATCTGCGCGAGGAGCGCCGCGAGCTGAAGCAGGCCCAGCGCTATGAGCGCCGCGCCGAGCGTCGCTATCGCGCCGGCCGCTATGTGCCGCCGCGCGGTTACCAGGCCCGTCGCTGGACCCGCGGCCAGCCGCTGCCGGCCAGCTATCGGACCCGCGCCTAATACGTCGACTACCGCGCCTATCGCCTCGCACCGCCGCCCCGCGGCTACCAGTATGTGCGGGTCGGCAATGACGTGGTGCTGACGGCCATCGCCTCGGGCGTGATCGCCTCGGTGATCCTGGGTCTGTTCGAATAGACCGCGCCCATCCCACGCGATGACAGACGCCCCCGGAGTTCGCGCTCCGGGCGCGTTTTCATTGTCAGCCGTCCTGGATGGCGGGCCGTGGCCGGCGCACCGCCCGCCAGAGGCGCCAGAGCGCCAGCAGGACCACCACCAGCACCACCGGAATCAGCACCGGCGCCAGGAAGGCGACAATGACCATGATGAAGGCGGTGAGGTCCTCGATGAGGGACACCACCGGATTGCCGAGGCCGCCGGTGCTTGCGCTGGAGAGCACCCGCGTGCCGGCCTGCGCCGAGTGGAATGCCATGGCGGTGGGCGCGCCGATGATCAGGCCGGCGATGGCGGCCACCAGAGGATCGAGCGTGACGAAGGCCGCGCCCGCCGCGACGGCGCCGGCCACCGGGCGGGCGACCGTGCCGATCAGGCTGAGCACATGGTCGACGAAGGGGATCTTGTCGGCGGCCAGCTCGAAGGCCGTGGCCAGGGCCAGGGCGATCAGCGCCGGGTCGCTGTCCAGCCAGCTCATGGCGCCGGAAATCTCGATGCCAAACAGCTGGAAGCGGGCCGCGAGCCCCAGCATCAGCAGGGGCAGGAAGGTTCTAAAGCCCGTGGCGGCGGCGAGGCCCACGCCGAGCAGGGCCGGCAGGATCCAGGTTTCCATGCCTGAAGGCTAGCAGGCGGCGACGGGTTTGTCCCGCCGCCGCGCGGCTGCCGGCGACGTCAGGCCGCCTTGCGGAAATCGACCTCGACGATGCGGTCGATCTCGGCGCGGGCGTTCGCCAGGGCCTGTTCGCGGGCCTCGGGGCCAAAGCCCAGCTTCTCGGCGCGGACGAAGGTGACGTCGGTCACGCCCATGAAGCCCAGCAGGGTCTTCAGGTGCGGCTCCTGGGCGTCGAGCGCCGCGGCCGGGCCTTCGCTGTAGAGGCCGCCACGCGAGAGGACGACGATCGCCCTGACGCCCTTGACCAGCCCCTCGGGCCCCGCCTCGCTGTAGCGGAAGGTCTCGCCGGCGCGCAGCACATGGTCGAACCAGGTCTTCAGCCCCGTCGGGATGGCGAAGTTGTACATCGGCGCGCCGATGACCAGGACGTCGCTGGACTTGAGTTCGGCGATCAGGCTGTCGGCCAGCGCGCGGGCGGCGATCTCGGCCGGGGTGGTCGGCGGCGCGCCGCGCAGGGTGTTCACCGTCTCCGGCGTCAGGTGCGGCACGGGATCGGCGCCCAGGTCACGCTCGACGATTGAAACGCCCGGCCCCTTGAGGCCGTCAACGATGGATTGGACAAGCGCGCGACTGGCCGAAGCCTCGCCGGACACGCTGCTGTTCAGGACCAGGACTTGCGACATGGATTCACTCCGGGGCCGGAAGCGGCCCGACGCCGGAGATCTGGTGGCGCACTCATAGGAACGGTAGGTCGCCAGATTGCACCTTGGTGTTGACCAAAGAGCAACACCCGGCGAAGCTTCGCCAATGTCCGATCTCGACGACCTGCGCGCCTTCAACGCCGTGGCCGAGGCTGGCGGCTTTGGCCGCGCGGCAGCGCGCCTTGGCCTGTCCAAGTCCATCATCAGCCGCCGTGTCGCCGCGCTGGAGGCCGACCTGGGCGCCAGCCTGCTTCTGAGGGGCGCGCGGGGCGTGACCCTGACCGAGGCCGGCGAGACCTTTCGCCAGCGGGCCGAACGCATCCTGGCCGACCTGGCGGAGGCGCGGGAAGCCGTCGCCGAGACGCGGGAGGTGCTGGCCGGGACGCTGCGGCTGGCGCTGCCGCTGGCGTTCGGGCTGCGGCACATGGCGCCCCTGCTGGCCGACCTGGCGCTGGCGCACCCGCGCCTGAGGATCGAGGCCAGCTACAGCGACGCCTTCGTCGACCTCATCGCCGACCGCTACGATGCGGCGATCCGCCTGGGGACGCTGGGCGACTCCAGCCTGGTCGCCCGCCGCATCGCCCCGATCCACGGGGCGCTCGTGGCCAGCCCCGACTATCTGGCGCGGCGCGGGCGGCCAGCGACTCTGGACGACCTGTCGGACCATGACGCGGTGATCCAGACCGGCATGCGGCAGGGCGACACCTGGCGCCTCAAGGTGGGCGACCGCACCGTGACGATCCGGCCGCAGGGACGAATGCGGGCTGACAACAGCGAGGCGGTGCTGCAGGCGACGGTGGCGGGGCTGGGCGTCGCGATGCTGCCGACCTTCCTTATCGCCCCCGACATCGAGGCGGGTCGTCTCGAGCCCCTGCTGCCCGACCTGCCGATGCCGGAGGCGGGGCTCTATGTCGTGCGTCCGCCGACGGGGCCCGCCTCCGCCAAGGTGCGCGCCCTGACAGAACTGATGGTCGAACGGTTCGGCGGCGAGCCCTACTGGGACAGTTGCGCCATGCACCGCCGCAACGCATGAATCCGTTGTCATGAAACGGGTTGGCGATTGACTTTGCCTCTCGCCATACCCCAATTTCGAAAAAAGGGCGGAAAATACCGCGCCGGGAGGAAAGCCGAATGACCGAGCCCGCGACTGCGCTGGGCCCACGACCCCGTGTGGGCCTGGGCACCCGGATCCTCTACGGGATGGGCTCCATCGCCTTCGGCATCAAGGACAACGGCTACCGGGTCTTCCTGGTCCTCTTCTACAATCAGGTCGTCGGCCTTGACCCCCTGACGGTCACCAGCGCCATCGCGCTGGCTCTGTTCATCGACTGCCTGATCGATCCGATCATCGGCGAGGTCTCTGACAACTGGGTCTCGAAATGGGGCCGGCGGCACCCCTTCATGTACGCCTCGGCCATACCGGTCGCCCTGTCATTCCTGCTGCTGTGGAACCCGCCGGAAGGCTGGAGCGACACGGCCCTGTTCTGGTATCTCGTCGGGTCGGCGGTGCTGGGGCGCAGCTTCATCGCCATGTACGAGGTGCCCTCTTCGTCGCTCGCCGCGGAACTGACCGAGGACTACGACCAGCGCACCGCGATCCTCGGCTGGCGCTACTTCTTCGCCTGGTGGGGCGGGCTGACGCTGACCGTCATCATGTTCTGGGTCTTCCTGCGGCCGACCGAGGAATATCCGGTCGGACAGCTCAATCGGGACGGCTACTCGACCTACGGCTATGTCGGGGCGGCGCTGATGTTCCTGTCGATCATCGTGTCGGCGGCAGGGACCCACCGCTTCATTCCCTGGATGCGCAAGGCGGCAGGCGGCGCCAAACGAAGCGTCAAGGTGACATTGCAGCAGATGTACGCCTCGCTGTCGAACCGCAACTTCGTGGTCATCACCGGGGTCGGGCTGTTCGCGGCGATCGCCCAGGGCATGGCCTTCTCGCTGGCCTTCTATTTCTCGACCTACTTCTGGGAGCTCAACAGCTTCTGGACCGGCGTGCTGGTGCTGGACAGCTACATCTCCTCGACCGTGGCCATGTTCGCCGCGCCCTATCTGACCAAGCGGTCGGGCAAGAAGCTGGCGGGCACGGTGCTGCTGGCCAGTTCGGTGCTGATCGGCTTCATCCCGCTGGCCCTGCGCCTGCTGGGCTGGTTCCCCGAGAACGCCGACATGCTGGGCGACGGCCAGACGCCGAGCATCGTGCCCTGGCTGTTCCTGGACGGCGTGGCGCGCGGCATCCTGGGTATTACCGCCGCCATCCTGATCACCGCCATGCTGGCCGACGTGGTCGAGGACGCGGAGGTCAAGACCGGCCGCCGGTCGGAAGGCCTGTTCTTCGCCTTTACCAGCCTGGTTCAGAAGGCGGTCGGCGGCATCGGCGCCATCGCCGCCGGCCTGGTCCTGACGATCATCCAGTTCCCGGAGGGCGCCAAGCCCGGCGAGGTCGATCCGAAGATCATCGCCAATCTGGCGATCGTCTACATGCCGGTGATCGCCCTGCTCTACGGCACCGCATTGGGGATCATGCAGCTGTACAACATCAGCCGAGAGACCCACGTCGAGAACCTGCGGATCATCGCGGCCAAGGCCCAGGCTGCGGAGGCGGCCGACATCCAGCCTTAGGGGCGCCGGGCGCCGGCCGATGGGCCCCCGCCTACGCGAGGGCGATCGCTGATTCGCCGCCTCCGCTGGCCCCTACCGGCCGCTGTCTGTGAAGGCCGAGTAGACCAGGGTGCGCAGTTCGCGCCGGACCGGATAGGCCGACGAGGGCAGAAGCTGGGTCATGAAGACAACCGTCAGATCCTCGGCCGGATCGACCCAGAAGAAGGTGCTGGCCGCCCCGCCCCAGAAGAAGTCGCCCTTCGAGCCCGGGATCATCGTCGAGGCCGCATCGATGGTCACCCCGAAGCCCAGGCCGAAGCCGACGCCGGCATAGGTCGCCTCGCTGAACAGCGAGCGCGACATCTGCGTCAGGTCCTGGTTGCCCGGCAGATGGTTGGCGGTCATCAGCTCGATGGTCTTGGGGCTCAGCAGCCGGACCCCGTCCAGCTCGCCGCCGTTCAGCAGCATGCGGGCGAAGCGCATGTAGTCGTCGATGGTGCCGACGAGACCGCCGCCGCCTGACAGGAAGGTGGCGGGACGCAGATAGGGGCTCTTGGCCGGATCGTCGGCCAGTTGCGGCCGGTCGGCGACCGCCTTGGATCCAAGCTGGCCGACGGCGTAGCAGGCCGTCAGGCGGTCGGCCTTGTCGGCGGGAACGTCGAAGGCGGTGTCGACCATGCCCAGCGGCCCGAAGATCCGCTCCTGGAAGAAGGCGTCGAGGCGCTGGCCGCTGATCACCTCGACCAGATGGCCGAGCACATCGGTGGAGACCGAGTAGTTCCAGGCCTCGCCGGGCGAGAACTGGAGCGGCACCTTGGCCAGCGCCTCCATCGTCTCGGCCAGGGTCCCGGCGCGCAGGTCCTCGACGAGCTTCAGCTTGCGGTAGGCGGCGTCGACGTTGCCCTGCTGCTGGAAACCGTAGGTCAGGCCGGAGGTGTGGCGGAGGAGGTCGACAACCATCATCGGCCGGGCGCAGGGACGCGTCTGGAAGGTCTCCAGATAGCCCATCACATAGACGCCGAGGTCCTTCCAGGAGGGGATGTATTTCGACACAGGGTCATCGAGGGCGATCCTGCCCTCCTCGAGCAGCATCATGATGGCCACAGAAGTGATCGGCTTGGTCATCGAATAGATGCGGAAGATGTCGTCCGCCTTGAGCGGCCGGCCGCGCTCGATGTCCGCCATGCCCAGCGACGTGCTGTAGGCCAGGCCGCCGCGTCGCCACACCTGGACCTGGGCGCAGGGCAGCTTGCCGGGGCCGATATAGCGTTCCTGCAGAAAGGTCTCGATGCGGCCCAGGCGTTCGGACGACAGACCCAGCTTCTCCGGCTTGCTCACGCGATGCTCCCGATCAATGCAGACCCGCCCTAACTATCGAATGGCCGGTATGGGGCAACTCAAACTTTACCCCTTGGATGAACAATGCTCCCCGACTGATTGGGAGATTGCATGGCCGGCCAACCCGTCGACATCGAGGTCGAGGCCGCGCGCTGGTTCTTCACCAGCGCCGAAGACATCTTCGTGGTCATGCGCGAGGGCGTCATCGAGCAGGTTAATCCCGCCTGGACGGCGCTGACGGGCTGGGTCGAGGAAGACGTCGTCGGCAAGCGATTCCGCGACTTCGCCCACGAAGACGAGCATGACCTGATCAGCGATGTCGTGCGCAGCCTCGTGGCCACCGGCCAGGCTCATTGCGAGCATCGCCTCAGGACCAGGGACGGCGGGCACATCTGGGTTCGATCCCGCTCCAAGCTGTCGCCGGGGGACATGGCCCTGGTCGTGCTGCAGGACATTACCGAGAGCCGGCGGCGCGAGCAGGAAACGGCCCAGGCCGACCGGGCGCGCGATCTCCTGCGCGAGGAAGCCGGCGTCTTCATGTGGCGGTTCGATCCGGTGACCAACCGTTACGAGGTCGACGCCGACCTGACGCGCGCCGGCAGGCCGGGGACGTCAGGGCGGCGCAGCCTGAACGTCGCCCAGATGACCGCCGAGATCCATCCGGACGACGCCCAGCGGGTGACCGAAGCCTTCCTGGAGACGGTGCGCACCGGGGACGCCCGCGTCGTCGAGTATCGCCATTTCCGCGCCGAGGACGGCGGCTGGGCCCGGCTGAGGGCCGCCTGGCGCGGCGAGCGTCAGGTCAAGGGCGGGTTGTGGGAAGTGCTTGGCATCACCCAGGACATCAGCGCCCTGGCCGAGGCGCGCGATGCCGCCGTCGCGGCGGCCGAGGCCAAGGCGCAGTTCCTTGCAAACATGAGTCACGAGATCCGGACGCCGATGAACGGCGTGCTGGGTGTGCTGCACCTGCTGCGGCATGAGCGGCTGTCGGCCGACGGCCGGCGGCTGCTGCGCGAGGCGCTGGATTGCGGCGCGATGCTGGCCGAGCTTCTCAACGATGTGGTCGACGTCTCGCGGATCGAGGCCGGCCGCCTGGAGCTTGCGACAGAGGCCATCGACCCCGCGGTCCTGCTGGAGAGCGTGGCGGCCATGCTGCGGCCCCAGGCGGAGACCAAGGGGCTGGCGCTCAGGCTGCATCCTCAGGCCGCCATCGGCTATTGCGAGATCGACCCGGTCCGGGTCCGGCAGATCCTGTTCAACCTTGTCGGCAACGCGGTGAAGTTCACCGAGAGCGGCAGGGTCGAGGTGCGGATGAGCACCCTTGGCGAAGGCGCGGGGCAGCGGCTGCGGGTCGAGGTGGAGGACACTGGGATCGGGGTTCCCGGCGAAGCGCAGGCCGGAGCGTTCGAGCGGTTCCAGCAGGCTGACGGCTCCATGACACGTCGGGTCGGCGGCCCGGGCC
>VFQU01001462.1_pt1 | contig 13810 bp, 16 predicted proteins | sample 3512311 | NCBI WGS metagenome assembly VFQU01 (sample SAMN10412377, study PRJNA504923) | tailings metagenome | isolation source: Relicate 3 Philex TSF3 active mining site | place: Philippines: Tuba, Benguet | collected 2017-08-29 | reverse complement strand
CCGCGATTCGGCAAATTTCGTACTCCGAAGCTTCGCGGACATCGATAATCGCGGGTTTTTTGCCGTCGTCGAGCCAGCGTTTCAGCTCGGCCACGCCGATTTCGAACGGATACGTTTCGTCTTTCACAACAGCGCCGTTCAAAACACGAAGCCGGGCTGCTTCTCGAAGCCCGGCAGCACCGGCGTCGCGGCGTCGAACATCGTGATGCTCGTCATGTCGCCCGCGAATTTGCGCCACAGCGTCGCGCGCCCCGGTTCGCCCGGTGCGGCCAGCACGCCCGCGATCCGACCGCCTTCGTTGAGGCGGCGCGTGTAGCTATCGAGCAACTCGCCGATGGCGCCGGCGAACAGCACCGCGTCGACGGCCGAATCGTCGGCGTCCGACGCGAGCGTAACGCCCATCTCCTTCAGCACCGTGGACGCGTAGCCGGTGAAGTCGCCCACGACCAGCACGCGCTGGGCCGGCTCGAGTGACAGCGCCTGAACCAAACGCGCGAAGACCATCGGCTCCATCAGATATTTGCCACCGCCCAGCGCCAGATCCTCGTCGACATAGGCGACACCGGCGAACTTGGCCGGCACGAATTTTTCGCGCGGGACCGAGGACATCGCCGCGATCAAGCGCTCGTCGATCACCTTGTTGGTGCGCAACTGGCCTTCCACCATGTTGCGGCGGCGTTCGGCGAATTCCATGTCTTCGGGCTCCCTTGGGTCGAGCGGTCGGGGTCGGCGACTTATATATGGTGCGTCGCCACAAGGGACAACTGAAAGCGCGTAAGTGCCGGTAACGGAACGGCTCTCGGCGGCGATATTGACCCCGGGCGGCGCCTTGCCTATACGTGGCGCCCGCGTGGCCCGGCCGAGTAGCAAAGTGGTAATGCATCGGATTGCAAATCCGATACGCGGCGGTTCGATTCCGCCCTCGGCCTCCACGCGCTTCCGCCCAGGGTTCTTTTCCCTGGCGACGCGCCGGGGCTTCGGCTATAAGCCCCGCCCGTCGTTGCCGTTCCCCGGTAGCTCAGCGGTAGAGCAATCGACTGTTAATCGATTGGTCGCAAGTTCGAATCTTGCCCGGGGAGCCAACGTTTTCAGGCAATTAGAACGGCCCCGGCTTTAGAGCCTATCGCCAAACTCGCTTCTAGGTGTCGGTCTAGGTGCCGATGGCTCTAGGCGCCTTTGCCCGTAACCTCACGCACGATGTACGCGACGCCTTGCAGCCCGATTTGGTGGGCCGCCAGCAAGCGAAGCATGACGGGCGCGTGTTCGTCCTGTGCGACGGTCGCGAGCGCGGGCAACAAGGCGGCCGATTCCTCGTCCATGATCCGCCGCACGCGCAAAGCTAGATCCCTGTGGGGGATATTCAGCGACCCCTTGGGCCGCCCTCTCCGCTTCTGTGGTTCGGCGTTCATCGGCCTTCGTAGTGCATTTGCGCGACGATCCAAGCCGCAGTTTGGGGCGACGCGGACAGAATGGCCCGACGCATCGTTTCGCCTTTCTCCGGGCCGGCGCGCTTGATGGCGCGCTGCAGGGCTTCACACGCCTTGCCGTATCCTTCTTCGCCCACCTTCTTGAAAAGCGCCGTCTCAAATGCCGCAAGTTCGTCGGCGTCCATCGCGCGGCCCTGGCGCTCGGCAATGTCGCGCTCGAGCATTTGCACGCCGGATCGCGCGCGGTCCGCAGGCACGCCGGTTGCGGCCGCCATGTGGCGAACATCCTGCGTGATGCGGGCCGCGTCTTCGATGGGCGTATCCTTCAAGCTTTCGAGATAGAGGCCGTTGTACGGCGTGGCGTCGACTTGATCGGCCTCGCTGGTAAAGCGGCCATCCTCGCCGCGGCCCGCCGCGCTTGCATCGGCCGCCGGCGCCTCGGGATACGCCAGCTTATGCAGGTGCGTCATCCGTGCCTTGGCGGCCTTGTGCGATGCGTGACTGTCGCTGAGATACGCCTCGCGCCATGCCGGATCAGCGCCGGCCTTCAATGCCGCGATCTCTTGCAGCGCGGCCTCGGGCGACAAGTTCGGGAGCATCGCTGCGGTCGCGGGACCGACGTCTGCGGGCGGATTGTTTGCGATCGATTCAGCCATTGGCCGATACCTCCGAAGGGACGTCCGAGGCTTGAAGCCAGGCGCCCGGGTTTGCGTGCCGCTCGCTCATTCGGGCAAGCACGTCTTGATTGAGACGCTGGATACCGGCCACAAGTTCATGCGTCGACGTCCGCAGCGATCGATAGCGCGCCTTGTCGAGTGCGGCGCTTGCCTTCGCGCCGTCTTCGGCCATCTTGGCCATTATCCCGATCGTGTCTCGCAGGCTCCCAAGCGCCTTTTCGATATCGTCGTGAGGCATGACGGGCAGCGCGTCGCGCTCCGCTTCCATCTTCGCAAGCAAGGCGTCGCGTTCGCTTTGCGTCGGGGGCATGTCGTCGGGGTGCGGCGGCGGGGCGATAATCACGGCTTCATCCCTTTCTTAATTCGGTCGCGCCGTGCGCGTTGAAACGCGACTTGCTCCCGGAGATGCGCCAAGCGCGCGGCCGTCGTGCGGGTTGTATCCGACAAGCGCCGGTGTTCACGCCGCAGTTTCGTGACTTCGCGCAAAAGCATGCCGTGCGCTTCGCCAAGGATCCCGCAGAGCTTGGCGCGGCCCGCTATGGCTTTGCTGGTTCCGCTCATGTCAGACCGGGGGCCAGGGACAATTCGAGAGATGGAGCTTGAGTCGCTCGACCGCGTTGACGGCGTCCGCGCGCGTCAACGTATCCGTGACAAGGGCCAGCTCGATCGTCTTGCCGGTCGTCGACCCCGCAGCCGTCACGGGCTGAGCTGCGTCGAAACCGACATCGAGGGCGAAATACTTGACCGTCATGTGGGGGCGGTTCCTTTCGGGTTAGGCGGCAGAGTTCGCCGCGTTTTTGCGATGCTCGCCGCGCTCCACTTCCGCGCGCGCCCATTCGAGGCCGGAAGCGATCGTTTCGGAAATCGACGGCGGCGCCGGCCACCGGAACGGCGTATTCCAGGCCCATTGCGCGCCGGCGGCGGCGAACGCATGGCGCGCGGCGGTTTCGGCGCGACCAAGCCCCAGCGGACGCTCGGACGGAAACCCATGAAGTTCGACGGGTGCCGTCCGCGCCTGTTCTTCGGCCTTGTCGGCGAGCTCGACGAACGCGGCGGCGGCCTTGTTCGCCAAGGCGTCGGCCTGCTCTGCGAGCTGCAACAAATCGACGTTGCGCTGTTCCCACTCCGTCTTGCGGCGCGCGTAGTCGGCGATGGCCGCAGCCGCCTTCTCCGCGTCGTCGCGCTCGCGGGCCAGCGCGTTTGCGTCGCGAAGCTGGGCAATCTGCCGGTCTTGGTCCGCAAGTTCGCGCTCGACCTTCGCGAGCTTAGCATCGGCACCCGCCTCGCCTTGCACGGCGTCCAAGAGAAGCGCGCGGCGATTCCCGACAAGCCGCGTCCGCTCCGAGTGCGCGGTGTCGAGCTTTTCGGCGATAAGTTCCATGGCCTGTTTCCAGTTCCTTGTAAACGAGAGCTTGATGGTCGATTGCCCGGCCGCAGCGGCGATCTTTGCGACGCTGGGGGGCGGTGGTGCGAAACGGGCGACGATCGCGGAGAAGTTCATGCGGCTTCGACCTCGGGCGCAAAGACCGCCGGCACCTTGGCCCAAGGATCCGCAGCGTCGTCGCCTGCGGCGTCCCTGGCGGGGCGATAAGCCAGGCGGTGGTGTTCGTCGCACCACGGGCCGCCGGGACGCGGGCGCGCGGTGCATTGGCGCCCGTCGGTCTGCGGGTCACCTTCGATCCAGCGGCACATTGCACCGCTGAAATTGAAATCCGGTTTCGTCATGGGAGAAAGAATACCCCATTAATTAGTGATTTTATATAGAAACACCCCTAGGAGTTGCTTTCATTTCAACAAAAATTGCCAGGGGCCTTTGCAGGTTCCGAGGCAGTTGGAGGAAAAGACCCCGCCGGGTTCGTTCCCGGCCCCCCTGGCACACCCACCCCCGGTCGCTCAGGTCTGATGCCACGGGTGGGGGTCGACCGTCTCAATCCCCGGCGCCGTTTCCGTCGACGACACCTAGAACGACACCTAGCGAGCGACGATCAATCGGGGATTCCGAAAAGCACCGACAGAATGCGGACGCATGCGGGCGGAGCGACCGATAACCAATCGGGTCCGCCGGTGCCATGCGTCCCGGTTCCCGGCGGCCGTCCGGTGCTCGGACCTTCGCGCCCGCGTGCGGACCGGATTGTTCCCGCGCGTAGGATAGAGGTTCGAGTATAGCCAGCAAAACCGCACCCCAAATGGCCCCTTAAAATATTCGTTTTCTATTTTGACGGCGTAACCCGTTGTTCTATTTGTGGCGATTATCTCAACAAATCAAACACTTGACGGCTGTTTAGGTATGGCCCACCGTTCCCGCGTCAACTCGGAAAGGAGTCGCCATGCATATCGGAAAACAGTGGGGTCAGGTCTACGTCCGCGCCATTTACAACGGCGCCGTTGTCGCCGTGCTCCAAGGCGATCAAGAAGTCTTCCTGCCGGCCGCTGCCGTCGAGAGGATCGCCGCCGCGATGCGCCGCAAGGTGAAACGGACGCGCAAGCCCGCGAGCGCACGCACAGCGCAACGCGTCGGATAACCAAGCGTTCCGCCAGGGACGGGCGGCGGACCATTCGCCGCCCGATCCCCATACTTGGAATGGCCGCCCCGCAAGGGCGGCCCTATTACATAGTAATAGGCGCGCGCGCACACATAGCGGAAACAAGTCTTTTCAATAGCTTCCGGAACGCGCGCATTTCTCGATTTGCGCGCGCGCACACACGTTACGCAGCGCTTCCATCTTCCAGCGCGAGCCTACCGGCCGCGTTGGCCGAAAGGCGTATTTCCATGCCGCCACGCTTCGGCTTTTCAACCACCAAGTCCCCCCGATCACGAAGGGTCTGCACGCGACGCTCCAAGGTTGCCTTGGGCGTCCGGGCTGTCAGTGGGTGCCCCTGTAGCGCTTTCACGATCCACGTTCCTTGATTCGAACTTGGGTGCAGCGTGCGGCCCGCGGCCGTCAGGATGCCCACGGCCCGCAGTATCAGGCCGTCCGTGTGTTCGTCGACCAGCGCCTGGTCGCGCGTTCCGGCGTTCTCCAACTGGAAGGCGCCCGACGCATACCGCATGAAAGTTTGGCCGCCGGCCTGGGCGTAGTTCACCTTCGGCACTTCGAGTACCCGTAGGTCCGGGTCCTCTTTGTCGGGCTTCCGAAGATACAGCCGCGATCTTACGGCCGCGTTCCATGCCGTCGAACCACTGAGCCCGTCGCCGCTTGCCATACCGGCACGGGAAGGGTGCGACAGGAGCATGATGGCCGCCCCGGTGAGGTGGCATATCTCGCGCTCGAGTGCGCGACAGAACGCCGTCACTTCGGCGCGGATAAGTTCGTTGCCCATGAAAACGGCCGCGGCATTATCGATGATGACAAGCACGGGCCGGGTTTGGCGGCACAGTTCGACCAGCTCATCTAGAAGGGGCGTTCTTTTGCCCTTCCCGGTCCAAAGGGCACAATCGCCGGATACACCTTCGATGTATTTCGCGGGGTGCATGTCGGCCATATCGACGCCAAGAGACGCGTTTATCCCGTGCTGCCTGCGGTGCAACTCGTCGCAGTCATCTTCACCGAACAGCGCGATTACAGGCCCCTGCATCACGTCGCGCCCAAGCCATTGGGTACCAGTCGCAATCGACGTCGATAGCATTTGCCCTAGCAGGGTCTTGCCCGTGCCGCCGTCGCCGCTGAAAAGCGTAAGGCGGCCGGCCGGCACCATGTCTGCGACAACCCACTCCCGCGGTGGCGGTTCGCGCAAGTTCCATTCCGCGGCGGGATCTATAATCCGAACGTAATTTGCCATCAGTAGGCCCCCCGCGTTCCGTTGCGGAAAAACCCCTCTGGCACGTAGTCCCACAGCAATGGGTCCGGGTCGTCCGCCGACATGGTGGCGCTAACGGTTCCGCGTTTGAACCTTTCGGATCCGTCGACCCGGTGTGGCGCGTTGTCGTCTTTGTCCCTTGCCCACGTGTTTACGCAGCCATACGGGCCAGTCTCGTAGACGTGAGTCACGCAGCCGCCGTGGTCCCATATCTCGTTGGCAACGACGCTTTCCGTAATGATGCAGAGCTGGCCGCCCATGCGCCTGGCGCGCGTGCTGGATACCGGATGCCCCCACACCCAAGCGCCGATCTTGTGCATGTAGGCCGGCGGAAATTCGTCGATGCATGCGCGCCGCGTCCCAAGCGCCATGGCTTCGGTTTCGACGGCCTTCCAATCGGGCGCCGGGCCGTGCCACGTGGGCCTGCTGTCATTCGGATTTTCCGGCCCGTCGAACCACGATCGCACGGCGTCCCTGTGGTCAAACAGGGGGTCGCGTGCCCATTCGGCTTCGGCAATGTGGCCCAGCTCCGACACAGCGCGCGCCGCATACTCTGGCGACGCGAAGCCGATGCGCGACCACATCTCCCATACGTCTTCGGCCGTACGCTTGCCGTCGAGCCACGACTCTTTAACGTTGCCGTCGCTGTGCGTGTAGGACTCGAATTGCCGCAAGACGTGGGCGTATGCCGGATGGCCCGCTTTCATTTTGCCATATGGCAGGAAGGCGGCGCCGACATTGGCGATGCGCGTGCGATCGCCGCAGGTCTTTACGTTCCAAAATATGCGCACGTGGCGTTGCGGAACGCGGTCATCGTCGTCAATCAGGCGGCCCCACCAATGGCGGGACTCGCCTTCGGTAAAACGGTGTTCGTGACTAATCATCGGTCGGAAACCTTCTGGAATCCGACACGCCTTGCGTGTGTCCTGGTTCGCGGGTATAGTCGTCGTCGTTGACCTTCGACTTATCCTTCGCGAACCCCGGCACGAATCGCAACGTGTCGGGGTTTTCGTTTTAGGCGATCGCTTGTTCGGCGGCATGCGGGGCGCGCGCTGGCATCGTGAGCTTCGTGCCGCGCTGCGCAGGTCCGTCTTCCCACGCCCGCACCGTCGACGCCTTCCATAGACGATGACCGTTCACGATCATGTCCGGCGGCGGAAATTTCAGATCCTTGTTCTTGATCCAGCGATTCAAGGTGTAAACCGTTCGGCCATAGCGCTCCGCCAGATCACGAGCGGGCCAGAAAACTTCGTTCTCGTTCGACATCGAATGTATCCCTTGCGGGTTTGAGTGATGGGAACCCCCTTTGGTCAATTTGTCCGTTGGTCGTTTTGTAAGTTGGTCGCTTTGGTCAATTTGGTACGCCAAGCATTGTGGCAAATCAGGGCGCCGTCAATGCACTGTCGGCGCGCGTGTGACGCGCGCGTGAAGGGTACAGCGGTTCCCGCGCGTGTATGCGCGCGCGTGAAGGGTACGGAGCGCCAAAACGTGTATTTAAGCCATGTCGCCCGCGCCGGCGCCTTGCGTGGCCCGTAGAGCGCAGCAAGGTGTCAGCGGCGAGGATGGTCGCCCCCGCCCCGCGCTCGCTCTCCCACGGTCAAAAAAAGCGGGTTTCCGCCTATGCCCGGCGAAGGGGGACGACGTTGCCACCGGCAGCGCGCCCAATCAGGCCGTCGACGTGTGCGGCCCATGCGAGCATCGCGGCCCGCTTTTCGTCGGAATAGTCGTGACGATTGTAGAGCGCGGTTACGCCCGCGATCTTGCGCATGGAGTGATTCAGCACGCGCGACACGATGGATTCCGCGACCCCAAGCCGCGCCATGCCGCTCGCCGCGGTGCGCCGCAGGTCATGGAATATCCAATCGGGCATCGCCTCCGTTACGCCGGCCTTCGTCCTGTTCGCGGCAATGGTCGCGTCCAGGCGATCTTTCAAACGGGACCACCCCGACACCGGCCGCTCGCCCCTCGCCTTGTCGCCCTTCGTCCTGCCATTCGACGCAAACAGCATGTCCCGCTTCACGATGCGCGGCACGCCCTTGATGATGTCGACGACGGCCGGCGCCAGTTCGACCCGGTGCGCTTTCTTGTTCTTCGCGCCCGACGCCGGAATGATCCAGTGCGGGTTATCGCCGTCCAAGTCATGAAGCTGCGACCACCGCATGGCCTCGCACTCGCCGCCCCGCTGTGCGGTGTAGATCGATATTTTTAGAAGGGGCGCGAACACGTTCCCCTTTTCGTCGATCGCCTGGATAAGCTCGATCAGCTCCGCGTCGCTTAGGACGCGGTCGCGTTCGACCTCGGGAACGGGGCGCTTCGCAAGCTTGGCGGGGTTACTCGTGATAATCCCTTTTTCGACGCACCAGCCAAACAGGCGCTTGAGATACGCGAGGATCCGGTTAGCGCCGACGCCGACACCCCGATCGGCGCCGATGTTCAATTCCTTCGCGCGCTTCTCCGCACGCTTCACAATGGTTTCGATCTTCTCCGCGACGTCGCGCGTCGTGATTTCCGCCACGGGCTTGTTCGCCCAATCGGCGAAATGCAGCGGTCCTAAGCACTTTGCGACGGCGTCGGCCGTGCGCCGCTTCTCGCGAACCATGTATTCCTTGATGAAGCGTTCCGTCAGGACCGAGAAGCTTTCGGCCTCTAGGCGCCGGCGGGTTGCAGCCGCGACCTCGGCAATGCGGTGCGCCTCCAATGCGGCGGCCCGTGCCGCATCCCGCGCCTGTCGCTTTTCCTCGTTCGGGTCGACGCCGGACCCCAGCTTGGCGCGCGCCTGTTCGGCCGCAAGCTTCACATTCGCCAATGATAGGGCCGGGTATTGGCCCAGCGTGACCGCGACCCGCTTATTGCGGACGCCGGCTTCTCGCACCTTGCGGACGGTTCGAATCAGCACCCAGGACGCGGTCTTGCGGCCCAGGCGCAGCGCCAGGCCGTCTTCATAGAAGATGTCCTTTCGGGGCGTGGCGTCCGTCAGTTCGGCGCGTGCCTCCCGGATGTGTTTTTCCAGGATGGCGGCCTGTGTCGGGAGCGGCTTGGCGGTCATTCGATCGGCCCTCAAAACGCACTAGGTGTCGTTCTAGGTGTCGATAGACGGTGCCTCGCTTTGCCCTGGCTTGCAACCCCCAAAAGGGACTGACCTTGATAAAAATGCTTATTTTACTGGAATAAATGTTATTCTCGGCAATGAATCTATTACACAATGACCCGGTGTGGACACCCCACAGCACCCGACTGTTAATCGATTGGTCGCAAGTTCGAATCTTGCCCGGGGAGCCAACTTTTTCATATGAATATCAAATCGTTACAGATATTTCGCCACGCGGGATTTTGCGTGAACATTGAATATTTGCCAAGTTCTTGCCAATTCGCCGAAGAACGAAAGAGCGACAGCTATGTGCGCTCAAATTTGCGATTTGTTGTGTTCAAGAGCTTCGGGAGCACGGCATAGTTTTTCGCGCTTAACTTGAGGCCGTCAATCCAATGCCAATACTCGTGACGTGTCCGATCTGTGCTGGCCGCTATGATGGCAAGTGCATTGAAGCGAGTACTAATGGTCGCGATGCTCGGGGCTTCAATTGCGATACATGCGGTGAGTTTGAAATTTCCGGCACGCTTTATTCAATAAAGTTTTCACAGTCGCCTAGCCAACTAACAGATGTGCTCCGCGCAACAATGGCTTTTCATCTTGCCAATGAATCTAAGGGAACAGAGCCATTTCTAATTACTACTTATAATTTTGATGCTTGGGCAAAAACAGCCAAAATCCAAACACCAATCGATCAAGCTAGATATTTCATTCGCATAATTGGTGAGCACCAATCTGAATTTGGAAGCCCATTAACAATAAGCGCCAAAATACCTGCAAAAATTGGATCTTTCGATTGGTCTAGCTTCACAAGATTACTTTCGGAAATGGAAGCTCAAGGCGACATCCGTCGTCTCTCTGGAGAAGAAACTCGTCAAGTTAATGGCAGGATCGTTTTTTTTCCCGCTTTTGAGTTGACCTTAAAAGGCTGGCAGCAATTTGATGCTGAGAAACGAGGTCAGATATCCGGAGAACATGCATTCATTGCGATGAAGTTTAATGATCCGAAATTGGACTCCTTCGTATCCACTATTCTCAAGCCTTTGACCTTGTCGAGTTTTGGCTATGACCTTCTCGATATGAGAGATCGTCCCAAGGCTGGCGTCATAGATAACCTAATGCGGGTCCGTATTAGAGATTCAGCTTTCGTAGTCGTCGACCTGACTCATGATAACCCGGGAGCATATTGGGAAGCTGGATATGCAGAAGGGTTAGGAAAGCCTGTGATCTACATCTGCGAACGCGGCAAATTTGAAACAGCTAAAACTCATTTCGATACCAATCACTGCACAACTGTCCCGTGGGAAGAAGTCGGCACGAACGACGAGTTCTGCAAAACCTTTGTTGCCACCGTTCGCGGTTCATTGGGACAACGCCATGATTAACTGGATGTAGCGTGCGGCTCTGTGCGGCTGTATGCGAAGAAATATGGAAAAGGTTGGCAAATCCTCTTTGATTTCATTCAGCTTTTTCTTGGCTGTTAATCGATTGGTCGCAAGTTCGAATCTTGCCCGGGGAGCCAACCTTTCCAATTCGGAATATTTCACGCCGACCGCCCGTTGCCCTTGCGACGGGGGGCAAAGATGCGCGCGATTATCGGATTGTCTGGCATCGGACTGACCGGCTTGCTGATCGCCGGCGCGGCCGAAGCGGACCCCAAACGGGAACCGTGCTTACCGCCGGCGGTTTTCGCGCCCAGAGTCCTTTTCATGCCCTGCCGCGATCAGCGCGCCGAGGAACCCAAACCCGCCGACCGGATGCCTTTGGAACGTTGGCTTTGTCGTGAGGGCGCCAGATCGGCCGAACGACGAACGACATGTTGATTCTTCGCCCCCTTCTGGCTTTGGCAAGTCTGCTGGCGCTGTCCGCCTGCGGTCCGCCGATGCGTTGGGAACATCCCGCCTTGTCGGATGCGCAGGCCCAGGCGGAGATGGGCGATTGCCGCCAGCAAGCCTGGAGCGAGGCGCAGTCGCGCGCTTTCTATAATCGCTTCGCCTACGGCCCCACCTATGTGCGCGGCCGCGACGGACGGGTTTATATGGCCGATCCGTGGATGCGCCCCGGCTTCAACGATACCTGGTTCGAAGAACAGCGCCTGCGCGACTTCTGTCTGCGCAACAAAGGCTTCCGCTTGGTGCCGGGGAGTTAGCGCGTCGTCACCGCGACGAACGCCGCAACGCGTTCGCGGATCGCGTGCATATGCGTGAAAAGGCAAACATGCTCGCCGCCCGCGATCGGCATCAACGCGGCGTTGGGCATTTCTCCCGCCAGCCGCGCCGCATGGGCGAACGGCACCACCCGATCCGCGTCGCCATGCACGATCAGCACGGGCACGGCGATATCCGCCCCCGCGATATCGGCCTGCGCCGAAAACACATCCATGTCGTTGAGCGTGCCCGGCAAACGTTCGTGAAGCCGGTCGAACGTTCCCGACAGCAGCGCGCGAAATAAAGGCCCCGCTTCGGGATCGGCAAGCGTGCGCGCGGCCGCTGCCGGATCGGGGATCGAACGACGTGCGGCCCGCGCCGGGTCTTTCGCCGCGCGCCAGCGCAGCAGCCAAGCGAGCCCCGGAATGCGCGCGAACCATTTCATCATCGGCATGCGCTTGCGGATTTCAGGCGGAATTTCGAGCCGCCCGGTGCAGCACGAGACAAGCACGACGCCGGCACAGCGCGTCGGATGACGGCGCGCGAACGCCAAAGCCGACGGCCCCCCGGCCGATACCGCGACGACATGCGCCTGCGCGATCCCCAGCGTATCGAGCGCGGCCGCGTAAAGATCGGCCTGCGCGTCGGGCGTGCGCGCATCCGCCATCGGCGTGCCGAGATAACCCGGCCGCGAAACGGCGACGATACGCACGGGCGCTGCGAACGTCGCGTGGCCCAAAATCAGACTTTGATCGTAACCGCCCATTCCGCCGTGAAGCGCCAAAACCGGCGATCCATCGCCCGCAAGCGCCACTTCGATCGCGCCGCGGCGCGTCGTCAGAATTTCCGTTCGAATGCTGTTCATCGTCCCGCTCCGCGCGCAGCCTTAACGCGAAATCCTGCGACCGACCATTCCAAATGCGCCGCGTATTGCGGACATCGCTTCCCTCGTCTATACGCGTCGCCCCTTTCCGATCGGCGCCGCCATGCAAGCCCAGACATCGCTCAAGCTTCTGCCGCTTTTCGTGCTCACCGCGGCGGGCATGCTGACGGTCGATCTCTATCTGCCCGCCGTGCCCACTTTGCCCGCCGAACTCGGCGGCACGATCGTCCAAGCGCAGGCCACGCTCGCGGTGTTTTTCGCGGCGTTGGCGGCCTCGCAACTCGTGTGGGGATCGGCGGCGGACAAGTTCGGCATCAAGCCCGTGCTGATCGTCGCGATCACGTTGCAGATCGCGGCGGGCTTCGTTTGCGCCGTCGCACCCAGCGTGGAAACGCTGATCGCCGCGCGCGGCGTGCAAGGCTTCGGCGTGGGGGCCGCCGCCGCCGTCGTGCCCGCCCTCATCCGGCGCAATCTCGACGAAGCCGCCTCGGTGCGCGCGATGTCGCTGCTCGCCACCGGCGAAAGCATGATCCCCGCGATCGCGCCGATCCTGGGCGCGCTGCTGCTGCTGGTGACCGATTGGCGCGCGAGCTTCTGGATCGTGGCGCTGCTGACCATCGCGGCGACGCCCTTTGCGCTGCGCGCCATTCCCCCGGCCCCGCCGGTGTCGCGCGAAACGCGCAAGGCGGCGGGCGGCTATGGCGCGCTGCTGCGCGACCGCGTCTATTTCGGCTACGCGCTGGGCCACGGTCTGTGCTTCGGCGCGCTGCTGGTGTTCGTCGCCAGCGCGCCGCAGATCATCGAATTGTGGCTCGGCGGAAGTCCACGCGATTTCGCGATTCTGCAATGCTGCGGCGTGCTCGCCTTCAGCGTCGCGGCATCGCAGAACGGGCGGCTGACCAAACGCTTCTCGCTCGACGCGATGATCGCATCCGGCGTTTTGATTCAAATCGTCGCGACGATCGCGTTGCTCGCTCTCGCCTGGGCCGACTTCAAATCCTTCGTGGCGCTGGGCCTCGTTTGGATGATGTTCTGCGGGGCGTTGGGCTTGCGCGGGCCGTCGACGATGGCACGCGCCTTGTCGGTCGATACCGCGATCGTCGGCCGCGCCTCGGGCCTGCTGATGTTCATGGGGCTGGGCCTGTCGTCGGCCGGCACGCAAGCCGTGGCGCCGTTCCTCGAGCAAGGCCTGATGCCCGTGGCGCTCACGGCCCTCGCCTTCACGCTGGCGAGTGCGGCCCTCGTGCTGGGCGCCACACGCGCGCGTTAAAATCGATACGAGATCGACAGCGCGCCGAAACGGTCGGGCTTGTTCTGATCTTCGAATTCGCGCGTGCGCATCACGTAGCTGAACGTGCCGCGAATACGCTCGACCACCACCGCGACGCCCATTTGCAGGTCGCCGACCAGCGGCCGACGATTGACGGAATGGCTGCGCGCGAACGTATTGCCGTCCAGCGTGACATCGCGCGCCACGGCGCGGCCTTCGAAGCCGAAAAACGCGTAATAGGCGTAGCGGTCGAGCGGCGGATCGACATGCAGCGAACCCGCAAGGCCCGGCCGGATGCGCGGCGGGCCGTAATCCACGCCCAGATCGCGGCCGATGCGGAACGTGGCGCCGACCGCACCGTAAGTGAACACGTTGCCGACCGACGCGCCGATATGCGGCGTCATGTCGAGTTCGAACAGCGGGAAATCGGGCAACGGCGTGCGCATACGGCGCCATTTGCGCTCGTAGAACAGCGCGACACCCGGCTCGTTCTTCAACTGGTTGCCCCAGCCCATCGGCA